>Ga0126314_10000178_pt1 | contig 33623 bp, 19 predicted proteins | sample Plot105B_FD_92535 | JGI IMG/M metagenome (GOLD analysis project Ga0126314, IMG submission 92535) | Serpentine soil microbial communities from UC McLaughlin Reserve, CA, USA - Plot105B | ecosystem: Environmental > Terrestrial > Soil > Grasslands | place: USA: UC McLaughlin Reserve, Lake County... | reverse complement strand
CGGGCAGATCCGCTACTGCTACGAAAGCCTGCTCAACCGCTTCCCGAAGCTGGGCGGCAAGGTGGCGGTGAAGTTCGTGATTACCGCCACCGGCTCCGTGGCGTCGTCCTCGGTGGCGCAGTCCACCGCGGGCAACGCGGAGCTGGAGACGTGCGTGGCCGGTCGCGTGCGCACCTGGAAGTTCCCCGAGCCCAAGGGCGGTGGCGTGGTGGTCGTCACCTATCCGTTCATCTTCAAGCAGTCCGGCGAGTAGCGCCGGCCTTCCCCCGCTTCACGGGCGGCCCTTCCCCGGGGCCGCCCGCGCAGTCACCCCGGCTCCCGTCCCCCCTGGGAGCCACGTCAACCTCAGGACCGCATGAAAGCCCTCGCCTCCATTGCCCTGTGTGCCGTGTTCGTCCTCCCCGTGGCCGCGAGCGCTCAGCAACCACCTTCCACGGCGACGGGAGACAAGCCCGCCGTCACGTTCGATGAAATCGAGCGCGGCTTCTACTTCGCGCTGCTCGGCGGTCCGCTCTTCCTGACCAATCCTCCCGCGGCGGAGGGGACTCCCCGGCCGTTCTCCTCGGGCCCCATGGCCCAGGTGGAGTTCGGCGTGGACCTGGGCGAGCGGGTGTCCGTGGGCCTGTTCATCATGGGCTCCAGCATCCGCACCAGCGCGGAGTACATCGGCGAGTCCGGTGGCGCGGTGTCCGGTGACTTCTCCACCTTCGTCCCCGGTGCGGTGCTGCGCGCGCGGCTGGTGGGCCTGGCCGACAGCCAGGAAGTGAAGCGCACGTGGTTCTATGTCCGCGCAGGCGCGGGTTATGCGATGTTCTCGCCGAAGCGTCTCCTTCCGGATTCCGACATTCTTGTGTTTGCCGGGCCCGGAGTGGAGTACTACACACGGTTGCGCCACTTTTCCGTGGGGCTCGAGGTCACGGGGAACTACCTCGTTTCCGGAGGCTCGTTCGGGTTCGCGGTGGCGCCGAACATTCGCTACGCGTTCTAGTTCCAGCGGGAGAAAGACGTGCCTCAGGAGAATGGAAGCGGTGGGCCGCGCCCGGGTGGGCGTGGTCGTGACGGGGGTGCGCCGGGTCAGGGCCCGCGCCGTGACGGTCCTGGCGGTGGTTTTGGTGGCCGAGGCGGTCCGGGTGGTCCTGGCGGTGGACGGGGTGAGGGCCGTGGCCGTGATGGTCGCGGTCGGGGACGCGATGAGGGGCCCGTGGGCCCTGGACAGCGCGTCATCGCCGAGCTGAACGCGCTTGAGAAGGCGTACTCCAAAACGGACTTCGTGGCCGAGAAGGGCCCGCTGCAGGCGATTGTTCGCTCGCTGCGGCCCATGCGGCTGAAGTCCCTGGAGGACCTGGACCTCAACACGCGCGGCAAGCTCATCACCACGATGCTGCGCGTGCAGCGCCAGCCCAAGCCGGCCGCTCCGGAGGCTTCGGCCCCGGCGGAGGCCGAGGCGAGTGCTCCGGTTGAAGCTCCGGCGGAGGCTCCGGCCGAGGCCGCTGCTCCGGCCGAGGGCGCGGAAGGCACGACGGAGGCCGCGGCTCCAGCCGAGGCGGCTGCTCCGGCGGCGCCCGCGGTGGACCCGGCCAAGGAGAAGTTCGACGCGTGGACGGACGTGCTGTTCCTGGTGGGACAGGTCTGGCGCGCGGCGGGAGACCGGGAGCGTGCCGAGGTGGCCTTCGCCGCCAGCGGCCGTCAGCCGGGCCCCGAGGTCGAGGAGCCCGCGGCGCCGACGGCTCGGACGGAAGCGCGTCCGGAGCGCGGTGAGCGTCGCGAGCGTCCGGAGCGAGGGGAGCGGCCGCCTCGCGGTGAGCGTCCCGAGCGCGGCGCGGCCGGTGGCGAGCGGCGTGAGCGTCCGGAGCGGGCGCCTCGCGGTGAGCGTCCCGAGCGCGCTGAGCGTCCGGAGCGGGGCGAGCGTCGTCCCGTGCCGGAGCTGACGGGCGACTGGAAGGACCAGGCCAAGCAGCTCGAGGCCATGGGGCGCACGCGTGACGCGGCCCGGTTGCACGAGCGGAACAACGGCTTCGCGGACGCCACCCGGTTGTTCGAGGCGGGCGGCGACCTCAAGAGCGCGCTGCGCACGGCGCTTGCGGGCAGCGACAACGATGCCGCGCGCCGGTTGGTGGGCACGCTGCCTCCGGATCAGCTCGCTCCCACGCTGGAGAAGGCCGGTGCCTACGAGCTCCTGATGGAGCACTACGTCGGCAAGGGCGACTTCGAGAACGTGGCGCGCCTGTATGAGCGTGCTCGCCAGTTCGACCAGGCGGCGCTCGCGTACGAGCGTGCGGGGAAGCTGACCCTGGCCCGCAAGGCGTACGAGCGCTCGCGCGACATGGCCAGCGCCAACCGCATCCGCGGGCTCGAGGTGAAGAGCCTGGTGGAGCGTGGGGACCGGCTGGGCGCGGCCACGCTGCTCGTGGCGGCGGGTCAGCGTCGCGAGGCGGTGGAGGTGCTGGGCACCCTGCCTCCTCCCAAGGCGTTCCACTTCATGCAGCGGCTCAAGCTGGACGAAGAGGCGAAGGAGCTGGCGCAGCGCGAGCTGGCCCGGGCCGAGCAGGAGCAGAAGCCGGCGGGCCGTGCCCGGTGGCTGGAGCTGCTGGGCGACGTCGCGGCTTCCGCCGAGGCGTGGGAGGCCGCGGGGCGCAAGGACAAGGCGCTGCCGCTGCACGAGAAGCTCGGCAACCTGCCCCGCGCCGCCCAGCTCGCCGAAGAGCTGCAGCAGCGTGACAAGGCCGTGGCCCTCTACACCCAGCTCAACGACACCGCTGGCGTGGAGCGTGCGAAGGCCCTGCCGGAGACGCCCCTGGCGGCCCCGGCCTCCACCGAGTCGTCTGAAGGCGGCGCGGGGGGCGAGGAAGGGGACGTCCCCCCCGACGCTTCCTCGGCCGAGTAGCAAGAAGGCCAATGATTCCCGCCCTTTGGCGGGTTTTGCACGATTGATCGGGGGCGCTCGCGGCCGGTAGAGTCCGGCGGCTGGCGCCCCCGTTGCGTTCCATTTTCACCCCCGAGGCCCGCCCTCCCCATGCAACAGCCCACGTCTCCTCGACCCACGCTGCGCGTGTCCGATGACCGGAGCTTCGTCGAAGCCGAGGCCTCCCTGGAGAAAGCCGGCCGAGTGGAGGAGCTGATTCGTCTGTACGAGGGTCGCTCGCGCGATGTCGCCACCGACGAGGCCGTGCGCCTGTTGTGCCGTGCCGCGGAGCTGGCGCACGAGCGTCAACGCAACGCGCCTCGCGCCGAGGAGCTGCTCAAGCGCGCCTTGCTGGTGGCGAAGGAGCCGCTGCCTGCGTTGCGAGGCCTCAAGCGGCTGCATGAGTCGCGTCAGGACGCCGCGGCGCTCGCGGACGTGCTGGAGCGCCTGGGCAGCTCCACGCAGGGCGAGGAGAGCGCGGGCCACTACCTGAAGGCCGCGGACCTCTACGAGCAGAAGCTCTTCCGTCGCGACAGGGCGGTGCTGTGCCTGCAGCGCGCGGCGCGGGCGAAGTCGGACCGCGCCATCTTCCGGCGCGTGCGGCAGTTGCTCTTGTCCGAGGAGCGCTTCCAGACGGCCTTCGAGGCGCTGGAGCGCGAGCGCGAGGCGCTGGGCGACGCGGGGATGTCCGAGGAGTACGCGGCGCTGGCCGAGCGACTGGTGGATGACCCCACCGAGCACGAGCTGGCGCAGCGCGTGCTGGATGTCGCGCGGACGCTGGAGCCGCAGAACGCGCGCGTGGAGAAGGCCACCCGGGCGCTGCAGCGCTTCGAGCAGACGTGGCGGGACCGCGTGCGGATGCTGCGCAGCATGTCGCTGGAGGAGCGCGACAGGAAGAGCGCCGCCCGGCTGTCCTTGCTCGTGGCGAAGCTGTTCGCCTGGTACGACCCGGGCGCCGCCGGCAAGGTGAAGGAGGCGTTGGACCGCTGCTTCCTGCTGTGGCCGGGCATGCCCGAGGGGCTGTCGCTCATCGAGAAGATGGCCGCGCGCTCTGGCGGCGACTTCGCGGCGGCGATTGCCCAGATTGAAGCCATGGCGGGCGAGGTGAAGGACCGCTCCGCGCAGGTCGACCTGTGGCTGCGCGTGGGCACGTTGAGGCTGGGTCGGCTGAACGACACGCCGGGCGCGCTGGGGGCCTTCGAGAAGGCGGTGGCGGCGGACCCGTCGCGCGCGGACGCGGCGAGCCTCTCGGCGGAGCTGTTGCTGGAGGGCGGCAGGGCGGCGGACGCGGTGGTGGTGCTGGAGCGCTACCTGTCCACGGTGAAGGACAAGTCGGGTCAGGCCTCGATGCGGCTGCGCCTGGCGGAGCTGTGCCTGACGCAGCTGAAGGACGGCGCGGCGGCGCGCGCGCACCTGGAAGCGGCGCTGAAGCTGGACCCCACGCATGCGCTGGCGGCCTTCCAACTGGCGCGGCTGTTGGCCGAGGACGAGGAGCTGGAGGCCGTGGTGCCGCTCCTGGACCTGGCGCTCCTGGCGCCGCGTCCCCGGGCGGAGCGGGTGGCCTTCTGTGAGGCGCTCGCGCTGATGTTCGAGGAGAAGGACGACGCGCGTGGCGCCTTCGAGGTGCTGTCGCGCGCGCTGGAGTTGGATCCCGCGCGTCCGCTGCTGCTCGGCTCGGTGGTGGAGCACGCGGAGAAGGCGAATGCCCGGCCCGCGCTGGCCCTGGCGCTCCAGCGCGCGGCGCAGGCGGCCCCGGTGGTGGAGGTCGCCGCGACGCTGTGGCGGCACCTGGCGCAGCTGCTCCAGGGCCCGCTGGCGGACCCGGTGCGCGCGGAGGCCGCGTGGCGCGAGGTGCTGGCGCGGCTTCCCGGTGACGAGGTCGCCGCGGAGGCGGTGAAGTCGCTGCAGGCGGCCGCGGCGCTCGCGGATGACCCGAAGGCCCGGCTGGAGGCGGAGGTGACGCGGCGCGAGGCCGCTGGCGCCGCGCCCGAGGAGCTGGAGCCGCTGGTGCGCGAGTGGATGCAGCTCGCGCCCGACGAGGTGGGCGCGGTGCAGCGGCTGCAGGCGCTGTGCGTGGCGCTGTCGCGCTTCGACGAAGCGGCGTCGCTGGCGGGACGGCTGGCGTCGCTGGCGGAGACGCAGCTGGAGCGCAACGAGTGGACCGCGCGGCAGGCCAAGCTGTACGCGGAGCGGCTGGGCCGTCAGGAGGACGCGGCGGACCTGTTCCTGGGCCTGTTGTCGGAGAACGTGTCCACCGGCGTGGTGGTGGGCGGCCTGGAGCGACTGGCGACGGCGGGGGTGCGGACGCAGGAGGTCACCGAGGCGCTGGCGGCGCACTACGGGCGCTCCGGAGACCACCAGCGGCAGGTGGCGGCGCTCCAGCAGCAACTGGAGGCCACGACGGAGCCGACGGCGCGCAAGCGCCTCTTCTCGCTGCTGGCGAGCATCCACGAGAAGCAGCTCGCGGACAGCCGCGCGGCCTTCGACACCCGGGTGCGCGTGCTGCGCGAGGACCCGAGAGACGACTCCACGCGCGCCGAGGCGCTGCGGCTGGCGAGGGACCTGTCCGCGCACGCGGAGCTGAGCCGGGTGCTGCGCACGCTCGCGACGGAGTCGGAAGACCCGACGCTGGCGCTGTCGCTGTTGACCGAGGCGGCGACGCTGACGGAGGAGGGCGGGCTGGTGGCGGATGCCATCGCCGCGCTCGAGGCGGCGGTGGAGCGGGCGCCGGAGTCGGGCCCGGTGCTCCAGCGGCTCGTGCGGTTGTATGGGCGCGCGGGACGTTCGGCGGACGCCGAGGAGCTGCTGCGCAAGCGCATCCACGGTGCGCGCGGGGCGGAGCGGCTGGAGCTGCTCCTCCAGCTCGTGGACCTGAACGTGGAGCTGGGCCGTCCGGCGCAGGCCGCCGAGGCGCTCAACTCCGCGCTCTCACATGGCGCCGAGGAGGGCCGGCACCTGCCGCGCCTGGCGGAGCTGTACGAGAAGGCGGGCCGCACGCGCGAGCTGGGCGAGACGCTGGCGCGGATGATTGGGCTGGCGGAGTCGGCGGGCGAGTCGGACAAGGTGTCGCGGCTGAAGCTGCGTCGCGCGCAGTTGCTGCAGGGCACGCAGGACGGCAGCGCGGAGGCGGTGCAGAGCTACGCGGACATCCTGCTCCAGCGTCCCTCGGACCCGGATGCGCTCGCGGCGCTGGAGGCGATGCTGGCCTCGGGGCCCGCGCGCGAGGCGGCGGCGCGCGTGCTGGTGCCCGCGCTCGAGCGGACCAAGGACCACCGCAAGCTGGTGGCCACGCTGGACGTGCTGGCGGAAGTGGCGAAGGACGACGCGGCGCGGGTGCAGGTGCTGCGGCAGGCCGCGCAGGTGCATCTGGCACATCTGCGGCAGCCGGAGCTGGCGTTCGCCGCCCTGGCGCGGGCCCTGCGGCTGGCGCCGGGCGACGCGGGACTTCGCTCCACGGCGCGTCAGGCGGCGGAGGACGCGGACTCGGTGGACAGCTACGCGGAGATCATCGCGGAGCTGGCGGAGGAGGGCGACGTGGGCCCCGCGCGCGGCGCGCTGCTGCGCGAGCTGGCCGAGGTGCAGGAGAAGAAGCTCGACGACAAGGCGGGCGCGGTGAAGGCGCTGCGGGCGTTGCTGGCCCTGGAGCCGGGCAACCTGGACAGCCTCCGTGCCTTGCAGCGGCTGCACCGCGCGGGCGAGGAGTGGGCCGCGCTGGCCGAGGTGCTGGAGAAGCTGGCCGCCGCGTCGCCGGAGCCCGCCGAGCAGCTCGCGTTCCTGCGCGAGGCCGCGCTGCTACACGAGACGCGCCTGTCGGACCTGGAGAGCGCGTCGGAGGCGTGGCGGGCGATTGCCGAGCGCGACTCGGCCAGCCGTGAGGCCGCGGCGACGTTGGACAGGCTCTACACGGAGCTGGAGAAGCATCAGGACCTGGCCTGGGCGCTGGCGCTGCGCCGCAACCAGGAGGGGCAGAGCCCGCAGGGACGGGAAGTCTCCTTCCGGCTGGCGGAGCTTCAGCGCACGGTGCTGGACGACCCGAACGCGGCGCTGGGCCTCTACAAGCGCATCCTCTCCGAGGACTCCGGTCACCCGGGCTCGCGCGCCGCGCTGGAGGCATGGGTGAAGGCGGCGGTGCCCGCCAGTGGCGCCGCGCTGGAGGTGCTGGACCCGGTGCTCGCGCAGGTGGGGGACCATGCCAGCCGCGTGGCGCTGCGTGAGGCGCGGATGGAGTCGGCCCTCACGGTGGAGAAGATCCTCCTGTCCGGAGAGATTCGCCGCATCTACGAGCGCGACATGCGGCAGCCGTCGCTGGCCTTCATGTCGGCGGTGAAGTCCTTCGCGCAGGGGTTGGATCGGGAAGGCGTGCGTCCCGACCTGGAGCGCCTGGCGCGTGAGACGGGCTCTCACGAGGTGCTCGCGGAGATCTACGAGTCCGCGGCGGTGGAGCTCACGCAAGGCGACCCGGCGGCGTTGGAGTTGCTGCGTCGCGCCGCGGAGATTCGCGAGTCGTTGGATCAGCCCGAGGAGGCCGCCCGCCTCTGGAAGAACCTGCTCGCGGACGCCCCGCAGGACCGTCAGGCGCTGGAGGCGCTGTCCCGGCTGTACGAGAAGGGCCAGAACGCCAAGAGCCTCTCCGAGGTCTACACCCGCCAGGCCCAGCTCTCCCAGGACGCGGAAGAGCGCGTCGGGCTGCTGCTCAAGGCGGGCGAGGCCTACGCCAACTCGGGCGAGGACGCGCGGGCGGTCGAGACGTACCGCTCCGCGCTCGCGCTGCGAAGGGTGCCCGAGGGGTTGCTCGCGCTGGAGAAGCTGTACGCGAAGGCGCGCCGGTTCGTGGAGCAGGCGGACGTGCTGGAGCAGCTCGCCGAGGGCGCCGCGGATGACGCCGCGCGACGGGGCTGGCTGCTGAAGCGCGCGCAGTTGCTCGAGAAGGAAGTGGGCCCGACGGAGGCGCTGCCGGTGTATCGCCGGCTGCTGGAGCTGGCGCCTGGTGACGGTCAGGTGGTCGCGGGCCTGGAGCGCCTGATGGCGCACGACGGGCCCCGCGTGGAGGCGGCGCGCCTGTTGGAGCCCGTCTATCGCGGCCTGAACGACACGCGAAAGCTGGTGGAGGTGCTGGAGGTGCTGTTGCACGGCATCGCGCCGGAGCGGCGGCTGGAGCACATCCAGGAGATCGCCACCCTGCGCGAGGCGCTGGGGCAGACCTCGCTCGCGTTCGTCGCGCGGCTGCGGGCCTTCAACGAGTTCCCGCAGGAGACCTCCGTGCGGGACGAGCTGGAGCGGCTGGCGGCCGACTCCGGTTCGTTCGAGGAGGTCGCTGGCGCCTACGAAGACCAGCTGGAGCGCGACACGCAGGAGCCGCTCGCGGGCGACCTGTGGCGACGACTGGCGACGCTCTACGACAACCGCCTCAAGCGCTACGACCTGGCGGTCCGGGCGCTGGAGGAGGTGAGCCGGAGGGACCCGAAGAACAAGTCGGTGCTGGAGTCCATCTCCCGAGTCCACCGTCGCACCGGTGCGCACCGTGAGCTGGCGCTCGTCATGCGGCGCCAGGTGGCGGCGGAGCCGAACGCGGCGTCGCAGGTGAACCTCCTGTTCGAGCTGGCGCACCTCGCCGAGGAGACGCTGGCGGACAAGGCGCTGGCGGCGCAGGCGTACCGCGATGTCCTGGCGCTGCGGCCGGAGAACGCGAACGCCATCAAGCTGCTGGGCCGCGTGCTGGCGGACATGGAGCGCTGGCCGGAGCTGGCGCAGCATATCGAGCGGGAGACCCAGCTCGCGGACGCGCGGGGCGCCCAGGAAGAAGCCTCCGACCTGCGCGTGCGCCTGGGCCGGCTGAAGTTCTCGCGCCTGGATGACCCGCGCGGTGCCCTGGAGCTGTACCAGGCGGTGCTGGCGCGCCGGGCGGGACATGCGGGCGCGGTGGGCGCGCTGGAGGAGATGGCCCGCTCGGAGAGTCCGCTGCGAGGAGCCGCCGCCAGCACACTGGAGCCGGTGTTTGTCGCGGTGGGCAACCACCTGAAGCAGGTGGAGATGCTGGAGTCCCGCGTGTCGGCGGAGGCGGTGCCGCAGGAGCGTGCGGCGCTGTTGCGTCGCATCGCGGAGATGTATGCCGGCCCGCTGGAGAACGCGGAGATGGGCTTCCTGGCGGCGACGCGCGCATTGCGCGAGCTGCCGGATGACCTGCGCTCGTTGGAGCTGTGCGCGTCGCTGGTGGACCGGGCCGAGGCTCCCGAGGAGCTGGGCGCGGTCATCATGGAAGTGGCGCCCAAGGCGGGCGACGCCGCGCGGGCCGAGCTGTACCGGACCCTGGCGCGACTGCAGACGGACCTGGGCGAGCCCTCCGAGGCGCTGACGTCGTGGAAGCGCGTGTTGGAGCTGCGTCCCACGGACACCGAGGCGCTGGATGGCACCGTGCGACTGGTGGCCTCGCAGGGCAAGCCGTCGGAGCTGCTGGAGGTGCTGCGTCGTCAGCTCGCCGTGGCCGAGGAGCCGGCCCGTCGCGCGACGGTGCTCTTCCAGATTGGACATCTGCAGGAGGAGCAGCTCCACGACGCGCTCGGTGCGCTGGCGACGTTCCGGCGACTGCTGGAAATCAAGCCGGACGACATGGCCGCGCTGGAGAGGATGGAGGCGCTTTGTCAGAAGCAGGAGCGCTGGCCGGAGCTGGCGGACGTGCTGGCCCGTCGCATCGCGTTGATGCCTCCGGAGGCGGGGCTGGAGCTGAAGTTCCGGCTGGCCACGGTGCGCGAAACGCGACTGTTGGACCGGACGGGCGCGCTGGCGCTGTACGGCGAGGTGCTGACGGTGCAGCCCAACCATCCCGGCGCGGTGGGCCGGATGGAGGGCCTGGTGTCGCGCGAGCCGCAGAACCTGCTCGCGGTGGAGACCCTGCTGCGGGCCTTCCGCGCGAGCGGCGACGTGCCCCGGCTGGCGCAGGTCATCGAAACGCGCGTGGGCGTGTCCTCGGACTCGTCCGAGCGCAAGGCGCTGCTGGGCGAGCTGGCCACGCTGCGTGAGTCGCAGGGCGAGGTGGAGCTGACGTTCCTGGCCCTCTTCCGCGCCTTCAAGGAAGACCCGAACGACGGCGAGGTGCGCCGGCGTCTGGAGAACGCGACGGACGCGTCCGACGGCTACGACGAGCTGGTCGCCGCGTACGAGGAGGCCCTGCCGCGCGTGGCCGAGGCCGCCGACGCCGCGCAGGTGTGCTTGAAGCTGGGCCAGTTGCTGGAGTCGAAGCTGCGCGACTCCGACCGCGCGGTGTCCTACTACGAGCGGGCGCGCACGCTGCACGCCGCGGTTCAAGGGCGGGCGCTGGTGGCGTTGGACCGCCTGTACATGGAGCTGCAGGCATGGCCGGAGCTGGCGGGCATCCTGGAGGCGCTGGTCTCCACGTCCACCGAGCAGGTGGAGCGCGTGGGCTACCTCTTCCGCCTGGGTCAGCTCTACCAGGAGCGGCTGGACAGTCCGGACCGCGCGGCGGGGGCGTACGAAGCCATCCTCAAGCTGGAGCCCGGACACCTGGCCTCCGCGCGACTGCTGGAGAGCATCTACGAGGGCGCCTCGGCGTCGGAGAAGCTCTACGCCATCCTCAAGCTCCAGGCCGACAAGGTCGTGGGGCCGGAGCGAGACCGCGTCCTGGCGAAGATGGCGCAGGTGTCTGCCGAGGGACTCTCGGATTTGGGCGGCTCCATCGAGCTGTACCGCGAGCTGCTGGCGAAGAACGCGCGCAACGACCAGGCCTTCTCCGCGCTGGAGTCGCTGTACGAGCGCGCGGACCGGCCCCAGGACCTGCGCGAGCTGCTCGAGGGACGTCTGGCGATGACGCTGGACCCTCGCGAGGTGGTGCGTCTCAACGAGCGGCTGGGCCGCGTGGTGTACCGGCTGCTGAAGCAGCCCGATGCGGCCGTGCCGTACTTCAAGGCGGCGTTGGACCGGGACGCGCGCAACCGCGCGGTGCTCGACACGCTGCGAGAGCTGTACGACGAGACGGAGCAGCGCGAAGAGCTCGTCGGCGTGCTGCGCCGGCTCATCCCCCTCCAGGAGAACAGCGAGGGCGTGAAGGCGCTGCGCCTGCGCCTGGCGGAAGTGCTGGCCGGCATGGGCCGTCGCGAGGAGTCGCTGGACGCCGCCCGCCGCGCGCTCGAGGTGGAGCCGCACCAGGTGCAGGAACTCGTCCGGGTGCACGCGCTCTTCGTCTCCCTGCGCGCGTGGAACGACGCGGTGCGCGCGCTGGAACTCAAGGTGCAGGTGCACCTGGGCGCCGAGGAGCGTGAGCAGGCCGTCGCCACGTACGTCGAGGTGGCGGACCTGTGGGCGGGGCCCGGTGGCAAGCCCGAGCAGTCCTCGGGGGCCCTGGAGAAGTTGCTGGAGTTGGATCCATCGAACCGCACGGCCTACGAGCGGGTGTGCGACCTGTACCGCACGTACAACGACTGGCGCGCGTACGCGACGGCGGTCGACCGCTACATGCCCCACTTCGTCACGGACGAAGAGAAGATGGCCGCGCTGCGCGAGCTGGCCCGGGTGCAGGAAGAGCGGCTGGGACAGAAGGACGTGGCCTTCCTGGCGCTGTGCCGCGCGTTGCAGCTCGACGCCTCGGACGACTCGCTGCGCGAGGAAGTGGAGCGCCTGGCGGACGAGACGGGCAGCCACGAGGAGCTGGCCGCCGTCTTCGAGGAGGTGGCGGACGAGCTGCCTCGCGGCCCGCTCGCGGAGCGGCTCTACGCCACGCTCGCGCGAGTCCATGACACGCGCCTGGACGACCCGCAGGCCGCCGAGGCCGCGTTCCGGAAGATTCTCGAGTTCGACCCGACCAACGCCACCGCGCTGGACGGGCTGGCCGCTGTCTTCCACCGTCGCGGCCAGGAGCGCGAGTACGTGGTGGCGCTGGAGCAGAAGCTCGAGGCCGCCGGTTCCATCGAGCAGCGCAAGGGCATCCTGAAGGAGATAGCACGCGTCTGGGACGAGAAGCTGGAGGACCCGTCGGAGGCCGCCAGCGCGCTCCTGCGCGCCCTGGAGCTGGAGCCGGACGCGGAGACGCTCGGCGTGCTCATCGCGCTGTACCGGCGGCAGCGCGCGTGGCGAGACGTGGCGATGGCGCTCCTGCGAGCCCGTGATTTGGCGGACACGGCCGAGGAGCGCGCGCGCATCCAGGTGGAGGTCGCCGGAGTCTTCGAGAGAGACCTCTCCGATGACGACTCCGCCGTCGCCGCCTACCGGCAGGCGCTGGAGCTGGACCCGGTCAACCGCGAGGCGCTGGAGTCGCTGGAGCGGCTGCACACCAAGCTGGACCAGCCCGCGGACCTGCTCGCCATCTACGAGCGGATGCTGGAGCTGAGCGAGGACTGGCGCGAGAAGGTCCGCGTCCTGTTCCGCAGCGCCAGCATCTGGGAGGACAAGTACCAGAACCCGGCCAACGCGGACGTGTGCGTGGAGGGTGTGCTCTCCATCGACCCGCAGAACGTCCAGGCCATCAAGGTCCTCATCCGGCTGCGCCGGGCCCAGTCGCGCTGGGAAGACCTCATCAACGCCTACGAGCGGCAGCTCTCCCTGGCCGTCAGCCCGCAGGAGCAGGCCGAGCTGTACGTGGACATCGGCAACGTCCAGTACCAGTCGCTCAAGGTGGTGGACCGGGCGGTCAACAGCTACCACGCCGCGCTCGCCGCGGACCCGGAGAGCCGTCCCGCGCTGCACGCCCTGGGCAATCTGTACGAGCGCAGCGGCAACTGGCCCTTCGCGCTGGAGATGCTCCAGAAGGAAGCGGAGCTCGCCGGTCAGTCGAAGGACGCGGTGGAGCTGTTCTACCGCTTGGGGAAGATCAACGAGGACATGCTGATGGACTCGGGCAGCGCCCGGAGCGCCTATCAGCAGGCCATCGCCATCGACGCGGGCCACCTGCCCAGCATCCGCGCCCTCAAGGGCATCCAGGAGCAGGAGAAGGACTGGAGCGGCTACGAGCAGACGCTGCGCCAGGAGGCGGAGCAGACCGAGGACCCGGCCGCCAAGGGCCGCGCCCTGCTGGATGTGGCGCGCTACCACGCGGAGACGCGCGAGGACCGCGACACGGCCACGGGCTACTGGGAAGAGGCGCTCAAGCACATCCCGGACAGCATCGAGGCCGCGCGCCCGCTGGCGGACGTCTACATCGCCCATGAAGAGTGGGCGACGGCCGAGCGGATGCTGGACATCGTCACGCGCAAGCTGTCGGAGAAGGCCATGGTGGAGAAGGACGCGGCCACCGCCGCGGACCTGTGCCGCCAGCTCTACCGACTGGGCTACGTGGCGGAGAAGCTGGGACGCCGCGACAAGGCCCTGAGCTGCTACGAGACGGCGTACGAGCGTGACGCGACGTACCTGCCGGCGCTCGAGGGCTACGGAAATCTATTGGTCCAGACGCGCCGCTACGAGGGCGCGCTCAAGGTGTTCCAGACCATCCTCATCCACCACCGCGAGGAGCTCACGGACCTGGAGGTGGTGGAGGTCTACTGGCAGCTCGGTGACATCCACGCCGCGCTCGGCCAGGTGGACCGCGCGCAGAACCACTTCGAGAAGGCGCTCGCCATCGACCCGGGCCACGAGCCCACGCTCCGCGCGCTCGTCGTGTTGATGGACAAGGCGGGCCAGTTCGAGAAGTCCGCCGACCTGCGCCAGCAACTCGTCGGGGTGCTGGAGGACGACGCCAAGGCGAAGGTGTACCTGGACCTGGGCCGCATCTCCCGAGACGAGCTGCATGACCCGTACATGGCCATCGACGCCTTCACCGGCGCGCTCAAGGTCCAGCCGGACGCGCTGGAGGTGATGGACCAGTTGTACGTGCTCCTGCGAGAGACACGTCAGGGCCAGAAGGCGGCGGATGTGCTGGCGCGGATGCTGGCGTTGCCCGCGCTCGCTTCGGAGCCGCACAAGGCCAAGCGCGTGTGGTTCGCGCTGGGCGAGCTGCGCCGCGATGACCTGAAGGACGTGGAGGGCGCGACGCAGGCGTTCAACGCGGCCCTGGACCTGGACCCGCGCTTCGTCGAGGCGTTCAGCTCCCTGGAGGCGATGCTCGGCGGTGCCCGCCAGTGGAAGCAGCTGGAGGAGAACTACACGAAGATGCTCGGGCGGCTGCCCAAGACGCCGGAGACGCACGTGGCGCGCATGGCGCTGTGGCGCGCGCTGGGTGACCTGTACCACCAGGTGCTCAAGCATCCAGAGGGCGCGGTGGCCGCCTATGGCGTGGCCGCCAAGGGACTCCCGGATGACGCGGTGGTGCAGGAGGCCTTCGCGGACCTCGCCGGCAACATGCCCGGCAAGGAAGAAGAGGCCATCGCCGCGCTTCGTCGCGCGCTGCCTCACACGACGGACGCGCGCAAGGTGTGCGGACAGCTGGTCCGGCTGGCGGCGATGCGCAAGGACTACGACCTGGCGTGGCTCGCGGCGCAGGCCGCGTCCGGGCTCCTGGGCGAAGCAGGGGAGGACGAGAAGGAGATCCTCTCCAAGCTGGGGCCCTACGCGAAGAAGAAGGAAGTGGCGCAGCGGCCCGTGGACGACCAGCTGTGGCACACGCAGCTGTTCCACCCGAAGTCGCGCGGCCCCTTGGCGGAGCTGCTCGGACTGCTCTTCGCGAAGGCGGGACACCTGTACGCGGTGCCCTTCACGCAGTACCAGCTCGTGCCCAAGAAGCACCGCATCGACGTGGCCAGCGCGCAGGAGTACCACGTGCACCACTACCGCTACGTGGCGCGCCTGTTGGGCATGGAGGGCGTGGAGCTGTACTCACCCTTCCTCGTGGCGACGCGTGAGCGCATGGCCAAGCGCTCCAACGAGCCCGCACCGGAGCCGCTGGTCAACGTGGAGCTCCTCCAGACGCATCCGCCCTGCGTCCGCGTGGGTGGCAAGTACTTCGCGGAGCAGGGACAGAAGGAGGTGTACTACCTCCTGGGGCGTGCCCTCGCGCTGGCCCGTCCGGAGCTGGCCTTCGCGCAGTACGTGCCCGCGGAGCGACTGGAGGCCATCCTCCAGGCGGCCCTCAACCTCGTGGTGGGCAATGTGCGTGTCGCCGAGTCCCTCCACGGCGTGGAGATGGAGCGGCGTGCCCTGGAGAAGGTCCTCACCGACGTGGACCGCGCGGCGCTCGCGAAGGCGGCGCGTGCCTGGCTGCCCACCGCGACACCTCAGTCCGTGCGTCAGTTCCTGGAGGGCGCGGAGCTCACCGCGTCACGTGCGGGCCTCTTCGTCGCCGGGGAGATGGAGCCGGTGCGCCGGCTGGTCCAGGGGGAGACGGGGAGCTCGTTCCGGGTGGCGCCTCGCAACAAGCTCAAGGAGTTGCTCGTCTTCGCGACGTCCGAGGAGCTTCACAACCTGCGTGTGGCTGTTGGCACACACGTGGAGGTGCAGGTTCGTCGATAGCACGATAGAACCCTGAGAAGGGTTCACGCGTTGATGAGCGACCGGGCGGTCAAGGCACTGATCCTTGACCCCTCCAGTGGGCACTTCTACGATTCCGACGGGATTTTTCCCGTCATTTCCGAGGCTTGCGGAAGAGATGCGTTTCGTCTGTGACAGCTGCCGCGCGCAGTACATGATCAGCGACGACAAAGTTGGCCCCAAGGGGGTCAAGGTTCGTTGCAAGAAGTGCGGCCACAACATCACCGTGCGCCCAGCGGGCGCCGCGGCGGGGAAGGATTCCCCGTCGGAGCCCGCGACTTCTTCTGCCCCTGCCTCCGCCTCGAACGGCGCGAGCACTCCGAGCAAGGAGGCCGAGTCGTCATCGTCCTCCTCGCTGCCCGCCACGCTGGGGACTCCGCCGGAGGGCGGGCTCTTCACCGACGTGGAGGAGGACGAGATTGGAGCCGTGTTCGACCAGGTCCTCAGCTCAGGCACGCACAAGATTCCGACGGGTGAAGCCCTCGGAGAGGCTGCGGCGCGCGACGCCACGGCGGAGAACGTGCGCAAGCTGGCCGAGGCCGAGGACGAGCCCGACAAGGAGGAGGCGAAGCCCCAGGCCTCTTCGCACGACTGGTATGTGGCCATCGACGAGAAGCAGGTGGGACCGCTCTCCGTCGAAAAGGTGAAGGACGCCTGGGACCGTGGCGAGGTGGGACCCGACAGCCTGTGCTGGCGCTCCGGCTTCAGCGACTGGATTCCCCTCTCGGAGACGGCGGAGCTGGCGTCGGTGCTCGCCCCGCGTCCGTCGAAGCCGACCATCGTCGCGCCTGAGCCGGTGTCGGGCACTTCGCCCACGGTTCAATCAGGGCCGGTGCAGTCCGCGTTCAGCGCGGGCAAGGCATCCAAGAACGACAGCTCGCCCCCTGCTGCTGCCTCGCACGAGGCGCCTGCGGGATGGAAGCCCTCCGCCGCCAGCGTGCTGGCCTCGCTGGTGAAGGAGGAGAACGACGCGTTCTCCAAGCCTCCGCCGACGCCCGCGCCTCCGCTGGGTCGCGAGCCCGTGTCCCAGTCGCGCCTGCTCGATGTGCCCATGCCTCCCCCGGAGCCGGTGTCCTCTCCGTCGCTGATGGGGGCGAGCGCGGCCATGGCCGCGCAGATGTCGCAGCCTCAGGCCCAGCAGCCGTATCCGCATCCCCAGCAGCCCATGGCGGGTTATGGGCAGCCCGCGCAGATGCCGTATGGGCAGCAGCAGCCCGCGCACTATGCGCAGCCTGGTCCCGCGCAGTATCCGCCCCAGGGCTATGCGCCCACGTATGCGCAGCAGGGTGGCGCTTCGTCGCAGGGTGGCAAGAACAAGATGGGCCTGATGGTGGGTATCGCCATCGGGGTGCTGGGGCTTGGCGGTGGTGTCCTGGCCTTCACCATGAAGGGTGACAGCAAGGTCGAGACTCCGGCGACGACGCCGCCTGTGGCCGCGCCGCCCGTCGCTGTGGCGCCTCCGCCTGTCGCGGCTCCCGTGAATCCTCCGCCCGTGCAGACGCCACCCGTCGTGGTGGCGGGAACTCCTGCTGGCATGGCCACGCCTCCTCCGGTCGCGGCTGGAACGCCCGATGCGGCGAATCCGCCAGTGGCCGCTGGAGCGCCGACGCAGCCGGTGGCGACACCTCCGCCCGCGGTTGTCGCGCAGGCGCCGGTGGCCACGCCTCCGGTGGAAGCGGCGAAGCCGCTCGACTCCGCCGTGGCGAAGGTGGAGCGTCCGTCAACGCCTCGCAAGCCGAGTGGTTCCTCGTCTTCGGGCCGCAGGGAAGAGCCCGAGGAGCGGCCCGTGGCGCGCGCGGAGCGGCCCGCGGCGAGCGATGGCGACGACGACTTCGACGAGCTGTTCGGCACGAAGAAACCGAAGGTCGAGGCCAAGCCCACCGAGACGCGGCCCACCGCCTACATTCCTCCCGAACCTGGGGGTGGTGGTGGTGTGCGCGACACGCTCCAGCGTTCCGACATCATGGAGGTGGTGCTGAACAACAAGCCCGCCATCGTGAAGTGCGTGAACGAGCAGAAGAAGAAGGACCCGATGTTGAGCGGCAAGCTGGTGATGCGGTGGACCATCCAGACGAGCGGAAAGACAGCGAACGTCACCTGCAAGACGGATGAGTACCGCACCACGTACATGGCGAGCTGCATCTCGGGACTCATCAAGAGCTGGGCGTTCCCTCGTCACAAGAAGCAGGGCGAGCCCATCGACTTCCCGTTCACCTTCTGAGCGGGCGAGGGCGCTTCCGGGTCCAGTGCGACACGTGGGTCGCACTTGGGCCCGTGTGAGTGTTCGCTTTCGTGAGGGCTGAATTTCCGCGAGGGCAGTGCGTCGGTGGACGTGTCGACACTCGTTGACACGTCAGGACGGGCGGGACTAAAGCCGAGCCGCTCGCATGGACGTCGGGGTCTGAAGTCAGTGGCCGGAGGCCCCCAGAGAGACGTTCCAAGCAGACTCACGGAGGGATTCTCAACATGCAGCTTCGCAAGATGATGCTGGTGCTCACGGCGCTGGGCGCGATGAGCGGTTTGATGGCCGGTTGCGGTGACGACGAGCCGGGAAGCTCGCTCTGCACCTCGAACGACGAGTGCGCTGGCACGGAGATCTGCCATCCGGACGCGGGTGTCTGTGTGACGACGTGTGATGTTGGCGCTGACTGTCCGGACACCGCGAAGACGTGCGCGCCCCTGGGCGGCACGAGCAGCGAGGCCAACACGCGCATCTGCCAGTGCTCCACGGACGTGCTCTGCAACGGTGGCACGGGCTCCGAGACGACCGACATGGTCTGCTCCGACCTGGATACCGTTTGCGTGCCGAAGTGCGACTCGAACGATGACTGTGGCACGGGTCGCGTGTGCGACACGGCGTCCGGCCAGTGCGAGGAGGACGACACCACGGGCGGTACGTGCACGGGCACCGGCCAGAGCTCCTGCAGCTACGGCCAGTTCTGCAGCAGCGGCACCTGCACCGAGGTTCCGGCGCCCACCTGCGCGAACTTCACGCCTGCCCAGGGTGGCAAGCAGCCCATCTGGACGATCTCCGACACCGGTCCGATCATCTACGACATCACCCAGGTCTCCTTCGCCCAGGACTCGTTCTGCGGCACGGGCAGCGGCACCACCGGCCTGACCGCGAAGGCCCGCGTTCGCGCCTACCAGCCCGCGACCGGCACGGCGACCTTCCCGGCCCAGGTCAGCGGTCTCCCTGGCCTGTTCTACGTGCGCGTCAATGGCAGCCAGCTGGATGGCGTTCAGACCATCCGTCCGTCCGAGTACACCACGTCCAACGGGGGCAAGAACGCTGAGTTCACCATGAACTTCTGCCCTGGCGCCACGGCGACGACGCTGTCCATTGGCCTGTACTTCACCAATGGCAACGAGATCTGCGCTCAGCTCACCCGCTAGTTCGCGGCGCGTAACGTTCTCGTCTGTGTGGTGAGAACGAGCACGGAGCCTCATCCCTACCCAGGGGTGGGGCTTCGCGCGTTTGGGATGTCCGACTTCATCGTTTCGAGCGGGCAAAGGGGATGTGAATAAGGCCTCCCCGCCTCCCGTTTGAATGTGCGACGGCGCTTGGCGCCAGATGACGGAAGAGAAGGAGACCTCGATGAGTTATCGTTTTGCTGCGCTGTGTGTCGCTGCCTTTGCAACGCATGCCTTGGCTGAGGACTCTGCCATCGGTCGCGAAGTCCGCCTCGAGTGCCCTGCGGGAACCGTGCAGAAGGGCGGCCGGGTAAACAAGGACATGGGGGTCTACTGCGTGAGAGTGGGCTCCACTCCGCAGAAGCCCGCCCTGCATGGCCCCTACGTGGACTTCTGGGCCAGCGGTCAGAAGCAGTCCGAGGGGCAGTACAAGGACGGCTTCCGCTCCGGGCGCTGGACCTTCTATGACGCCAACGGCGTGAAGACCGGGGAGACCCAGTTCGAGAACAACGACTACCACGGCCAGCGGGTGGAGTATTTCCCCAACGGCGCCAAGAAGGTGGAGCAGACCTGGGTGAAGGGGAAGCGCGAAGGCGTCGAGGCGACCTACACCGAGAACGGGAAGAAGGTCTCCGAGGTTCAGTACTCGGCTGACAAGCCGCTGGCCTCCAAGTAGCCCTTTCGTTCCTTCCCTGCAGGACCCGAGGCCCTCACTCCATCGGAGCGAGGGCCTTTCTTGCTTCTCCAGAGGGCTTTCCCGAACTGCTTCGCTCGGATAGGAAGATCGGCGTGAAGGCCCCGACCCTAACTCCCGTTCTCCCCGACATCCCCGTTCGCACGGTCGCCGAGATGGGCATTCGCGAGCTTGAGCGCATCCGCCTCATCTTGCGAGGGGGCTCGGTAATCGACTGGCGGCGAATGCACTTCCAGGCCCGGGAGGAGGTCGACCGGTTCCTTCGTCTCTGCCAACTCGATGTCTCCCGCCCCTATGACGAGGCTTGGGCCCGCCTCGTCTTGTCGGAGGCCGTGGCGTACCTTCGGAAGACCTTCAACTACCGAGTGGCGGACGCGGTCGCCAAGCCCGAGGAGATTCACGACCTCTTCCTGCTGGCCTCCGGAGCGAAGGGGAATGCCCGCCACCGGCGCATCGCCTGTGTCGTGTTGAAGGTGATGCACGTCATCCAGCACATCGAGGGAAGAGACCTCCTCTTTCGCCTGGCCATCTCAGAGGCAGAGCTGGCGGAGTTGGTGATGGAGAAGGTGCTGAGCGTCGCGCGTGAGATGCAGGAAAAGGGGCTGCCCGTGGTGGAGTTCGCGCACTCCATCAAGACGCAGGACTCGCTCGTCACCAAGCTGCTCGCGAAGAAGGAAACCGTAGCGGCCCAGGTCTATGACCGGACCCGCTTTCGTGTGGTGACGAGGTCCCGCGAGGATTTGCTTCCGGTCTTGTATTACCTCACGCAACGCCTGTTTCCCTTTCATCTCGTCGTGCCTGGGCAGACCGAGAACACGCTGCTTCCCTTCAAGAGCGTGTTGGAGGAGTACCCGCATTTCGAGCAGTTCATTCCGAACCTCCACCTGGACAGGAACTACGAAGACCGCGAGGACCGGAGCGGCAACACCTTCTCTGGCAGCAGCTATCGCGCACTCAACTTCGTGGTGGATATCCCGGTGCGAATGGATGCCTATCTGCCGCTGCCTGAAGAGGACGCGCGGCCACGGAAGGGCCGCGTCGTCATCTCACTCGTGGAGTTCCAGATTGTCGACGCGGAGACCGCGCGACAGAACGAACTCGGTGAGAACTCGCATGAGGCCTACAAGCGCCGCCAGAAGAAGCGAGTCCTCAAGCGACTCAGCCAGGGGCTCGTGGTGCCGAAGCGTGGCCAATGACCACGCAAGTCGGCTCACTGGTTGTGTCTGAAGACAAAGACGTCTGAAGTCGCCCCGCTGAGTTCATGCCAGGCAACCAGGGCATGGCCAGCGGCGTCGAATGCCAGGGAGGGGCTGAATCCGCCTGTGCTCGCGCCAGACTGGGCGTTGAGGGGTGGGCCGAGCCTGGTCCACTGTTCGCCGTCCCAACGGCTGACGAAGACACCTCGCTCAGGGGCGAGGAATCCACTCCATGCGACCACGGGACGCCCCTGTGGGTCGATACCGAGAGAAGGTGCCTCATTGGAGGTGAGGCTTCCGTTGGGCTTGTTCCCCAGGATGTTCCAGTGGCTTCCGTTGTGATGGGCCACGAAGATGTCGCCGCTCGTACTCGACTTGGGAGCTTCGACCCAGGCGACATACGGATTGCCAGCACCATCTATCTTGATTGAAGGCGCCGATGCGGTGCTGTGATCGGGGTTGAAAATCAGAGGGGCGCCAATGGGAATCCAGTGATCCTTCAGCACCGTGACGCCACGATATTCCGAAGTCTGGGAGCCGATGATGGCTGTATACGCCGCGAAGATGGAACTCGAACCATAGGTTGTGATGGCGACGTTCCATCGTTGGAGCTCTTCGCTGGGGAACGATGCATGCGAGTCTGCCCAGTTCGTGCCTCCTGGCTGGAGGTTGAAGCCAGCGATCTGGTTGGAAGTCCCATTGTAGAAATCAGCATACACATGGAGTTTCCCATCCCCATCCACGGCAGATGAAGCTCGGTCACGCGCGGCGCTTGTGCTGGGGCTAAGTGTCGGAAACTCCGGAAGGAGCAGCCATTCGGTGCCGGTCCACCGCCGACCGTAGAGATTTACGTGTATTCCATTGGACAGTAGTTCTTCCCAGATGACGATAGGGGCGTTTGTGCCATCGATAGACAGTGTTGGACGTCTTGCGTGAGTGTCGCTGTCGGGCACGGCGCTCAATGCTGTCCCGAGAGGCAGCCATTGCCCCCCGTCCCACCTGGCCACATGGATGTTCTTCGTCACCCCATCGGACTCCGACCACGCGATGACCGGCACCCCGTCGGTTCCCACCTTCATCACCACGTTCTCCGCGGACGTGTTTCCGGGATACGCGCTGATGGCTCCGCCCATGGGGAGCCAGTAGGGCACAGTGAAGCTCCAGACCCCCGAGGCCCCCAACGAATTGCCCGCCAGGTCCGTGAGCGGATTCTCGGTCGTTCCCACTCTCACGCTCACGGTGCTCGACACGGGCAACGGTGACAGGGGAGTGATCGTGAGCGTGCGTCCATCGGACGACAGCTCCACTGAAGCGGCGAGGGTAACCCCTTCATTGCCAGTGAGGCCTACGTTCGAAGTCGTCACGCTCGAAGCCCTCAGCGGCTCGCTGAAGGTTGCCTGGACCGTCGTGTGGACACTCACCTGCGTCGCACCCCGAGAAGGGGTCCACGTCGCAACCTGAGGCGCGGTCCGGTCCACCACCACGGTACGGGTGACGCTCGTGAACGTCCTGCTCGCTCGTGTCGCACGGGCCGACAAGAGATGCTCTCCCTCGAGCTCACTTCCCGTGTCCCATGCATACGTATACGGCGGGGCCGTCCACGAGGTCAGCACGGTGCTCCCCTTCAACAACTCCACGGTCTCCGGCTGGCCGCCCTCCACGGAGACCTCCACCGGCAGGCTCCCATTGACCGAGCTGAGGGACACCGAAGGCGAGACCCAGGACACCGCCAGCTCACCGAGGGGAACGACGGTCAGCGAGACGACCTGCTCCCGGCTGACCGCCCCGGCGATTCCTCTCACCGTGAGCGCAACCGGCCCAGGGGCAACGCTCGTTGCGACGGTGACGTTCAATGTCCCCAGGTTGCCCGTGGTCGGAATGGTCACCGCCGGCGCCGAGACACCCAGAGGCGGGTTGATTAGTGCAACCGACACGCTTCCACCGAAGCCCTGCTTGCGGACCAGATTGACCTGGAAGCTCTTCGTTCCACCCTGGAGGACCGAGTCCTCCGTAGGACTGACCCCCAGCTCGAAATCAGGTGACTGGGCTCCACCCCCATCCGGCGTCGAGCCTCCATCGGGGATTGCCCCTCCCGCATCGGGTGGCTCCGGCGGGTCCACGATGTCCGGAACATCGATGCACCCACTCCACAGGAAGACAGCGACAAGGGGGACGGAGAGGCGAAGTCGGTTCGTCATGAAAGGAGCCACTGTGCAGGGTGCGTTCCACGCCCGGGCCCTCCCTGGAGAGCCCAGCCCGGCACCCAGAGGCCTACCACGACCGCGTCATGCCCGGTTCCCCTCAGCCAGTTGTGCCCCTGGCAGGCCGTCCGTCGCCATGGACCTCCATCCGTGAACCGCAACACCCCGTGAAACGAGAAGCCCGCGCCCCTCGGACTCCTCCGAGCAGCACGGGCTTCACCGTCGTCATGAACCTGGAGGACCGACCCGGCCCTACTTCTTCTTCCGGTTCTTCTTCTTGTTGTCCTTCTCGCGCTTGCGGCGCTCCTTGATGGCGTCGCGGTCCTCGGGCTTCCCGCCGGCGGCGGGCGGGGCGTAGCCCATGAGGCGGGCCTTCGCCATGGCGGCCTGGCCCATGGGCGGCGTGTAGCCGGGTGCCACCTGCGGCAGCTGCATGGGCATCCCCATGCCGGGCATGCCGCCGCTCATCATCTTCTCCATCATCTTCGGGTCGCCACCGAACATGCTGGAGAGGTCCATGTTCCGCATCTGCGACAGCTGACCCAGTTGCTTGAAGCCAGGGATTCGGCCCAGCAGGCCCGGGTTCTGGCCAATGCTCCCCATCACCTGCTGCATCATCCCGAACTTCTGCAGCAGCTCGCGCACGTCCTCCGGCTTGCGACCACTGCCCTTGGCGATGCGGCCAATCCGGCTGGAGTTGATGAGGTCCGGACGCAGGCGCTCCTTCTCCGTCATCGAGTCGTACATCGACTCAATCTTGGTCAGCTCCTTCTCGTCCGGGTTGAGCTGGTCGGTGAGGTCGCCGAAGAGCGGGAACTTCTCCAACAGGTCCTTGAGCGGACCCATCTTCCGCACCATGCGGATCTGCTCGACGAAGTCCTTCATCGAGAACTGGCCGGACAACAGCTTGCGCGCGTCGTCCTCGGCCTTCTTCTCGTCGACGACCTTCTCGAAGTCCTTCATCAGGCCGACGATGTCGCCGAACCCGAGGATGCGGCCGGCGAGGCCCTCCGGGCGGAACTCCTCCAGCTTGTCCATCGACTCGCCCATGCCGAGGAACTTGATGGGCTTGCCGGTGACTTCCTTGATGGAGAGCGCCGCGCCGCCGCGAGCGTCGCCGTCCAGCTTCGTCAGGATGAAGCCATCCAGGCTCAGGCGCCGGTCGAACTCGGCGGCCGTGCGCACGGCGTCCTGACCAATCATCGCGTCGCACACCAGGAGGATGTTGTCCGGGTGGACGTTGGTCTTGATGGACTCCAGCTCGTTCATCAGCGCTTCGTCGATGGCGAGCCGACCGGCGGTGTCGATGATCACCACGTCGCACTTCTGCTCGCGCGCGGCGGCATAGCCTCGGCGGGCCAGCTCGGGCGGCTGCACGCCGGGCTCGTGGTAGACGGGCACCTTGAGCCGCTCACCCAGCACCTTGAGCTGATCCACGGCGGCGGGGCGGTAGATGTCCGCGGCGACGAGCAACGGCTTGCGCCCCTGCTGGAGCAGCCGGTTGGCGAGCTTCCCGGCGGTGGTCGTCTTACCGGAGCCCTGGAGGCCGACCATCATGATGCCGGAGAGCTGCCCCTTCGGCTTGAGGTTCAGGCTCGTGTCGACCGGCCCCATCAGCGCCTCGAGCTCGTCGTGGCAGATCTTGATGAAGTGGTCCATCGGGCTGACCTTGCGCTTCTGGCCCGAGGCATCGGTGATGGTCGTCTGGACGAGCTCGCCGACCGCCTTCTCGCGGACGCGGGCGACAAACTTCTTCACCACGTCGAAGGCGACGTCGGCCTCGAGGAGCGAGACGCGGATGTCGCGCAGCGACTCGTCGACCAGCTCGGGGGTGAGCTCGCTCTTGCCGGCGAGGCGGTTCTTGGCGGCGCGGAAGCCCTTGGTGACGGTCTCAAGCATGGGGGGCGCTTTATAACAGGGGGAAGGTGGGATGCGACCGTGGAGCGCATCCCGGACGTCGAAGAGTGGAGAGCCGGGCACCGGGCCCCACCCGCCCGGGGTGGCCCAGGGCTCGGACCCCCCATTCATCAACGCTCTTGAGGGGTTGGAGCATCCCCAGCCGCCCGGCCGCAGGACTGGGGGGCAGGGGAGCCTCCTCCCACGGCCCTGGATGGCCATGACGCCCCCCTGGGCGAAGCCATCCCACGTCAGGCCCCTACGGACCGCGTCGGGCCGTGCCAGAGGCCCAGGGCTTGATCCGCGGCGATAGGGGGACTCGCGGACGCACTGGATGAAGCCGAGCAACGTCCTGTGCGGCTATGGCGCGAGAAGCTCCCGGCGGCCACCCGTCGGAGCGACCCGGGCTTCCGTCAACTGCGCGCGCAGCCACCTCGTGAGCAGCTCGTCCGCGAGCCCTTCCACGCTCGTCGCCTCGAAGAAGTGGGAGACCGGCATGTCGATGGACAGCTCGGTGCGGATGCGCCCGGTCAGCTCGATGAGTCGGAGCGAGTCGAGCGCCAGCTCCTGGAGCGACTGGAAGGGAACGTCCGGCGTCTGCCCCCTGAGCGCGACGCGGATGACCGTGCTCCGCAGGTAGTCCCGCATCAGCGCTCGACGCTGCTCCGGCCGGGCGGTCCCCATCTCCGCGAGCACTTCCGTGGAAGTGACGAAGGGACCCACCGAAGGAGCACGCGCGGGCTCCAGGGTGACGGGCCTGGGTGACGGGGTGTCTCGCGGGACGACGACGTCGGGGAGGAAGGCGGAGAGCGCCTGCCCTGGCGCGGAGACCGCCTGGCCCAGGAGGGTCTCGAAGTCGCAAAGCAGCTTCCCCGCCTCGTCCGCGTCGAAGCGCTGACGGGAGAACTTGAGCGTGCCGGAGATGACGCCCTGCTCCTCCTGGAGCGCGAGGAACAGGTCGAAGTCACACGTGCCGCCCTCGAGCTCGATGGGGGTGATGTCGAGCCGCGGGAGCTGGAGCGGGTATCGCGGCGTGTTCTCGAACGCGAAGAGCGCCTGGGAGAGGGGCTCGCCGCCCAGGTCGACTCCGTCCAGGAGCTGCACGGGGAGGTCCTGGTGCGCCAGCGCGCCCGCGACGACTCCGCGCACCTGCTCCAGCAGTTGCAGGAAGCTCGGGTCGCCTCGCAGGTCCGCCGGCAACACCAGCAGGTTGACGAAGTAGCCGATGAGGCGCTCGGTCTGTGCCTGGGGACGGTTGGCGATGGGGCTGCACACGAAGTGCTGCTCCTGCCCACCGGAGTGGCGGTGCAGCAGGACGTGGAACGCGGCGAGCAACACCATGTAGACGGTGACGCCTGCCTCCCGGGTGAACTGGACGATGGCGTTTGCGCACTCCGGGGAGAGCGTGATGGACAGCCGTCCCAGCTCGCGCGGGCCCTGTGTGGCCACATTCCCAGCCCGGGCCCGCGAGGCCAGACGAGGGCCTTGCAGCCGCTCCTTCAAGTGCTCCCGCCAGTAAGCCTGAAGCTCCCCGCGGGCACGGCCCTGGAGCCACTTGCGCTGCCAGAGCGCATGGTCCGTGCAACGCACGTCCAGCTCCGTGAGGCGCGAGCGGCCCCCTTCGTGAAAGAGCGTGTACAGCTCCGCGAGGTCCCGGAAGAGGACATCCTGGGACCAGCCGTCGTAGATGATGTGGTGGAAGTTGAGCAGCAGGACGTTCTCCCTCGCGCCGAGGACGAACAGCGTCGCGCGGAAGAGCGCGCCCCGCTGGAGGTCGAATGGGCGCCAGGCCTCCCGGTGCAGTGCCTCGCGCAGCCGGGCCTCCTGTTGCTCGGGTCGCGAAGCCTCATCGCGCAGGCTGATGGTGGGGAGCACGAAGGCGCCGGGCGGGCGGACGCGCTGGACGACCTTGCCTCGGCTGGACTCGAACGTCGTCCGCAGGGACTCGTGACGGTGCTCCAGGGCCTCCAAGGAGAGGCGCAGCGCGCGCCAGTCCAGCGGGCCCGAGAGGCGGAAGGCCACGGGCAGGTGGTATGCGGAGCCGCCCGGGCTCGCCTGGTCCAGGTACCAGAGGCGCTCCTGCTGAAGGGAGGCGGGCGGATCCTCGACGTGCTCGCGCGGCACCAGCGGGGGGGCTTCCGAGCGCAGCGTGCGCAGCCGCTGGAAGGCCCTCCAGATGTCCGGGTGCATCAGTGGGACTCCTGGCCGTCACGGCCGTGCAGCCGGTTGACGGTGAACGCCCGGATGGCCTGGAGGCTGCGGAAGTTCTCCATCACGATGTCGGGCGGGCTGACGGCGATTTCGAACCGCTGCTCCAGGAAGTTGACGAGGCGGAAGATGCCCATCGAGTCGATGACTCCGCGCGCGATGAGGCTGTCGTCATCGGCCAGGCCGGAGTCCTTGCTCCGGAAGTGAAACTCCTGGTCGAGGTGGTCGCGGATGATTCGCGCGACCTGCTCCTCGGTGTAGCCCGCCACTGTCTGGTTCACGGATGCTCACTCCGGCTTCAGGGAATACGAGGTCCCTCGGGTCGATGACCCGATGGGGCAAACACTGTCTTCGAGAGGTGGCTCACACGAGCTGTCGCGCCTGCTCCTGGAGCCGGACCCTGTCCTTCTTCCCTGTCGTCGTCTTCGGCAGGGCGTCGCAGGCGTCGATGCGCGCGGGAATCATGTAGCGGGGAAGGTAGTTCGCGCAGTGCTGTCGCAAGTCCTCGGGGCTGGTGCTCGCGTTGTCGCGCAGCACGACGAAGGCGCGCAGCTCGTTGCCCGTGAGCTCGTCCGGGAGGGTCAGCGCCGCGCTCTCCTCGACATCCGGATGGCGCAGCAGCACCACCTCCACGGCGCTCAGCTCGATGCGATGGCCTCGGACCTTGACCAGGTCATCCCGTCGGCCCAGGAGGCACAGGCTGCCCCCGCGCTCCCGGATGACGCGGTCCCCGGTCCGGCAGGCGAGAGGATGGCCCGGAATGGGGCCGAGCACCTGCCGCGTGCGCTCCTCCATGCCCCAGTAGCCACTCATGAGGGTGGGGCCCGCCACGCACAGCTCGCCCTCCTCGCCGTCTCCCGCGAGGCCGCCGTCATCGCGGACAACGAAGACCTCGTCACCGCAGCAGACCTGGCCAATGGGCAGCGGCGCGGAGCGCGCGAGGTCCGCGGGCGTGACGACGTGGAAGGTGCAGACGTTCGTCTCGGTGGGGCCGTAGAGGTTGAAGTAGCGGGGCCTCGGCAGGGTGAGGACGAGCTGGCGCAGGTACTTGAGCGGGAAGACCTCACCGGCGAAGAGCACGGTGCGCAGGCTGGGGAACGCGTGCCGCGTCAGCTCGCCTCGGGCCACGAGCTGGGTGAGCGCCGAGGGGACCGAGTACCAGATGGCGATGTGCCGGTCCGCGATGAAGTCCGCCAGCTCTCGGGGGAAGACGGACAGCGAGGCGGGGATGAGCACGAGCGTCGCCGCGCACTTCGCCGTCGCGAAGAGGTCGAAGACGGACAGGTCGACGTGGAAGGGCGCGTGACTGGAGACGCGGTCCGCGGCCCGCACCCTCGCGATGCTGGCCGCCCAGTCGACGAAGGCGTGAGCGGCGCGGTGGCTGAGCATGACGCCCTTGGGTTGCCCCGTGGAGCCGGAGGTGTAGAGGATGTAGGCCAGGTCCTCGGGCGAGGCCTCGGCGAGCGGCTCCAGGGAGGCGCTGGACCCGGCGCGCACGTCGGCCCAGGTGAGTAGCACCGGGCCGCCCTGCCCTGGTGGGGGGCGGAGGGTGTTCGTCGGGCGCGCTTCCACCAGGATGATGCAGCGAAGGCTCTCCACGTCTCGTAGGGAGGCGTGCCAGGCGGGGGTGGTGAGGATGGCGGAGAGCGCGCAGTCTCGGGCGATGAACTTCACGCGCCACTCGGGGGAGGCCGGGTCCATGGGGACGTACGCGGCGCCGGCCTTCATGATGCCGAACAGGCCGACCACCGCCTCCAAGGACTTGTCCAGGTGCAGGCCCACGCGGTCGCCCCGGCCAATGCCCTGCTCGCGCAGCGCGCGGGCCACCTGATTCGACGCCGCGTCGAGCTCTCCATAGGAGAGGTTCCGCTCCGCGTCGATGACGGCGAGGCGAGCAGGGGCGGCCCTGGCGCTGTCTTCAAGATACTGGAACAACATGGATGTGTTTCTCCGTCAGAGGCCCATGGAGCGGGCCACGAGCTCTCGCTGGAGCTCCGAGGTGCCGGAGAAAATCCGGCTCCCCATTCGTCACGGACTTCTCGCTCCAGCTCCGTCTCGGTGAGGTAGCCGAGCCCGCCGTGGATCTGCACCGCCTCCAGGCTCGTCTGCAGCCCGTTGTCCGCGCAGCCGTACCCCAGCCGCGACGTTGACGCTGTCGGAGTCGCTGAGACAGGCGAACAGCAGGTCGTCGCGCTCACGAAAGTCATACACGCTGGGCGCGTGCAGCAGGAAGCGGTCTGCTCGTAGCGTACTGGACGACGTGCTCATGAGCAGCATTCTCCGGGCGTGGCGCTGCGATGAAGCCTGTCTTTGAACGGTGCCGAGAATGGCCGGAGGACAGGGGAATGTCGTTCGTCCCGGGGTCTGGTGCCCGCGCTTCCTTCAGGACAGTGAATTCCAGGATTCTCCCCGAATCTGAGAGGTCGGCGGGACGCGCTCGTCGGGCGGAGGACAGGACGCATGCGGGGAGGGCGCTCGAAGATGGGCGCGCGTTGGTCTGAGATGACCTCCAGGTTCCGCACCCTTCGTGTGCTTGCCCTACCCCACTCAGGACTGCAAGCTGGTCCACACACACTGTGTCCCGCTCTCGGAGTCCTCGCATGGCATCCCGCCCGTTCCCAATGCTGCTGACAATCACCGTGCTCCTGCTCACGCTCCCCACCCTCGCTTCAGCGGGAGACGAAGCAGCCCGGAGGAAGAAACTCGTCGCGTGCGTCAACAAGGAACTGATGGCTGAGAACAAGGAGTTCAAGCTCAATGATGCCGAGCTGAAGACGCTCATGGAGATTGTGGACAGCGAAGTCATGAAACAACCGCTTAAAAAGCCCTCGGAAGAGGAGCGGGCGGCAACTCTCAGTCGGATCGAGAGTGAAGCCAGGAAGAAGCTGCCGAAGGTGTCCGTAGATACAATCGAAAAGATGATGGTGACGCTGAATGCGAAGGCGGCGCATTGCTCCGTCGCTGTGATGAAGTGACGAAGCCGGGCACCCGTGGAGCCGCGTGTGTCGCGGGTCCTCTTGTCCCCGGCGCCTCCCTTCACCCCGACGAGACCGAGGCCGACGATGGGGCTGCGCGGAGGTTCTCGAGCCGCGCCAGGGCGTCGGGCAGGAACTGACTGTGCTTCGCCTGCTCCGGGTCGAGCGCCCAGGTTCCTTCTTCCCAGCGCTTCAGCGCCTGCTGGGCTCCAAACGGGATCAACCCCTGTCCCTTGGCGGCTTCTTCCAGGACCGCTTTGGCTTCGTCCGTCCGATAGCGGAGCAGATGGGCAGCGGCCATGACACGCACATCCATGCGCTCATGCTTGAGCAGCACTGAGAGAGCGTCACGCCCGGCATGGCAGCATGAGCAATAGGTGAAGCGACCATCGTGACCGCATGCGGAGCCCTCCTGGCGCTGGTCTCCTTTCGGTGGGAGGCCATCGTCAATATGAAATCGAGAAATACCGGATAGACCTGACGGGCGCCCCGACTTGAATCGGCATGAGAGCGTGGACGCGCTCCCACCGCGAAGTCGCGCGGAAGGGGATTGAACCCATGGGGGATATTATCGTTGAATCCATGGGGTAGTATTCGCGGATGGCCGTCCCCGCGGCATTCTCCTCCTTCCCCAGGTCTCCCCATGAACGAGAATCTCGCCCAGAAGATTGGAACCCAGGTCCGCTCCGCCCGGCATCGGGCGGGCCTGTCGCAAGCGCAGGTGGCCGAGGCCATCCAGGTGCCGATGCTGGTCCTCAACCGACTGGAGCGCGGGAAGCTGCTGCCCACCCTCCCCACACTGGTGAGCCTGTGCGGTGTCCTCGGCATCCCCGTGGCCTTCCTCCTGGGCAGCAAGCCTCCGGAGGTTCCCGCCCCTCCCAGGACCGTCCAATAGGGGCGCCGCGTGACGCGCTGTCGCTCGTGCATCGACACGGCCCCCGAGATGCGGCAGGAAGGTGTGTCCGCGAGGCGCGGGCCCTCCTGCCCGCGCCGGACCTGGCTCTCGGTGTTCCTGGTACTCCGACGCATGAACGAAGAACTGGCGATCCGTATTGGAAGTGCCGCCCGAGAGGCCCGGGCGCGGCTCGGGCTCACGCAGGCGGAGGTGGCCGAGAAGCTGGGCCTGGCGCACATGGTCTACAGCCGCCTGGAGCGCGGGAAGATGCTGCCCAGCGTGCAGACGCTGCTGCGGATGTGCTCCGTGCTGCGCAGCTCCTCGGACGAGCTGTTGGGACTCGCGGCCGCGGAGGAAGCGTCGAAGTCGGGCAAGGGGGCGCGTGGGCAGGGCGGGGCACCCCAGCTGCGCCAGCTCACCGGACTGGCGCGCAAGATGGATGAAGAGCAGCTCGAGGCCCTCGTGAAGGTGGCCCAGGTGTTGTTGCGCTGAAGTGGCGCGGGCCCAAGCCTGGGCCCACGTCGTCCGCGGCGATGCTTCGCCTCGTGTCCTCAGTCTTCGTTCGGTGCGGGCGTCGCCTCGCTGGCGTCCAGGCCGTCCGGGAAGAAGCCTTCTTCGTCCAGGTCCACCCGGTCGCGCGGGACAGGCGCCTCCGACAGCAGCCGCTCCAGCTCCTCGCTCGCCTCCTGACGGCCGAAAGGGCGTGACTGCGCCGCGAGCGCGGCCCGCAGTGCATCGCGCAGCTCGGCGGCGGTGGCGTAGCCCTCGGAGGGCTTGCGCTGGAGCGCCTTGTGGATGATGGGTTTGAGTGAGTCCGGAAGGCCCGCCATCGCGTTCTCCACGTCCTCGGGACGGTAGCGATTGACGAGGGAGATCATCCGGTGGCTCGCGGCCTGGTTCCGCAACCGCTTCGCCTTCGTTCAGGTCAAAGGTTGCCCGGCGCAATCCCTCTGCGCGTCGACGGAAGACGTGTCCGATAGAGAACTGAACCCTGCCCCGCAGGTCAGGGACCTGAAGCCGATAGGTTTTCAAGAAGGCACGTGTTCATGTCTTCCACGACGAGAGGGCTCGCGGAAGGCGAAGCCCTGCCTCCATTCAGTGCCTCCCCTTGAGATGCCGTATGTATTCAATGCAGGTGTCTTTGAGAAAGATCCGGAATAGTTTGCAATCCATAAGCAAGTGGACGGTTGGCATCACGGCAGTCACGTGCACGAAGAGGGAATCACATGTCCCAGCTTCAAAAGACCCTGTTGACGACTACTGTGGTGCTCCTGGCATTGAACGGTTGCAGCATCGCTGACCTCCCGGAGGCGGAGCTGGCCAGCGCCCCGCAAGGCGTGGAGTCAGCATCTGCCCTCCCCATCCCGCTCCCAATCAACTTCTGCTTGGGGTTGCCGGACACGGACGGCGAAGGCCTGTGCGACCTCTTGGAAACGCTGTTCGGCCTCGATCCCAACAACCCTGACTCGGACGGGGACCGGCTCAGCGACTACGCGGAACTTTTCGGCTTTGGCAACGGTCTGGACCTGTCTACCCTGGGCGCGAACCCGTGGAAGAAAGACATCTTCATCGAGGTGGATTACTTCCCTGGCTTCCAGCCCGCACAGGCCACGCTGGACAAGGTCATCACGGCCTTCGCCAACGCGCCGGTGAGCAACCGGGACGGTAGCTCGGGCATCACGCTGCACCTGGTGGTGAGCCAGCAGATCGAGGCGGCGGACGCGGACCAGGACCTGAACCCCGTCTGGACGGATTTCGACAAGATCAAGACCAAGTACTTCACCGCGAACCGAGGGCCCTTCTTCCATTACATGCTGATCGCGAACAAGTACGACGGGGGCAATTCCAGCGGCATCTCGCGTGGCGTCCCCGGTCATGACTTCGTGGTCACGCTGGGGTCTGTCGGAGGAGGCACGGCGACGCAGTTGGCCGGCACCATCATGCACGAGTTGGGTCACAACATCGGCCTGCTCCACGGTGGCAACGAGAACGCCAACTACAAGCCCAACTACCTGAGCATCATGAACTACGAGTACCAGTTCCATGGCTTCGGCATTGGTGGCCTGAACAACGTGCTCGACTACTCCCGCGTGCAGGTGGCCGCATTCAATGAGCAGAACGTCAACGAGGTCTCTGCTTTCGCCCCCGCCGGCGCGAGCACCGAGGCGGATCTCGCGAAGATCAGCGGGCTTCGCTTCAACGACGCCCAGGTCACGGGCAACGCGAGCACCAATCTGGACTTCAACAACAGTGGCAGTATCCAGGCCGCGACCTATACCCGGGACTTCAACCGCAGTGGCGTCGCCAACAACGTGTTCTCCGCTTCGCAGAACGACTGGTTGGCGCTTGTGTATGATGGCGGTGGCCAGATTGGCTTCGCTGCGCCGGGCTTCTCCCAGGGCCTTGGTCGTGTCTAGATTTTCACCGCGACCACCGAGAAGATGGAGCCCTGCCTCACCGTGTACGCGAGCCACGGCCCGTAGTCCCCGCGACCCTTGCTGAAACGTCGCATCCCGCCGCCGGGCCCTGCTTCATGGGGCCCGGAGGTCCATGGCCCTTCGGCTTCAACTCAACCGTTCTACCACCCGTTCCTGTACGAGGACTGTCGCACCTCTCCACCAGCGGCGGTGTAGAAGACATCGAGATGTCCAGAGGCCTTGCTCACGGCGCCTGGCGCTGAGGCCAGCGCCCCACCGAGCCACGTCCAACCGCTCCAAGTCGCGCCATTCCAGGTGTTGAGCCACAGGCTGTTGTCCGCGCTTCGGGCGAACACGTCCAGCAGGTTGGCCCCCCGTGAAGCCACCGTGGGAGACGAAACGAAGCTGCCGCCCAGGGAT
>Ga0126314_10000177_pt1 | contig 33681 bp, 25 predicted proteins | sample Plot105B_FD_92535 | JGI IMG/M metagenome (GOLD analysis project Ga0126314, IMG submission 92535) | Serpentine soil microbial communities from UC McLaughlin Reserve, CA, USA - Plot105B | ecosystem: Environmental > Terrestrial > Soil > Grasslands | place: USA: UC McLaughlin Reserve, Lake County... | reverse complement strand
GCGGTCCGCGTGGCGGACGCCATGGCTTGAAGTGGCCGGACAGTGGGAATGACGGCTTCCTCTCCTGCGGCGCGTACGCACATCTCTGGCCTGTGTCGACAACTGTTGGACGCCGAGTCGAACTCGTAGCGCCCCGTCGATGCACGCTCCGGTGTCCCAGCGCAGGCCGCGAGGAGCGCCGTCCATCCCATCACCCACAGCCGTCGCCAGACGCGTTCCATCCTCGACCCTCGCTCTTCACTCCATCATGACGCGGATGCCACCCGTACCCCACGGTGGGTTGCGACCAGGGCCCCAGTCACGCCATAAGCACGGCGATGCTCACCGAGGTCCAGGCAGGCCCCTATACCGTCCGAGGCATCTCCGTCGGCGGCGTCTACACCTCCCTCCAGGTCCCCGAGCTGGATGTGGTGCTCGACGCGGGCATCCCCATCCGCTCCTTCGCCGGCAGCGACCGCATCTTCCTCAGCCACGCCCACCCCGACCACGCCAGCGGTCTCGGCTCGTTGCTCGGCATCCGTCGCCTCCTGGGCAAGGGCGCCCCCACGGTCTACCTCCCCGCCGAAATCGAGGCCCCCGTCCACGAGGCCCTCGGCGTGCTCACCCGCCTCCATCACACGGACATGGACGTGCAAACCGTCCCCATGCTCCCCGGGGATATCCAGCCGCTCGGGCAGGGCCTTCACGTCCGCGCCTTCCGAACGCACCATCCCGTCCCTTCGCTCGGCTACCAGTTCATCCGCCGCGTCTCCAAGCTGCGCCCCGAGTTCCTCGGCCTGCCACCCCAGGAGATCGCCCAGCGCCGCAGGGCCGGCGAGAACCTCCTCACCGAGGTCGACCACCTGGAGCTGGCCTACGCCACCGACACACTCGCTCGCGTGCTGGAGACCGAGCCGTCCCTGTTCGACTCGCGCGTCCTCATCCTCGAGGCCACCTTCGTCGACCCCAAGCGCCCCGTGCAGGACGCCAGGGACCGCGCCCACCTCCACCTCGACGAGCTCATCGCCCAGGCCGACCGCTTCCACAACGAAGCCCTCGTCCTCATGCACTTCAGCCAGTCCCTCGGTCCGCAGGAAGTGCACGCCCTGATTCGCGAGCGCCTCCCATCCACGCTCGCCGAGCGCGTCCGCATCTTCGCCCCCGAGTCAGGTCGCTGGTTCGGCTGAACCTCGCGCCACCGACTCAGTCGGGCCTCAGTGCCTCCAGCTCCGCGAGCACCGCGCGCAGCTCCGGTGCCTCCAGCGCCTTCGCCACCGACGCGAAGAACTCCGAGAGGTCTCCAGCACCCTGGTACTCGTAGACGCATGCCTGGAGACCCATCTCCAAGCGGTCCACCTGACGCACCAGCCGGCCCTCGAACGAGCTGCCCTGCTCGTACTCGTCCCACAGCGCCAGGTACTCCGCGCCACGCGGCAGCTTGCCCACGAGCTGCTCCATCGCCCGGCGCTCCATCGCGTGCTTGTCCTCGCGTCCCACCCCGTCATGCGGCGTGAGGTCGCCCACGTATGCCTCGCCCAGGTCATGCAACAGCGCGATTCGCATCGCCCGTCCGGCGTCCGCTTCTGGGAAGTGACTGTCCACGATGAACATCGAGAGCAGCGCGACGAACAGCGAGTGCTCGGCCACGCTCTCACACCGCTCCTGTGCAATCCCCACCCGCAACCAACCCTGGCGGAAGAGCTGCTTCAGGTGGTTCAGCTCGAAGTACGTCTCGATGAGCGGCAGCGTCTTGCGCCCTCCGAGCAGGGCGATGGGCGGCGAGTTCTTCGTCTTCATGCGTCCCGCCACGCTACACCCAGGCCCCCTCGGGCTCCCGTACTCCCGGTGGGCCCGCGGGGCCTCCGACGTCCCTCCCGGTGCGCATTTCGGAGGGGCGCGTGATTTCACTCCTCACCTCGGCTAGACGGAGGGCGAGGGGCCAGGTCCGTGACGTCGGGCACGGTCCGGAGGAGGGGGAAGCACCCATGAAGTCTTCGGCTCGTCAGTCCCAAGGTGTGTCGCGAGGTGTGCTCGTCGCCGCGCTGCTCGTGAGTGTCCTCGCTTGCAAGCAGGAGCCCTCCGCTCCGCCGCCAGCGCCGCCCCCGCCTGTCGCCGCCGTGGAGCCGGAGGACCCTCCCTTCCCCGAGCAGGCCCTGCCGCTCCCCGCCGAAGTGGCCCAGGTCACCGCCGAGCCCGCGAAGCCTCCCGAGCCTCCCTTCACCGGAGACCTCCCCGCGCTGCGCAAGCGCGGTGTCCTCCGCATTCTCGTGGAGGGCACCGATGAAGACTTCCTGCCGCGTCAGGGCACGCCCCGCTCGCAGGACCGCGCGATGCTGGAGCGCTTCGCCGCGAAGCACTCGCTGACCGCCGAGTTCATCGCCGTGGAGCGCTTCGACCAGCTCATCCCGTCACTGCGAGAAGGGCGCGGAGACGTCATCGCCGCGGACCTGACGGTGACGCCAGAGCGCTCCACCGAGTTGGCCTTCACCCGTCCCCTGGCCCTGGTGAACGAAGTCGTCGTAGGCAAGCGGGGCACCACGGGACTGCCGCGCAAGCCGGAGGAACTCGCGGCTCGCACCGTGCACGTGCGCGCCAGCTCCACCTTCGCCGCGTCGCTCGCCGCGCTCGCGAAGGAGAAGGCTCCCGGCCTCACCCTCGAACCCGTGCCCGAGAGCATCGACTCCGAGGAGCTGGCCTGGAAGGTGTCCCGAGGTGAAGTCCCGCTCACCGTCGTGGACAGTCACCTGCTCGCCGCCATCCAGACCTACAACCCGGACGTGGAGGCCCTCTTCTCCATCGCGGAGAAGCGCGCCCTCGCGTGGGCCGTGCGCCCGGAGAACCCCGCGCTGCGTGGAGCCCTGGATGCCTTCCTCGTGGAGCGCGCGCTCACCGACCATCGGGAGCAACTGTTCACGGGGGATCTCGACGCCATCCGCAAGCGCGGCGTGCTGCGTGTCCTCACGCGCAACAGTCCCGTCACCTACTACCTCCACCGAGGAGAGCAGGCGGGCTTCGACTACGAGATGGCGAAGCTCGCCGCCGAGGCACTCAAGGTGCGGCTGGAGGTGGTGGTGCCTCCTTCGTACGACGAGCTCGTGACGTGGCTGAGGGAGGGCAGGGGAGATGTGATTGCCGCCGCGTTCACCGTCACGCCGGAGCGGCAGCGCGAGGTGGCCTTCAGTCGCCCCTATCTCTTCGTGGATGAAGTCATCGTGCAGCGCGTGGGCGCACCGAAGCCCGCGTCCGTGACGGACTTGAAGGGCAAGGCGGTCCACGTCCGGCGCTCGTCCAGCCACTTCGCCACGTTCCAGGCCGCGTCGACCGTGCACGGCTTCTCAGTCGTGGAGGCGCCCGAGGACCAGGACGCGGAGACGCTCATCGACCAGGTGGCGCGCGGAGAGATTCCCTACACGGTGACGGACAGCCACATCCTCGCCGCGGAGCGCGTGTACCGCGATGACGTGGAGGCCGCGTTGACGGTGCCAGGGGAGGGACCTCGCGCAAGCCCCGAGGGCCAGTACGGCATCGCCTTCGCCGTGCGCCCGCAGAGTGTGAAGCTGCGCGCCTTCCTCGACGGCTTCGTGAAGAAGGTCTACCGGGGCACCGAGTACAACCTGGCCCGCCGTCGCTACTTCGAGGGCCACCGGAGCCAGGCGCCCGCGACGACGGAAGAGGCGGCGCTCACCGGTGCCATCTCACCCTATGACGTGCTGGTGCGGTCCTACTCGCAGCGCTACGGCCTGGACTGGCGGTTGATGGTGGCGCAGATGTTCCAGGAGAGTCGGTTCGATCCACGGGCCCAGAGCTGGGTCGGCGCGCAGGGTCTCTTCCAGGTGATGCCCGGCACGGGCAAGGAGCTGGGTTTCCGGAAGCTGGAGGACCCGGAGCAGGGCATCCACGCGGGGGTGAAGTACATGCACCAGCTCATCGGGCGCATCGCCCCGGAGATTCCCTTCAAGCAGCGGCTGCGTTTCGCGCTGGCCTCCTACAACGCGGGGCTCGGCCACGTGCTGGACGCTCGGCGGCTGGCGCAGGAGCAGGGGTTGGACCCCAACCGCTGGTTCGGCAACGTGGAGAAGGCGATGCTCCTCCTGGAGAAGCCCCAGCACTACCGCCGCGCGCGACACGGCTACTGCCGAGGCTCCGAGCCCGTGAAGTACGTCTCCGAAATCCAGACGCGCTACGGCAACTACGTCGCCGTCGTGCAGCACTGACTCAGAGGTCGACGCCCACGTACGCGGCGGCCCAGGGGCCGCTGAGGGACACGGAGAACGTGTCGGGGGCCGTGTCCGCCACCATGCCGAAGCTCTTGGCCTGCTTCACGTACTGCGTGTAACCCACGTTGACCCGGGTGTGGACCCAGCGGCTGAGCTGGTAGTGGAGCGCCGCCGAGCCGCCGCCTCCGAAGGTCCATTTGCGGACGCGCCGCTGAAAGAACGCCGAGTCAGGGTCCGGATTCGGCGTTCCGTCGGGAGGCACCGTCGCGAACATCCGTCCGGAGGCGAGGCTGACCTCGGACGCGGCGCCGAAGAGGTTGAGGCCCAGCAGCAACTTGCCCGTCAGCGTGAAGCGCTTCTCGAACCCCGGCCGCACCGACAGGACCTGCAGCTCATCCCCCGTCAGGTACCAGTCCACGCCGTTGGTCCACCACCAGTCGCTCCGGCCCGAGCTCCTCACCATGTTGAAGTGCAGCCCGCCCGACAGGCGCGTCGAACTGGCGCGAGCACCCAACATGCTCGTCTGGTTCCGCCAGTCGAGCATGTACGCCGTCGGGTGCTGCATCCGCCCCCACGAGCCTCCGAACTCCACCGAGACCTGCGGAGGCCGCTGCGCCATGCCTGACTCGGGCTCTGGCGGAGCGGAGGCCCCGGCCGCGAAGGCCGGGCCCAGGGTGAGCAACATGCCGATGCCGAACAGCGTGCGCATGACGAACCTCCTCTACAGCCCCGCGACCTTCGAGGCGCTGCTCACCGTATAGACCAAGGTCAGCTCCTGCTGGGAACGCGGCGGCGCCGTCAGCTCGAAGCGTGCGATGCCTTCTGAACTGACCCGCGTGGGCGCGGGCTTCGTGGCGTCCTTCAGGAGCGTCACCTCCACCGTCTCCACCTCGGACACGGGAATCCGCTCCTCCAGCGCCACCGCCGCGGGATGGGCGCTCATGTTGGAGAGGAACATCTTCACGTGGTGCGTCTTCACCTTGCGTCCCGACAGCCGGCTCGTCTCCTCCTGGAGGTCCGTCTGCCGCGCCACCCGGAGCGAGTCCTCACTGCCGAAGCCCAGCCGCACGCGCTCGCCCTTGCCCGTGAAGCGCAGCTGCGAGCGGCCCACATAGCCACTGGCCCGCACCAGGTCCACCGGGCCCGCGAGCAGCACCGCCGGGCCCACGTTGTCGAACCGGGCCACGCGATGCACCAACGGCGACAGCTCCGGACACACCAGCAGCTCGGACGCCGCGGGCGCGGTGAAGTGGAACATGGGCACGCGGTGCGGCTCACCGTCCGAGGGCACCGTGGTGCGATGGGCCGCCGTGAGCGTCAACGCCTCGCCGCCGTCGTCCATGCCCGGCAGGCCGTCCTCACGCTTCGCCGCAGCGCCTTCGCCCGTCGTCTGGATGACCTCCTCGCGGATGGCCACCTCCACGACCTGCCTCTCGCGCTCCGTCTTGTCCCTCAAAAAGAGCCAGTCCGTCTCCAGCCGGGGAGGCGTGGCCCCCAGCGTGGGGCGCGCGGTGGAGAACGCCAGCTCCACGTCCTTCCAGTCCTCCTCCGTGCGCTGCCACACCACCGCCTCGCACTCCAGCCGCACCGTCGGAGCCGCGCCGGCTGTCGTCGACTCCAGGGTCGCGCGGTAGGCCGGGCGCCAGGCCGCGCAGGGCACCAGGTAGGTGATGGACAACAGCGCCGTGCCGCCCGCGGGGTGGCCCACCTCCAGCTCGGCGTGCACGTCGAGCTTCGCCTCCGACTGCTGCGTCCCTGACAGCGCGCGCCGGGCCTCCTCGAGCTGCTGGTGCAGGCGCTGCTCTTCCCGCAGCGCGCGGCGCAGGGCCTCTTCCGCGACGTCCAGCTCCCGGCGCACCGTGTCGAGCTGCTGCTTCCATTCCTCGGCCCGTGCGTTGCCGCCACCCGCCTGCTCGGAGATGGCGCGGTACACGTCCGCGTGCGCGGTGGTGAGCAGCGCCTGCCGCGTGCTCAGCCGCTCGCGGTCCGCGCGGGCCTGCCGCTCCTGTGTCTCCAGATTCGCCACGCGTCGCCCCAGCTCGGTGGCGTGCTCGCGGCGGGCCTCGGGAGGCTGGGGCTTCTTCGCGCGCCGGACGCGCGCCTGCGACACGGTGCCGCCGGCCAGCTTCGCCTGCAGCGAGCGGTCCACCGCCAGCGGGGACAACCCCGCGATGACCAGACGCTGGGCTCCGGGCACCAGCGGGACTTCACCTCGGCGCTCGACGAGCGCGCGATCCTCCAGGACCGTGACCTTGACCACCGGCAGGGTGAGGGGCGTACTCATCAGGTCCTCCGGTTTCCCCCGCCGAGCATCTTGCTGGCGGGAATCTTCACGGTCCACGTCGCCTTGAGCGTCTGCGCCTCACCCGGCTGGAGCACCACGCGCCATGCGCGCTCGCCCTCCACCGGGACTTCTCCTGGCAAGGGGGTGCGTTTCTGCCAGACCGGCGCGACCTCCGTCTCCTCCACCTTGATGTCCTTCTCGAACCCCGAGGGGACGGCGGGCACGCGCTCGCACACCTCGACGAGAATCCGGTTGGACATCCGGTTGGCCAGCTCCACCGAGACATGGTGGGTCAGCATGGTCGAGCCACCGAAGATGCCGCCGGTGGCTTCGTCGAAGCGCGTGTTGCGCGCGACCTTGATGGACTCCTCCACGCCCAGGCCCAGTCGCTGGGTGGAGCCCGGGGGCATGGTAGGCAAGGGCGACGTCATCAGGAACTCATCGCCCAGCGTGACGTCCACCGGGCCCGCGAGCAGCGGATAGGGCGTGCGGTTCTCCACCCGCACCGTGCGGAACGCGCGCGCCTCCACCGAGGGCACGATGACGTACTCGGCGGACAGGCCCACCGGCACGGACAGCACCGGCAGCGTGTGCCACGCCGCGTCCGAGGGCACATCCGCGCGCGTCTCCAGGTCGAAGCGCGCATCGAAGTGCATCGCGGATTCGCGTGGCGGCACCGTCCACGTGGGCGTCGGGACACGCCAGAGGCTGTTGACCTCTTGCTCGCTCACGGCGACGAACGAGAGGACGTTGACGTGAATCTGCACGGCCGACAGCGCGAGAATCTCGCGCGTGACATGCGAGGGGCGAGGGCGCAGCCGGCCGCGTCCGTCCAGGTCGTCCGCGGGTGTCAGCGCCAGGCGGTCATAGTCGAGCAGCGCGTCCGAGGGCTCCATCCGGGGCGGTGCGCTCGGGCGGTCCTGCGGCGCGCCACCACCTCCACCCAGGCTCCCGTCCAGGTCGGCGTACGCGCCTCCGTAGCCTCCTTCCTCCTCTTGCGGCGCCATCGCCTCGGACTCGTCATCCATCGAGGGAGGGGCCATCGAGCCGCGCGAGCGACTCACCACTTCATGCTCTCCAGTGGGAGAGGAGCCTCCTCGGGGGGCGGCCGCGGGTCGCGGCGCTGCCGCTGGAGGAGGCGGCGGAGCGGAGACCGAGGGAGCCGAGCCCGAGCTGCCCATGGAGCGCCTCTTCTGCGGCATGGGCTTCGCGAGCGCGCGTCCCCCCTTGGGAGCGGCCTCCTTGTTCCTCTCCAGTTGCTCCATCGGCTCCGCCAGCAGCTCCACGTCGGGCGACCCATGGAGGTAGCCGGAGCCAGGCGCCTGGGGGATGAGGGGCTGCCGGAGGGTGTCGTAGCCGGCGAAGAGTTCGTCCAGGCCCGGAGGTGGCTCGCGCCAGCCGGAGCGAGGCGGCGGGGGCTGTCGGCGGCCGATGCGCAGCGCCTTCAGCTCGGGGACCTCGGCCTTGCGGTCCAGCGCGGCCGTGGACACCGCGAGCTTCACGCCGGTCCAGTCCTCGCCCGTGCGCTGGATGATGGAGGCGCGCATCCGCAGCGTGCCTTCCTCCAGCGTCCGGGGCAGGCGCAGGTCATAGGTGGGCACCCAGCGCGCGCCCGGGACGGCGTACTCCAGGGTGAGCACCGCTGGAGTCTCGCGGGGCCACGGGTTGCCGGACAGCGTGAGCACGGCGGCGCGATACACGCGGGCCCGTTCTCCTCGCACGGACGACGAGGCCTCGTGCAGGCGCTGCCGCCGCAGCCGGACGTCGGCCTCCGCGTCGCGGTGCTCCTGCTCCAGCTCCAGCCGCCGCGCGTTCAGGGCGCCCAGCTCCGCGTCCACGAAGGACGTCAGCGCCAGCAGCGCGGACAGCGGGGCCTCGTGAGGCACGTAGCTGTCCTTCTTCTGCGGAGGGAACGTGGGCTTGAGCTTGCTGATGGACTGGAGCTCGCGTTGAACGCCCTCCAGCCGTGCCGCCACGTCAGCGACGCGCGCGAGGGCTTCCTCCAGGGCCCGGTGCTCGCCAGGGACATCGACCTCGGGCGGGAGCTGGACGTCGAAAGTCGGCCGGATGGCGCGGACGACGAGCCCGGGAGGCCCTTGTCGGATGGCGGCCCGGAGCGTGCCAGGGCGCAGCGACAGCGGGAGACCGTTGAGCTGGATTTCGGTGGGAACGCGGTCCTCCACGAGCTGCAAGGTGGCGATGCGAGTACACAGCGCCCCTTCAGCGTGAACGGTGACCGCATCCAGGATGGATGGCACGACGAGCATGCGCCCCCTCGGCTCGGGAAGAAGCGGCAGGCTAGTCGAGATGGGCTCCAGAATCATGCCCCCGCGGTGTCGTTCTCACGGGTGGGTCTGGAGTCACGGGGGCGCGGACCTCCGGGACCCACCGCCACACTCGCCCTCCTGGAAGTCGCAGGGCCACCTGGAGTCGCCGCGTCGTGTCGTCACGTCGGACCACCAGCCAGACGCCGCGCCGCGGTGCGCGTTCACCCTCCGAGGTCAAACGCCAGCGCGCATCGAAGTCCAGCAGGACCCCGGACATCTCGGAGGGAAGTCGTCCCTCCTCCTGGAGCGAAGCCGCGAAGCGACGGCCGTCCGCGAGCGCATCCGGCTCCACGGCCATGGGGTGGGTGCGTGCCCAGTGCTCGAAGCGGACCGCGAAGTCCGCGCCCAGCGCCGAGGCGAGCGGAGGCCACGCGCGCTCGACACCGCGCCGACGCTTGTGAATCAGGGATTGGGCCGCCGCGAGCACACGGGCCGGGTCGAAGCCGACGGGCACCGGCGCTCCCACGCCCAGGGCCTGGACCAGCTCCGCCTGGGCTTGTGCCAATCGCTCGCGAGCGCTCATCGTCGGGCCTCCGTGCGCCATCGCGAGGCGCCTCGCTCCAGGGCCGTCGCCACCGCGGCGAGCTCCGAGGCCAGCTCCGCCTCGGCGGGGAAGCGGTCATCGCGCTCCAGCATCACCGGCACCGGCCCGAGTCGCTCCGCCAGCCGCTCCAGCAAGGCCAACGGGCCCGCGTGCAGCGGATGTGCATGGGTGTCGTGGTACAGGCCGTCGCGCTGCACTCCGCCCGCCACATGGACATAGGCCAGTCGCTCGCGCGGAACACAGGCCAGCACCGCGTCCGCATCCGTGCCGTGGTTGAGCACGTGCGCGTGGAGGTTGGCCACGTCCAGCAGCAGCAAGGCCTGGGTGCGCGAGAGCATGCCCGCGAGCAGCTCCGCTTCCGAGAATGCCGCGTCGGGCCACTCGAACAGCGAGGCCACATTCTCCAGCGCCAGCGGCACCGGCAGCGCCGCCTGCGCGCGCAGCACGTTCTCCGCGAGCACCTCCAGCGCATCCTCGGAGCGGGGCAGGGGCAGCAGGTGGCCGGACTCGAGCCCTCCCGCGCGGACGAACGCGAGGTGCTCGCTGATGCAAATCGCGCCCACGCGCTCCGCCTGTCGCGCCAGCCAGTCGAGGCGCCGGGGGTCGGGCGGCTCCGCCGAACCCAGGCCCAGCGAGACGGCATGCAGCACCACGGGGACGCCGCGCTCGCGCAGTCGCAGCAGGGGCTCCGGCACGTCGCCCGAGACGGGCAGGTGCTCGGCGAGGACCTCCACGAAGCCGGGTGACGGCAGCCGGTCGATGAACAGCGCCAGCTCCCTGCGCCAGCCGATGCCCACGCCCTGGAGCGCGAGGCCCGTCAATCACCACCTCCACCGCAGCCCCCGCAACCCCCGCCGCCGCCGTCTCCTCCGCCACCGCAACCGCTGCCACCCCCATCTCCTCCACTACAACCGCTGCTGGACGAGTCGCCGCCGCCGAAGGAACTCGATGGCGCCACCTGCCGGCGCATCAGCTCGAAGTCGGTCAAGGCCACCGAGCCCAATCCGAAGAGGGCCACCGCGATGCCGATGTCGTGGCTGTTGAGCACCTCGGGGGACGAAGCGCTGTTCGCGGCGACTCGCAAGGGCTGCTCCTGCCTCCGCAGCTGCGCGAGCACCGCGGCCCCCCTGCGGCTGCTCCAGACCCGCTTGCCGAGGAGGAAGTAGCTGCCAAGCCCGATGATGCAGCAGGACAGCACCAGCAGGCTCACGGGCCTGTCGCGCTCCAACCCCACGGCGATCTTCGCCAGTCCCAGCGTGAGCATCGCGAAGCAGGGGAGCAGCGGCACCCAGCGGGCGCGCGTGGCCCAGGTGTCGTCGACCAGCCAGCCTCGCTCGATGAGCGCGGGCTTGAGCTTCTCGATGGCCGGCTCGGCGCGCTCGAGCAGCTCGGATGGCGTCACGGCCCCATCCGAGACGGCGCGGTACACGACTCGCTCGATGACGGGGGCCTCGGCCTGGCGGTGGCCGGTGGCCTCGATTTGTGTCCCGTTCATCCGAATCGAGCCCACGTGGAGCAGCCTGGCCAGGGCCGCGTGAACGACGGCGCTCGGTCCAGACAACATGGCGACTTCGTAGGGGTCCAGGTGTCGGGGCAGCGCGTCGGGGCCGCCTCCGGGCTGGCGCAGGTACAGGCGCAGCGCGAGCCCCATCCCGAACGCGAGGACGGCGAGGAGAACGAACAGCTCGAGGAACTGCGGGCCCGACATATCCAGGGGATTCATCGCGGCGACCTCCATGCTGGTTCACCCCCCAATGAAACGCACGGAGAGACCGGCAACAGTCGCGGCCTGTGACGTCTTCGTGACGTCCCGGTGTCACCCGAGAGTCTGTCAGCTCGCGTCCTTGCGAGCCACGGGGGCCGGGGGCTCCGGTGGGGTGGTGGGGTTGCCCAGGCAGTCGAAGCCGGCGACGGGAGGGAAGGTGCTGCTGGGGCGGTACTCCCAATGCCACGGCTCGGAGGGCACCGTGCGGCGGAAGCCGAAGCGACACGCATTGGCTTCGAGCCAGAGATAGCGCTTCGAGGTGCGCTGGCCGATGACGAGGTCCACCGCGAGCCCGCGCTGGTGGTTGGAGCGCCCGGGCCGCGCCGCCTTGTTGCCTCGGCCTCGGCGGTACTGCTCGTAGAGCCAGCGCTGCTCGCGCAGGGAGCGGTAGCCGCTGGTGACTCGCAGCGCCACATCGTCCTTCAGCGCTTCGACGGCCATTCGCTGGAGCGCGGTCGCGGTGTCGCGATGAAGTCGGTGTCCTCCTTCGACCCGCACGAGCTTCGCGGCCTTCGCCTTCTGGCGCCGGGGACGGGACTCACCGGCGAGGGCGACGGTCGTGAAGAGACACGCGAGGAGAAGACTCCAGCGGAGGAGCGCGAGCGACATGGCGGAATCCGGACTGGGGGAAGGACCCGACTCTCGCGCGTCTATTCCCGCATTCAAGCAGGCGGGAAGGCAGGCCCTCGCAAGTGCTTCCGCTGCTCAGAACAGGGTGAGCTGCGCGGAGGCCGGCTTGTCCGCGGGACGCGGGAGCGTCTTGAAGCCATGCTCGCGGGCCCACTCCTCGCTCGGCCCGCCCCAGTGGTGCGCGTCCAGCTTCGCGTTTCCCTTCTCGTCGAAGGCGACGCCCTCGGCCTCCAGCCGCTCGCGCTGGCCGTGTCCCGTCAGGCTGATGCCACCGGTGCGATTGATGATGCGCTGCCAGGGAATGGTGGCGGAGCGAGCCCCCATCGCGCCGAGCGCATGGCCGACGACGCGGGCGTCACAGCCTTCCTCGCCGATGAGGGTCGCGATATCGCCGTAGGTGGCCACCTTGCCCCAGGGCACCTGCTCGACGAGCGTGTAGATGCGCTCGTAGAAGTCGCGCTCGTCGCGCGGCGGGTTCTGCGTCATGACGTCCCGTCTCCTTGACTCAAGCTACCCATCCACGGCGGGGTGGCGCGAGCGCTAACCGCTGCGCGAGCCCAGTCCCGTGGCCTCGCCCGCTCGCAGGCGCTCATGCAGCGTGCGGGCCTCCAGGTACCAGAACTGCACATTGCCGAAGCTGAGGATGTCGCCGTCGCGCAGCGTGGCCTCGCGGGTCCCCAGCGTGCCGGCGTTGAGGAAGGTGCCGTTGGTGGAGCCCAGGTCCTGCACGGTGCAGCGGCGCTCGGCGTCGTTCCAGCGCAGCTCGGCGTGCATCTTGGAGACGGACGCGTCGTCGATGACGAAGTCGCAGTCCATGCGCCGGCCGATGGTCAGGTGGTCCGTCGCGTGGAGGGGTGGGAGCGTGACGACTCGCAGGTGTTCGAATTCGAACAGGAGCGACATCATGCCGAGGCTGATGTCCTCGGGGTCCGCCATGCGGGTGGGCGCGAGCACCGCCGTCGAGGCTTCCGAGGGAGGGCGCTGGATGAGGGCGAAGGGCCCGAGCTGCCGCTCGAAGTCCTTGGCGGACAATGACGCGGCGAGCGAGCGGAGTTCCTGGACGGACAGCACGTGGGGCAGCCTAGCGGGTCAAACCACGGGCGGACAGCGGCTCCGGAGGGGCCATGTACGGGTTTCGTTGACCTGCATGTCACGGGTTCCCTACATTGGGCACTTCATGGTGGGGGCCGGGCTCCGGGAGGAGCGCCGGCCCTCAATCTTTAGTGAACCAGGGAGTGGTGGAAGGAGCTGTGTCGATGGCGAGCGGGAGCGACAACATCCCGATGACCCCTTCAGGACTGCGCAAGCTCAAGGCGGAGCTCAAGCACTTGCAGTCCGTGGAGCGGGGGAAAATTTCACGGGAGATCGAGGTCGCCCGGGCCCATGGGGACCTGCGCGAGAACGCCGAGTACCACGCGGCAAAGGAGAAGCAGTCGCACATCGAGGGCCGCATCCTGAACCTCGGCGACTGGATTGCTCGCGCCGAGGTCATCGACACCAGCAAGCTGGGCGGCGACAAGGTCGTCTTCGGGGCGACCGTGGACCTGCTGGACACGGAGACGGACAAGCCCGTCACCTACCGCATCGTCGGTGAGCTGGAGGCCGACCTGAAGAAGCGGTGGCTCGCTGTCACGTCACCCGTGGCCAGTGCGCTCATCGGCAAGCGCAAGGGGGACATCGCCACGGTGCGGAGTCCGGGTGGGACGCGCGAGTTGGAGGTCCAGGAGATTCGCTTCGAAGACCCCGAGGACGAGGCCCCGCCCAGCGAGGGCTGAACGTCAGCGGTTCCATTCTCGAGAGAAAGCCGACGGGGGAGCGGGCCTGTGCTCGCTTCCCCGGTCGCGTTTTCTGGGAGACGTCACCCCCGTTCCGTAGGATGGATGGACGTGACTCACGCGTGAACCATCCGCTCGCCAGCCTTGTGGGACCTCTCCGGTACGCGTGCCAGCGCGACTTCGCCATGCTCGCGACCGTGAAGGGCCTGACGCCCGTCCTGGAGCGCGCCCTGGCGGGAGCTGGTGGCGTGGACGCCGAGGCGCTCCAAGACCTGCGCGCGGCGCTGCCCTATGTGGACCACCCCACGCCCGAGCGACGCAAGGCCGCGCTCCGGCGCGTGGTGCGCGCGCTGAAGCTGAGTGGGGTCGCGCTGCCGCCCGAGCTGGATGGGGTCGCCGAGGCCGCACCGAGGGCCGAGGGGCCGAGGGCTGCTGGGTCCGGGAACGAGGTGGCGCAGCGGCGGGATGACGTGCCTCGTTCCGACTTCGCTGGGAGCAGGCGCGAGCCCGTTGCGGCGACGTCGTCAGGGCGCAGCGGCGATACCGTGCGCGGACAGGACGGAGCGCCAGGGCGAAGCGGCGACACCTCGAATGCGCGCGGACAGGCTGGGCCGCCCACAAGTGCGCGAGAGCGCCCTGGCGACGCCTCACAAGCGCGCGGACTCGACGGAGCGCCTGCGGGCGCCTCAGGGCGCATCGGCGACACCTCACGTGTGCGTGCACAGGAAGGTCTGTTGGAGCCCGCCACCCGTGGCCGCACGCGCGCGGGTGCGGAGAGCGGACCTGTCGCGCCGCCTCCCGGCTACGTGCAGATTCCTCCGTGGAAGTCGAACGAGCCATTGCCTTCCACGCCTCACGGGAAGGCCCCTGCGCCCCGCTCGGCGATGGGTGTCGCTCCGCCGACGGCGAATCCCCGGTCCTACGGGAGGGAGATGGGCCTCGCACGCCCCGACAACGCGCAGCCTGCCGGAGGGGAGATGCGCCCGGGACGACGCGGCGCCCAGCAGGCCTCGCTCGACACGGGCGCGGAGGCCGGCGCCCCTCCCGCCAAGGCGAAGAAGGAGCAACGCAAGAAGAAGCGCGCCGTGGCGGCGGAGGCCTCTCGCTCCGAGGCGAAGCTCCTGTCCATCGCGCCTCGCTCCGGCCCCCTGTCCTCGCCGCTGAAGACGCTCGGCAAGCGCCTGGGGCCTCGGCTCATCTCCGCGCTCGACAAGAAGGGCCTTCGCCGGATGGGCGACATCCTCTTCCTGCTGCCGCGCTGCTACGAGGACCGCAGACAGTTGCGCACCATCGCCGAACTGGAGCCCGGCGAGCGCGGTGTCACCGTGGGCATGGTCAAGGTCGCGGACTACGTCCCGGGCAAGCAGGGACGACGGATGTTCCGCGCCGTGGTGGGAGACCGCTCGGGCAGCATCGCCGCGACGTACTTCCACGCGGGACCGTGGCTCAAGAGTCGCTTCACCGTGGGCAAGCGCATCGTCCTCTCCGGCGAAGTGCGCGCGACGATGAATGGCCGCGAGATGGCCCACCCGGAGATTGAACCGGCGGAGGATATCGAGTCCGCCACCTCGGTCCACTTCAACCGCATCGTCCCCGTGTACCCCGGCTTCGAGCGAGGCGAGCAGCGTTCGTTCCGTGAGCTGGCCGCGCGGGTCGGCGAGCAGTACGCGCACGAGCTGGAAGACCCGCTGCCCGCGGACCTGCGCCGTCGACTGGAGTTGATGGGCCTCCCGGAGGCGCTGCGCTTCATCCACTTCCCACCGGATGCGGCGGACCTGGAGTCGCTCGACTCGCACCAGAGCCCGGCCCATCGCCGACTCGCGTTCGACGAGCTGTTCTTCCTGCAGCTCGGCATGGCCCTCAAGCGCCAGAACATCAAGGCGGAGGAGGGCATCGCCTTCGACGTGTCAGCTCCCCGTCTGGAGAAGGCTCGCGCCGCGCTGCCGTTCCAGCTCACCGGTGCCCAGGCGCGTGTGGTGGAGGAGCTGAGCCGGGACATGGCGCGCGCGGAGCCGATGAACCGGCTGGTGCAGGGCGACGTGGGCAGCGGCAAGACGGCGGTGGCGATGGTCGCCGCGCTCGTCGCGCTCCAGGACGGCTATCAAGTCGCGGTGATGGCCCCGACTGAAATCCTGGCCGAGCAGCATGAGCGCACCTTCCGCAAGGTGCTCGCGCCGTTGGGCTTCCAGGTGGGATTGCTCAGTGCGGCCGGGACGGCCAAGTCGAAGCGACAGGTGCGCGACGCCGTGGCCCGAGGTGACGTCCACCTGGCCGTGGGCACGCACGCCCTCATCCAGCAGGATATCGCCTTCGCGCGGCTGGGGCTCGCGGTCATCGACGAGCAGCACCGCTTCGGCGTGCTCCAGCGTCACTCGCTGATGAGCAAGGGCCCCAAGCCGGACGTGCTGGTGATGACGGCCACGCCCATTCCCCGCACGCTCGCCATGACGTTGTACGGCGACCTGGACCTGTCCATCATCGACCAGCTCCCGCCGGGGCGGACGCCCATCAACACGCGCGTCTTCAACGACAAGCAGCGCGCGCGCGTCTACGAGGCCATCGCCACGGAGCTGACCAAGGGCCACCAGGCCTACGTCGTGTATCCGCTGGTGGAGGAGTCGGAGAAGCTGGACCTGGAGGACGCGACGCGCGGCGTGGAGAAGCTGCGGCTGGCGTTCCCCCAGGCGAGCGTCGGCCTGCTGCACGGGCGGATGAAGGCCGAGGAGAAGGACGCGGTGATGGAGGACTTCCGCGAGAAGCGGCTGCAGGTCCTCGTGTGCACCACGGTGGTGGAGGTGGGCGTGGACGTGCCCAACGCCTCGGTGATGGTGGTGGAGGCGGCGGAGCGCTTCGGCCTGTCGCAGCTCCATCAGCTCCGGGGGCGCGTGGGCCGTGGCGCGGCGGCCAGCTTCTGCTACCTGGTGGCCAACAGCGCGCGCTCCATGGAAGCCGTCGAGCGTCTGTCGGTGATGGAGCAGAGCAGCGACGGCTTCGTCATCGCGGAGAGAGATCTAGAGATTCGAGGGCCCGGCGAGTTCATGGGCACGCGTCAGAGCGGCCTGCCAGAGCTGGCCGTGGCGAACCTCGCGCGGGACGGGGACCTCCTGTCGATGGCGCAGGTGGAGGCCCGGCGCATCCTCGCCAGGGACCCGGAGATGCAGTCCCCCGAGCACCAGAGCCTGGTCAAGGCGCTCGAGGAACGCTGGGAAGGGCGACTCGCGCTGGCTCGAGTGGGGTAGGGCGTTCAGCGCCGCGCCTGCTCCTCGGCGTGCTCGTCGCCCTCGTGGCCTTCGGTGTCGAGCGGGCCTCCCGTGAAGTACACGGGCAGGCGGAACGTCGTCTTCAAGCGCTGGCTTTCCTTCTTTCCGAAGCCATCGATGTGCAACTCCCAATAGACCTCCTCACCTGGCTGTCTCCAGGTGGCCTCCTTGGGGTCCTTCGCGGGAAACCGGAGGGGAATCACGAGGGGGTGCGCCGCGGTGAAGGACTCGAAGTCCAGCGTCTGGGTGCGATGGAACATCGTCTTTCGCGTCGTGACGCGCTTCTCGTTCTTGCCCCTGCCGGTGGAGCGCGTCTCCCGCCGGACGCGCCGCAGCGTCACGGACAGGGAGTTCATCGCCGGCACGTCGTGCTCCGCGACCAGCTCGACTGTCGTCGAGCCTCCGAGTGGCAAGGGAATCTGGGGCAGGCGCAGCCGGACCTGGCCGAAGTAGAGCCGGGCCCGCACTCGCCTCCGCGCGTGCTTGAGCATCGACTTCCAGCCGAAGCGGGCCACCAGTCCTGCCGCGCCGAGATAAACGGCCCCCGCGATGAACCGGTCATTCTCCCGCTCAATGGAGGCGAACATGACGACGGCGGCGCAGACGAGCCCGCCGATGGCGAACGCGAAGAGCGCGAATGAAAAGCCCGCCAGCACCATGGAGGTGCGACTGACTTGCGGCGCCACCGTCTCCAGCGTCCAGGGGTGGTCCCAGCGCCAGGGTTCGTCGGGGTGGTTTCGCGCGAACTCCCGTGTCTTCAGCGAGCGCAGCAGCCGGAAGAGGCCCCACGCGCCCGTCACCAGCGCTCCGACGAGCAGCGTGACATGGCGCGCGCCGAACCGGTCGTCGATGGAGTCCGACAGGTCCAGCATCCTGCTCACGAACTGTTGCCCGAGGATGAAGCTGGCGATCAACAGGAGGACGCCCTGGTAGTAGGGCAGCCGCGTCGGGGGATGCCCGGTCCTCGATGAAGTGTCCGGTCTTCCCAAGATGAACGCTGGCTCGGCCATGCGCACAGCGTAAGCCTTTCCCGGGGCGCTCGTGTGGTTAGGCTTGGAGCATGGGAGACCGGAGTCGAGCCCAGTACCTGTCGAGTCAAGGCATTCGCGACCGGCGAGTGCTGGAGGGAATCGCCCGCCTGTCGCGCGAGGACTTCGTGTCGGAGGATGCGCGCGAGGAGGCCGCGGCCGACACGCCGCTGGCCATCGGCCACGGACAGACCATCAGCCAGCCTTTCGTCGTGGCGCTCATGACGGAGGCGCTGGGCATCAAGGGTCATGAGCGCGTGCTGGAGATTGGCACCGGCTCGGGTTACCAGACGGCGCTCCTGTCGCTGCTCTGCCGCGAGGTGTACACGGTGGAGATCGTCCCCGAGCTTGCCCGCTCGGCGCGCGCCCGGCTGCGGCGTCTGGGCTTCGACAACATCTACTTCCGCCGGGGCGACGGCACCGAGGGCTGGCCGGAGCAGGCGCCCTTCGATGCCATCCTCGTCACCGCCGCGCCGAACGAGGTCCCCAGCGCGTTGCTCGGCCAGCTCCGGCGCGGAGGGCGGATGGTCATCCCCGTGGGGCCCACGGGGGGCACCCAGGAGCTGCTGCTCATCCGCCGGGCCCGAAAGCCAGGCGTCCTCCCCGAGATGGAGTCCCTGCTGCCGGTCCGCTTCGTCCCCATGACGGGTGGCGCCTTTCGCGTGGTTTCTTGAGGTCGACCTTGACGCGGCGCGGGGGAAGGCGGGGCCGCCCGAATGCCTGGATGCCGTCAGGAGCCGTGAAGGTGCGTTGCCCCCGAGCAGGGCCGCCCGCTAACGTCGCGCAATGATCATCTGCCCGGTCTGCGACCACGTTCAGCCCGAAGGGACCGAGTGTGACGTCTGCGGAAAGCGATTCCCCGCCGCCGTGCTCGCGGCGACGCCCCCCGTGGCACGGCTGCCGGAGCTGGAGCTGACGCCTCACACGGGCGGTCGCGACGCGGTGGACGCGCCCCCGCTGCCGGAGCTGGATGGGACGCGCCTGCGCAGCGGCCCGGACCTGCCTGCCCAGGTGGTGCAAGACCTGGAGCTGACGCGCTCGGCCCCGACGGGGGAGATGCCCGTGGCGATGCTCCAGGAGCTGGACACGGGGCGCGCGGAGGATGACGGCGTGAGGACCGCGGCCCCGGTGGGCGCCGTCGTCTGCCGCTACTGCCGCAACGTGCAGGCGGTGGGGCTGCTCTGCGACAACTGTGGCATGCGGCTGCCGCGCGCGCGTCTGGCGGCGACCGCCGTGGCGGCGAAGGGGCAGCAGGAAGACGACGGATGGATGGCCTGTCCCTCGTGCCACACCCGTGGGCGGACTGGACGCGCGTGCTCCGAGTGCGGCACCCGACTTCCGGAGCAGGCATGAGCGCCAGGGAGCCCGGCTTCCGGGCGGAGTACGCGTGCAGCGAGGGTTGTGACTTCCGCGCCTCGCTCCTGGACGTCGTCTACCGGTGCCCGCGTTGCCAGGGGCTGCTGGAGGTGCGTCACGACGTGGAGGCCCTGCGCGCCGTGCCCGCGACGGAGTGGAAGCGGCGCTTCGAGTCGCGCTTCGGCTCGGCGAGGCTGCCGGATGGCTCGGGGGTGTGGGGCAAGCGCGAGTGGGCGTATCCCCAGCTTCCCGTGGAGGACATCGTCTCCCTGGGCGAGGGCCGCGTGCCGCTCAAGCCCCTGCCGCGCATGGCGTCCGAGCTGGGGCTGGCCGCGCTGGACTTGAAGGAGTGCGGCGTGTCGCCCACCGGCAGCTTCAAGGACTGGGGCATGACAGTCCTCGTCTCCGCCGTGAAGCACATGCGGGCCAAGGGCGTGCCGCTGAGGGCCGTGGCGTGCGCGTCCACCGGTGACACCTCCGCGGCGCTGTCCGCCTACTGCGCGGCGGCGGGGATTCCGGCGGTGGTGTTCCTGCCCACGGACAAGGTCTCCCTCGCGCAGCTCGTGCAGCCCATCGCCAACGGCGCGCGCGTGCTGTCGCTCGACACGGACTTCGACGGCTGCATGCGGCTGGTGCAGGCGGTGACGGCGGACACGGGGCTGTACCTGGCCAACTCGATGAACTCGCTGCGCATCGAGGGGCAGAAGATGGTCGCCGTGGAGCTGTGCCAGGACCTGGGCTGGGAGCCGCCGGACTGGGTGGTGATTCCGGGCGGCAACCTGGGCAACGCCAGCGCGCTGGGCAAGGGCTTCGAGCTGATGCTGGAGCTGGGGCTCATCACCCGCCGCCCGCGCATCGCCGTGGGGCAGGCCGAGCGCGCCAACCCCCTGGCCCGGTCCTTCCGCGGTGGGTTCAAGGAACTGGAGCCCATGCAGGCCCAGAGCACGCTGGCGTCCGCCATCCAGATTGGCAACCCGGTGTCCTTCCGCCGCGCGGTGCGAATCCTCAAGGCCTTCGACGGCGTGGTGGAGGAAGCCACCGAGTCCGAGCTGTCCAACGCCGCCGCGCGAGCGGACAAGGAGGGCACCTTCACCTGTCCCCAGACGGGCGTGGCGCTCGCGGCGCTGGAGAAGCTGGTGGCCCAGGGCGTCATCGCGAAGGGCTCCCGCGTGGCGGTGGTGTCCACCGCGCACGGGCTGAAGTTCGCGGACTTCAAGGTGGGCTACCACCGGGGCTCGCTCGCGGACGTCACCAGCCGCTACGCGAATCCTCCCGTGAAGCTCCCAGCGAGTCTGGACGCCGTGCGCGAGGCCCTGTCGGACCTGGGCTGAGGCGACGGCCCGGCGAGGCGGGGCTCCCGTGCGTGCAGGGGAGCCCCGGTGCTTCGAAAGTGCGTCAGTCCGCCAGCAGCGGGACGCGCTTGTCGATGGTGAGCCCGAAGCCGGCGAGCCCGCGGTAGGTGACGTCCGTGTTGGTCATCACCTGGAGCGAGCGCACGCCCAGGTCATTGAGAATCTGGCAGCCCATGCCCAAATCCCGCGTCTCGTGCGGGCCGGTGCGCAGGTCGGCGCTGCCGTCCGTGTTGCGCTTGTGATTGATGCCGAAGTCGCCGCCGTGCATGCCGGGCAGGTACACCAGCACGCCGGTGCCCTCACGGGCGATGCGCGCGAGCGCCTGGTCCAACAGCACGTTGCAGTTGCAGGTGGGCGAGCCGAACACGTCACCCAGGGTGCAGGCGGCGTGCAGGCGCACCAGGGCGCTCGGGCGGGCGGAGGGGTCCCCCTTCACCAACACCAGCGACTTGGCGCCGTCGGGCAGCCACGTGTACGTGAGCGCCGTGAAGTCGCCGTAGCGGGTGGTGACGGTCTGCTGGCCGGGCTCGCGGCGCACCAGCCGGTCCTTGCGGCGGCGGTACTCGATGAGGTCCGCGATGGTGATGACGGACAGCTTGTGCTGGATGGCGAAGGCCTTGAGGTCCGGCATCCGCATCATGGTGCCGTCGTCCTTCACCAGCTCGCAGAGGATGCCGGAGGAGCCCAGGCCCGCCAGCCGCGACAGGTCCACGGTGGCCTCGGTGTGGCCCGCGCGGCGCAGCACGCCACCGTCGCGGTAGCGCAGCGGGAAGATGTGGCCGGGGCGCAGGAAGTCGTTCGCCTGGCTCTCCGGGTCCGCCAGCGCGAGGATTGTCTTGGCGCGGTCCGCCGCGGAGACGCCCGTCGTGGTGCCGTGCCGGTAGTCGACGGAGACGGTGAAGGCGGTGCGGTGGGACTCATTGTTGTCCGCCACCATCTGCGGCAGCCGCAGGGCGTCCAGCCGGTCCGCCAGCATGGGCATGCAGACGATGCCGCTGGTGTGGCGCACCATGAAGGCCAGGTGCTCCGGAGTGACTTTCTCCGCGGCCATGATGAGGTCGCCCTCGTTCTCCCGGTCCTCGTCGTCCGCGACGATGACGAACTTGCCTTCGCGGATGTCGCGGATGGCGTCCTCGATGGAGGAGATCTGGAGGTCGTCAGGGCTCATGGAGGATTCGGTCCGCTCGCGAGTCTGCATGTGCTGGCGCATGTAGCGCCTGCGTCCCGGGGTGGCAAGCCAACCTGCCCGACGCCGTGCGCCCGGGTGATGGGGCGGATGAGCCCACCGCGAGGGCTCCCCCGCCTGCCCGTTGCCGTGTCGCTGGAATTGGTTGGAACCCAGAAGGTTGGAGACGCGAGGGAGCGAGTGACTCGACGCGTGAGACGGGCTGCTGTAGGGTGCCCGGCTCCGTGATGAGCGCCGATACCCAGGAATTGAGGACGCAGCTCGACCAGCTCCAGGAGAGCCTGTCCGTCCGGCAGAGCACCACGCACTTCGCGCATACGGGGGTCGCCACCCTGGCGGCCCTCATGTTCGCGGGGGCGGCTGGCAAGCTGTTCTATGACTCCCTGCGCACCCCGCTGATGGCGTGGGGCGTGACGCTGCTGTCGCTGGGGCTGCTGGGCTACGCGCTCCGCCGCTACGTGGTGGGGCGGCGCGTGCTGGCCGACGAGCTGACGCGCTTCAAGACGCTCCTGGAGCTGCGCAGCCAGCTCCGGCTCGACGACCCCGCGGCGCTGCTGCCCCGGTGAGCGCGGCGCGCAAGTCCGCCCGACGCGGGCGGTTCATCGTCCTGGAGGGGCTCGACGGAGCCGGCACCACCACGCAGGCGGAGCGGCTGGCCTCCGCCTTGCGCGCGGAGGGGCACGCGGTGCTCACCACGCGTGAGCCCTCGGATGGCCCGGTGGGAACGCTGATTCGCCAGGCCCTCACCGGCCGGCTGGGCCTGCCGAACGGCGCGGGCCCGCTGGCGCCGGAGACGCTGGCCCTGCTCTTCGCGGCGGACCGGACGGACCACCTCGCGGCGCGGGTGCTGCCCGCGCTGGAGGAGGGCAAGCTGGTGCTCTGTGACAGGTACGTCCTGTCCTCGCTGGCCTACCAGGGGGCGTCGCTGCCCATGGCCTGGGTGGAGGCGGTGAACGGGTACGCGGTGTCCCCGGACCTGACGCTGTTCGTGGGCGTCGCGCCCGAGGTGGCGGCGAAGCGCCGGGCGGCGCGGGGCGGGGCCGCGGAGCTGTTCGAGGCGGACGAGGCCCAGCGGCGCATCGCCAAGCAGTACCTGGCCGCCATCCGCCGCCGCGCGAAGAAGGAGCGCATCGTCCACATCGACGGTGAGCAGGGGATTGAAGCGGTGACGGCGGCGTCGCTGGTGGAGATTCGCAAGCTGCTGGGCCGCAAGCGCTGACGAAGCCGGTCAGCGCGTGACGTCGAAGCTCAGGGCGACCTCGGCCCCGTCCCCCGGGCAACGGCCGGCCGTCTTTCCTTCGCTGCGCATCACCAGCCGCCCTCGCACCCGGGTGTCGCTGTTCTCGTCCAGGACGAGCCGCCCATCCACCTCTTGCGTCAGCGCCTGGTCGGGCACGCTGCCGTAGCAGCCCGTCGTCACGAAGACGGCGAGCAGCTCCGGCGAGTGTCCGCCGCGCGGGGTGAAGGTGATGTCGTTGAACGAGTCCGTCGTGGCGGCGACGGCGCTGCCCGCCACCGTGAGCGTCACCGGGCCCGTGCCGAGGACCGTCCTGTCGAACCAGAGGGTGGCGCAGGCGGTGGTCTCATCGTCGGCCACGCCACGTGAAGGGTCATTCAGCCCGCACAGGCGAAGCGCCCGGGGCGCATCGCTCAGGAAGCCGGCGGTGCGGTGCTCGTCGAAGGACATCCAGCCCCCGTCATAGGCCACGCGCAGCGTCTCGCCCGAGTCTTCGAAGGGCTCGCTGGACTTCTCGCTCGTCGGGTCATCCCCGCAGGCGGTGAGCGACAGCAGCAACGCGAGGGGCAGGAAAGACTGACGCCTGAGGGACGGGGTGGGCAGGGAGCGCATGCCGTCTGGTTCTGCAATCCGGATGCCCTTGGAGCCCACGGGGGAGGAGGCCCTCGGAGGGGCATCTGGCGCGACGAAATTCTGACGCCGCGACGGAACCTCGTGACTCGCGCGGCGGACTCCCCGGCCGTTGCGCTACAGTCCGCCCTTCCTATGGAGCGCACCGGCGCGGCGGCAATCATCATCGGCAATGAGGTCCTGACGGCGAAGGTCCAGGACCAGAACGGCCCGCATCTCATCAAGAGGCTGCGCGAGGTGGGCATCGTCCTGCGCTCGGTGGAGACCATCCTGGACGACGTGGACGCCATCGTCGACGCGATGAGCCGGGCGCGCCAGCGGGCCCGCTACGTGTTCACCAGCGGCGGCATCGGCCCCACGCACGACGACGTCACGGTGCGCGCGGTGGCGCTGGCCCTGGGCAAGCCCGTGGTGCGGCTGCCGGAGATGGTGTCCCTCATCAAGGCGCGGGCGCCCGAGGGCAAGGTGACGCCGGAGGGCATGCGGCTGGCGGACGCTCCGGAGGGCGCGGTGCTGCTGCCGCAGGCGGGCACCTGGTACCCGGTGCTGACGGTGGGGGACGTGTTCCTCCTGCCCGGCGTGCCGCAGCTCTTCCGCATGCAGCTGGAGACGGTGCTGGCTCGGCTGAGCGGCACGCCCGTGGTGCTGAGCAACCTCTACCTGCGCCTGGGCGAGAGCGACATCGCCGCCGTGTTGGACAGCGTGGCGCTGAGCATGCCGCACGTGGCCATCGGCTCGTATCCGGAGTTCGACCCGGAGAAGGACTTCCGGGTGAAAATCACGGTGGAGGCCGCGGAGCGCGCGCCCGTGGAGGAAGCCGTCGCGCGAATCATCGGCGGGCTTCCCGATGACGCGGTGGTGCGGCGGGAGTAGCTGCCCTCCCGCCGCGAGCCGGGACTACAGCGACAGCCCCAGCCGCTGACGCAGCCGGAAGAAGTCGTCGGTGAAGGACCAGGCGAGCAGGGTGCGCAGCCGCTCGCCCTCGCGCACGGCCTGAATCATCGGCTCCGGGGAGTCCAGCTTCGCCCCCGCGAAGTTCGGGTCCTCTCGCAGCACCATGCCCAGGCCCACGGACACGTCGCCGGCGATGAGCAGACCCGCGCGGTCCGCCGAGTAGTCCAGCGCGTCCAGCCACGGCGCCAGCTCCAGCTTCTGCACGTCGCCCAGCGCCATCGCCGGCACTTCCAGCGCCTTGATGGCCTTGCGCGAGAAGGCCTTGCGAAGCTGCTTCACCGTCTCGTCATTGCGCCGTCCCAGCGCGGTGAACTGCTGCGCGTGGATGCGGATGGCGCTGCCGAACAGCTCCGCCGTCTCGCCCTGCGACAGCTTCTCCAGCACGGCCGCCTTGTTCAACAGGCCCAGCGCCGCGCGGCCCAGGAGGAACTTCTGCTCGCGCGCGTTGAAGCGCCGCACCACGTCCTGGCCAATGCACACCGACAAGGGCTCGGTGGTCTCCAGCACCGTGAGGCCGCGCCGCGCCTGGTACGCGTCGAACTCCTCCACGCCGAACACCTGCGCCACCGTGCGGATGGCCTTGTAGACGGCGCTGTCCGTCTTGAGCTTGTCCGTCTTCGGGTTGACGCCGACGATGTCGAAGCTCGGGGGGTAGACCTTCTCCAACTGGTCTCCCATGGCCCGGAGCACCTCCAGCAGCGGACCCCGGACGCCCGGGTGCAGCAGCATGGAGTCCACGTCCGTCGACGTGAGCCCCTCGCGGACCTCCTGCGCCAGCCGCGTGCGGCCCTCCGTGTAGAAGGCCAGCTCCGCCTCGTTGGTGGAGCGCAGGAACTGGAGCACGGACGCCACGCAGAAGGCCTTGTCCAACTGCTTCAGGCCCTCCCACAGCTTGAACAGCGCATGCCAGCTGTCCACCCGCGTCGGGTCCTGGCGGAGGATCTGCCGGTGCTCCTCGACGGCGAGCGGCACCGACGACGTGTCGCGCGCGTACAGGCCCGCCAGCGCCGTGCGCGCCGTGAGGTTGGCGGTGTCGCTCTCCACCACCTGGCGGTACAGCGCGGTGGCGCGCGCGGGCTCGGACAGGGGGCCGGCGAACAGCTCCGCCACGCGCATCCGCAAGGCCGCGGCGCGCTTCGCGTCCGTGGCCGCCGTCGTCTGGGCCTGCGCCTCCAGCAGCTGCGCCAGCTCTGGCAGGTTGCGCGCGCGCTCGTACAGCGTCACCAGCCGGTCCACCAGCGTCGGGTCTCCCGGCGTCAGCTCCAGCGCGCGGCGGTACAGCGGCGTGGCCGCGCCCGCGTCGCCCAGGCCCTCGTCATAGGTGCGCGCCAGCTCCAGCGTGAAGCGAGCGCGGGACTCGGCCGGCAGCTCCTGCTGGAGCAGCTTGTGCAAACAATCCACCGCGCCCGTCCAGTTGCGTCCCTGGGCATGAATCGAGGCCAGTCGCTCCAGGGCCTCCAGGTGGCGGGGCTGCGCGGAGAGCACCGTCATCAGGTGCGCGGACGCGCGGCTCGGGTCATTCAGGTGCGTCTGGTACAGCGAGCCCAGCGTGAGGTGGAAGGGCGCGAGCGTGTGCGCGTCACCGCCCTGCTGCACGCGCTGGCTCAGCATGGCGGCGGCCTCCGCGTACTGCTGCGCCTCCAGCAGCAGCGAGCCGCGCAGCTCCAGCGCCTCGATGTGGCCCGGCTGCGCGGCCAGGGCCTTCTCCAACAGCGCCACCGCGCGCGCCCGGTCTCCCAGGGCCGCGTGGTGCAGCCGCGCCGCGCTCACGTAGCCCGTGGCCGCGGCGGGGTGGTCCTTCTGCGCCAGCTTCGCGTCGGCGCGCCGCTCGTGCAGCGAGGCCAGGTCCGCGGAGCCGCCACGGTGGGCGAGCAGCTCCTCCAGGCCCGCCTGCGCGGCCGGGTGCAGCGGGTCTCTCTCCAACGCCTGCTTGTAGAGGGCCGCCGCGGCGTCGGTGTCCTTCTGGACGAACGAGGCCAGCCGCGCCGCGCCGATGAACGCCTCGATGGCGCCGCGAGGGTCCTTGCTGAGCCGGGCCTCGGCCTCCAGCGCGGCCCGCGCCTCGGCCGCGTCTCCGCGCCGCATCGCCACGCGCCGCGTGCCCTGCAACGCCGGGAGGCACTGGGGATGCAGCTCCAGCGCCTGCTTGTAGAGGGCCGCCGCGCGCTCCAGGTCGCCGAAGCGGATCTCCGCGAGCTCCGCGGTGCGCAGGAGCATCTCCAGCGCCTCCTCCGCGTCGCGCGCGTGCGCCAGTCGCAGCGTGTAGAGCCGGGCGAGGCCCGCCACATCCCCGGCGAGTTTGAGCGAGCGCTCCAGCGAGAAGGCCAGCCGCGCGTCGCCCGGGTCCGCCTCGAAGGCGCGCTTGTACGCCTCCAGCGTGCCCTCGGCGGGGCCCTTGTCCAGGTCCACGGCGGCGGACAGCCGCAGCGCGGTGGCCAGGCGAGGGTCATTCACGCGCTCGGCGATTCGCTGCCGCAGCTCCGCGCGGCGAGGCCGGTCCGCGGCGCGGATGCGCTCCAGCAGCGTGAGGGCGGTGAGGTTTCCGGCGTCCAGGCCCAGCACGGCCTCGCAGCACAGGGCCGCGCGCGAGGGCTCCTGGAAGCGGTCCAGGTAGATCCGCGCCAGCTTCAGGTAGGCGATCACCTTGGCCGTGGGCGTGCCGCCGACCTGCGTCTCGCGGTCCAGGATGGACACCAGCTCCTTCACGTTGTCCTGCGCGAGGAACAGGCGCTCCAGCGCGCGCAGCGTGGCGGCGTGGCCCGGCGTCAGCCGCAGCACCTCCTGGTACGTCTCGATGGCCAGCTCCGGACGCTGGAGCGAGTCCTCCCAGATGGCGGCGGCCTGGAACAGCGCGTTGGCACGCTCCAGCGGGTCCGTGCGGTTGGCGGCCTCCTCGCGCAGCATCTCCACCAGGTTCTCCCACGCGCCCTGCGCCCGGTAGATGCGGGCCAGCGCGCGCAGCGCCGGGAAGTAGCTGGGCGCCAGCATCAGCGCCTCCTGGTACGAGGCAATCGCCTCGTTCTCCTGGGACAGCCGCTGCTCGTACAGCTCGCCAATCTTGTAGATGAGCGCGGCGGCCTGCTCGGTGGAGGGCGAGCTCTCCGACTCCGCCCGGTACATGTCCACCAGCTTCGCCCAGCGGCCGTCCTGCGCGTACAGCCGCCCCAGCGCCTTGAGCGCGGGCAGGTACGACGGGGACAGCGCCAGCACGCGCTCGTACGCGGAGATGGCGCCCGGGCGGTCCTTCAGGTTCTCGTCGAGAATCTCCGCGTTGCGGTGCAGCAGCGACAGCACCTGCTTGGTGTCGCCCGCGAGCGACGCCTCCAGGTCATGCGACTCCAGCAGCTCCCGGTAGCGGCCCGCGCGCTCATACAGCCGCGCCAGGTTGCGGATGGTGGGCAGGTGGTCCGATGCCAGGTCGAGGATGCGCTTCATGCACTCGATGGCGTGGTCCAGGTCTCCCAGCCGGTCCTCGTACACGCCGGCCATCTTGTTCAGCGTGGTGATGAGCTGATCTCTATCGGAAGTCTGGAGCAGGTCCTGCTCGAACATCGCCACCAGCTCAGCGAAGCGGCCCTGGCGCTCGTAGAGGCGGGTGAGGGCCTTCTGCGCGGGGAGGTAGCCGGGCTGCAACTGGAGGCAGGAGTTGTAGCGGGAGATGGCGTCCTCCTGCCGACCCAGCCGCTCCTCCAGGATCTCCGCGGCCTTGTACATGCGCGCGGCCTTCTGCTTGGCGTCCTCGGCGGCGGCGACCTCCGCGTCGAAGACGGAGACCAGGCCCTCCCAGTTCTGCATCCGGTAGTACAGCTTGCCCAGGCCCGCGAGCGCCGCCGAGTGACCGGGGATGCGCGCGACGATGGCCTGATACCGCGCCGCCGCGTCCACCTCGCGCTTGAGGACCTCCTCGTACAGCGCGGCCAGGCGCAGGTTGGTGGCGACCAGCTCGCTCTCGTCGTTGAGCGAGCCCACGCGCGCCAGCAGCACGTCGGCCAGCTCCTCGTAGCGGCCCTGCGTCTCGTAGATGCCGGCCAGCTCGCTGAGCACCAGCGGCTCGTTGGGCGCGGCATGGCGCGCGTCCAGCAGCGCGGCCAGGGCCTCTCCCTTCTGGCCCAGGCGCTCATGCACCTTGGCGATCTGCAGATAGGCGGGCGCGGCCAGGGGGCCCAGCGCGGTGGCCTCGGCGGTCAGCGCCGCGAGCAGCTCCTCGGTGCGCCCCTCGCGCTCGGCCACGTGCTTGAGCGCGGCGAGCAGCAGCGGGTCCGAGCGGTCCAGCGCGAAGGCCTCGCGCAAGAGCGCGGCGGCGGGCTCGCGCAGCTTGAGGCGCTCGTCGAGCAGCAGCCCCGCGGAGGTCAGGTAGTGCGCGCGCAGCGACGGCTGCTGCATGGTGGCGGCGAGCAGCTTGTAGACCTCCACCAGCGCGGCGGCGTCGTTGCGCATGGCATAGACGGACTCGAGCTGGGTGAGCACCACGACGTCGGTGGGCCTTCGCTCCAGGCACTGGCGCAGGCAGGCGGTGGCCTCGTCGTCGCGGGACAGCCGCTCCTGCAGGACGATGCCCTTCTCGAACAGGAGGGCGGCCTGGTGGCGCGCGTCCTCGGTGGCGGCGAGCTCCGCGTCGAGCAGTTGGATGACCATCTGCCAGTTGCCCACGTCCGCGAACAGGCGGCGCGCGGCGCGGATGTTGACCAGGTACCGGGGCGCCAGCTTGTACGCGTTCTGGAAGGCCACCGCCGCGTTGCGCGGATTCTTGAGCGGCTCCTCCCAGAGCAGACCCACTTCATGGAAGAGCTGCGCGGCGGCGGGGCCGTCCGTGGTGCTCAGCGTCCGGGCCTCGCGCTCCAACGAGGCGATGCGCTCGCGGGCCTCATCCTCCGTGCTCGGCGTGGGCGCCGCCTGGGGCGCGGACTGCACGGACTGCGTCAGCACGTCGGCCGCCGTCGGGCCGGGCTTCGCGGGTGCCCCAGAAAGCGGAGGAGGGGCGACCGTGACGGGGGGTCGCGGGATGTCGTTGCGCTCGCTCATGAAAGACCGGCTCCGGGGGCCAGTTCTGAGAGGGGGAGAATGGCCAGACGCGGTCGTAACACGCGCTTGGCCGGTCCCTCAACTTCCCGTCTTTCCTGACGATTTGGGTGTCCGGATACCCGGGGAGCGAGCAGGCCCCCGCTTCGGGCTCCTGCCTCGCGAGGCTCAGAGCCCTTCGCGCAGGTTCTCCTCGGCGATGCGGACCAGCCCCGTCACGTGCTTGTGGAACCAGAGGCCGAAGGGCTGGATGGACTTCGCCGGGGTCTGCTCGGGGAGGTCTTGCTGACTCTCGTCGAAAGGGACGATGGCGTGCTCGCCCGCGGGCGTCCTCGTGCGTTGGTCGAAGGCGAAGGACCGGCCGATGTGCCATCCGCCGTGGAACACGAAGAGGTTCTCCAGCTCTTTGTTCCCGGTGGCCTTCACGAGCCCTTCCATGTCGTAGACGTCGTCGGCGATCTCCAGACAGCTCCAGCCACCGCCCACGACGTTGCCGCATGGGAAGGTGGGCAGGCCGCGCTCCACGACGTTGTCCACGAGCCAGGTGACGGTGCCGTACACGCGCTGGAAGTAGTCCCAGCTCGACTCGCTGTTCCGGGGCTTGGGCACCTTCTTGCCGTTCCAGCTCCCGATGCGGTGCTTGTACTGACGCTTGAAGATGGAGAGCTGCTGGTCGAGGGAGTCCATGCGCTCGGGCTCCTTCTTCACGTCGAGGTGCTCCGCGACGAAGTGTGACTTCGGGTAGCGGTCGTGGAGGTCCTTCAGCATCGCGATGGCCGTGTCGATGGCCTCGTAGGCGTCCTTCGGCTTCGCGAAGGAAGGGCCCTTGGGCGCGGAGGTCTTCTGCGGGGGCTTCCGAGTGGGCATGGACGATTTTTCGCACGGGAGGCGGGAGGGGTAAATCGATGAGTGCGTTTCGGAGGGTCGCGCTCAAGTTCCCGTGGACTTGGGAAGGACCTTCTCTTCGAGTCGCCGCATGAAGTCGTTCAGGTGTCGGGCCATCACGGAGACATGGGGTGGTTCAATCATCGTCTGGTGATTGCCGGGGATGCCGATGAGCTCCAGTCCACCGCGGACGAGCTGCTGCCAGGGGCGCTCGGGGTGGAGCGGGTGCGGTGGGACGTACTCCTGGGCGCGCAGGTAGATGGCGGTGCCCTCGGTGGGCGCGGGCTCGTAGCTGAAGAGCGCGCGCATGTGCGCCTTCCAGACGGAGAGGAAGACCTGGAGGTCCACGAGCGAGAACGAGTCGGGGACGACGGCGCCGTCGCGGGCGCGGCGCAGCACCTCGAGCATCTGGGCCTGCGGGTCCAGCCCGCGCAGGAGGGAGATGAGCGCCTCCGACGAGTCACCGAAGGTGGCGGCGAGCAGCTCCGCGTCATCCTCGAAGCGCTTGGGGAGCTGGCCAGGCCCTGGGGTGTCGAGGAACACGAGCAGCGATGGAGGGACACCGAGGCGTCGCAGGGTCTGCGCCATCTCGTAGACGATGGTGCCGCCCATGGACAGGCCCACGAGGTAGTACGGCGGTCGCGGACGCAGTTGCAGCAGGGCGTTGAGGTGGACGGAGGCGAGCTGTTCGATGGTCTGGAGCGGCTCGCATTCGCCATTCACGCCCGGGGCCTGGAAGCCGTAGACGGAGCGCTCCGGACCGAGCGCACGCACGAGGTCCTGGTAGCAGAAGACGGTTCCGCCAATCGGGTGCATGCACAGGAGCGGTGGGAGGTCGTCGCGTCCCTGCTGGAGCAGCACGACACCGTCAGGAAGCGCGGGCGCGGAGTCGAGCACCGTCGTCCCCGAGTGCTCGGGTGTCAGCTTCCCCTGAACCCAGACGGCGAGCGCGGCCACGGTGGGACTCTGGAAGAGGACCTGGAGCGGGACCTTGAACCCGAAGCGCTCGGACAGCTTCGCGACGAGCTGCGCGGCGAGGAGCGAGTGCCCGCCCAGGTCGAAGAAGCTCGCCGTCACGCTGATGGACTCGCGGCCGAGGACCTGGGTCCACAGCGCGGCGATGTCCTCTTCCAGCGGAGTGCGCGGCGCGACGCGTGCGTCCGAGTCATCCCCCGTGGCGGAGGGGCGAGGCAGCGCTCGATGGTTGACCTTGCCGTTCGCCGTGAGGGGCAGTGACGGAAGCACCACGAAGTCCGAGGGCACCATGTGAGAAGGCAGCGTCCCCTGGAGGAAGGTGCGAAGCACCGTGGAAGTCAGCTCCAACTCCGTCGCGACGTAGCCGACGAGGCGCCTGTCGCCCGGAGCGTCCTCGCGAACGAGGACGACGGCGTCACGCACGTCGGAGTGTGCACGCAGGGCGGACTCGACTTCACCCAGCTCGATGCGGAAGCCACGCAGCTTCACCTGGTTGTCGCGGCGGCCGATGAAGTCGAGAGCGCCATCAGGACGAAGCCGGACGAGGTCACCGGTGCGGTAGAGGCGAGCGCCAGGAGTGGTGCTGAAGGGATGGGGAATGAAGCGCTCGGCGGTGAGGTCGGGCCTGTCCCAGTAGCCCCAAGCCAGGCCATCGCCCCCGACGAAGAGTTCCCCGGTGACGCCCGTGGGGACGGGCTGCAGGTGCACGTCGAGGACATAGGCAGTGCTGTTGGCGAGGGGCCTGCCGATGGGGACGGAGAGCTCGTGGTGGATGAGGACGGGGTGCCAGGAGCTGAAGGTGGTGTTCTCGGTAGGGCCGTAGACGTGGAGGAGGCGCTGAGGCGGGCCGAGGGAGAGGACGCGATTGACGCAGGAAGTGTCGGCGTTCTCCCCGCCGAAGAGGAGGACGCGGAGGCGGGAGAAGGCGAAGGGCTCCGAGCGAGCGACGAGGTTGAAGAGAGCGGTGGTGAGAAAGAGGGCTGTGATGCGCTCGTCGAGGAGGCGGCGGGAGAGGATGGAAGGGTCGATGACGTCATCCTTGTCGAGGATGACGAGGGATGAGCCGTTGAGGAGGGCGCCCCAGATTTCGAAGGTGGAGGCGTCAAAGGCGACGGTGGCTGCCTGGGCGACGCGGTCGTCATGTCCAAGTTGGACGTAGTCTGAGTCGAGGACGAGGCGGAGGACGGCGCGATGGGGAATGCAGACGCCCTTGGGTCGCCCCGTCGAGCCCGAGGTGTAGGTGACGTAAGCGAGGTCGTCCGGCCCCATGTCGTGCGTGAGCTGGGAAAGCTCGGCATCGGAGAAGAGGGGCAGCGCGTCGATGCAAAGCGGCTCGGTGTCACCGTGGGGAACGCGCGCGGACAGAGAGGTCAGCGTGACGACGCGCTGAACCTGTGAGTCGCGAGCCATGAAGTCGAGGCGCTCGGAGGGATAGTCAGGGTCGAGCGGGACGTAGGCGCCGCCGGCTTTGAGGATGGCGAGCAGCGTGACGATCAGCTCGGGAGAGCGAGGCAGGCACACCCCGACCTGAGGACGCAATCTGTCGACCCCGTGGGCACGGAGGACACGCGCGAGCCGCGTGGAGCGCGTGTCGAGCTCACCGTACGAGATTGAGCTGGAGCCATGCCGGACGGCGATGGCATTGGGCCGCAGCGAGGCCTGGGCCGCGAAGCACTCGACGATGGACGAGTGGGCTGGATACGTCCGGCCCGTGTGGTTCCATTCGACGAGCCACTGACGCCGCTCCTCGGAGGAGAGCAGCTCCAGGGAATGGATGGGGGCGCGTGGAGACTGGACGACCTGCTCCATCAATCCGCGCAGGTGGTCCGCCATGCGCGCGACGGTGGCGGGTGTGAAGAGCGCGGTGGTGAACTCAAAGACACCGTTGAGCCCGTGAGGCGTCTCTTCCAGCGACAGGGTGAGGTCGAACTTGGAGGTGCGCGGGTGCAACTCCAGGGTGTCGACCACGAGGCCCGGGAGCTGAAGCTGTCCGGCTGGAGCGTTCTGGAGAACGAACATGACCTGGACAAGAGGGCCATGACTCAAAGAGCGCTCGACGTGGAGTTCCTCGACGAGCTTCTCGAAGGGAAGCTCCTGATGGGAGTAGGCGCCGAGGCAGGCGTCGCGAGTACGGAGAAGGACGTCGAGGAAGGAGGGGTTGCCGGAGAGGCGAGCGGGGAGAGGGAGGGTGTTGACGAAGAAGCCGATGAGGGATTCGAGCTGGGGGCGGGTGCGGTTGGCGATGGGAGAGCCGACGAGGAAGTCGAGCTGGCCGGAG
>Ga0126314_10000176_pt1 | contig 33725 bp, 27 predicted proteins | sample Plot105B_FD_92535 | JGI IMG/M metagenome (GOLD analysis project Ga0126314, IMG submission 92535) | Serpentine soil microbial communities from UC McLaughlin Reserve, CA, USA - Plot105B | ecosystem: Environmental > Terrestrial > Soil > Grasslands | place: USA: UC McLaughlin Reserve, Lake County... | reverse complement strand
CAGAGACCCCTGGACGAATGAGCATGAACCAGCGACTCCGTATCATTGAGAGTCTCGAACCAACCCTCGATATTGGATTCCAGGCAAGCCAATGCCGCCGGGGCCCAGGCCCCATGGAGGACACATGTTGACGGTGATGGGAGCGACCGGGAACACGGGCAAGAAGGTGGTGGAGCTGCTGCTGTCGGCCGGGCAGGAGGTCCGGGCGCTGGGCCGCTCCGAGGGAAGACTCGCGGAGCTCCGCGCACGTGGCGCGGAGGTGCTCGTGGGAGACCCGAGCGACGCCGCGTTCCTGGCGAAGGCGTTTCGTGGAGCCGACGCCGTCTACACCCTGCTGCCCGCGGACCGCGAGTCGCCGGACTACCACGCGGACCAGCGACGCAAGGGCGAGGCCATCATCCAGGGCCTTCGTGACAGCGGCGTGCGCCACGTCGTCGCCCTCAGCAGCCTGGGCGCGGAGCAACCCTCGGGCACCGGACTGCTCGCCACGCTGCACGCCCAGGAGGAACGACTGAAGACGCTGAAGGACACGAACGTGCTGCTGCTTCGCCCGGTGTCCTTCTTCGAGAACTTCTTCGACGCGCTCCACGTCATCGAGCACCAGGGCGTCAACGCGGACTCCGTGGACGCGGACCTCGCGATTCCCATGATTGCGTCCCGCGATATCGCCGAGGTCGCGGCGAAGGCGCTGCTGCGCCGGGACTGGAAGGGACTGGCCATCCGTGAGCTGCTGGGCCCTCGGGACATCAGCTATCGAGAGGCCACGCGCCTGCTCGGAGCGCGCCTGGGCAAGCCCGGCCTCGAGTACGTCCAGCTCTCCCCGGCGGAGATGACCCAGGCGATGGTGCAGGCCGGAATGTCCGAGATCTTCGCCGGGCTCTATGTCGAGATGACGCGCGCCTTCAACGAAGGCCGGGTCCTCCCACGAGAGGGGCGGACCGGGGCCAACACGACGCCGACGCGGTTCGAGGACTTCGTGGATGAGCTCGCGCTCGCCGCCACAGGGCAGTGAATGAGGATGGGACGGATGATGGAGACGGTGCTGGGAGTCGTGACGTGGGTGGCCGCGCTGGGCTGCGGGCTGATGGCGGGCGTGTTCTTCGCCTTCTCGACGTTCGTGATGAGCGGTCTGACGAAGCTGCCCGCCGCGCGAGGCCTCGCCGCGATGCAGGCCATCAACATCTCGGCGGTGTCGGGCCTGTTCATCGCGGCCTTCATCGGCACCGCCCTCGCCTGCGCGGGGCTGGTGGTGTCGTCCCTGGGCACCTGGAGCGAGCCCCTCTCCCGCGCGCGGGTCCTGGGGGGCGCGGTCTTCCTCCTCGGAGGCTTCGCGGTGACGGCGGCGTTCAACGTGCCGCGCAATGACGCGCTGGCCACGCTGAACCCGGACAGCGCCGACGCCGCAGTCGCCTGGGCTCGCTACGTGTCAGGCTGGACGGCGTGGAATCACGTGCGGACGGTGGCGTGCCTCGCGGCGACGGTGCTCCTCACGCGCGCGCTTCGCTGAAGCTTCAGTCGACCTTCGCCACGCGGTTGCGGTCGCCGAGGAAGTCCTCGACACCCTGGGCAATCGCCTTCGCCACATCCGTCTGGTAGGCGCTCGTGGCCAGGCGCTTCTCCTCATCCAGGTTCGACAGGAACGCGGTCTCCACGAGGATGGCCGGCATCTTCACGCCGAGCAGCACGTAGAACAGCGCCTCCTTGTGGCCCAGGCCCTTGATGTCCGAGTACTTGTTGGCCAGGGACGTCACCAGGCTGCGCTGCACCTGGTTGGCGAGCCGCGAGGACTCCTCGGTGTTCGCCTTCGTCGCCAGGTCCGCGAGGATGAACTGCAGGTCGCTGATGCCCTTCTCGGACGACGCGTTCTCCCGCGCGGCCAGCCGGATGGAGTAGCGGTCCGCCGAGGTGTTGAGCGTGTACGTCTCGATGCCGCGCAGCTTGCGGCTCGTCGCGGCGTTGCAGTGGACGGAGATGAACAGGTCACCGCGCTCGGTGTTGGCGAACTTCGCGCGGTCCTCCAGGCGGATGAACCGGTCATCCTCGCGCGTCAGGACGACCTCCAGCCCGCGCTCACGCAGCTCGTCCGCCAGCTTGAGGGAGATGGAGAGCGCCACGTCCTTCTCGCGCGTCCCCTCCTTGCCGATGGCCCCCGAATCGTGTCCGCCATGCCCCGGGTCGATGACCACGCGCCGGACCTTGAGCCCCAGTTGCTCCGCCAGCGTCAGCTCCGCGCGGCGCGACTGCTTCGCCACCGCCTTGAGCCGCGCCTGCGCCACCTCGTCATCCACCGGACGGGTAATCGGCTTGGGCGGCTCGGACACCGTGGACGTGGCGACCTCGACGCTCTTCGGCGCCTCCACGGCCTTGGGCTTCTCGGAGACGACCTGCGCGACGTGGACGGGCTCGGGCTCCGGGCGGCGCTCCTGCGGGCGCGGCGTGGAGGCCGGCGTGGAGACCTTCGATGAGGCGACCTCGACCTTCGACATCGACGGGGCCTTCGCGTCACGCTCCTTCGCGGCCAGCGCGGCGGCAAGCGCTTCGTCCAGCCCACTGCCCTCACCGGACGACTCACCGCTCACGGGAGCGCTGGGGTCCAGGCGGGGAATGATGGGAGACGGCTCGCGAGCCAGCTTCTCGATGGCCCCCACCAACGCGGAGGCAGGGCGCTCCGACGACGTCTCGACCTTGGCCATCGCCGTGGCCTTCTCCTCCTGCACGGGCGACTTGACGGGCGTGGCGGGCTTGACGCGCGACGGAGCCGGCGCGGTGGGCGCCCCCTTGGGCGTCGGGAGCGTGGCCAGCAGCGCCTTCATCTCCTTCGCCTGGTCGCCCTTGCTGTTGGAGGCGAGCATGTCCGTCAGCACGCGGCGAGCGTCCTCCGGCCGGTCCATCCGGTGGACGTGGATGCGAGCCAGGGCCAGCGCGGCGTCATCCGCCAGCCGGTGCTTCGGGTAGTCGCGACTCAGCTTGTCGTAGTCCGCGATGGCCGACTTCAGGTCCTCCTCGACGAAGGAGATGCGGCTCAGTTCCTGGAGCAGCTCGCCCGCGGTGAAGAGGGCGTCGGGGGCGCGCTCGGACTTGGGGTGGCTCTTGGCCACCGCCTCGAACTTGTGCACCACGTTGAGCCAGTGGTGGCGCAGCTTGCGTCGGGCCGCGTCGTCCTTCAGCGCGTAGTAGGCGCGCCGGGCCCCCTGGTACGCCGCCTCGGCCTCATCCCGCTTCGCGGCCCCGACCGTGCCCGGGACGAGCAACAGCAGCATGGGCAGCGCGAGCAACAGGCGTGGGCACATGAAGAACCTCCGGCGAACTGGGAGCTACAGGCGTGTGTCACACGGCCCCACGTCACCGGCAACTTTTCGGCCCCGCCGCACCCGCTCAGCGCAGCCAGCCCAGCACTCCCGCCAGGTCCTGGTCGATGACCCGGGCCCAGCCGGGCTCCCTGGGCACCACCGCCGCGAGCACCTTCGTCCCGTTGCGCACCGGCGCCCGGCCCGGACGCACCCGCGCGCGGACCTCCATCTTCACGTCCTGCCGGAAGTAGTGCGCGGGGAACACCACCTCCCCCCGAGCCTCCGGCAGCGGCCCGTCCGGCGTCAGCCACACCAACGCGCCCAGTCGCAGGGGCTCCACCTCAGAGCGCACCAGCCGCCGGGCCTCGCGGGTGAACATGGCCACCGCCCCGAGCGCGCCCAACGCCAGGCCGAAGGGCAGCCACCCCATGCGCGACGCACGGGCCCGCGCGAAGGTCGCCTCCCGGGGACGGCCCGGCGCGGCCGGGTCCACCAGGAGCTTCACCACCGCGCCGTGCCCCAGCCCCTCCGCGTACTCCGCGAAGGTGCGGACGTCCGACACGGAGTGCTCCACGTTCTCGAAGGTGTAGAGGACCTCGAGCAAGCCCTCGGCGCCGTCGCGCTGGTCCGTCGGCGGAAGCCGCGTGGCCACCAGCACCCCGTCCACCTCCTCGGCCCGCGCGTTGAAGCCGTGCTCCTCCACGAAGAAGCGCCCCGCCCAGGTGGCCCCAGCGCCGAGCAACGCCATGAAGGCCAGCCCGAGCACGGCGTCTCTCGCGAGGCGCCCCACCGCGCCGGGGACCTGCGTCAGTCGCACCTTGCGAGGTGCATGCGGAATGGCGAGCTGCATCGGCCCGACAGCCTACACGCGATTGACGCGTCCGCCAGCCGGGCCGCATGTCGGCCGCTACTCTCCACGGGCGCGCTTCTGGGCCTCCTCCAACTTGTAGAAGATGCTGTGGTCGCGGTACTTGAGGTCCGGGCCCACCACCGAGCGTCGCTTGAGCGTGCGCAGCTCAGCCTCCTTGCCGGGCACCTCGGCGGGGGGATTCTTGTACTCGCCACACAGGCTGCCGAACACGCGCCGGAAGTTGCCCTCGGCGACGAGGGTGATGCGCAGGCCCAGTGAGGAGCTGTCCTTCGATGGCCAGGTCACCTTGAAGACGTCCTTCTCAGGCGTCTGGATGGTGACCTCCGAGCCGTTCACCTTCGCCTCGATTTCCGCGTCCTCGCAGTCCAGCTTGGAGCCGTACTGGACCGCCTTGGCGTCGACGGTGATGAGGCAGTTTGACTTCAAGTGCCAGAAGCCCACGGCTTCGAGCCGAGGCTCCGTCGCGCCCTCCGGCTGGGAGACGAACACCTGCACGTTGCTGCGCGAGCGCGAGAAGTAATAGAGCGACGGTTCCTTGAGGTCGTAGGAGCCTCCGCCCAGCATGGTGAGGCGCAGCGCGGGGGTGAGCTCACACGTCGCCTCCGGTGTGGCGGGAGTGAGCTCCTTGCGCTGCGCGAGCGCGACCGACGAGACACAGAAACAGAGCAGCGCCAGCAGACCTGAGACTCGGTTCACGAAGACTCCCCGGCGGAAAAGCGGTGATTCTCGCGAGGCCGCCGTGGACCCGTCAATGAGACAGGACGCTCGTCAGCCCTGGTCCGGCAGGCGCACCCAGACGCCGCGGAAGCGCTTGCGCGAGGAGTCCTTGAGCTTCTTGCACGCCACGCCGTCGAGCGGCATCGCGCCGTCGTCGCTGAGCAGCAGGATCTCCTCCGCGTCCTCGGGCGTGAAGAACGCCTCTGGATTGAAGCCCGCCAGGTTGACGTCGCTCGCGAGGACGGGCGCATCCTCTCCGCCCGCCCAGGTGAACAGGTGCGAGGTGCCTCCGCCATCCGTGCCACCGCTGATGATGAGGTAGCGCCCGTGCCACCAGGACAGGGAGCGCACGCCCATGCCCCCCAGGTCCACGAGCCGGGGCTCTCCCACGCGCGCGGAGGCGCCCTCCAGCACCATCTCCTTCGGGTTGAGGAGCGGGACGAGCAGCGCCTTGCCCTGGGGCACCGGACTGCGGAAGCCGATGAGGATGGACGCACCGTCCGCCATCGCCGTCATGCCCTCGATGTTGAGGCCACCGGGCGCCTTGGGAGCCAGGCCCTCGGCATCCGCCAGGCGGAACGCGCCGAGTTGGGGCGCCGCGAGCAGGTCATCCAGCAACTGGGTGTAGGGCCGTCCCACGAGTCTGGGCAGACCTTGCGTCTCCTCGGTGGCGAAGAAGCGCAGCCGGCTGGGCGCCTTCTTCCCGGAGCTGTTGCGTCCATGCGAGGTGAGCCAGAAGGAGTACGAGCCCAGGCCCGTGGCCGCCTCGATATCCGCCTCCGGGGGCTTCTTCTTGTGGGCCGGCAGCTCCAGCTCGGGTGACAGGTCCACGCTGCGCACGGGGGCGCCGCCGCGCCGGGCGTCGTAGACGCGGAGGACGTTGTCCTCGTCGTCACCCACCACGAACAACGAGCCACCGAGCGCCACCGCGCCGGAGGCGTCGCACATGCCCTCGAAGACGAGGACGTCGCGACCTGAACCACCCTGGGCCGGAACGCTCTCCGGCCCTGCCTGTACGCCCCGGGCCGCACAGCCCGCGATGCCCATTCCCACGATGATGGAGGCCAGCCTCATAGACCCCCAGATCTCATCACGCACCCCGCATCCGGGAAGTCCCCTCGTGGAAAGTGTGGGTTGTCGGACGCCCGCCCTCGCCTCGACGAGGCTCCTCCCATACCCGAAAACATTTTGTCGGGCATGTTTTTGCTGGCATTGGCGCTCCACCTGGGGTGAACTGCACCGGCTGTCGCACGGTTCCATCAGTTCACGAGTTGCACTGGTGATTCATTGACGCCTGGAGGTCCCCCGTCATGAAGCGTCGAAGCACGTCCGCATCCCCCGCGGAAGTCGTCATCCTGCGCCCGTCTTCGACGCTCTTTTCGACCCCTCACGTGGGACGCCTCACGGGAATGTCGGAGGACGGCCTTCCCCTGGTGGACTTCGAGGGGAACCCTTCGGGCCCGGTTCCCGCTCGCGTGCTCGCGGGCGCGAGCATGACCCGCCTGGAGGAGGTGGCGCTCCAGACGGAGGTCCTCCTCACCTTCGAGGGAGGACTGCCAGCTCGACCCATCCTCATGGGACTGCTCGAACCGAGGAAGAGCCACCTTCGCTCCGTGGAAGCCAAGGCCGCCGAGCTGCCCGTCACCGCCAGCGTGGATGGTCAGCGCATCGTCCTCGAAGGCCAGGACGAAATCGTGCTGCTCTGTGGTGAAGCCAGCATCACCCTGCGTCGGAACGGACGTGTCGTCATCCGAGGCACCCACATCGAATCGCACTCCTCGGGCGTTCAACGAATCAAAGGCGCCGCGGTGAAGGTGAATTGATGGCGGCTCCACGCCGATGCCCCGTCATGTGGGACATCATGGAGGAGCACCTCGAGGAGGCGGCCTTCCTCGCCAATCAGTGGCAGCGGGCCTGCCGCTCCCCTGACTATTGCTTGCGAGAGGTGGCGCAGGGCCCCGAGGCGCGCTTGAGGGCCCATCTGGACGGCCTCGCCTGCGCGGGTCCGGAGGCTCCAGCGCGCCTCCTGATGCCCTGGCTGGAGAGCGACAGGCCCGAGGAGGTCTTCGTCGCGGCGCTGGCGCTGCTGGCGACGGGCGCCCCCCTGGACTGGCTCCTCCCGTTCTATTCAGGTGAGCCGGGTCCGTGCCGGGCCGCCCTCTCCAGGGCACTGGGCCTGGCCTCCCACGAAGACCTCTCGAGCTTCCTTCAAGGCCGTGAGCTTCAAGCAGACCCCCACCTTCAGGCCGCGGCGCTACGCACCCTGGGCCTTCGAGGCGAAGCGCTGGGGTCCGAGGCCTTGTTGCCACTGCTCCGGAGCGAGTCCGCCGAACTCAAGACGGCCGCCCTCGCGGCCCTCCGTGAGGACACGCCAGCGGTGCGCACGCTGCTGGAGTCAGCGCTCGGTTCGCGAAGCCCCGACGTGCGCATCACCGCCGGGCAGACGGCGTTGGTCCTGGGGTATCCCGCCGCGCTCCTAGCGCTCCGGAGGCCTCTCGACAGCACGGCCCCCGAAGCCGCGCGGGCTTTGGCGGTGCTGGCGGCGGCGGGGCAGGCCGAAGACGTCGCGCGGATGGCCGCCGCGCTGGCCGTCCCCGGCTTGGAATCAGCGGCCCTTTGGGCGCTGGGCCACTCCGGCTGGCGCCACGCCGCGGAGCTCTGCCTGGAGGCCATGAAGCACGACAGGACCGCTCGCCTCGCGGGCGAAGCGTTCTCGCGCGTGACGGGGCTGCGGCTGGAAGGCGACTTCGCACGCCCCTCCGGGGTCGAGGAGAGCGGCCTCCCGCCCTTCGAGGAGGACGACCTGGATGCGGACCTCGTTCCTTCTCCTGAAGCCACCCTGCCCCTGCCCGATGCCGCCGCCGTCGCCCGTTGGTGGAGGAAGGAGCAGGACCGCTTTGCTCCGAGGACGCGCTATTTCCGAGGGCAGCCCCTGTCGCCGGAGGTCGTGTGGCAGGCCCTCTCCACGGAGCCCATGCGCGGGCGCGGGCAGCTCGCGCTGGAGCTGGCGGTGCGGACGCGGGGCGCCGTGCGCTTCGACACGCGGACCTGGGCGGCACGGCAAGCCACGGTCCTGGCCACGGGCCTGACGGGCGCCAGGTCGGGCCGCCAGCCCTTCACGGCGCGATGAGCACGTCAGCCAGGGGAACACCGCCATGCTGCAACTCCAGAACACCACTCCCTTCGCACCGGCGCTCTACCTGTTCCCAGACGAGCAGGGCGTGGACACCCTGTACGTGGTCCTCAAGGCGACCTTCGCGATGACCTCCAGCGAGCTCCACGTCGCCGAGGTGCAACAAGCCGTCGCGCACGTGGACGAGCACTGGGGCGCCCCCGGAGAGTCCAGCCTCAAGTACGCGGGCGAATCACACCTCATGAAGCGCGGCACGGACGTGGTCCTGGTGGGAGACGCCCATGCGCCCAAGGGACGTCCAGCGCCAACCTTTGGCCTGTCCATGACGGTGGGCACGCTCAAGAAGGTGGTGCAGGTCCACGGAGACAGGACCTGGAAGGCGGGCCTCCTGGGGGCATCGCCAACCTCCGCCATTCCGACGACGCGGGTGCCCTTGACATGGGAGCGAGCCTACGGCGGCCGACACCAGACGGGCCCCCAGAGCTTCCTCGCCGAGATGCGAAACCCCGTGGGCGTGGGTTTCCGAGGCCAGCGCGACGGCAGGGAGATGCACGGCACGCCGCTGCCCAACCTCCAGCACCCCGGCTTCCCCCTCACCAGCCTGTCCGACAAGACGCCACCTCATGGAGTCGGCTTCGTCGCGCCATCCTGGCAGCCGCGCATGGGCCTCGCCGGGACGTATGACGAAGCCTGGAAGAAGCACCGCGCGCCCTACCTCCCGCGAGACTTCGACACGCGCTTCTTCCAGGCCGCCCCCGAGGGGCAGATCTCCCCGACCTGGCTGAAGGGCGGCGAGCCCGTGGAGCTCATCAACGCGGCCCCCGAAGGCGTCCAGCGCTTCCACCTGCCCCAGGTGGACCTGGAGGCTTCGGTGCGCATCGCCGGCAAGGAGGAGAAGCCGCGCCTGCATCTTGAAACGCTGCTCCTGGAGCCAGACCAACACCGCTTCTCGATGACGTGGCGAGGCTTCGTGCCTTGCGACAAGCGCGCCTTGAAGGTCGAGCAGGTGGCCCTGTCGATGAAGCGGATGACGGGAGCGCGCTCATGAGCGGCGCCGCCCCCGGGGTGGACGTCGTCGGGCTGGGAGCCACCACCCCGGTGGGGCTCGACGTGCCCACCACGGAGACCTCCGTCCGCGCGGGACTCGTGCGCTTCGCGGAGTCGGGCATCTTGAACCGCGCCCTTGAACGGCAGGTGGCGTCGTTCCTCGGCGAGCACCACCTGCCAGCCCTGGAGGTCGACGGGACACGACTCTCCAGCACCTGGATTCGCATGTTGCGCCTGTCCACGTACGCCCTCGCCGAGTCCTGCGCTCGGCTCACGGGCGCGGCACCGCTCCTCCTCGCGCTCCCCGAGGACCGGTGGGGCATTCAGCTCCCCTCCTCCCGGGTGATGATGGAGCAGCTTGCCCGCCAGACGGGAGTGCGGCTCGATGTCGCCAACAGCCGGGTGTACCGCCACGGCGGCGCGGGTGGCCTCCTGGCCCTGCGCGACGCGATGCGACTGCTGTCCACGGGACACGCCTCCACCGTCATCGTCGGGGGGCTGGACACCTTCAACCATCCCCGGAGGCTTGCCGCCCTCGACACAGAGGAAAGACTGCGCCCCCGGGGCACGGACGGCTTCATTCCAGGAGAGGCCGCGGGCTTCCTGCTCCTGTCGACCCCTGGCGCCGCGCGCCACCTGGGACTCAAGCCCGTGGCGCGCATCACCCACGTGGGAGTGGGCGCGGAGCGGGGGCACCGCTACTCCGACGAGCCCTATCTGGGAGACGGTCTGGCCCACGCCTTTCAAGCGCTCTTCGCAGGGATGCCGGGCAACGCCCCCAAGGTGCGCTGCGTGTTCGCGGGCTTCAACGGAGAGAGCCTGCCGACCAAGGAGTGGGGCGTGGCCTACCTGCGAAACGCGGAGCGCTTCCAGGAGTCGCATCACATCGAACATCCCGCAGACTGCGTGGGCGACACTGGCGCGGCGCTGGGGCCCCTCATGCTGGTGCTGGCCGCGGAGCGCCTGCGCATCGGACAGGTGAAGGGCCCCACCCTGGTCTGGAGCACCTCCGACCTGGAGGCCCGCGCGGCGGCGCTCATGCTGCCCGCCTGAACTGGAGCCCGGAAGGAGCAGGACCATGGAGATAGGAGAAGCGGTGACGGACGTCTCGGAATTCTTCTCGGCGGAAGTGCATGACGAGAAGACCTGCCCCTGGCACGCCCTGGGCGACGCGCCGCCCACCCAGGAGATGTTGCCGCAGGAACCCGACGAGGACGCCGAGACCCCCGTTCCACTCGTGGGCGAAGGCGCATTGGTCAAGAGGATGAAAGCCGCCAAGGACCTCCCCCCGCTCGCGGACAAACTCCACCTGATTCCGGAGACGGACGGAGGCGTCTTGGGCAAGAAGCTGAAGTCCGCCGAGGACGTCCCTCCCCCAGCGGACACGGTCAGCCTGCACTTCGAGACAGGAGACGTCATCGAGCAAGCAAGCAAGCGCGTGCGAACGCAAAGCTACAACCCGCACGAAGACGCATTCCCCTACGACCTCCAATACGCCCCCCATCACCTCATCCCAGGCAATGAGTCGCTCAAGGGCTCCGCCGTCGTTCCATTCATGGGGGATGACAACTCCATCAAGAACTACAAGTCACCCAGGATGACGAGCCGCATCAAGGACGGTCGCTCCATTGGTTATGACGTCAACGCCGCGGAGAATGGGGTCTGGCTGCCGAGTCCCTATGCCCTCTCCAACAAGAAACTCTGGCCCACGGGTCCAGGGCTCGCTGCCCTCCTCAAAGGCCCGGACAAGGAGATAGGCAAGCAGACGACGTTCTTCAAATTGGATTACGTCGCCGCCGCAATCGAAGCCTCTGGCGGCAGACAGTTCCACATGCGGCACAAGCCCTATTCAGACAAGGTGAGACAGACACTCCAGGCGATGGGCGAACGTCTGAAGGTGATGGCCGACGTGGCCTGTCCCCTTGCAAAAAACAGCAAGGACCAGGACAAGTGCGCGCCTCCCCTGGGCCTCACCGCCCGCCTGAATGCGCTCTCCGAAAACCTCCGCGGATTGCTGACGAAGTCCGTCTGGCGCCCTCCTCTGTATACAGACTCCCTCACCGAGGAATATGCCAACACCCTGGTCGCATTGGGGCGAATCCCCAAAACCCGAACCAAGGGCCGTATCACCCAGATATTCTGAGTCATCACGATGCAAGCGCCCCCTCAATATTACATCCTCGAGTCAAGCAGCCACGACATGATGCTCATCTATCCCCCGCAAGACCCGGGACTTCGCGATCGATGGTGGGCGGGCAAACCCTTCCAGCATCCGCCCGAACAACCCATCGTCGCCGACATCATCCCTGGCAATGAACAGGGAGAGCTCCTGGACTACTTCAACACGTCCTCCCTCATGAGCAAGGCGTTCCACGAAGCGTTGCTCGAGGCTGGCGTGGACAACCTCGACGTCTATGACGCCGTCCTCCAGAGCGAGGATGGAACCATCATCCACCGGGGCTACAAGGCCTTCAATGTCATCGGGCTGGTGAGGGCCGCGAACCTCGCGGAGACCGTCTTCCATTCTCCCGACAGCTCGCGCCTCATCGATGCGAGCATCGACCACCTGGTCATCGACGGCGACAAGCCCCGTGGACTCAAGCTGTTCCGGCTCGCGGAGAACGTCGGCGCGGTCCTCGTCCACGAGGACGTCAAGCGAGTGCTGGAGTCCAAGGCCTTCCCGCACCTCCGCTTCCTGGAACCCCATGAGTTCGTGAGCGCCTGAGGACCTTCCCATGCCAACCTTCGTCAACGGCCGAGGCGTCACCCATGGAGGAAGCAAGGGCCAGAGCATCGTCCTGCCGGATGTCTGCAAGACGCCGTCTCCCGCTGGCCCGGTTCCCATCCCCTACCCGAACGTGGGTCGCTCGGCGGACGCGGCGGATGGACCCAAGACAGTCACCATCGAAGGCCACATGCCCATGGTGAAGGGGGCCACCTACAGCGTCTCGTCAGGCGACGAGGCTGGCACCGCCGGAGGCGGCGTGGCCAGCAGCGCCACCAAGGGGCCCTGCGAGTTCATGATGTACTCCTTCGACGTGAAGTTCGAAGGCAAGAACGTGTGCCGCCTGGGCGACCCGCTCTTTCACAACAAGAAGAACACCCTGGGCTGACCGGTGCCCCTGGTCCTCACGGGCACCCTCCAGCGCCAGACGTCCAGCTCCGCTCCCGACGTGCCGCCTGACGTCGGAGGGCCCTACTCCAGCTCACGCTGGAGCTTCGCCAGGAGGTTGAGCGCATCCAGCGGCGTCAGCGTGTTGACCGACACCGCCTTGAGCGTCTCCAACGCCTGCTGGTGCGAAGCCGGAAGCACAGGGGCGGCCGGGGCCACGGGGGCCGGCTCTCCGAACAGCCCGAGCTGCGCCGTGGACACCGCGCGCTTGGGGTTCTGCCGCACCGCCACGCGGGGACGTCCCGCGTCGTCCAGCTCCCCCGACTCCAGGTTCTGGAGCAGCTCCCGCGCCCGACCCACGACTTCCGAGGGCAGCCCCGCGAGCTTCGCGACTTCGATGCCGTAGGAGCGGCTGGCCCCGCCGGGAATCAGCTTGCGCAGGAAGATGACCTTGCCGCCCTGCTCCTTCACGGCGATGCACAGGTTCTTCACCCGGGTGCGCTCGCGTGCCAGGTCCACCAGCTCGTGGTAGTGCGTGGCGAACAGCGTGCGCGCGCTCACGTGGTCATGCAGGTGCTCCGCCACCGCCCACGCAATCGAGAGCCCGTCGAACGTCGACGTCCCGCGGCCAATCTCATCCAGGATGATGAGGCTCTTGCGCGTGGCGTGATGGAGGATGTGGCTGGTCTCCGTCATCTCCACCATGAAGGTGGACTGGCCGCGCGCCAGGTTGTCCGCCGCGCCCACGCGCGTGAAGATGCGATCACACAGGCCGATGCGCGCCGCCTTCGCCGGGACGAACGAGCCCGCCTGCGCCATCAGCGCCGTGAGCGCCACCTGCCGCATCACCGTGCTCTTGCCGGCCATGTTCGGACCGGTGATGACGAGCAGCTGCGCGTCCTCCGGGTCCATCCGCACGTCGTTGGGAACGAAGGACTCCCCCGCCCCCAGCATGCGCTCCACCACTGGATGCCGCCCGGCGGTGATGCTCAGCACCTCCGACGCGTCGACCTCCGGCCGCGTGTAGCCATACTCGGACGCGCACCGCGCGAAGGACAGCAGCGCATCCGCCGCCGCCACCGCCTCCGCCGCCGAGCGGATGCGCGGCGCCGCCGAGGCGACCTTCGCCCGAAGCTCCTCGAACAACTGGAGCTCCAGCGCGCACCGCTTCTCCTCCGCGGTGAGCACCAGCTCCTCGTGCTCCTTCAGCTCCGGGGTGACGAAGCGCTCCGCCCCCACCGTGGTCTGCTTGCGGATGTAGTCCGCCGGCACCAGGTGCAGGTTCGACTTCGTCACCTCCAGGTAGTACCCGAAGACCTTGTTGTAGCGAATCTTGAGCGAGCCGATGCCGGTCCGCTCCTTCTCCCGCTGCTCTATCTTCAGCAGGATGTCCTTGCCGGACGTGGACAGCTCCACCAGCTTGTCCAGCTCCGCGTGGTAGCCCTGTCGGATGAGCCCGCCTTCCTTCAGCACCACGGGAGGCTCGTCCACCACCGCGCGCGCCAGCAGCTCCGCCAGCTCCGGCAGCGCCGTCAGCGGCCCCGCGAGCGACTGGAGCAGCGCCGTCTGGCACCGGGCCAGGGCCGTGCCCAGCCGGGGGAGCTGCGCCAGGGACAGCCCCAGCGCGCGCAGGTCCCTCGCGTTGCCCGCGCCCAGCGACAGCCGGCCCGTCAACCGCTCCAGGTCCGCCACTTCCTTGAGGATGCCGGTCAGCTCCTCGCGCCACACGCTGCGCGCGGACAGCTCCTCCACCGCGTCCAGCCGCGCGTGGATCTCCGGCAGCGAGCCCAGCGGAGAGGCCAGCCAGCGCGCCAGCTTGCGCGCGCCCAGGCTCGTCACCGTCCTGTCCAACACGCCGAGCAGCGAGCCCTTGCGTCCCCCGTCGCGCTGCGAGCGCAGCACCTCCAGGTTGGCGCGCGAGGACTCGTCCATCAGCAGGCTGCCCGAGCGCTCCTGGCGGCTGAGCCGGTCCACGTGGGCCGCGGGCGTCTTCTGCGTGTCCTTCAGGTAGCGCAGCGCCGCGCCCGCCGCGCCCGTGGCCATGGGCGCGTCATCCAGCCCGAAGGCGGACAGCGACTGCACCGCGAAGTGCGTGCGCAGGAACCCCGCGGCGCGCGCGGGCTCGAAGGCGGCGGCCTCGCTCTCCGCGATGGAGGGCACGCGAGGCAGCCGCGCGCACACCCGGGCGACCTCCGCCGAGTCGCGCTGCCCGGCGGGCACCAGCAGCTCCCGGGGCTCCACGCGCGACAGCGACTCCGCCAGTTCCTCCGCGGAAGCGGCCTCCAGGGCGAGGAACTCTCCGGTGGACGCCTCCAGCAGCGCCCCGCCCCACCCGCGCTCGCTCCAGCACACGGCGGCCAGGAAGTTGCTGTCGCGAGGCTCCAGCACCTCCTCGTCCAGCACCATGCCGGGGGTGATGACGCGCGTCACCTCGCGGCGGACGATGCCAGGCCCGGTGCCAGCCTCTTCCACCTGCTCGCAGATGGCGACCTTGAGGCCCTCGCCGATGAGGCGCGCGATGTAGCGGCGCGACGAGTGGTAGGGGATGCCGCACATGGGCACCTTGTCGGCGCCCTTGGCCCTGGCGGTCAGGGTGATCTGGAGGATCTCCGAGGCCCGCACGGCGTCCTCGAAGAACATCTCGTAGAAGTCCCCGAGCCTGAAGAAGAGCACCGCATCCGGGTGCAGCGCCTTCACCTCCAGGTACTGGCGCATCATCGGCGTCAGGGACGCGATCTCCCTCGCGCCCGAGCCGTCGCTCGCCTTCTCCCCTTCCGAGCCGACGTCGGGCGTCGGGTCCACGGGGAGCTCCACCGCTGCTGCCTTGGCTGCCTTCATCTGCTGCGTCACGGCCATCCCCGCCCTTCTCTCATGCCCCCGCCCCGTGGATCAACGAACGGCTGACCCTACCCGCCGAGTTCCCTAACACGCACGGGTGACATTTCGGCCGGCCCCGGTCCGAAAACGGGTGCGCCCACCGGAAGTCGCGGGCATCTTGGCCCCCGCCATGGAGACTCCTTCGACTTCATCCTCTCCCCGGACCCGTTCACCCGCGCCCGTGCCCGCGCTCTTCCGGGTGGCCATCGCGCCGCTTCAGGCCTTCTTCCGCCTCCAAGCCAGCAGCGGCATCCTCCTGGCCGTGTGCGCCGTGGTCGCCATGGTGTGGGCCAACTCGCCGTGGGCCTCCTCCTACGTCGGCTTGTTCGACGCCCGCCTGGAGCTGGGGGTGGCGGGCACCCGGGCGTCCTTCACCTTCCAGCAGCTCATCAACGACGGCTTGATGACGTTGTTCTTCTTCCTGGTCGGCATGGAGGTGAAGCGAGAGCTGAGCGCCGGAGAGCTGCGCACGCTGTCTCGCGCGATGCTGCCGCTCATCGCCGCGCTGGGTGGCATGGTGGTGCCGGCCGCCCTCTACGTCGCCATCAACGCGGGCACTCCTGCCATGGCGGGCTGGGCCATCCCCATGGCCACTGATATCGCGTTCGCCATCGGCTGCCTCACCCTGGTGAAGGCACGCGTGGGCCACGGGCTCATCGTCTTCCTCACCGCGCTCGCCATCTTCGACGACATCGGCGGCATCCTCGTCATCGCCCTGTTCTACGGCACGGGGCTGCATGTGGAGTGGCTGCTCGCCGCCGCCGCGGTCATCGGAGTGCTGGTGGCGTTCAACCGCTTCTATGTCCGCAACGGCATCGCCTGGCTGCTGGCCGGAGTGGCGCTCTGGTACACGATGCACCATGGCGGCATCCACGCCACGCTGGCCGGCGTGGTGGTGGGCCTGTGCATCCCCTCGCGCCCCACCCGGCCGGGCCGGGACGTGCTGGCGGAGCTCGCCACGTACATCAACGACTGCACCCAGAACACCGAGGACGAGTCGATGCGGAGCGCGCAACTGCTCTACATCGAGGACCGCATCGAGGAGCTGGAGCCACCGCTCAACCGCTTCGAGCACCTGTGGCACGGCTGGGTGGGCTACGGCATCGTCCCGCTGTTCGCGCTGGCCAACTCGGGCATCTCCGTGGAGGGCATGGGGTGGAAGGACCTGCTGGCGCCCCTGCCCCTGGGCATCATCGCGGGCCTCTTCGTGGGCAAGCAGGTGGGCATCTTCCTGTTCACCCTCGTGGCGGTGAAGCTGCGGGTCTCCACCCTGCCCGGGGGCGCGGGCTTGGGGCAGCTCCACGGCGTCTCGGTGGTGGCGGGCATCGGCTTCACGGTGGCCCTGTTCGTCGCGGGGCTGGCGTTCGCGGGGCAGCCCGGGCTCCTGAACGAGGCCAAGCTGGGCATCCTCGTCGGCTCGCTGCTGTCGGCGGTGGTGGGCTATGTGATTTTGCGCTTCGTGGCGAAGCCGGTGGCGCGGGCGTAACGTCACACCGTCGTGGCAAGGAGACGAACCCTCCCGTGATTCTCCAGGACCTCAACCGTGTGCGGCAGATCACCGTCATCGCGGCGCGGCATGGCTTTGGCGAGGTGCTCGAGCGCGCGGGCCTGTGGCGCATCCTGGGGCGTCAGGAGAAGGTGGAGGTGTCGCCGGAGGCCCAGCGCGCCTCCACCGCGCGCCGCTTCCGGATGTTGCTGAATGACCTGGGCCCCACCTTCGTGAAGCTGGGCCAGGTGCTGTCCACGCGCGCGGACCTGCTGCCCGCCGAGTTCGTGGAGGAGCTGGCGCTGCTCCAGGACAACGTGGAGCCGATTCCCCTGGAGCAGGTGCTCTCGCAGATTCGCGAGTCGCTGGGCAAGGAAGCCAGCGAGCTGTTCAAGCACATCGACGAGGTGCCGCTGGCGGCGGCGTCGATTGCCCAGGTGCACCGCGCGGTGACGCTGGAGGGTGAGGAAGTGGTGGTGAAGGTGCAGCGGCCGGGCATCGCCGCGAGCATCGACTCCGACCTCGGGGTGCTGCGCAGCCTGGCGCGCCTCTTGGAGGCCGTGGTGGAGGAGACGGGCATCTACACGCCCACGGGAATCGTCGACGAGTTCGACCGGGCCATCCACGAGGAGCTGGACTTCATCAACGAGGCGACGAACGTCCGAGCGTTCCTGGAGAATCACCGGGAGCGGACGTACCTCAAGATTCCGCGCGTCTACGCGTCGCTGTCCAGCCGTACGGTGCTGACGCTGGAGTTCATCAAGGGCGTGAAGATTGCCCCGGAGACGCTGGCCGAGGAGGACCGGAAGGCCATTGCCCAGAACATCCTGGAGGCGAGCTTCCGGCAGCTCTTCGACGACGGGCTGTTCCATGGCGACCCTCATCCGGGAAACCTCCTCCTGATGGAGGGCAACCGGCTGGCGCTGCTGGACTTCGGCGTGGTGGGGCGGCTGACGCGGCCCATGCAGGAGACGCTGGTGATGTTGTGCCTGGCGGTGGCGCTGAAGGACAGCGACTCGGTGGCTCGCATCCTCTACCGCGTGGGGGTGCCGGACGCGCGGGCGAACCTGGTGGGGTTCCGCAACGACATCGAGAGCATCCTCGGCGCGCACCTGCCCACCACGCTGGGTCAGGTGGACGCGCGCACGCTGCTGCGCGACTTGTTGGACCTGGCGGTGAAGTACCGCATCCGGATTCCCAAGGAGTACGCGCTGCTCAGCCGCGCCTCCATCTCCACCGAGGGCATGCTGCGCAGCCTGTACCCGGAGATGAACATCATCGAGGTGGCGCTGCCGTACGCGAAGGAGTTGCTGGCGGGGCGGTATGACCCAACGCAGCTGCAGGGCGGGCTGATGCGGACGCTGCTGCGACTGCAGTCCATGGCGCAGGACCTTCCCACGCAGCTGTCGCAAATCCTGCTCGACATGGAGTCCGGCAAGTTCACGGTGACGGTGCGCGCGGACCAGTTCGAAAAGCTGAACGAGAACCTGCGCAGCGCGGCGGTGATTGCCTTCATGGGGCTGTGCGCGTGTGGCTTCATCGTGGGGGCGTTCATCTCCTTCGCGCCCAAGCCGTGGATGTACGGGAACATCCCGGTGCTCGGCGCGGTGGGAATCGCCCTGGCGGCGGGCCTCTTCGGCGCGGCCATCACCTGGTACCTGTTCGGCGGACGCGGACTGGGCAAGGTGCGGCTGAGCCGGTTCTTGAAGAAGCAGCCGAAGAGGTAGCCCTGGGTGCCGGGGCGCGAGTCCCCACATTCCTGGGATGGACCCGCCCTGACGGCCTGCCCCCCACGGAGCTGCGGGGCGAGCCGACAGACACGCCTTCCAGCCCCTGAAATAGCGCGGCCCGGGAGGGCCTCGGGGGCACTCCCGCGGCCGATTGGAAATTCAAGCCGAGCCACGACCCGGGCGGCGGCGTGCCCTCGTACTAGATGCGGGGCGCCTGCCTTCCCTCTCTCCATGCGCCCCGGGAGTGCGGCGTGTCGATGCTTCAGCGGATGGTAGGGCTCGCGGTCTCAGCGGTCGTCCTCGGTGGATGTGGCGAGCAACCGGAGGGCTTGCTTCCAGAGCCCCCGCTCGCTGTGTCATTGGAGGCGCTCTACTCCGAGAATGGAATCACGCTCTGGCCCGCCAACAACCAGCTCATCCCCGTCTGCTGGCTGACGCCCGGGTTCGAGACGGAGAAGCAGCAGATCCGCGACTCGGTGGCTCGCACGTGGGAATACGAGTCCCAGGTGCGGTTCTTCTGGTACGGCGACTGCCCCACGTCAGGGACAGTCAAGTTCGTACGCGTGCTGCTGGACGTCGCCACGGATGAGGAAGGTGTCGGAGGCGGCTGGGCCCAGACGGGGACCGCGGCGCTCTACCTCCCCAGCCAGGCCCATTCCCTTCACATCGCCATCCCGAAGGCCACCTATCCACACAAGCTGCGCCGCCTGCAATACCTCGCGGCCCACGAGTTCGGCCACACCCTGGGCTTCTCGCATGAGCAGCACCGCGCTGACGCCCCAGCCCCCTGCAACGCGGAGATCCACCTGGGCACCTACTCCACCGGCTATGACGCCGAGTCGCTCATGCAGTCCAACTGTCACCTCCGGGGCTATCTGTCCGAGGACCTGAGCGCGTTCGACAAGGTGGGGGTCGCGAGCGTGTACGGACCGCGACGATGGACGAACGAGTTCTCGGTCCTCAACGCCCTCCCCGACGAGAACCTGCGACAGCTGGCGGATGTGGATGGGGACGGTGACGATGAGCTCGTCTACTTCCGCTCCGACGGAGTGCAGGTATCGACCGCGGACACGGCCCTGCGGAAGCTCAACCCGTCCCAGACGTGGATCGCGGACTTCGGTACGGACGCGGGCTGGGTCGGGGCCTCGCATCTCCGGTCCCTCGGTGACGTGAACGCCGACGGCCGGGCCGACATCGTCGGGTTCGGTGAAGCGGGCGTCTCGCTGTCGTATTCGACGGGAGCGGCCTTCACGCCTGGTGCCTTCGCCTTCGTCGGCTTCCATCGGGGGAGCCCGAGCTGGCCCAGCCCGGTTACCACCCCCCGAATGGTCGCGGACGTGAATGGCGACGGACGGGCGGACATCATCGGGTTCAACGACACGGGCACGGTGGTGTCGCTGTCCCAGTGCACGGGGAGCTGGTGCACGGCGGGCACCCAGTTCGCGGCGCCCGTGCTGGCACTTGCGGCTTTTGGAAGCTCGCCCGCGCAAGGCGGCTGGGACGGCCTGCGTCACCCGCGCCGCGTCGCGGATGTGAATGGCGACGGCAAGGCGGACCTCGTCGGGTTCTCCGAGTGGGGCGTCATCGTGGCGCTGTCGACGTCCACGGCGACGACGGTGTCCTTCGCGCCGCCCGCGCTCTGGATTGCTGATTATGGCGCGGACACCAGCGCGGGGGGTTGGTCGTCGGCGCAGTATCCTCGCCACCTGGGGGACCTCAATGGCGACGGCAAGGCGGACATCATCGGGTTCGGTCACGAGTATGTCTGGGTGTCGTTCTCCACCGGCACGACGTTCCTCCCCGCGAGGGCCGTGTTGAAGAACCTGACCGTGACGGGAGGCCATTGGCTGCCGGGCAGCCCTCGCTTCCTCGGCGACGTGGACAACGACGGCAAGGTGGACCTGGCGGCCTCGAACTCCCTGGGCACCCAGGTGTTCCTCGGGAAGACCTACGCGCCGGGCGCCCTCTAGCCGCCCACCCCTGCGCTCCGCGAGCTTACGCCCTAGATTCGAGGCAGTACGCTGCCTCTCTCGCGGAAGTGCCGTCATGTCGCCTCCCCTGTTGATCGTCACGCGACTGCCGAAGCAGCTCGACGAGCGGCTCCGGCAGCACTTCGAGTGTCACTCCCTGCTGGACGGCATGTCGGAACAGGCCCTGGGCGAAGTCGCGCCGAGAATCCGCGCCATCGTCGCCAGTGGCTCGAGCCAGATGCTGCGCGAGTTCCTCGCCCGCTTCCCCGCACTGGAGCTCATCTCGGTGTTCGGCGTGGGCCATGACAGCATCGACGTCGCCGCGGCGCGCGAGCGCGGCATCCACGTCACCAACACGCCGGATGTGCTCACCGCGGACGTCGCTGACCTGGCGATGACGCTCCTGTTCGCCGTCGCGCGCAACGTGCTTCGCGCGGACGACTTCGCACGCGGTGGTGAATGGAAGAAGGGGCCCTTCCCGTTCACGACGAGGGTCAGTGGTTCGCGGCTCGGCATCGTCGGCCTGGGGCGCATCGGCATGGCGATCGCCCGCCGCGCGGAAGGCTTCGACATGGAGATTTCGTATCACAGCCGCTCGCCACGAGATGGTGTGCCCTATCGCCATGTCGCCGACCTCAAGTCGCTCGCGGCGGAGGTCGACTTCCTGGTGCTGTCGCTTCCTGGCGGCGCGAATACCCGAGGCCTGGTGGGGGCGGAGGTGCTGGAAGCGCTCGGCCCGAAGGGCTTCTTGATCAACATCGCGCGCGGGTCCGTCGTCGATGAAGCCGCGCTCATCCGCGCGCTCCAGCAGGGGAAGATCGCCGGCGCTGGCCTCGATGTCTTCGAGAACGAGCCGGACATCCCGCCGGCCCTGGCGGCTTGCGAGAACGTCGTCCTGACGCCGCACATGGCCAGTGCCACCCTGGCCACACGCACCGCCATGTCGGACCTGGTCTTCGACAACCTGTGGGCGCACTTCGCCGGCGAGCCCGTACTGACTCCCGTGCAGGGCTGAGTCGCTAGGGGACCGGCACGGAAAGTCGACCGCGCTGACCTCTCACTCGTTCATGACTCATGGACGTTTGATTGGTTCCGAGCCCAGACTGTTCAAGCTCTCTACCGAAGTAACGTACCGATAATACGAAAGCCTGGAGGCAGGATACAGGATGAGCGCGATAACGATGAATGCCGGGCCAGCACGCAGAGCTCTCTTCTTCCATGTATTAGTGGTTCCCTTGTTGGGACCGCAGGCCACCCAAGACAGGCAGAAGATCATGATCGCGATTAGCGTATTGCCGTAGAACTGGTACGGCCGCTTGTCATTCTGCTCTGCCATGACGAGCGCATTGAGCCGGCCTTCATCCACGAATCGGCTGTAAATAGGGTCATGCCGAGTGAGTGGCTCGTTCTGTGGGCAGTCGGTCTTATCCCAGAGAGGACACGGGTAGATCGCCGAAACGTGAAAGGAGGCATCGACCATCGCAAACCGGAGGCTGCTGATCATCATACCCAAAACGATGGCCAGCGCCACAATCGTGAGTGTTGAAACAACCCGATGCTCGTGTTTGTCGACCTCAGCAAGCAGGGTATCAACATAGCCAACCCAAAACCTCAATGCCATCAGGAGGATGAATCCGGGAACAAAGTAGGCAATCAGCAAGCCAAAATCCAGGGATAGCTCTGGCATGAGGTGACGCTCGTTCCTGCCGTATAGGGCACTTAGATTTTCGACGTTACTGGAGTCGCCACATTGCAGTCGTTGAATGTCAGTGATCGGTGCAGGTTGGCCCTATTGGCACCAGCGCAGGTGTGCCTCTGTCAATACACAGCAGCCAGCCGCATTGCACCGAGTCAAACCGCCCCAGCCCAGTGGTGAAGCCGGTGCGTCTGAAGCCAATCACGATAGACTTTCCACGGCCAGGACTTCTTGCACGTCGTGGTGTCCGAACAGTCAAGCACCGAGAGTCCGCTCGGCGCACGTGAAACCCGAATAAGTGCCAGACACGAGCACTGAGCGTTTAGTTGCTTGAGTGCCACAATGAGAACCTCCAAGGAAACATCATCCCTCATCTTCCTGCATTGGAGCGCGTCACATGTGAAGAAGGGCCCCCTTTCCCCCACCCAGAGACGCCGCGGGCCTCGGCACTTCGGGCACGTGAAGGAATCCCGAGGAAGTTGAGCCTTCACAGCAGAAGTCAGGGGATCCTCTTCATTCTTCCTTGAGGACACACCACGGAGAGCGCCCCTCGGGACTGATTCAGGGGATACCGACAGCGGCATCTCGACCTGGACGACCCGCCCGACTTGCTGAGTCGCTCGCAGAGCGCCTCTTGGGCGAGGCTCGACGACCTCTGCTGAGACCTCGGCGCTTCGCTGTCGTGAGGGCGGCGTCTGGGCACCACGAGGGGCGCGCTGCAACGCCGGACCTTCCTCCGGCTCGACACCCGTGCGCCCCTCCCGTGCATTCCACTCGCGGAGGAGAGCTTCCGCGCGACGCACGAGACTCGCTCGAAGCGAATCGCCCTGAGACTCCTCCATGGCGTCCGCCTTCTTGACACCTTCAGGCGGAATCTCCAGTTCCACCAACCGAGCGAACACCGGCTTCATCGCCGCGTCCGGGTCACGGAAGAAGGCGCTTCCACGGATCCGCACGAAGCACCAGCCGAGCCGCTCGAGAATGGCCTGCCTCGCCATGTCCTCCGGAAGCTTCTCGATGGGATGATAGCGATCACCATCACATTCGACGGCCAACCGTCGTCCACCGCCTTCCACCACGAGGTCGAGCCAGTAGTGCCCCACCTTCCACTGAGGCGTCACACGGAAACCCGCTCGGAGAAGCCGCGCGAGCACCTCGCGCTCGAACGGCGACTCGGTCTTCCCCTCCATCCGCTGGAGTACCTGTTCGCTCCCCTGAGGACTGGCGCAATGCTCGAGCAACCTTCGACGGAGGTCGTCGGGCTTGAGGTCGATGGCGGGATTGAGCGAATGGACGACCCACAACTGGTCCCTGGCACGACTGACGGCGACGTTGAAGCGCTGCTTGAACTCCTGAGTCGCCCGGAGGGCGAGTGGCCCGCCGTCGCGCGGACTGTCCACCATGGACAGGAACATCACATCGCGCTCGTCTCCCTGAAACTGCGCGGCGTTTCCACAGAGGATGCGGCGACGCTCATACTCCGTCGGGTCCAGGTGATTTCGCAGGAGCCGCTCCACTTCGATGGCCTGCTCCTCCCCAACGAGTGAGATGACACCGAAGGTTTGACCCGCATATGCGGGATGGGCCACTGCCGCGACGATGAGAGAGGCCACCGCGCGAGCTTCCTCCTGATTGACCTTTGCCTCTGCGTGCCCCTCGACCCGGTGCACGAGAAGGGCCGGGCTCACCCGTGCGCTCGCTGCCTCGCGCAAGGGTTTGATCCGCCCCTCATAGGATAGGTTGTTGCTGAACTCGATGATGTCGGGGACGCAGCGGAAGTGCTCCGTCAGACAGACCATCCCCCCGAAGGAGGAGTTGGCCAGGTCGTAGACCGACATCCTCCCGTCATAGAGAATCGCATTGGGAATGCCGACGAGGTGCTCGTCGATGAGGTGCTGCACGACCGAGAGGTTCTGACCGACCGCCGACGGGCTCACCTGCTCATGGTCGCCCACCACCACCGCGCTCTTCGACATGTAGAGGGCGATGAGCGCCATGGCATCGCATTGACTGGCCTCGTCGATGATGACCACGTCGAAGCGCGTGGCTGCATCGAAGTTCTCGACGACCTGCGCGAGCGGCATGATCCAGACAGGCACGGCACTTCGACACTCGCCCATCAGGCGCGCGGCCTCCGCGCGCAAGCGAGGGACACGCACGCCCGTCCCCTTCCCGATACGGCGCACGATGTCCTGCCACCCGACCAGGGCCTGTTGCTGCTTCAAGGTCGTCCGCTGAACCTGCGCGGCCCAGGCGCGTCGCTCGATGAGCTTCGCCGTGCAGCGCCTGAGTTCCTCGGAGAGAGACTCCATCTTCGCTTGGAGGACCGAGAGCTGGACTTTTCCACGTCGCTCCAACTCATCTTGGAGTTGCCGCCAGCGCCAGGCAGCCAACACGTCGCCGGGAGGAACAGCCTCTCCGTGGAGCCCACGCCGGTCCTGGATGGCCGCGGCCCACCCCGCCGCGACGGCCTCCAGCCGAGCCAACAATTCTCTTCGCCGGACAAGCCATTGCCTTCGCTCGTGAACCTCCGCGAGCAGGGCGAAGTCGCGAGCATATGCCTCGACATCCTGAGCACCCAGCGCCTCCACGAGGCCCCGGACAATTGGCGATGGAGCCGAAGGCCCGCCCCAGGCATCCAGCTTCGCCACGGCTTTCCGAAGGCGCGCCCTTACCTGTGCCAATGCCACCGCCTTCGCCCGAGTCCGCAGCGCGAGGACCACCTGGGTGACAACCGCATCGCGCCTGCGCAGGAGACCGCCATTGGGCGCGAGGTTGACGGGCTCCGCATCCACCAACCCCCTCCATCGAAGCCCGCATCGGTCCAATTCCCGCTCGAGCGGCTCCCAGACCGCACCGGCCCACTGGAGGTTCCTCTCGATTTCTCCACACAGTTGCAGCGCAACCTCTTCAGGTGCGTCGCCCAGCTCTGTCGACGCCAGAGCGCCAAGCTTCGCCATCTGCCGGTCCCAACGACCCCGGAGCACCTGGCGGGCCTTCTTCAACGACAGCAGGGCAGCCAACGCCTGGAAGTGAGCGGGTTCTCGTGGTTCACCCGACTCGACCCGGCTGCCCCGGATGAGGCGCTTCCAGGAGGGGTGCGTGAGCAGTGCGAGCGTCCCCAGCTTTCCACCATCCTTCAGGTGCTGCTGGATGTCCGCCAGCATCTGGAGCTGCTCGTCGACGGAGCCTTCGGTGACGGGAGCGGGTGCATGCTGAAAGAGCAGTTCCCGTGCGCCCAGAGCCTCGGCGTGCACTCGCTTGACCAACTCCATCAGGGTCTTCCAGGGAGCGGTCTCGACATCCCCCGCCATCCCCGCCGCCACCACGGCGACCTTCCACGGCTCCCCACCACCGAGTGGCGCCATCGCGCGCAGGCAGCGGTCCGCAAGTCCATCAAGGTCCGTGGTCTCCTCGGACTGGGGCGCTCCCGGCCACAGCTCCGCATGGATGTCGAGCGTCTCCGCCCCGAGGGCTTGCCGCCTCTGGACCAGTGACTCGAAGTCCTGGGGGGAGAGGATGTCCTCCAGAGGAGGCAGGGGGCGCGCCAACTCCGCCTCGTGCCGATGCGTCACCGACGTGTTCGTGCGGTACAGCTCCCGCACCTCCTCTTCCGTCAGCGACAACGAAGTGCCGAGCATCACGGGGCCTGGCAACCAGTCGTGTTCCTCCACCTCCTCCGAGACGAGGCGGGCCGCCTCGGAGGGAGTCCACCCCTCCCCCCCGACCACCACATCCCGGTATTCATCGGACAGGGCCTCGAGCAGCTCTTCCCGCGCGCCCTGGAGCTGGTCGAGCAGCTGCCTCCTTCGCCTGGCGAGCTGTACGGCCTCCGTGCCAAGTTTCGCGCCGTCGCTCGACGACAGCCGCTCCGCGATGGAGAAGACCGCGCCTTCAAGCTGCTTCCGGCTGTCGAGGTCGTTCTCCAGGACGCTGACGCACAGAGGCTGAAGCTCGGGAACCACCTGGTTGCGAAGGACCTTCAGCGCCTTGGTGGTATGGCTGGTGACCAGGACGCTCTTTCCTTGAGCCAGCAGATGGCCGACGAGGTTGGCGATGGTGTGTGTCTTGCCTGTACCAGGAGGGCCCTGAACCAGCACACAGCCGTGCTGCTCCAGTCGCCTGGCGATCTCCTCCTGCTCGGGGTTCGCGAGCTTGCTCAACAATACATCCACGGGCTCGCGAGCCGCCCCGGACCACGAGGCATCCGCCGCCGCCGGCCGCGATGTGTCTTCCATTCCCACGATGCGCATGAGCGCGACGGGAAGGTCCTCCCGGTCCTCCATCTCCTCCAGGATGCCGTCGAGGGCGCGGGCAAAACCCAGGCTCCGATTGCGAAGAAGGAGGACAGGGTCGCGCCCTATTTGAGGAGGCTCCGCATCGGGACGAGGAGGGCCGTGCTCGACAAGCTCCCCCTGCGCGGAGAGATGGACCAGCAGTCTCCGCAGGAAGCCGGAGGTGTCCGCGCCTCCGAGCGGCGAATAACCTCCCTGCGCCAGATCCTCTCGACAGCGAGCCAGGACCTTTCCATCCAAGCTCTCGAGTCCACTGAAGAGCTCCGAATAGAGGTCGACGGGACGCCCGCTGTCGCCCACCGTGAACTCGGGGACTGATGGATTGAATCGGAGCTGGACCCGCTGGAGCAGGATGGGATGGAACATTCCCCCATCCTCGTGATGCCAGCTCAGGATTCCTTCGCCGAGCACCAACTCCAGCTTCTCTCCTTCTCGCTCGATCCGTCCATGGAGCGCGTAGAGCTGCTCGAAGACGCGCATGGCGGCCTGCGCCGCGCGCTCCACCCTCGCCCATTCCTCGCGCAGCGGTTTCCAGGACTCGAAGATGCGGCCTCGCTTCGGGTCCTCGTCAAATGACACGCTCCTGGCAGTCCCAGTCGCGTCCTGCTCGCTGCGCGAAAGATGGACCTCGGCGGCCTTCGTCGGGTCCGTCCACCCCACGTGAAGCCAGCCCACCAGTTCCTGGGGAGGCACGGGAGGTGGCGTGAGGACGGGACGACGGACACGAAGGATGAGGTCTCCCTCCGAAGCTTCCGCCCCTTCACCGCATTCCTGTCCCATCCCCGCCTGGCGTAAGAGTTGGATGGATGGATGCACCGGGAGCGACTGCAGACGGAGGCTCCATGGTTGCTGACTCATGTGATGCGGCGCTGGATTCCTGTGCTGGTTCAGCGCTTGAAGATAGCGAAAGACGTGAGCCGCACGGTCGTGCACGACGCGAAGGGAATCAGGAGCTGGCATGAGAGCTGACTCGACGATGTCGTTTCCGACTCGTGGTTGGCGGCTGGAACCGAGTCTGCATTCTGTCCCCATCGCGCCAGGGCTGACAACTCCTGGCCGGCCAACATCAATCGCCGCCAGGAGGCGCATCTGGCAATCGGCCCGTGGACGGAGATGAAATTCCGACCTCTCAATCATTTCAGATTTTAAAAAGAGAGCGCACTCCCAGCCATGCTGATGGATGGGTTGGGTTGGAATCTACCTCCGCCGGGGTATTGACGACCTCGGAAAACCCTGCATGCCATTCATTGCCACCCATGGCCGGCAGCAGCCCCTCGGCTCCGTCGCGCCTGCTGTCGAGCTCTGGAGCACGGAACTCCCACGTCGCCGCCGAGCAACCTTCGGTGCCCTCCCCGGCGAAGGCCCCAGCCCAACGCGAGGCGATGGCCGTGCACACCTTTTTGGGGGAGCCTTCGCGCCGTCGTCTCGTGCGCGCCCGGTGCGGCCGGCCATCCTCTCCTTCGCGCGCACGGGGAGCATCCGTCATGGAAACCAAGGACACAGCCATCGTCCTGCTGCCCGGTCAGGTCATCGTCTCGCTGAACTGCGATGACGGCCTGGCCACCCAGACCACGGGGGCCGCCATCCTGGAGGCGCATGAAATGCGTGGCACCTTCTACGTCCACAGCACCCGGATGGGACTGTCCGGCCGCCTCACGCTCGCCCAGGTGCAAGCCCTGCGGGACGCCGGGCATGAGATTGGCGGGCACACGCTGACGCATCCGCACCTCACCGAACTCTCCGCGGATGAACAGCGCCGGGAGATCTGCAACGACAGGGTCGCACTGCTGAACGCCGGCTTCCACGTCACTTCGCTCGCCTACCCCTTCGGAGACAAGGACTCGACCACACGGCAGATTGTCATGGACTGCAATTACAACTCAGCCCGGGAGAGCGGCGGTCTGCGCACCTCCTTGAGCGGAAGCAGCCCGGCCGCCGAGCCCGTGCCACCCACAGACCCGTACGCCATCCGGACCCACGGCTCCGTTCAGGCCACGACCACGCTCACGGACCTGAAGAACTACGTCCTGCGCGCGGAGCAGGCAGGGGGCGGCTGGGTGCCCATCGTCCTCCACCACATCTGCGGACCATGTAATCCGCCGCAGACCTACTCCATCGCGCCCGCCACCCTCACGGCGTTCGTGGACTGGCTGGCCACTCGCGCCTCAAGAGGCACCACGGTGGCCACCATGGATGCGGTCATCGGCGGCGCGCTGAAGCCGCCCGTGAGCTGGCCGCCCGCGCAGCTCCTGAAGAACCCATCGCTCGAGACGGACCTCAACGGGGACGGGACGCCGGATTGCTGGCAGCGCGGCGGCTTCGGCTCCAACACCTTCACCTGGACACGGACCTCGGACGCACACGGAGGAAGCTGGGCCCAGCAGGTTCGCATCACCGCCATCTCCCGCGGCGACCGCAAGCTCATCACCCGGCAGGATGACAGCACCTGCACGCCCACCACGACGGAGGGGCATCACTACCGCATCTCCGCCTGGTACAAGGCCACCACGTCGGTCCGGTTCAAGGCGTACTACCGGAACAGCGCGGGCGGCTGGGACTACTGGGCCCAGGGCCCCCTGCTGCCCGCGCGCTCCAGCTACACCTTCGCCGAGTGGACGACACCGCCCGCCCCTTCCGAGGCTCGGGCCCTCAGCGTGGGGTTGTCCATCGACCGGGTCGGCACGCTCACCATGGATGACTTCGCGCTCGCGGACCTGGAGGCGAGCGCTTCGCCCTGAACCTCCCGCCGCGCGGCTGCTCAGTGGGGATCAATAATCTCCAATAGGCTGCTTGCGCCGCCCGGGAGACCTCCCAGCCGAGGCCGAGAGGTCCCCTGGAATGCCTGCGGTGGAGGCTCAGCAGGTCTTCCGGATGAGCGCCTGGCAGTGCCTGATGGCATCGGCAATCGAGCAGCCAGTCGCCGTGCAGTGCGGCCGTCCCGTGCTGGGGTGCCTGCAGTAATTGAGCACCACCCAACATGCGAGATTGTCCTCGTCCACGCTCACGTTGGCGGCTTCGACGTCCGGCGCATCCTCCCCCGGCCCGGCCGTCCGCTGCTCGATGACCAGTTCGCGACCGTCCTCCGTGGTCACCACCTGTCCCGTCTCCGGCAGGTTCGCCTCTTCGGTGCCACAGCCGACGAGCGGCAGCATTGCCAGGAACATTCCCAGGAGCAGCTTCTTCATGGTCATGCCTTTCTTTGAACGTGAGGACGCCCAAGGGCGCCGCCAGATATCCAGACGAAATCAGGCCCTCCATGGCTAAACGGCGAAGCAGCAAAACACAAACGCCAGAGCCCGATCGACAGACATCAAACAATCGAGCTGTAGCATTCTGGTGGAATGTCCCAGACGGGTTCCGGCAGGAGCCCGCTCGCTGCGGGGTCTGCATGCGGGGCCCCTGGAAGAGCCTGCACGCACCTGCCGCGTCCGACGAAATGGCGCGGCCCGCGCCGGAGAGCCGACGCGGGCCGCGAAGTCACCCACGCTCAGGGACAGAAGGTCCTGTAGGAGTAGGCCGAAAATGCCGTACTCCGGCCATAGATCCACGCGGAGCTCTGGCCGCAGTAGCAGTTCCACCAGCCGACCTCGTTGATCATCTCCGGCTCATTGTAGAAGATGAGCTCGTAGGCTTGGCCACGGCAGGCAGGCAACGCGTCCTCACGGGACTCGAGAGCCGAGGGCTCCGCCCCCTCGTCCACGACGGCTCCACCACACCCAGACAGCACTCCCGCCAGCAGCACGCTTCCCAGCAGTCGCTTCACCTGCATGTGTTCCTCCCGGAATGAGCATCAACTCCGCACTGCCATTCCAGGCTATCAGGCTTCTTGAGCAGGGGGGCAAGTCCGGGTGAGAGGAATCAGCCCTTCTGGGAGTTCGCGGGGGCGGAGGAGATGTCAGCATCATCGCCCTCGCCTCCCGCGGCGCCGTCCGCTCCGTAGGAGATGACGACGGGCCGGCCTCCCTCGTTGAGATACACGTAGTCGTTCTGCCACGGGTCCTTGGGAAGCTGCTCCAGCGCCCGGCTCTCCACCAGTGCTCCGAGCCCGGCTTGCGTGTCTGGGAAGTGGCCCGTCTTGGTGTAGTGGAGCTTGAGCGCGGTTTCGATGGCCTTGATGTCCAACGAGGCCTTGTCCTTCTTCGCGGCCTTCAGTGAGTCCATGACCGACACTCCGACGGCCGTCGCGATGAGGCCGAGGATGGTGATGACCACCATGATTTCAATGAGCGTCATTCCGCGATGGCGACGGCGCTGCTGCTTGGACTTGTTCAGGTTCATGACTGTTCTTCACCTCATGTGACGTTCTGGCAGGCCCCTGCCCCGCCTCGCGTGTCGCCCTGTCCTTCAGTGCCCTGGCTTCGCGCATGGCGCTGCCCTTCCGAGCCCTCCGCCAACCACTGGCGACGGGCCCAAGGGGACTCCAGTGCAGGCCACGTGCCGCCACGAAGTTCCTCGAGGCCTTGCTATGATGCCGGCGACACCGCGGGGGTCTTCGTGCACTTGAAAGGTCTTGGAATGGCCGTCGTACTGGCAGGGACAGGCTTGGCGAGCGCGGAGCCCCAGCCCGCTCAGCTCATCATCTGGGGAGGCGGCAAGAACCCCGCCGAGGCCGAAGCGGCCCTGGCTCGGTGGCGGGAGCACGCGAAGGCGAATGAATGGGACGGCCTGCTGACAGTGGCCAAGGGCTACCCGCGCATCGTCCCGATCGACAGCGGGCCGGGCCTCACCCCAAGCTTCGTGGTGGTGCTCGGAGCATGTGAGCCCTCGGCGGCGCCGAAGGTGTTGGAGACCATCAAGGCCTTCGAGGCTTCGGCATACGCTCGCGACGTGACGTGGGCGCACCCGCTGGCCTGTCCCCAGCTCGGCCCCACGTGGCGAGTCCTCAAATCGAAGTCGTGGAAGAAGGCGGAGGGAACGCTGACGGCCGTGGTGCTGGAGCGCCTCGAGAAAGAGGACCGCCCAGACTCCTCCTTCGAGCAAAGCGTACGCGTGACGCTGAGAGCACCGGATGGGCGCCATCTGGGCTCGGACGAGCGCAGCGGACACCCCACCGGCGCTCTCTTCACGGGCGAGACAGGGTTCCGAGCCTCCCTGGACGCAACGGGGCCGACCGTCACCTCCCTCATCTACGAATCCGGCTGCGGGACCCAACCGGACATCATCGAGCGCCGGGTGAAGTACAGCGTCGAGAACGGAAAACTGGCCCCTCAGGTGTCCACGGTGTTCCTCGAGAACAGGTCCGCCGACTGCGAGCCGTGAAGGCCGGCCAGACCGCCGTGAGGCTGACGCCAGGCGTCACCGTCATGACGCGCTCGGCGAGCGAGGGACCCTCCCAAACACCAGGCGTTCAGGCTCGTTTCACACGCCGCCCGGGTTCCGCTTGCATCCAGATGTTATGTAGTCCAAACACTGAAGGATGGCATGGGATCCTCGAGTATTGAACCCCGACCCGGAGGGTCGGGACCCCGGTGACGTCCTGCGTGAGCTGCGAGGGAGGCTGAATCGTGGCCTCGGACGCAGGCTCCTGCTGGGTGCCCTGGGGCTCCTCGGGCTGGTGGGCCTGTTCACCAGCTACGCGCAGGTGGAGCCCGACGAGGTCGGCGTCATCCTCCGGCTCGGTCGCTTCGCGGGCACGGTGGAGCCGGGCCCCCACTTCCGGTTGCCGTTCTGGGTGGACCGCATCGTCAAGGTGCCCGTGCAGCGCCAGCTCAAGGCGGAGTTCGGCTTCCGCACCGAGTCGGTCAGCACGCGCAACACGTCCTACTCCGCGAGCACCTCCGACCTGAAGCGCGAGTCACTGATGCTCACCGGTGACCTCAACGTCGCCGTCGTCGAGTGGATCGTCCAGTACAAGATCAAGGACCCGTACAAGTACCTCTTCAAGGTGAAGAACGTGGAGGGGATGCTCCGCGATATCTCCGAGGCGTCGATGCGCGCCGTCGTCGGCGACCACTCCGTCAACGAGGTCCTCACCACGGGCCGCCAGACGGTGGCCACCCAGTCCAAGCTGCTGCTCCAGGACCTGGCGGACCGCTACGAGACGGGCGTGGACATCCAGCAGGTCGTCCTCCAGGACGTGAACCCGCCCGACCCCGTCAAGCCGTCCTTCAACGAGGTCAACCAGGCCATCCAGGAGAAGGAGCGCGCCATCAACGAGGCCTACGCCGAGCGCAACCGCGCCATCCCCCGCGCCAAGGGAGAGGCCGAGGAGGCCCTGCGCTCCGCGGAGGGCTACGCGATTGAACGCATCAACCGCGCCCGGGGCGAGGCCGAGCGCTTCACCCGCGTCTACGACGAGTACCGCAAGGCGCCGGAAGTCACGCGCCGCCGCATGTACCTGGAGACCGTCAGCCAGGTGCTCACGGGCGCTGGACAGAAGGTCGTCATGGACGAGAACCTCAAGGGCTTCACGCCCCTCCTGCGGATGGATGGGGCGGACCCCGTCCCGGCGGGAGCAGCGCAGGTGAAGGAGGCCCAGCGATGAGCCGCGTCGCACTGATTCTCCTCACGCTCGCCGTGCTCGCCGTCGTGCTGGGCTTCTCCAGCACGTACACGCTGAGCGAGCACGAGCAGGCCGTCATCACCCGCTTCGGTCAGCCCCGGGGCCAGTCCATCACCGACCCCGGACTCCACTTCAAGCAGCCCTTCGTCGACACGGTGAACCGCTTCGACAAGCGCTGGCTCGACTGGCGTGGAGACCCGAACCAGATTCCCACCAAGGACAAGAAGTACATCTGGGTGGACACCTTCGGACGCTGGCGAATCGTGGACCCGCTGCGCTTCTTCCAGCGCCTGCGCGACGAGCGCAACGCCCAGTCCCGGTTGGATGACATCATCGACGGCGAGACGCGCAACACCATCGCCTCGTTCGCGCTGATTGAAGCGGTGCGCTCCACCAACCGGCCGTTCGAGGACGACGAGTACACCACCGAGGCCGAGCGCGGGGAGTCGCTGGAGCAGGTCTCCCAGGGCCGCGACAAATTGACCCGGCAGATTCGCGACCGCGCGGCGGAGATCGTCAAGGAGTTCGGCGTGGAGCTGGTGGACGTGCAGATCCGCCGCATCAACTACGTCGACGAGGTCCAGGTGAAGGTCTTCGAACGCATGATTTCGGAGCGGCGCCGCACCGCCGAGCGCTCGCGCTCCGAGGGCATGGGCCGCGCGGCCGAAGTGCGCGGACAGCGGGAGCGGGACTTGAAGGAGATCCGCTCGGAGGCCTACCGCAAGGCGCAGGAGATCACCGGCACCGCCGACGCCGAGGCGACGAAGATCTACGCCGAGGCCTTCGGGAGGGATCCGGAGTTCTACCAGTTCATGCGCACCCTGGAGGCCTACCCCCAGGTGGTGGACCGCTCCACGTCCCTTTTCCTGGGCAGCGACTCGGAGTTCTACCGGTACCTGCGCAGCAGCGCGAAGAAGTAGGGACACGGGCGCGCTCCAGGTTCGAGCGTCGGTCCGGGCCACGCTTCACGCGGGAAACGACAGCGTGAAGCGTGCGCCT
>Ga0126314_10000175_pt1 | contig 33763 bp, 28 predicted proteins | sample Plot105B_FD_92535 | JGI IMG/M metagenome (GOLD analysis project Ga0126314, IMG submission 92535) | Serpentine soil microbial communities from UC McLaughlin Reserve, CA, USA - Plot105B | ecosystem: Environmental > Terrestrial > Soil > Grasslands | place: USA: UC McLaughlin Reserve, Lake County... | reverse complement strand
CTGGGCGTGCCCTACGAGTTCCACGCGCCGGAGGGGATTCCCCCGGCGGGCGCGATTGAGTTCGAGCCCCCCGCGGGCTTCGAGCGCTCCCACCCCGGCGTGCCGCCGGGCACCTGGTCCGACGACGGCGCGCATGCGCTGTGCCTGCTGGACTCGCTGCTCTACCAGGGGCGGTTGGACCTGGAGGACCTGGGCCGGCGCCTGGTGAACTGGCGGGAGTGGGGCTACCTCGCCGTGGATGGCCAGGTCTTCGACGTGGGCATCCAGACCGACCGCGCCCTGGCCATGTTCCGCGCCGGTGTGCCCGGCACCAGCTCCGGGCCCTCGGAGCAGCGGGACAACGGCAATGGCTCCCTGATGCGCGTGCTGCCGCTCGCGCTGTGGCACCGTGGAAGCGACGCGGAGCTCGCGTCGGACGCCATGCTCCAGTCCCTGGTGACGCACGGCCACCTGCGCTCGCGGGTGTGCTGCGCGCTGTATTGCCTCTGGGCCCGCCGCGCGCTGGAGGGCTCCGCCCGGCCGTGGGACGACGCGCTCGCGGCCTTCCGCGCGCTGTACCCGGAGGGCACCGAGGCCCGCACCGAGCTGGACGACGCCGTCCTCCCGCTCGGCGCCGAGGACACGCCGGGGCATGGCTCCGGGTACGTGGTGGACTGCCTCCGCTCGGCGCGGGACTGCGTGGCGAGTGATTACGGCTACGAGCACGTGGTGCGCGCGGCGGTGCGGCTGGGCCACGACACGGACACCACGGCGGCGGTGGCGGGCGGCATCGCCGGAGTCATGCTGGGCGCGCGGGCCATTCCGGAGCGGTGGCGCTCGGCGCTCCGCGGCCGCGAGCTGCTGGAGCCCCTGCTGCGCAAGCTGCTGGTGCACGCTTCACGGTGACGGGATACCGCGGGCCTCGCTCCGCCCACCCCCCCGGGGGCGGAGCGAGGCCTTCAATCCAACGCCAGCCTTCGGGGAGTCCACCAGCCCGGGCCAGAGCAGGCTCCTGCCTGCGTGGGCCGCGTCCTCCGCCATCACCACCCCGCGAATGATATGCCCGGGGTGGTTTCCTGCAACTCGATTCAAAGCCGGATTGACTGGATGTCATGACGTCTGGCTTTGGAATTGTACCTAGGTACAACGCCAGTCATTGCGGGCCCCAGGTGCGCCTCCTCCCTCGGGGGGAGTCGGGTGTTGACGGCACTACAACCAGCCTAAGCTGAAAGAACTGTATTGCTGGATATGCGCGTCGCGTTAGTATGGGGCGGATCCTGAGGGGCCAGCGCGGCCGGGGTGAGCCTGAGGATGTCGAACAAACATGAAGTGGGTGCGCTCGCGGGACGGGCGCTGGTGAGTCATGCGGGCACGCGGGACGCATTGCGTTCCCTGCCGCCGGTGACGGAGCCTGGGCGACAGGAGTCCAAACCGCTGGACGCGGCGCTGGAGTCGCGCGTGCGGTGGTTGTTGTCGGAGTACCTGGGCGCGGTGCGAAGGCGGGCGGATGGGCTGTGCATCTGGTTGATGGTGGGCCAGTGGGTCTTCGCGCTCGCGCTGGCGGTGGTGATGTCCGCGCATCCCTGGGATTGGCGGATGCACCCCGGTCCGGAGCCGCTGTGGGTGGCGCTGCTCCTGGGCGGGCCGCTGTGCATCATCCCGGTGACGCTGGCGTTGCTGCGGCCGGGCGCGGTGGTGACGCGGCAGGTGATGGCGGTGACGCAGGTGCTGTGGTCCGTGCTGCTCGTGCACCTGTCGGGCGCGCGGCTGGAGACGCACTTCCATGTCTTCGGCTCGCTGGCGCTCTTGAGCTTCTATCGCGACCCGCGGGTGCTGCTGACGGCGGGGGTGACGGCGGTGCTCGCGCATGTGCTGCGAGGGATGGGGTGGCCAGCGCCGGGCGCCACGTTCTCCGGGGCGCCGGGGTGGAGCGTGCTGGAGCTGGCGTTCTGGGTGGGGCTGGTGGATGGGGTGCTGGTGCTCGCGTGCCGGGGCGTGGCGCGGGAGATGCGGAGCGTGGCGGAGCGGCAGGTGCGGCTGGAGCGCGCGTACGAGCGCGAGAAGCTGGAGCGCGAGCGGACGACGGAGCGAAGCGGCCGGGAGCTGGCGGACAACCAGGAGGTGATGGCGCGCCTGGAGAAGCTCGCGGCGGTGGGACAGCTGACGGCGACGGTGAGCCACGAATTGCGCAATCCCCTGGCGGCGGCGCGCACGGCGAACGCGGCGGTGGTGCGCCGGCTGCGCAACGTGGAGGGGGCGCTGGACGACCCCCGGCTGCGGCGCTTCCTCGACATCGTCGAGCGGGAGCTGGGCGTCTGCGCCAGCCTCACGTCTGAGATGCTGGAGTTCGTGCGGGAGCGTCCGCTGGTGCTCCAGCCGTGCTCGCTGCACGGGTTGATGGAAGAGGTCATCGACGTGGTGCCCGCGCGCGACGGCGTGTCCGTGGTGAACCGCGTGCCCGCGGCGCTCGAGCCCCCCTGGGTGGACCGCGAGATGTTGCGCAAGGTCCTCATCAACCTGGTGCAGAACGCGATGGAGGCGATGCCCCTGGGACGCGAGGGTCTGGTGGAGGTGACCGCGGAGCTGGGCGTCGGGCGGGCGTTCCAGATTCGCGTCGCCGACAACGGAGGAGGGATTCCGGCGGGCGTGCTGGACCACATCTTCGACCCGCTCTTCACCACCAAGGAGCACGGCACCGGCCTGGGCCTGACGGTGGTCTCCAGCACCGTGCGGCAGCACGGCGGAACGCTGCGGGTGGAGAGCCGCGAGGGGGAGGGCAGTGTCTTCACCATCTCCCTGCCGCGCGTGCGGGCCGTGGCCGGAGTCGCCTGCCCGTCGTGAGGCGCGCTCAGAGCAGCCTGGTGATGACGAGGGTGCTCGTGCCCTCCAGCTTCGTCAGGCCTCCCGGCGCCAGGCAGCCGAGGAGGTCCAGGGTGACGAACGCGTTCGTCAGCACCACCGAGTCGCCCTGGAAGCGGCCGGATATCACGCTGCCAATGGACGTGAAGACCTGCGCGTTGCCCACGACATTCACGCCAATGCCCAGGATGGAGAGGGTGGACGCCGTCCCGTCGTTCCACTGGATGGTGGATTGGACCGGCTCGGCATTGGCCAGACAGCTGTTGAAGAACGTGGCATCGACGTCAATCACCCCGGACACGATGGTGGGGTCCGTCGATGTGCAGACGTTGTAGTTCGTCAGGTTCGTGTAGCGGATGTTCTGGGGGAGCACCCGCAGCCCGGGCGTCCAGGTCTGTCTGACGGCTCCCAGGCACGTGACATCCGTCAATCCAAGCTGGGCCCATGCGGGCGCGGCGTGGAGGGCAAGACAGGTCAACAGCAGGGCGGGAAGGGCTGACACGATTTTTCGGGGCGACATGAAGACTCCGTGGGCGAAGACTCCCAGACGCCCTGGGACTCCAGGGTGTCTCCCCGACACGGAATCGACAGACAAGGTGTCGGGGAGCCAATGAATGCCTCCCCGGGACACGAGACACCAGTTGGCCGCTCGTCCAACGCGTCTGTCTGAAACATCGCCGCTGGCTGCGGGCCGTCCCTGCGGGCCCGTCAGCTCCTGAACGCCTCGCGCACGCCGTCCCGGCGCAGCGTGAAGAGCATCCAGACGGCCACCGGCACTCCCACGACGCAGCCGGGAGACAGGATGTACAGCGCGGTGATGCCGCCCACCGTGGCCAGGCCGTAGCCCTTGAGGTTGAGCGCGCTCAGCGCGCCCCACGCGGACAGCACGCCACAGAGGATGCCCACCAGCAGCATCAGCGCCAGCGACACGGACAGCTCCAGCGGCGCCCCGCCCGGACCCGCGAACGGCGACGTCACGTTCAGCGCGGCGAGCACGAAGCCCAGGATGTTGAAGAAGACGTTCAGCACGCCCGTGCACAGCAGGAAGAAGGCCGGGGCGCGGACGATTTCGATGACCTTCGCGCGCGGGTCATCGGGGGGAAGCTGGATGCCAGGACCGCTCATGTACGGGCTCTCAATGCGCTCACGATCATCCGCGTCGCCGGGGACTTGTTGAGCGTGTAGAAGTGGATGCCGGGCACGCCGCGCGACAAGAGCTCCATGCACTGCACCGTGGCGTGCGCCACGCCGAGCTGCACCACCGCGTCCGGCTGGTCCTTCACCCGCTCCAACTGCAGGCCCAGGCGCATGGGCACCGTCGCTCCGCACATCCGCGTGAAGCGCTGCACCTGCTCGAAGTTGGTGATGGGCATGATGCCGGGGACGATGGGGACGTTGATGCCCGCGCGACGGGCCCGCTCCACGAAGTCGAAGTAGAAGGCGTTGTCGAAGAAGAGCTGCGTCACCACGAAGTCCAGCCCCGCGTCGACCTTCGCCTTCAGATGACGCAAGTCGTCGTCACGGGAGGCCGTCTCCACGTGGCCCTCCGGATAACACGCGCCCCCCAGGCAGAAATTGAAATCCTCTTCTCGGATGAATCGCACCAGCTCCGAGGCGTAGGTGAAGCCGCCCTCGGCGGTGACGAAGGACTTTTGTCCCTGCGGCGGATCTCCCCGGAGCACGAGGACGTTGTCCAGCTTCGCGTCCGCCAGGCGCTGGAGCAGCTCCCGCAGCTCCTGACGCGTGTGGCCAACGCACGTCAGGTGGGCCATGGCCTCGATGCCCGTCTCCGCCTTGATTCGCGTGACGAGCTCCACCGTCCTGTCGCGCGTGCTGCCGCCCGCCCCGTACGTCACGGAGACGAACCCGGGCTCCAGGGGCGCCAGGTCCTCCAGCGCCCTGAGCAGGTTGGCCACCCCTTCATCCGTCTTCGGCGGGAAGAACTCGAAGGAGAAGCAGGGGTTGGACGGATTCAAGCGATTACGAATCTTCATGTTGGACCCAGTGTAGACGGTCCCCGTCGGCCTTGATCGGCGAAGGTGCGCGGCTATAGTCCGCGCCGTTTTCACCCCCCCTTCATCAGGAGAAGCCGATGGCCCGGCGTACGCCGCTCAACGACGCCCACCGCGCGCTGGGCGCTCGGATGGTCGACTTCGCGGGCTGGGACATGCCCGTTCAGTACACCTCCGTCATCGCCGAGCACGAGGCGGTGCGCAACCACGTTGGCCTCTTCGACGTGTCGCACATGGGCGAGGTGGAGTTCTCGGGTCCCGGCGCGCTGGAGACCGTCAACGCCCTCATCTCCAATGACCTCGCTCGCATCTCCGACGGGCAGGCCGTCTATGCGGGCTTGCTCAACGAGCAGGGTGGCTTCGTCGACGACATCGTCGCCTACCGCTTCAGCCCCGAGCGCATCCTCATCTGCGTCAACGCGAGCAACCGCGACAAGGACTTCGCGTGGATGAAGGAGCATGCGCGCGGTGTCACGCCCGTGGACCGGGGTGACGACTTCGCGCAAATCGCCGTGCAGGGCCCCAAGGCGGCCGGCCTGGTGCAGCGGCTGACGAAGACGGACACGTCCAGGATTGGCACCTACCGCTTCGCGGAGGGCGAGGTGGCGGGCGTGCGCGCCATCATCTCCCGCACCGGCTACACGGGTGAGGACGGCTTCGAGCTGTACTGCGCGCCGGGCGACGCGGTGGCGCTCTGGAACGCGCTGCTCACCGAGGGCCAGCAGGACGGCGTGAAGGCATGCGGCCTGGCCTCGCGCGACAGCCTGCGCACGGAGATGAAGTACGCGCTGTACGGCAATGACATCGACGACACGCACACCGCGCTGGAAGCCGGCCTGGGGTGGATCGTCAAGCTGGACAAGGCGGGCTTCATCGGCAAGGACGCGCTGGTGGCGCAGAAGGCCGCGGGCGTGAAGCGCAAGCTGGTGGGCTTCGAGCTGACCGGCGCGGGCATCCCCCGTCACGGCTACCCCATCCACAAGGACGGCAAGCCGGTGGGCGAGGTGACGAGCGGCACCATGGGCCCGACGGTGAAGAAGCCCATCGGCATCGGCTACGTGCCCGCGGAGCTGGCGGCGGAAGGCTCCACGTTCGACGTCGAGATTCGCGGTCGCGCCGTCCCCGCCGTGGTGGTGAAGACGCCGTTCCACAAGAAGCCGTGAGTTCCTTCTAGCCCTTTCGAGGAGCACCCATGTCCGACCAGAACATCCCCGGTAACCTCAAGTACACCGCAGAGCACGAGTGGGCCCGCGTCGAGGGCAACAAGGTGGTGGTGGGCATCACCCACCATGCCCAGTCCACGCTCGGAGACATCGTCTACGTGGAGCTGCCCAAGGTGGGCACCACCCTCGAGCAGGGCGCCGAGTTCGGCACCGTCGAGTCCGTGAAGGCCGTCTCCGAGCTCTTCTCGCCCGTCTCCGGCAAGGTCGTGAAGGTGAACGAGGAGCTGACCGGTGCCCCGGAGACGCTGAACACCGACCCGTACGGTGACGGGTGGATCCTCGAAATCGAGCTCTCGGACACCAGCCAGCTGAGCGAGCTCCTGGACGCCGCCGCCTACGGCAACCTGCTCAAAGAAGCCTGAGAGTGAAGCGTCGCAGGGCCGTTGTTAGTGACGGTCCTCGAATTTTCCGACTCCGCCGTCGTGAGTCGCACGCGAGCCACCACCGCCATGTCCCTGAACTGGAAGTACCAGGAGTCGTTCGCCGGCCGGCACATCGGTCCGGATGAGCAGGAGTTGAAGCAGATGCTGTCCGCGCTGGGCGTGGACTCGCTCGATGCCTTCATCGACCAGACCGTGCCTCCGGCCATCCGCTCCAAGGAGCCGCTGCGGCTGGGGCCGGCGCGCGGGGAGCATGACCTGCTCGCGCAGCTGGAGACCATCGCCGCGAAGAACCAGGTGTTCCGGTCCTTCATCGGCATGGGCTACCACGACACGCACACGCCCAACGTCATCCTGCGCAACATCTTCCAGAACCCGGGCTGGTACACCCAGTACACGCCCTACCAGGCGGAGATCGCCCAGGGCCGGCTGGAGGCGCTGCTCAACTTCCAGACGATGGTGATGGACCTGACGGGCCTGGAGGTCGCCAACGCGTCGCTGCTCGACGAGGGCACGGCCGCCGCCGAGGCGATGGCGCTGGCGCTGCACGTGAAGGGCGACGACGCCGGGGCCGCCTTCTTCGTCTCTGAGGGCTGCCACCCGCAGACGGTGGACGTGGTGCGCACGCGCGCCGAGCCGCTGGGCGTGGAGGTCGTCGTGGGTGACCACCGCACGGTGGACCTGTCCGCGAAGAAGTACGTGGGCGCGCTGGTGCAGTACCCGGCCACGGACGGCGCGGTGCTGGACTACCGCGCGTTCGGCGAGAAGGTGCACGCGGCGGGCGGCCTGCTCATCGTCGCCGCGGACCTCTTGAGCCTCACGCTGCTGACGCCCCCGGGCGAGTTCGGCGCGGACGTGGCGGTGGGCAGCGCGCAGCGCTTCGGCGTGCCCATGGGGTACGGCGGTCCGCACGCGGGCTACTTCGCGACGAAGAACGCGTACACGCGCGTGATGCCGGGCCGCCTCATCGGCGTGTCCGAGGACGCGCAGGGCCGGCGCGCGCTGCGCATGGCGCTCCAGACGCGCGAGCAGCACATCCGCCGCGAGAAGGCGACGAGCAACATCTGCACCGCGCAGGTGCTGCTGGCCGTCATCGCCAGCATGTACGCCGTCTACCACGGGCCCCAGGGCCTGAAGGCCATCGCCGAGCGCGTGCACGGGCTCACCGTGCTGCTGGCGCGGGGGCTGGCGAAGCTGGGCCTGAAGGTCCGGCACGAGCAGTACTTCGACACGCTGCGCGTGGAGCTGACGACGCCGCAGGTGCGCGCGGTGCTCGCGGCGTCCGAGTCGGCGCGGATGAACTTCCGCCGCATCGACGAGAAGACGCTGGGCGTGTCGCTGGACGAGACGTCCCGCGTGTCCGACGTGGAGGCCATCCTCACGGCCTTCGCCACGGGCGCGGGCAAGGCCGCGCCTCCCTCGCTGGACGACGTGGGCGCCAACGTGGAGACGCCGGTGGTGCCGGAGCTGCGCCGCACGAGCGCGTTCCTCACGCACTCCGTCTTCAACAGCTATCACTCCGAGACGGAGATGCTGCGCTACATCCGGCGGCTCGAGGCGAAGGACCTGTCCCTGACGCACTCGATGATTCCGCTGGGCAGCTGCACGATGAAGCTCAACGCCACCGCGGAGATGATTCCGGTGACGTGGCCGCAGTTCGGCCGGCTGCATCCCTTCGCGCCGACCTCGCAGGCGGCCGGCTACAAGGTCATCTTCGAGCAGTTGGAGCAGATGCTCTCGCAAATCACGGGCTTCGCGGGCTGCTCGCTGCAGCCGAACGCGGGCAGCCAGGGCGAGTACGCGGGCCTGCTCGTCATCCGCGCGTACCACCAGGCGCGAGGGCAGGGGCACCGCGACGTGTGCCTCATCCCGTCCTCGGCGCACGGCACCAACCCGGCCTCCGCCGTCATGGCGGGCTACAGGGTCGTCGTCACGAAGTGCGATGAGAACGGCAACATCGACCTGGGTGACTTGCGCGCCCGCGCGGAGGAGCACAAGGACAAGCTCGCCGCGCTGATGGTGACGTACCCGTCCACGCACGGCGTGTTCGAGGAGGAGATCAAGGAGATCTGCTCCATCATCCACGAGCGCGGCGGTCAGGTGTACATGGACGGGGCGAACCTCAACGCGCAGGTGGGCCTCACGGCGCCCGGGCTGGTGGGCGCGGATGTCTGCCACATCAACCTGCACAAGACGTTCTGCATCCCGCACAGCGGTGGTGGCCCGGGCATGGGCCCCATCTGCGTGGCCAGCCACCTGGTGAAGCACCTGCCGGGACACCCGGTCATCCAGACGGGCGGGGCGGATGCCATCGGCGCCATCTCCGCGGCCCCGTGGGGCAGCGCGAGCATCCTGCTCATCTCCTGGATGTACATCGCGATGATGGGCGGCGAGGGCCTGACGAAGGCGACGAAGCTGGCCATCCTCAACGCCAACTACATCGCCGAGCGGCTCCAGCCCCACTACCCGGTGCTGTACCGGGGCAAGCGGGGCAGGGTGGCGCACGAGTGCATCGTCGACCTGCGCCCGCTGAAGAAGACGTCGGGTGTCGAGGTCGAGGACGTGGCCAAGCGGCTGATGGACTACGGCTTCCACGCGCCGACGGTGTCGTTCCCCGTCGCGGGCACGCTGATGATCGAGCCCACGGAGAGCGAGTCCCGCGCGGAGTTGGACCGCTTCTGCGACGCGATGATCGCCATCCGTCAGGAGATTCGCGAAATCGAGGAGGGGCGCATGCCGAAGGACAACAACGTCCTGAAGAACGCGCCGCACACGGTCCGCACGATTACGAATCCGGAGTGGAACCGCCCGTACTCGCGCGAGCTGGCTGTCTTCCCGGCCCCGTGGGTGCGTGAGAACAAGTTCTGGCCGTCCGTGGGCCGCCTCAACAACGTGCTCGGTGACCGCAAGCTCGTGTGCTCGTGCCCGCCCATCGAGGACTACATGACGCCGGAGCCCAAGCCCGCCGTCGCCTGACGGGCCGCACAGGCTCGGTGAGTTCCAGGGCCGTCTCCCTCACGTGGGAGGCGGCCCTTGTCTTGTGCGCGGGCCCGACTCAGTTCGCGTGCGGCGTGACGCCCTGTGCCCGGGTAGCGCCCTCGTGCTCGGGCTCCACGTGGACGACGACGTCCACCACCTGGGGATAGGCGGCGTGGAGGGTGCGCTCCACTCGGTCCGCCACCTCGTGGGCCTGGGCGGTGGTGAGGTTCGGGTCCACCTCGATTTTGAGGTCCACGTAGACGCTCTCCTCCATGCCCCGGCTGCGCACGTCGCGGCAGCTGCGCACTCCGGCCACGCCCACGGTGTGCTGGGCCACCTGCGCGGGGTCCAGCCTCGCCGTGTCGGAGAGGATGCCCACCGCCTGCCGGACGATGCCGTAGGCCACCCACGCCACGAAGACCATGACGCCCAGCGCGATGATGCCGTCCGCCTTCGGAAAGCCCAGCGCCACCAGGCCCAGCGACGCGAGCACCGCCAGCGTGACGTAGACGTCGGACATCGTGTGGCTCGCGTCCGCCAGCAGCAGGCTGCTCTGGTACTTGCGCCCGTAGTGTCCTTCCACGCGCGTCACCGCCAGGTTGACGCAGAGGGTGAGCACCATGACGACGGCCATGGCCGGAGTCACCTGCGAGTGACGCTCATACAGCAGCGAGTCGAGCGCCATGCGCCCCAGCTCCAACATGCCGATGCCAATCATCGCGCCGATGCCCAGCGACGCGAGCGCCTCGAACTTGCCGTGGCCGTAGGGGTGGTCCTCGTCCGCCGGCCGCGAGGCCACGCCCATGGCGACCAGGCCCAGCACGTTGGAGCCGCCGTCGATGAACGAGTGCAGTCCATCCGCCGTCACCGCGGCGGACTGGCTGAGGAAGCCGAAGAGGAGCTTGGCGCACGCCACCACCCAGTTGGCCACGAGGATGGCCAGCAGCACGAAGCGGATTCGCTGGCTGCGCTGCTGGAGCGCGGCGCTTCTGTCGGCGGAGGACGTGTCCACGGCGAGGCACCGTAGTGGGAACGGCGCCCGGGGGCGAGGACCTCTCACGCCGCGCGTGATGAAGCGAACGTCAGTTGGGCTGGCGGAACAGCCGCATGCGGGGGCCGCCCCCCATCTCCAGGAAGAAGCCGAAGGAGAAGCGCACCTTCGAGTCGTCGCTCAACAACCCCGGCGGAGGGTTGGGGAAGGGCTGCGCGCGCTGGAACGAGGACACCGCCTCCATGTCCAGGAAGTCCAGGCCGCTGCTCTTCTCCACCTCGATGTTCGTCACGCGGCCCTTCTCGTCCAGCGTGATCTCCAACATCGTGTGCCGGTCCTTCCCGGTGAACATGCTGCCGGTCGGGTCCCTGCGGCGCAGCGTCTCGTTGGGGTTCCAGTGCATGCCCACGCTCTGCTTCACGCGGTTGAAGAAGCTGGCGTACTTCCACTCGCGCGAGTTGAGCAGCGTGCCGTCGCCTTCATCCACGTCGCGCAGGTGGTCATTGGGCGCGGCGCCCAGCACCTTGTCCATCACCGCGCGAGACGGCATCAACGCGGCGATGCCCGGCGAGCCCACGCGTCCCGCGGAGCCTTCCTGCTCGCCCCCGGTGCCCGGCTGGATTCGCAGCCGCTTCGCGTTGCCCGTCAGCTCTTCGCTCTCGTTCTGGTTGTTCACCGCCACGCCGCCGGGCGTGTTCGGGTCCGTCTTCACCTTCACTTCGTTCTTCTTGTGGATGTCCGGGACTTCGAAGGCGAACTTCTGGCCCCCCTCGGCGAGCGGCCGGTCGTCGTTGCCCATGCCGTTGTTGCCGGCGATGCGCGGCGCCTGCGGCTCCATGTCCGCGCCCTTCTGCTCCTGGGGCGCGGTGCGCTGGGGCATGGCGTTGCGGTAGTTGGGCGTCTGCTCCCGGGCCCGCGTCTCCTTGTCCACGCGGTTGTTGTGCTCCGCCAGGTACTTCGCGTCGGGCGCTTCCTGCTCGTTGCCCGGCGCCAGATCCACCACCTGCCCCTCGGGCCGCGTCTCCGGCTTCTTCTCCTCGGGCTTCTTGTCCTGGACGCGGGGCTTCTGCGTCGTCTGCGTCTTCGAGTCCGTCTTGCCCCGGTTGCGCGCCCACTGGTCCTCTGTCAACGGCCGCACGGCCACGGAGGTGGGAGGCCGGGTGACGGGCTTGCGCTCCCGGCCCGTCGGGGGAAGCGTTCCCGTGAAGAGCACGACGGCCAGGTAGGCGCCATGGAGCACCAGGGCAAGCAGCACCGCGGCGACCACTCGCCAGGGAGATGCTCGCCGCCGCTTGCGGCGCCAGTCTGTCGGAGAAGAACCCGTGCTCACGGCGCGATGATAAACCTCCGGGCCCGCTGCCTAGTCCCGTCCCGTTCGCGGCGGAACACCTGGGCAGGGGAGGACATTCACGAGACGTGCACTGGTTCTCAGGCGCGCCCCCTCTTCAGGTCAGTAGATGGGGGCGACTTCAGCACCATTGAAGTAGTGACGGAGGATTTCCTGGTAGCGCTGCCCGGCTTCCGCTCGGCCGATGGCTCCCGTCTGACACATCCCTACTCCGTGGCCCCAGCCGCCGCCACGGAAAAGCCAGTGGGTGAGTCGACCCTCGGCGTCCCGCTCGGCTTCCACTACCGCCATGCTGCTGTTCAGCATCCCGAAAAGGCGGCGGATGTTCAGCTCCCCACGCACCTGGGTGGCCCCCAGGTCCCCGGATAACGCGAGCACCCGGGCCCGGCCGGACACGCCCCGCTCCTGAAAGCCCATGGCCTGGACGCGTCCCACCCCCAGCCGGGTGACGAGCGCGTCCACCTGGGCCGCCGTGAAGCGCTTCTCCCAGCGGAACTTGCTGGGCTGGGCGAAGCTGGACAGCCGGCAGGCGGCCCTCACGTCGGGCGCGGCCAGCCAGGCCTCCAGACGGGAAGGGGCAGGGGGGTTGCCCGAGGGCTCCAGGAGGTCCGGGCGCCCGCGCAGGCTGGGGTCGGGCGGGCCGCCCCAGACGATGTCGTTGTCCTCGGTGTGGCCGCCGCACACCGCGCTGTAGACGGAGTCCACCAGCCGGCCGTCCGCGCTGAAGAGGGCCTGGCCCCGGGTGGCCTCCACCGCCGCGGACGTGCTGGCCGCCTCGCCCGTGCGCCCCCGGTACACCGCGCAGTGCTGCTCCGAGCACAGCAGATAGGGGTCCGCCAGGTGTTTGATTCCCACCTTCGCGAGCACCTCGCCGCGCGCGGTGACGGCCTGGGCCTTGAGCGCCTCCGAGTGGGCCCGGGCGAAGATCTCCGCGGGCACCAGGCCCTTGAGCAGGTCCTCGAGCGGCACCACGTTCACCACCGCCAGCAGGCCCGTCCGGTCCACGGAGAACTGGAGCGCGCCCCGGAACGTCCGGTCCTCGAAGCCGTGGAAGTCGTAGCCGACGCCGAACTCCACCTGGCGCACGTCGAAGCCCGCGCCATCCGGGGCATCCGCGTCCAGCTTGTCCTGCGCCAGGCCCACCACCGCGCCGGACTCGTCGCGCACCTCGAGGATGGCGCGCGCGGGCGTGCGGACCTCCTCGAAGAGCAGGGTCCGCGCGCCGAACTGGCGCAGCAGCTCCGCCTGTCGCGTCGCCGCCTCCTCGGGCGTGAGCACCTCATCCACCAGGAGCAGTGAGCGTCGGTTGTCGATGACCTTGCCGGCGATGCCGTACACCGCGCCCAGCACCTGCGTGCGCACCGCGAGGCCCCGGGCCCTCCACTCCTCCTGCGCGGCGGCGAGCCCCTCCCGGTCCGCGAACCGGTGCTCGCTCAACTGCACGCGCGCGGAGAGCTCCGCCGGCGTCCCCTGCGTCACGCGCACCGTCCACCGCGTCCCCGCCGCGGCGTCCAGCACCTTGTCCTCCGCTCCGCCGAAGCGCATCCGCATCCGGCCTCGGGGGGAGAAGGTCGCCTCGCGCCGTCCCTCCATGAGGCGGATGGGGAGCCGAGGCTCTCCGCCCCGGAAGTCCAGGCGCTTCAGCTCGCCGGGGCCTGGGATTCCCTGGGCCAGCGGGTCTTCTCCTGGCGCCCCCGGCGATGCGCTCGGGTCCTCGCCCGCGTCGCTCGTTCCTCCGTCCTGGGAGGAGGGCGGGGTGCCCGCGTCCGTCCCGGCGTCCGGGCGCTCGTCGGCCTGGGCTTCCACCGAAGGAGCCGCCAGGCGCGGTGGAGGCTTGGGGCTCGCGCAGGAGACGAGCAGCACGGCGGAGAGCAGGAGCGGGACGGCGGTGCGCACGAGGGGCGACACCGTACCCGCCGGGGAGGGGCCTGTCACGGACCGGACGCCCGGTGGCCCGTTCGGGTGGGCTTGTCACGTGGCGAATAGAACGCGGCGCGCAATGCGTTCGTCCTGCTCATGCGAATTTTCAAAGGCAACTACCTGAAGCTGAAGACTCCCGTGGCCACCCTGGCCGCCAGCCTGCTCATGCTCGGTTCGACCGCTCACGCAGCGGGCCTGGGTGCCTTCATCCCGACGCCGAAAATCCCCGGCGTCTCGGCGCCCCAGACGCCAACCGCTCCCTCGACGCCCGGTGCCCCGACGGCGACCGGCAGCCTGCCTCCCATTGGAGTCCAGGCCGTTCCCAACACCCCCGTGGCCGCGCTGCCGTCGCACGCGGACCACTCCAACATCGCCACGCCTTCGCCCCAGCCGGGCCTCCAGGCGAACGCGCTGTCGCAGGCGTCCGAGAAGTCCTTCACTCGCGAGTGGGTGGTGAGTCCTTCGGGCAATGACGCGGGGGACGGCAGCGCCGCGCAGCCCCTGAAGACGATTACGAAGGCCGTCAGCCTCGCGGGCCCCGGCGAGGTCATCCGCGTGCAGGCGGGCACCTACGCCGAGCGCGTCATCATCGGCGCCAACGCGAAGGCGGGCACCGAGGGCGGCAAGATCACCCTCCAGGGCGAGGGCAGCCCGCGCATCACCCCTGGCGCTGGCAGTGGCGCGATGGTGCAGGTGCGTCAGCCCCATTGGGTCATCGACGGCTTTGACCTGGACGTGCAGCGCCAGCCCATCTTCGGCGTCACCTTCGAGGGCGACGTCACCGGCTCCACGCTGGCGAACTCGGAGCTGCACCACGGCGGCGGCGGCGCGGGCGTGACGACCTACAACAATGCCTCGGGCGCCATCATCGAGAACAACCACATCCACGACTTCTTGAAGACGACGGGCAACCAGGACTCGCACGGCGTCGTCGTGCAGCCCACGTCCAAGGACATCACCGTCCGCAACAATGACATCCACGGCAACTCGGGTGACTCCGTGCAGTGCCTGGGGCCCGAGGGCTTCAGCTCGCTGCCGCCCGCGAACGGGCTGTTGGTGGAGAACAACCATTTCTACAACAACCGTGAGAACGCGGTGGACATCAAGACCTGCTACGGCGTGGTCATCCGCAACAACCGCATGCACCAGTTCCGCCCGACGAGCACCGCCAAGGGCGACGTGGTGGTGATTCACTACTCCGCCAACAACGTGATGGTGGAGGACAACGAAATCTACGACGGCGCCAAGGGCATCTCCGTCGGCGGCAACCACGAGGGCCCGGTGCCCTCCGGCATTGTCGTGCGCCGCAACCGCGTGCACGACATCACCAGCGCGGGCGGCGGGGAGGGGACGGGCATCCGCCTGGAGAACTCCAAGGGCACCGTGGTGGTGAACAACACCGTCACCAACGTGTCCACCGGCCTCATCATCGGCCACGGCACGGGCGGCCCCACCCAGGCTCCGGTGGTGCGCAACAACATCCTGGACGGCGCCATCTCCGTGGACCTGGGCGGCCAGGCGCCGGGCATGAAGCTGGGCAACAACCTCTTCGCCGCCAGCGGTCAGTTCAAGAGCAACGGCGCGGTGGTGGGCGTGGAGCAGTTCAAGAGCACGGCGGGGGATGCATCGTCCGCCAGCGGCTCCGCGGACCTGGGCGACGGCTTCGGTCCGGGCCTGCTGGCCGTGGACAAGGGCATCGACGTGGGGCTGCCGTTCTGCGGCGGTGCTCCCGACATCGGTGCCGTGGAAATGGGCTGCTGACCGAGCGGGCCCACGCCTGTCTGGCGGGTCCCCAGGCTCGCTGAAAAAAGAGAAGGCCCGATGCGGAGCGACTTCCGCATCGGGCCTTTTCTTTGTGAGGCGCCACCCGGATTCGAACCGGGGAATGAAGGTTTTGCAGACCTTTGCCTTACCACTTGGCTATGGCGCCAACGGCTTGGGGCCGGGTTTATACGCAGCCCGGCTGGGCCCGGTCAAGGATTCAACGGAAGCGGCGGGCCGCTCTGGCCGGTACGATTCGCGTCAAAAGCGAGCCCGTGGGTGGGCCGCGCGCGCACGAACGGGCCGAGGGGTTTCCAGATGCTGCATGGGCATGGGGTGTACGAGGAAGAGCACGAGGCCTTTCGCCGCACCGTCAGGGCGGTGGTGGAGAAGGAGATCCTCCCCCACGTCGCGGGTTGGGAGGAGGCGGAGGAGTTCCCCCGGGAGCTCTTCGCGCGCTTCGGGGAGCTGGGCTTCCTGGGGTTGAAGTACCCCGTGGAGTTCGGGGGCACGGACGCGGGCTGTCTCTACGAGGCGGTGCTGCTGGAGGAGCTGGGGCGGTGTGGCTCGGGCGGCGTGTCGGCGGGCCTGGGAGCGCAGTTCACCATCGCCACCGGGCCGCTCCACCTGTTCGGCACGGAGGAGCAGAAGCGCCGCTGGCTGGCCCCGGCGATCCGGGGCGAGAAGATTGGCGCGCTGGGAATCACGGAGCCGGACGCCGGCTCGGACGTCGCGGGCCTGCGCACCACGGCGCGGCGTGACGGCGAGCACTACATCGTCAACGGCTCCAAGACGTACATCACCAACGGCGTGCGCGCGGACTTCGTCGTCATGGCGGTGAAGACGGACACCTCGGCCGGGCACAAGGGCCTGTCCATGCTGGTGGTGGAGAAGGACACGCCCGGCTTCACGGTGAGCCGCAAGCTGAAGAAGCTGGGGTGGCGGGCCTCGGACACCGCCGAGCTGTTCCTGGAGGACTGCCGCATCCCCGTGGAGAACCTGCTCGGAGTGGAGAACCAGGGCTTCTCGCAGATCATGGGCAACTTCCAGTGGGAGCGACTGTCGCTCGCGCTGGGCGCGGTGGGCGCCATGGAGGACATGCTGGAGCGCGTCGTCGAGCACGTGAAGTCGCGCCGCGCCTTCGGCCAGACGCTCAGCCAGCTCCAGGTGGTGCGCCACAAGCTGGCGGACCTGTTCACCGCCCGCGAGTGTGCCCGCCAGCTCACCTACCACGCGCTGCGGCTGCACGCGGCGGGCGAGTGGGCCGTGGCGCAGACCTCCATGGCGAAGAAGGTGGCCACCGAGACGGCGTGCCGCGTCGCCGACGAGTGCCTCCAACTCCACGGGGGCGCCGGCTACATGATGGAGTACGACATCCAGCGTCACTGGCGCGACGCCCGCCTGGGTCCCATTGGCGGCGGGGCCAGCGAGGTGATGAACGAGATCATCGCCAAGCAGCTCGGCCTCTAGGGCACGGGTCCGCGGGGAGGGGCAGGCGAGCAGGCGGGATGGAAGAGGACCGCGAAGTCCCTGGTTGAGCCCCGAGAGCCCCCCGCGGAGGTCCTCGTGGAGTCGAGCATCCTGTGTACCGAGCTGTACCTGCGCCTGGGCGATGATGAGCTCCTCGTCATCGACTGTCGCGCCCCGACTGAATGGGAGCACCATGACCTGCACATCCCCGGCGCCTTGAGGATGTCCCCCTCGGAGGTGGCCAGGGATCACCGCATGCTCCCCGATGACGAGCTCATCGTCCTCTGTGGTGGCACACACGACGGGTCCGATGTCAGCCGGGTCTGCCGGCTCTTGCGCATGCACGGGCGGGAGGCGGTGTGCCTCGACGGGGGACTCTCCGCGTGGATTCGGGGGGGCTACCCCACCGAGCGCCGTGGCCGTGCCCAGGTGGCGATGCCCCGCTGAGGTTCGGTGGATGCGGTGCGTCGTCAAAGGGTGTATGGAGCGGCGGACTTCCTCCCTTGGAGAACCGTCCCCATGGCCAAGCTTCGTGCCGCCCTCGTTGGCGCCACCGGACTCGCGGGTCAGCAATTCATCGCGGCCCTCAGGAATCACCCGTTCATCGAGCTGACCGGCCTGGCCGCGTCGCCTCGCTCGGCGGGTAAATCCTACGGGGACGCCCTGCGCACGGCCAACGGCATGACGGCGTGGTTCGTCTCCGAGCCGCTGTCGCCCGAGGTCGCCCGCATGCAGGTCATCAGCGGCGACGCGCTGCAGGCCAAGGACTTCGACCTGGTCTTCTCCGCCGTGGAGGCGGATGTGGCGCGGGAGCTGGAGCCCCGGCTGGCGAAGGACATCCCCGTCTTCTCCGCCGCCAGCGCCTTCCGCTACGACGATGACGTCCCCCTCCTCATCCCTCCCGTCAATGCCGCGCACGCGCCGCTCGTGCGTGAGCAGCAGCGCAAGCGAGGCTGGAAGGGCTTCATCGTCCCCAGCCCCAACTGCACCACGACGGGCCTGGCCGTCACGCTGGCCCCGCTGGCGGAGCGCTTCGGGGTGAAGGCGGTGCTGATGACCAGCCTGCAGGCCATGTCCGGCGCCGGACGCTCTCCGGGCGTCATCGGCATGGACATCCTCGACAACGTCATCCCCTACATCCCCAAGGAGGAGCACAAGGTCGAGGTGGAGACGAAGAAGATCCTCGGGACCCTGAACGCGGGGGGCGCGGCCCTCACCCCCCACGACGTCCGGGTGTCCTGCACCTGCACCCGCGTCGCGGTGCTGGAGGGGCATACCGAGTCCGTCTTCGTCTCGCTCGGCACCAAGGCCACGGTGGCCGAAGTCACCCAGGCGATGCGCGAGTGGCGTGGCGCCGAGGTGGCCAGGGACCTGCCGTCCTCGCCCGTCCGTTGGATTGAGGTGATGGACGACCCCTTCCGTCCCCAGCCGAGGCTGGACCGGGAGACCCACGGGGGCATGGCCACCACGGTCGGCCGCGTGCGCGAGGATGGTGTGCTGGAGAACGGCTTCAAGTACGTGCTCGTCTCCCACAACACCAAGATGGGGGCCGCGCGCGGGTCCATCCTCGTGGCCGAACAGCTGCGGGCCCAGGGGTTGCTCGGCTGACAGCGACACGCGTCGGACAGGTGTCACAAATTCAGGGTGCCATCCCTGGAACGAACCATTAGTCTGCGCGCCCACGGACGCGCTGAAGAATTTTAGAGGAGAGCTTTCATGGCCTACGTCGTCGCGGACCCTTGCATCAAGTGCAAGTACACTGACTGTGTCGAGGTCTGCCCGGTCAATTGTTTCTACGAGGGTGCGAACTTCCTGGTCATCCACCCCGACGAGTGCATCGACTGTGGCGCTTGCGAGCCGGTGTGCCCCACCAAGGCCATCTTCCCGGAGACCGAGCTCCCCGCGAAGTGGGCGGAGTACAAGGCGCTGAACGCGGAATTCGCCATCGAGAAAAAGTGGCCGAACATCGCGGAGAAGAAGGCGCCGCTGGCCGAGGCCGAGGAGTACAAGGAAAAGGAAGGCAAGCGCGCCATGTTGGAGCCCGTGCCCGGCAAGTAGCCCGCTGGTGCCCGTCGCGCCCATGCGTCTCATGGAGGCCCTCCCGCCCGCTGCTGGCGAGAGGGCCTTCGCCGTTTCGTGCCCGCTCATCCAGCGCGCAGTGAGTGGAGCTTCAGCCCGCGTGCCTCCAGGGCATCCCTCAACCGGGTGACCTGCTCGGTGGGCACCGGTCCATGGTGTCCCTGGATGTGGAGCCTCACCTCTCGAGGGCCCGTCCGCTCCACCTCCACCGTGGCGTCGAGTGTCCCCCGGACGCTGAGGCTCAGCGCAGGACGCTGCGACTTCACGAAGACCTCGATGCGCTCGATGAGCTCCAGCGCGGAGTCTACCCGGGACGTCGGCGCCACCTCGCTCCTCGCCGCGCCTCCAGTCGCCGAGCTCCTCCCCTCCGGGCCGATTCCCTCCACGCCCTTGGAAGTCCGGTGGGAGTCCTGCGGCGCGGCGGAGGGCTCCGTGCCGCAAGGGCTTCTTGGAGGGAATGGGGCACGAGGCTCCCGAGCGAACTCCCGTGAGAGGAGGTCCGTGAGGCGGTGCTCGGTGCGCTCCTGGCTCGCCGTCTGGGCTTCACCGCGCACGCTGCCCAGGCGGGAGGACTCGGCATGCATCGCTTGTCGCGTCACCGCGAGGCGCTCGGGGCTGGACAGCGCGACTCGGGAGGTCGCGAGGAGGGTCGACGTGGTCCGCGCGGTGCCGGACCCCACCGCGCCAGGCGGGGTGCGAAGCGTGGCGGTCCGCGTGGGCCGGGTGTCGAGCGTGACAGGCTTGGGGGTGGAGGGCGCGGGCCTCTTCGGCGCGGCTTCCTGGAGGGCCCGTTGGAACCGCTCTCCGTCGGGACGTTGCCGCGTGGGAGTGCTGCTCTCGGTTCGGGCTTCGGCGTCGACCTTCATGTCATCCCTCGCAGGCATGGGCGCGAGGGACGAAGCAGTCGTCATGCCAGGGCTTCGACACCGGGGAGGCGCATGTCGAAGGAGGACGTCACCGTCCCGACGCGCGGAGGCGAGGCTCCGACGAGGGACGGCTCAGCGTCCCTTGCTGCCGAAGGCGCCGGGCTGGACGGGGGCGATGCCGGACAAGTCGTTGACGGCCAGGGGGCACGAGGCCAGGGCCATCGGCTCGACGAGGGTTCCGACGCGCGCCCAGTCCCGCTCCTGGAAGAGGAGCGCGTCGCGAATCTCGACGGACGAAATGCCCTTCTTGTATTCCCAGAAGCGCCCGCGCACGAGCACGCGGTTGCCCTTGAGCAGCTTGTTGAGGTCGACGTACTGCTTGTCCTGGAGGATGGCGGTGATGTCCACGCGCTCGCGCTTGCGCGGCTTTCCGAACTGGAACTCGTAGGTCACCGTCGGGGGCGGCTCGGGCTCCACCCAGACGAGCCGCGCCACCATGCGCTCCGGCTCGGGCTCCTCGCCCTTCTTGAGTTTCTTCTTCTTGGGCTTCTCCAGCTTGACGTCCACCAGCTCCATGCCGCTGAACGCCAGGTCGTGGTCCAGGTAGTTGTCGCGGAACAGCGCCTCGGCGGTGGACATGGCCACCGAGTTGACGCGCTGGACCTCCTCCGCGTAGCGCTCGCGCAGCACGGGCAGGGTGAGCAGGAAGCTGTCCACGGGCTTCACGCCGTCGGCGAGGAAGCGCAGCCGCGCCATGTCGATGGCGGGATAGAAGGGGACGAGTGACTCGGCGGTCTGGAGCCAGTCGGCGCTCAGCTTCTTGTCGATGAGTACCCGGCGCACCATGGCCACGAAGTAGCTGTTGCCCGGAAACCGGTCCGTCACCAGTTGGGTGCCCAGCGCCTGCACCAGCGCCGGGTCCAACATGAAGTTCTCGTCGCGCTTGTGGAACTGGGTGCCCACCTCTCCCAGCATCGTCAGGAACGCGCCCACCACCTGTGCGCAGTTCGCATCCGCGGTGCCCTGGTTGAGGGCCTGGTACAGGCGCGTGCGGGTGAAGCGCTTGTCTACGGCCTCCTCGCGGAAGGTGGGGGCTTCACCGGTGCCGAAGAAGAACTCCGGCTGAGCGATGGCGGGGCCGGCGAGCAGGCCCAGGGCAAGTGCGAGCAGTCGGGCGATACGCATGAGGCCTCCAGCCTATCACCCCGAGGCCCCCGCGGAGAGGGGCCTTGGCAAGGGCTCCGAGGGGGCGATGGCGGCCCGCAGGACCAGGCCCGCGGCCACCAGCTCCAGCACCCCGGCCACCGCGAAGAGCCGGTGTCCCCCGAGCCAGTCGTAGCCGACGCCCGCGGACAGGTAGCCCATCAGTCCTCCCAGGCCGAAGGTGAACGCGGCGAACAAGGCCTGGCCGGACGCCCGCATCTCCGGGGGCACGCGTCGCGAGAGGAAGGCCACGCTGCCCACGTAGAAGGCGCCGAACGTCAGGCCATGCAGGGGCGCGAGCAGCAGCAGTCCCGTGGGAGACGACACCAGGGCCATTCCGCCCCAGCGCAGCGCGCTCATGGCGAAGGCGAAGGCCAGGACATTGCGCGGCGCGAGCCCTCCCGCCACGCGAGGGTAGAGCGCCATCACCCCCACCTCCGCGAGCACGCCCAGGCCCGCCACCGTTCCCACCACGGCGGGGGACAGGCCCAGGGCCATGACATGGATGGAGAACGTCCCATGGAACGGCGCGCACGCCATCCAGTGCAGACAGGTGGCGGCGAGCAGCCAGCGCAAGTCCTTGTGCCGCAGGAGCCGGAGTCCCGCGAAGGGGCTCAGTCCCCGGCTCGCGGCAGCGGTGTCGCGAAGGGTGAGGCTCCAGGGCACCAGCAAGGCGAGCAGCGCGAGCGGTGCGAGGACCACCGTCCGGTCCATGTCCGTGGCGAGCAGTCCGAAGAGGACGGACGAGGCGATGAAGCCCAGCGAGCCGAAGAGGCGCAGGTGCGAGAAGCTGTCGCCGGTGCGCGCGACGTGGTGGAGGGTGAGGGTGTCCATGAGCGGCGTGAAGGCGGACGCGAAGCACGCGTACAGCGCCATCGCGGGGACCAGCGTCTCGAACGTGCGGGCACTGGCCACCAGCCCGAAGGCGAGCGCCGCGCCGAGCGCCAGCACGGTGAGGACGCGGGACGTACGGCCGGTGCGGTCGGCGAGGTGCCCCCACAGCGGGGGGACGAGCAGCGAGACGCAGGGGCTGAGGCACAGCAGCAGGCCCACCTGCGTCGCCGAGAGGGAGAGCGACTTGAACCAGGCGGGCAGGAACGGGAGGACGATGCCCACCGTGGCGAAGTAGAGGAAGTAGAAGCCCGCCAGCGGCAGGCGGCTGGCGATGGGGCGGGGGCTCATGGACGGTTTGGACCTTGACATGGCCGGGTGCTTTTCCGCCTGTTGACCTCGCGTCCTTTTGTGTACCTTGCCCTCGACATGGCCAGTCCCACGGATACTTCCGCGCCCGTCTCCATCACTCAGATCAAGAGTGAGGCGGAGCTCTTTCAGGCGCTCGCCATCCGCGAGGTGGTGTTCATCGAGGAGCAGCACGTCCCCGAGGGCATCGAGCGGGATGCAGAAGACGCACACGCCTACCACATCATCGCCAACCAGGGAGGCCACGCCATCGGCACGGGGCGGCTGGTGATGCTGCCTCAACCTCCCTCGGGTGAGCAGGGTCTGTGGGGCCAGGTAGGGCGCATGGCCGTGCTCCAGGCGCACCGCAAGGCGCGCGTGGGCTCACTGCTGCTGACGTCGCTGGAGGAGGAAGCCCGGCGGCGCGGCGTCCAGGGCATCATGCTGCACGCGCAGCTCTACGCCCTGGAGTTCTACAAGAAGCACGGTTACACCGAGATGGGCACCGTGTTCCTCGAGGGTGGCATCGACCACCTCGAGATGCGCAAGCGCTTCTAGTCAGCGGCGAGGAGGACGGGGCGCGGGCGGCTGCGCGTGCCTCGGGTCCTCCGGCCAGGAGTGGCGCGGATACTTGCGACCCAGCTCCTTGCGGAGCGCCGGGTAGTGCCGCTCCCAGAAACCCGCCAGGTCGGTCGTCACCTGCACGGCGCGCATGTTGGGCGCGAGCAGGTGCAGCACGAGCGGTACGCGGCCCGCGCAAACGCTGGGCCCCTGGGCCAGCCCGAAGAAGTCTTGCAGGCGTGATTCCACCCAGGGCGGCTTGCCCGGCTCGTAGTTCACCTTGACGCCCCGGCCGCCGGGCAGCGTGACGCGCTCGGGGGCGTGGGTGGCGAGCAGTCGTTGTTGCTCGGAGTTGAGCCGCGCGTAGAGCGCGTCGATGAGGGACACGCCCTCCAGGTCCTTGAAGCTGCGCGCGTCCGAGCACAGGGATGCGAGCGCGTCGCGCAGGAAGGTGTCATCCACGGCGGGGAACTTCGCCTCGGGGAAGGCCTGGGCGAGCAGGGCCACGCGCGTGCGCCACTGTTGCAGGGCTTCGGGATCCGCGAAGCGACCGGGGCCGGCCGCGAGCGCCGCTTCGACGAGCACCCGTGCCGTGGCTTCCGACGCGGGCGCGGGGGCGCGGGTCTCCTCGAGCATGAGGTTGCCGTAGGACAGGCGCGTGAGGCGCTCCACGCGGCGGGCCTCGGCGTTCCACTGGAGGGTGTCCACCTCTTCGAGCGTGTCGGGGTAGAGGTCCAGCAGCCACTCGGGTTCCACGGCGCTGGCCAGGCGCACCACGGCGCCTTTACCCGGGCGCTCCTCGGCGTCCACGGCGACCATGAGGTCGGCGTCCTGCACGACGCTCAGCTCGGAGAGGGACGCGGTGCCGCCGCCGAAGAGGAGCAACTCGGGAGCGCGAGGCCGACGCCTGCGCGCGACGCGGTCCGGGTAGCCCGCGAGGACGCTGAGCATGAGGGCCTGCTCGATGTCCTCCGCGCGGTGGGGCTTGTCGCCCTGGCCGCGCACGGCGCGACGCAGTTGCTTCTGCACGCGGTCCACAGACTGCACCGCGCCCTGTTCAAGGGAGAGCGAGTGCAGTCGGCCGGAGGCGAAGCCCGCGCGCTCTGCCTCGCGGAAGCGCTCCAGCAGCTCGAGCAGGTCCGAGGGGCCACTGACGACGGCGGAGGCGCGTCCACCTCCGCCCAGGTTGGCGCGAGCCTCGCGGCGGATGTCCCGCTCGCCCATGAGGGCCGCGAGCGTGGCGGCCTCGGCGCCGACACCCCGGCGTTCGCCTTCGACGATGACGCGGGCCTGGCGGGGGTGGACGGGGAAGCGCAGCAGGCGCTGGCCCACGTCGGTGACAAGGCCCTTCGCGTCGACGGCACCGAGTCGACGAAGCAGCGTCTCCGCCGCGTCGAGCGAGGCCGCGGGAGGAGGCTCGAAGAAGGGGAAGGCGCCGAGGTCGACGACACCGGAGGCGCGCAGGGAGAGCACGGTCTCCGCCAGGTCCATGCGGCGGATTTCGGGGGCCTCCTGCTCGGGGCGGCCGTCGAAGTCGTGCTGGGTGTAGAGGCGGATGCAGTGGCCGGCGCGGGTGCGACCGGCGCGTCCGGCGCGCTGGATGGCGGAGGCGCGGCTCACCTTGGACAGCTTGAGGGTGGGCAGTCCGGACCAGGGCGAGTGGCTCGCGACGCGAGCGAGGCCCGTGTCGATGACCACGGAGACGCCGTCGATGGTGACGGACGTCTCCGCCACGTTGGTGGAGAGGATGATCTTCCGGCGTGGGCTCTTGCGCACGGCGCGGTCCTGCTCCGCGGGGGAGAGGTCTCCGTGGAGCGGGAGGACGTCGGTGTCGTGGCGCTCGGCGAACTCCGCGCAGGCGTCGCGGGTGCGGCGAATCTCCCCGGCGCCAGGGAGGAAGACGAGCACGTCGCCGTCCACGCCGTTGGTGAACAGGCGCTTGATGGCGGAGAGGACCTGCAGGTCCAGGTGACGGTCATCCGGAGCGGGGAGGTACTCCACACTGACATCGAAGCGGCGGCCCTGGGAGCGCAGGGAGGGACAACCTCCAAGGTACGCACGGACGGGCTCAGCCTCCAGGGTCGCGGACATGACGACGAGCTTGAGGTCGGGGCGACGCGTCTCTTGCAGGCGGCGAAGCAGCGCGAGGGAGATGTCGGCGGACAGGTGGCGTTCGTGGAACTCGTCGAGCACGACGATGCCCACGTCGCGAAGGGTGGGGTCGGACAGCAGGCGGCGTCCGAGCACGCCCTCGGTGACGAAGGACAGGCGAGTCTTGGCGCTGCGAACGTCCTCGAAGCGGACCTGATAGCCGACGGTGTCGCCCACGCGCTCGCCGATCTCCTCGGAGACGCGCTGGGCGGCGAGGCGTGTGGGGAGGCGTCGCGGCTGGAGGACGACGATCTCCTTGCCTCCGCCGAGCCCCGCTTCCAGCAGTGCGCGAGGCACGCGCGTCGTCTTGCCCGCGCCGGGAGGTGCCTCGAGCACGAGCGAACGAGCCCCGCGCAAGGTGGTGACGATGTCCGGAAGGAGCGGGTCGATGGGAAGGGCGGCGTCCGCCATGTCCGGGTTCCTCTAACGCGCGAGCCGAAGCTCGCTCAGGGGGTCTCGGTTCCAGCCGCGCCAGGCGTAGACGTCACGCCCTTCTTCTTGCGCACGGCGGGAGCCTGGGCACGCGAGGGTGCCGGAGCAGCCGAGTCATCCGACGCAGGAGGCGCGCCGGAATCGCGAGCGCGTCCGCGAGCAGGTTGTGCGCGTGGGCCCTCCGCCGCGTTGGAGGTATCGCTGGCAACTGAAGGCGAGCCCGCGTCACGAGCGCGTCCGCGAGCAGGTTGTGCGCGTGGGCCCTCTGCCGCGTTGGAGGTATCGCTGGCAACTGAAGGCGAGCCCGCATCACGAGCGCGTCCGTGAGCAGGCTGTGCGCGCGAGTCTTCTGACTCGATGGAAGTATCGCTGGAGATTGGAGGCGGGCCCGCGTCACGAGCACGTCGTCCGCGCTCTCCTTCTGAAGGGCCGGGCGCTTCGCCCGCCGTCAAGCCGGCCTCCGCGACGCGCTTGCGTCCGCGGCCCGAGCCAGGACGTGAGGCCTCCGCCGAGTCCGTGCTGTCATCGCCAGAAGAAGGAGCGTCCTCCGACTCGCGCTTGCGTCCACGAGGAGCCGATTCGCGTGGTTCCGCCGTCGCGGTGCCGCGCTCAACCTCTCGGGTCTGGGTCGCCTCGAACTCTCGATGCAATGGAGCCGCTTCGCCCCGGGAATCAGGGGTGCCCTTGCCCAGGTGCGCGTCGACATGCGCCTCACGCTCGCGTCCACGAGGCGCGGCCTGGCCGGGTTCGGCTTCATCCACCGACGTCTCCGGCTCGCTCGTCGCCAGCTCCTCGGAGACAGCAGTGTCCATGCTGGCATCGTGAGGTCCGGCCGTTGCCGGTTCCTTGCCATGCGCAACCCGACTGTCGACCGCCTCCTCGTCGAGAGGCGCACCCTTGTTCGGCGCGCGCGACGGAGGGGTTGGCATCTCGTCGTCGGAGGACGAATCGAGAGCGGCGACCTCCGCCAGCTCGGCCTCGGTGGGCTCCATGGAGTCCGAGGGCTCGAGGTCGAGCGCGCTCAGTCCGTCATCGGAGGGCGCCAGTCCGCGACCCGCTTTACGCTTGGGCTTGAGCCCGAGCGCCGCGGCTTCATGGACGCTGGGGACGGGAACGAGCGCGGCCTCGGAGAGCAGTCGAGCCTGTCGCAGCGCCACCTCGAGCTTGCGACCCAGGTTCACCAGCTCCTCGCGAAGCACGGCCTCCTGTTCGAGCGAGAGCGGCGCGGGCTCATGACTGGCGCGCCAGGCGGCATGCGCGGCGGCGACCTGGTCCATCACGGGACGGACGAGCGCGAAGTCCTCGCGAGCGAAGATGCGGGAGACGTAGGAGCTGCGGGTGCGCCGCTCGTAGGACGTGGCGTACTCGAAGACGACTTCTCGAGGTGCACGTCGGAGCTGGGCGAACTTGAGGTGGGGGAAGAGCGCCTCGATGACCGGCGCGCGGCTGCTGGCGGTGAAGGAGATGCCCGCGTGCAGCTTCTCCAGGGCGTCGACCCAGAGGCCCTGTTGGTAGAAGGCATATTCCTCGCGGGCCTCGTCCAACTCGGGGAGGTCCTTGACGCGGTCGACCACGCCGGCGGCGGGGGCGCGAGTGGTGCGCACCAGCTCCAGGGCGGTGGTCAGCCAGCTCTTCTCGGCCTCCAGGCCGGGGCGACCGGCGAGCATCTCTCCCGCGGTCGCGATCCGGCCCTCGAAGGCCTCGGCGAAGCGGATGAGCTCATAGGATTCGAGCGTGGATGACATGCGACGGGCTCCTCGGAAGGGCTGCGGGAGATACCACAGCCCGGGCTCGGCTCCGAGCGCGGGCGGAAGGGGTCAGCTTCCGCCGAGCAGCGTCGGAAGGGCATCGCGGTGCGAGAAGTCCGGGAAGGCGGCATGGGCGCCGGCCTGCAAGAGGGCCTCGGCGGTGAAGGTCCCCGTGCCCACGCCGATGCACTCCGCGCCGATGCCGAGCGCCGCATCGACGTCCTTGGGCGTATCCCCGATGATGACCACCCGGCACTGCTCGCGAGGGACACCGAGCGTCGCCGCGCCTGCCTCCGCGCCTCGGCGGATCAACTCCACGCGGTTCTCATGGTCGCAGCCGAAGCCGCCGAAGGCGAACTGGTCATGGATGCCCACGCGCTCCAGCTTCAGACGCGCGCCGTCGCGGACGTTGCCGGTGCCCAGGCCCACGGCGAAGCCGGGGCGAGCGCGAGCCGCGAGCACGGCCTCGCGCATGCCGGGGAACACGCGATAGCGCGCGTCTTCGACTTTCTGGATTTCGTCCGCGAGGTGGGCGAGGTAGGCGGCGATGCCGGCATCGATGGCGGCCTCGGTGTCCTCGACGCCGATGACGCGCAGGGCGGTGCGGACGATGCCCCGGTCCGTCATGCCGGACATGTGGAACGAGTCGCAGGCATCGCGGCGTCCGTGAAGCTGCTCGAAGGCGCGGTCCATGGCCCGGCGTCCCGCGCCGCCGGTGGTGACAAGGGTGCCATCGATATCGAACAGGAGGACCGTGGGGCGCATGGCCCCCATCTAACGGAAGGCCCGGGCCGACGCGAGCCCCGCGTCACGTCGAGCGCGGCGCTCAGGGTTCCGCGAGGCTGAGTCCTCGCTGGAGTGCTTCGCGCACGAGGGGGCGTTCTTCCAGGGGAAGGCGTTCCTCGAGTGCCTGACGGGCCTGCTGTCCACCCAGTCGCCCGAGCGCCAGGGCCACGGCCTCCCGAACGGGGTCTTCACGGTCCACCAGTCGCGCCGAGAGGGGACGGATGGCCTCCGTGCCCAGGCATCGAGCCAGGGCGCCCGCGGCGCTGGCGCGGACCTCCGCGGGAGCACGCGGATCCTCCAGGACCTCCTGGATGGAGGGCGCGCCCTGGGGCGGGTCGATGAGAGCCAGCGACGCCATGGCCCGCTCGCGCCGCGACGAGGGAGCCGCACCGTCCACCACGAGCGAGCGCAGGACAGGCACGGCCTGCGGCCCGAGCTGGCGCCACTGCTCCTCTCGAAGCGGTCCCTGGGCGGCGTCGAGCAACGTCAGCACCTGCTCCCGCAGGTCGCCCGGCGCGGCCGGAACGGGCGCGGAGGGCACGGCCGAGGGCGGTTCCCCCGAGGCGTGCGAGTACGCGAGCGCGGTGCTCCCGGAGCTCGCGAGCAGTCCCGCTCCGAGCAGGAGATGCCACCACTGTCGTCCGCGTGAGGGGAGGGGAGCGACGGTATCGCGAGGTGGCGGCGAGGTCGGTGTTGGCATGAGGGCGCCTCGAGCAGGGGAACGTCCTGGGTTATACGCCGGTTGACCGCTCCGACTCGAACCCCGTTATGGTGCCGCGTTGATGGCTGGACGCGTCTTCTTCTTTCTGCAGCACGCCACGTACGAGCCGGCTTTCCAGGCGGGTTCCATGGGCATCACCGCCGTGGCGATGGGCGACGAGGTCTACTTCGTCTTCGCCTTCGACGCGCTCCGCTCCTGGGTAGGTGGAACTTTCGGTCAGCCCGAGAGCGAGCGGGAACGTGAAGAGCACGCGCGCGGAGAAGCGCTGGGCGTGGCACCGCCGCTGAAGATGCTTCAGGAGGCGAGGGCGCTGGGCGCGAAGCTGATCGCCTGTGACACGACGGTGCGCCTGTGTGGTCTGGAGCCCGAGTCACTCCAGGGCCCCTTGGACGAGGTGATGGGCCTCGCCTCGCTGTGGCGGCTGACGCAAGGGGCGCGCACGCTGACGCTCTAGCTGATCCACGTCGAAGAGGAGCCAGGCAGGCGCCAATGTCGTCAACGCCACACCGGGTGTGTGCCTGCCGAGCGGGAACCATCGGCTCCTGCTGTAACCTCGCAGTATGGGTTGAACCTGATGCACCCTGCCTTTTGAGGCTGTAGCCTCCGAGGGGAGTCACGCGTTACTCTTCCCATCAAGCCGTCCCCTGAAGAGCCCGGCCGCGCGGAGCTCCGCGTCCCCCCATGAGAAGCAGAAGGAATTCATCACCTATGCGCGCCAAGTTGCCCCTCCTGAGCGCTCTCGTCTTCGGCGCCCTCTCGGGTGTCGTCGCCGCGGGTTGTCAGTCCTACGACTTCGAGCCGGTGGAGCCGCTCGCCATCGCGCAGACGACGGTCGAGGAGACCATCACCGCCCTGTCGAGCAAGCCCAACATCATGATGTTGGTGGACGTCTCCGGCTCGATGACGCTCCCGGTGGATACGACGCGGCCGTCCTGCCAGGTGCCCGATCAGGGCACCGGCCAGCCGACGCTGTGTGGTGGCCTCGAGAACCCGTGCCCCACGGCGACGTGCCCCACGCGGTGGTCGGAGCTGCAGGCCGCCGTGCCCCAGTTCCTCGCCAACAGCGGTCCCTATGTCCGCTTCGCGCTCACGACCTATCCCGAGGCCTCCACGGGCGCCGGTGTCGAGGCCTGCACGAGCCCCACTGCGACGTCGGTCCGCAAGGACCTGCCGGTCGTAGAGGACGATGCCTCGCTGCTGGCCCACGCCAACTCCATCAACGACCTCATCCAGGGCATCCCGAACCACGGCCCCGGGCAGCCGGTGGGTGGAACGCCGACGAGCGGAAGCCTCAACTTCGTCGGGCAGATGGCCGGCTTGAAGGTCAAGGACCGCAAGAACTTTGTCATCCTGCTGACGGACGGCCTCCCCAACTGCAACCCGGGCAATGAGTATTCCGGCGCGGAGCAGCCTGCGCTCTGCAAGTGCACCATCGCTGGCAACAATCAGTGCGGCACGAGCGGTTCGCTCTTCGAGCGTCGCGGCTGCCTCGACACCAACGCCTCCGTGCAGGCCGTGCAGGCGCTGAAGGACCAGGGCATCACGACCATCGTCATCGGCTTCGGCGCCGAGACCGCGGCGGGTGAAGGCCCGGTGGTGCTCCAGTCCATGGCGGCGGCGGGTGGTTTCGCCCGCTCCTGCGCGGATGACGCGACGGCCTGTGGTGCCAACGACACGTGCATCGCGGCGACGGGCCTGTGCGGCCGGGCCTTCTACCAGGCGGGCAACCAGACGGAGTTGGCCGAGGCGCTGGAGCGCATCAGCAAGGAAGTCATCAACCCGGAGCCCTGCCTGATTCCCCTCAAGGGCCCGCAGCGCCCCTCGGACCCGAAGCTGGTCGTCGTCTACATCGAGGGCGAGCGCACCCTGGCGGGTGATGGGACCTGGTCGCTGACGGACGACGGCGTGCTCTTCAACGGCGCGGCGTGCGAGCGCATCAAGAACTCCCGGCCGGAAGCGCCCATCAACATCGAGATTCGCGCCATCCGCCAGCGCTAGGCGGTCGGACGGGGGCGGCTTTACCCGGGCGGGTGTGGGGATTATAGGTCCCCTCGCCTCCGGCCCGGTTCGCCGTCCCCGCCCATGAAAGTCACCCTCCTCTCGCGGTCCGCTTCCATTCCCTCCACTCGGCGTCTTGTCGAGGCGGGCCGCGCGCGGGGGCACAAGATGCGCGTGCTCAACCCGCTCCGGGTGCAGATGCACCTGGACGGGGGCAGCGCCACCCTCTACTACGACCGCAAGAAGCTGGCGCCCACGGACGTCGTCCTGCCTCGCATCGCCCAGTCCATCAACACGTATGGGCTCGCGGTGGTGAACCAGTTCGCGCTGGGCGGTGTGCCACTCGTCAACCACGCCCAGGCCATTGCCCAGTCGCGCAGCAAGATGCGCTCGCTGCAACTGCTGTCCGCGCATGGCATCGACATTCCCGCCACGGTGATGGCGAGGGATGCCGCCCACCTGAAGGAGATGGTGGGGCTGGTGGGCGGGGTGCCGGTGCTGGTGAAGCTGCTCCAAGGGCAGGAGAACCACGGGGTGATGGTGTGCGAGAGCCTCCAGTCCCTGGAGGCCGCGCTCGAGGCGGTGCTCGGCCTGGGCCATAACCTGGTGATGCAGGAGTACGTGAAGAGCACGAGCCAGGACGTGCGCGTGCTCGTCGTCGGTGGCAAGGCGGTGGCCGCGGTGCGCCGCAGGCCGCGGCCAGGTCGGCTCGCCCACACGCTCATCAAGGGGGCTCGGCTGGAAGCGATGGAGCTGTCCGAGGGTCAGCGCGCCACGGCGGAGAAGGCCACGCGCCTGGTGGGGCTGGAAGTGGCGGCCGTGGACCTGCTGGACATCCAGGGACAGTCGAAGGTCTTCGAGGTGAACAGCTCGCCCGCCTTGCCGGAGATGGAGGCCGTCACGGGCATGGACCTGGCCACGCCCATCATCATTCGCGCCGAGGAGTTGGTTGCTGGCGCGGAGCCCGTGTCCGTTCCGGACCTGCTTCCGCCCCGAGGCATGCCCCCGTCGGGCCTGCCATCGTCCTCGACGTCTCGCAAGAAGCGCTCGAGTCGCACGCCCACGGGTGGAGCAGGGGGCGCGTGAAGAGAAAGCCGGCGACCCACGTCGCAGGCATGATAGGCAGCACCCGCTTTCAGGAGACCCGCCATGTCGCACATCCGAAGCCTCACCTCCGTTGCCGCCTTGCTGGTGGCCTGCGTCTGGGCGGCCCCGGCGTCCGCCGAGGAAGTGGACCCCGCCAGCCTCTATGACGTGTCCACGGACGGCTCCTCCACCCAGGTCAAGGCGGGTGAGAAGGGCGTGTTCGTGCTCTCGGTGAAGACGAAGCCCGGCGCCCATGTCTCCGAGGAGGCCCCGCTGAAGCTCGAGGTGAAGGGCAGCCAGGTCTCCGTCGCCAAGGAGAAGCTGGGGCGCGAGGACTCGGTCGCGAAGAAGGCCGCGGGCCAGGAGTTCGTGGACCCCCGCTTCGAGGTTGCCTTCTCCGCCACGGCCGCGGGCAAGGGCTCGGTGGACGCGAAGCTCGTCTTCTTCATCTGCACGGAGAAGATCTGCGCCCGCCAGCAGAAGTCCTTTTCCGTTCCCGTCGAGGTCCTCTAGTTCCCATGCGTGAGCGTCCCCCCAAAGGTGGTCGAGGCGAGCGCGATGGCGGGGACTCCCCGGCGCGTCACGTCTATGGCGTCAATCCCGTCCTCGAGGCCCTGAGGGCCAAGCCGGACGAGGTGGAGCGGCTCTTCATCGTGGAGGGCCAGCTTGCCGCCAAGGCGGCGGGCGAGCTGCTCAGCCGCGCCCGGGACGCCGGGGTCCGGGTGGAGAAGGTGTCGCGCGAGCGCCTCGCCGCCATGGCCGACGGCGGCGTCCACCAGGGCGTGGTGCTTGAGCTGCGAGGCTTCAAGTACGCGGACCTGGAGGACATCATCGACGCGGCCGAGGCCAGCAAGAGGCCTCCCCTGGTGGTGGTGCTCGACGGAATCCAGGACCCGCACAACCTGGGGGCCATCATCCGCTCGGCCAACGCGCTGGGCGCGCATGGGGTGGTCATCGCCAAGGACCGTGCCGTGCAAGTGACGGGAACGGTGGCCAAGGCCTCCGCGGGAGCGGTGGAGCACTGCCTCATCGCCCGGGTGGTGAACATCTCCCGCGCGCTGGAGGAGCTGAAGGAAGCGGGGCTCTGGGTGGCGGCGGCGGACGTGGACGCGACCGAGCCCATGTGGAGCGCCCGGCTGGACGGGCCCCTGGCCCTGGTAGTGGGGGCCGAGGGGGCGGGCGTGAGGGAGGGAGTGCTCAAGCACTGCGACCACCGCCTGCGGATTCCCATGGCGGGTCAGGTCGGTTCACTCAATGCGTCCGTTTCGGCCGGCATTCTGCTATACGAGGTCGCCCGGCAGCGGGGGAGCGCCTCCCGTTAGTCGGCCATCATCTGGGATCAATCCCCTTGACTTGGATGGTGGGGACTTCTAAAAGGGCGCGCCTCGCACATCGGAGTCGGGTGGTTGACGGGTTCGGTGGAGGTGCGGTAGGGCGGTAGGCAGGAGCCGGATGAGTGCCGGTGTAGCTCAGTCGGTAGAGCAACTGATTTGTAATCAGTAGGTCGCGGGTTCAAGTCCCGCCGCCGGCCAAGCAGGACGGGGGCCGCGGATGAGGGCCCGAGACGAGCAGCATGGGGTGCAGTACGCAGTCGGCAGCAAAAATCGCGGAGGGATACCCAAGCGGCCAAAGGGAGCAGACTGTAAATCTGCCGGCTCTACGCCTTCGATGGTTCGAATCCATCTCCCTCCACTCGGCAACGCGGGAATAGCTCAGTTGGTAGAGCGTCAGCCTTCCAAGCTGAATGTCGTGGGTTCGAATCCCATTTCCCGCTCCAAACGTTGTAGTTCATAGCATCGCCAAGCCCTGATAGCTCAGTTGGCAGAGCGCATCCTTGGTAAGGATGAGGTCACCAGTTCAATCCTGGTTCAGGGCTCCATTTTTTAGAGGAGTGTCATGGCCAAGGAGAAGTTCGAGCGTAACAAGCCCCACGTGAACATCGGCACGATCGGACACGTGGACCACGGCAAGACGTCGCTGACGGCGGCCATCACGAAGGTGCTGGCGAAGTCCGGCGGCGCCACGTTCCTG
>Ga0126314_10000174_pt1 | contig 33915 bp, 25 predicted proteins | sample Plot105B_FD_92535 | JGI IMG/M metagenome (GOLD analysis project Ga0126314, IMG submission 92535) | Serpentine soil microbial communities from UC McLaughlin Reserve, CA, USA - Plot105B | ecosystem: Environmental > Terrestrial > Soil > Grasslands | place: USA: UC McLaughlin Reserve, Lake County... | reverse complement strand
CTCGGCGCAGGCGCTCATGCCGCACGTGGGCGAGAGGGCCTTGGGGACGTATACGGCCGAGCCTCCGTCGACGGTGCTGGAGCCCGCGCGCCGACACCTGGGTGACAGGCTGGTGATGCTGGAGCCATCGCGACCCGAGGAGGCCCTCATGACGCTGTTGGAAGGACTCTCTTTCGTTCGAGGTGACGCGCGTGCGCGCTGAGGACCTGTTGACCCATGCTCCCTCGCCCGAGGCCGTGGCGAAGGAGACCCAGAAGCTGCCCGAGCCCACCGCTGAAGCGCGCGAAGCCCTGCGCCAGGCGCTCGAGGCCTCCGCGCGGCCCGCCACTCCGACGCCGTGGCCCGCGCTGCTCCAGGAGGCACGCGGGAAGATGGACAGCCGCTACGCCGGGCCGGTGACGTCACATCGTGGCGGTTTGTCGGGACTCGCGCTCGTGCTCGCGAAGCAGGCCTTTCGTCTCGCCTTCCAGCCGTTCATCAACGAGACGCTCCGCAAGCAGGTGGAGTTCAACGAGTCCATCCTCGATGCGCTCGCCACCATCCATGACGTCCAACGTGAGCACGCGCGCACCCAGGCCACCTGGCGGCAGGACGTGGAGCGCAGGCTGGCTCGCATGGAGGACGCGGCTCGGGGCCTCGCCCCCCATGAGGGCGCGAGCAACGAAGCTCCCGAGCGTCCCCCTCGGCCATCGGGTGGCCCCTCGCGTCGCCGCTCCGGTCGGCGATAGCCATTCCTTCTGAGGTCTTCGTGCGCATCTGCCTGGTCTCCAGAGAGCTGTCTCCCTTCCTCGGAGGCGACATCGGCACATATGCGGCGCTGATGAGCCGCGCGCTCGCCGAGGCGGGCCATGAGGTGCATGTCCTCACCGCGCCTCACGCGGGCCTCGAACGCGCCGCCACGCTGTTGCCCGGCGTCCAGGTGCACGCGGTCCACTCGGAGATGGACTCGGCCTTCGCGGGCGCCTTTCCCTTCTGGCCGATGCGCCACGCCATGGACGTCTATTCGTCCCTGCGTGAGCTGCATGCACGTCACACCTTCGACTTCATCGAGTTCCCCGAGCGCGACTTCGAGGGCTACTTCGCGCTGAGGGCCCGACGCACACTGGGCCACTTCTCCTCCGCCGTGCTCGCGGTGCGGCTGCACACGCCCACCCGCGAGCTTCGGGCGCTCAACGGCATCGCCACGTTGGACCTGGACCTGGCCCGCTGGGAGTACATGGAGGACGCCTCCATCCGCGAAGCGGACCTGGTCCTGTCTCCCACCCACGCCCTGCTCGACCAGGTGCGCTCGCGGCTGAACCTGGAGACCCGGGGTGTCGTCGTTCCCTACCCCTTCCCCCACGACGTCTCGAAGAGTCCCGCACACGCGGAGCAAGGCCGCCCCCAGGTCTTGTACTTCGGCCCGCTGGAGCACCGGCAGGGCGTCCACCTCCTCGTCGATGCGATGCAGAGGCTCTTCGAGCGGGGCCTCGACGCGACGCTCCTGCTCATCGGTGAAGACACTCCGACGGGGCCGGCTGGCCGCTCCATGCGCGCGTCGCTGGAGCGCCGCATCGCGCCCATGTGGCGCGAGCGCATCGACTTCGAGTTCGCGCGCTCCACGCCCGGCCTCGCCGTCGCTCTCGCGGACGCCACCGTGTGCTGCTTCCCCTCGCTGTGGGAGAACTTCCCCCATCGCTGCCTGGAGGCGATGTCCGCCGGCGCGCTCGTCGTCGGCAGCAACGCGGGCGGGATGGCGGAGCTCATCGAGGACGGTCGCAGTGGCCTGCTCTTCCGCGCGGGCGACGTGGCCCATCTGGCGGACACCCTGCAGATGGCGCTGACGCACCCCACCCCGCGCGAGACGGCACGCCGCGAGGCCCCTGCCCGCATCGCCGGGTACTGCGCCCCCGCGAGCATCGTGAAGCAGGTGGAAGCCGCGGTGGAGTCCGTGGCGGATGTGCGCCACCGTGTGCTTCCCAAGCGCGTCAAGCCAAGGTCCGACACTCCACTCGTGTCGGTGCTGGTGCCCTACTACAACATGGGGCACTACCTGCCGGAGACGCTGCGCTCCATCCGCGCGCAGACCTTCACCGACTACGAGATTGTCCTCGTGGACGACGGCTCCACCGACTCGGAGAGCATCGAGATGCTCGAGCGGGTCCGCGCTCCGGACCTGCGCATCATCCGTCAGCGCAACGGCGGACTGAGCGCCGCACGCAACACGGGGCTGAAGCATGCCCGCGGGCACTACGTCCTCCCCCTGGACCCCGACGACCTCATCGCTCCGACGTTCCTGGAGAAGACCGTCGCGGTGATGGAGGGCACGCCAGGGCTTGGCTACGCCACATCGCAGGTGAACTACTTCGTCGACGACGCCACCCGCGTGACGGGCGGCTGGGTGCCCTGGGGCATGGAGCGCGACGCGCTGTGGGTGGCCAACGTGGCCTCCACCTGCACCGCGCTGATGGAGCGTCGACGCGTCGAGGAGGTCGGCGGCTACGACGAGTGGTTCACGGGGTTCGAGGACTGGGATGTCTTCTGCTCGCTCGCGGAGCGGGGGCTGGAAGGCTCCGTCATCCCCGAGAGCCTGTTCTATTACCGCGTGCGGCTGGACTCGATGACACGCACCTCGCTCGTCTCCGAGCGGGATGGGCTGTTGGCCTACCTGAACCAGAAGCATCCAGGACTCGCGCTCCATCCCGAGCGCGCGGTCCGCATCCTCCGAGGAGAGGCCCGCAAGCAGGAGGCACGGCTCCTCGCCCAGGCAGCGGCGGCCATCCCCCGCCCCCTGCTCACCCGATTCGTGGACCGGATCAACGGCACGCTCAAGCGCATGGACTTCGTCCACCACACGCTGCGCGGCGCCTTCTCATGGGTGGTGGGCTCGGAGGGCGACTCGCGGCCCCTCCGGCATCAGCTCGTGGACCGGCTGAGCGGCAAGCCCCGGACAGACCGCTGAACCGCCTCCCGCCGTGGTGCCCGACTCGTGAGGCAGGCACCACGGAGCGGCGTGAAACGGCTCAGCGCCGCCCCATGCTCAGCTTGCTGGTGGTCTTCACCACCTGCTTCACGGTGGGGTGGACCACCGGCATCGCCTTGAGCGTGCGGTTGAGCAGGTCCACCAGGGCGTAGCGCGTGGGACGCTCCTCCGCGCCTTCCGGCGTCAGGCCGCTGGCCGCGCGCTTGAGGAGCCGGTGCATCATCGGCAGCCGCTTCAGCGTGGCGTTGAGGGTGTCCACCACGCCGTAGCGCAGCGGCACCTCTCCGCTCAACGCCACGTCCGTGGGCTCCGCGGACGCCGCACGCGCTCCGTTGGGAGGCGAGGCCAGGAGCATGAAGGCCGCCAGTTGGACTCCCGCGGGCAGTGGGCGAGGGAGGTTCTGGTGGAGCTGGAAGACCAGCTCATGATGCCGTCGCGGGTTGACGCCGGAGATCATCGACCCCTTGCGCCGCCGGTAATGGAAGTGGAGCGCGTTGGTGACGAGGAAGCGGTGCCCCGCGTGCGCCAGGCGCAGGTAGAGGTCCCAGTCCTCGTAGCTCGTCAGCTCCTCCGTGTAGCGCAGGCGCTCGAACACCGAGCTGCGCATCAGCGACGTGGCGCAGGCCAGCCGGTTGGCCACCATGCCCAGCGAGGGACAGTCACCGATGAAGAGGGCGTAGTCGATGAAGCGCCGCTGCGCCCGACCTTCGTCGGAGTCGAAGTAGCCCGTGGAGGGCACCACCACATCGAACTCCCGGTGACGCTCCAGCGCCTCCACCGCCATGCGGATGAAGGTGGGGCTGATGCAGTCGTCCGCGTCCAGCGGGAGGATGTAGTCCCCCGTCGCCGCGCGCAGGCCGATGTTGCGCGAGGCGGGCAGGCCCCGGTTCATGGGGTTGCGGATGAGCTTCACGCCGCTGGTGCCGGAGGCGGCGGCCTCCTCGATGCGACTGAGCACCTCGTGGTCGAACGCGCCCGTCGAGGCGTCATCCACGATGATGACTTCAATCTCCGGGTAGTTGCTGTCGGCGATGCTCGCCAGCGTCTCCGGGAGGAAGCGCCCCAGGTTGTGGTTGGTGATGAGGACGCTGACGAGCGGCAGGTCGCCATTCGAAGCCAGCCGGGCCGTCGCGGGCTGCTTGCGCAAGGTCTCCCAATACGGAGGCTGCGCGGTCCACTCCACCGGGAGGAGCGCCGGAGCACGCCACGCTCGCTCCAGGGCGTCGACGAGCCCTTCGACCGAGCCGCCGTACGTGTAGCAGTTCACCCCGTCCTTGAAGGGGCTCCCCGGAGCGAATGCGACACACGCGCCGTTGAGCACCAGCGTGGCGCCCGCGCCGGAGGCCTCGTAGGCGGTGAGGTTGAGCGACTCGTAGTCGGAGGAGATGACGACGATGCCGTGCCGCATCAGCGCGTCACGGTCCTTGCTCGGCCCGGTGAACAGGAAGCGCGAGCGCAGGTCCTCCGGAATCAGCCGCTGGACGTAGGCGAGGTAGTCCGCGCTGGCGGTATGGCAGGCGAGGACAGCGCTGCCCCGGTACTCCGGAAAGCGGCGCATGAACCCGGCCGCGCCCCGGACGAACACGTCGGTGCGCTTGATGTTCTGGATCTTGGTGACGAAGAGCAGGTCCGGCTCGCCCTCGGTGCGCGGCGGCACCGGAGCCACCTTGGCGGCCACCGGCGGAAACTCGCGCCTCACCTTGTCCAGCCACGTCGAAGGGAAGCCGTAGAACGAGCAGTTCAGCTCGGCGACGCCAGGGATGTGGGCGATGACCAGGTCCGCGTCGAGCAGCGCCTTGCGCTCCAGCTCGAACTGGCCCATGTGCTCCCAGTTCAGCAACTGGCGCTCGAAGGGCGCCAGCATCCCGCCCGTCGAGTGCAGTCGCACCACCACCTGCGCGCCCTCCAGGCCGCACCCCAGCAGCTTCTCCTGGATGGCGCAGAAGGCCCAGCCTCGGTAGTCGGGGAACTCGATGACGTCGAAGCGAGTCCCCTCCTCTTCCAGCCGGCGCAGCTCCAGCAACAGCTCCATCGACTGCGCGTGACAGGCGGTGTCGGTGAACGCTCCGGGCGGGGGATAGACACCGCCCTCGTCGAAGCTCGTGTCCCACTCGCGGCGGGCCGGGGCGACGTGCGCCTTCACCTTGCCCTGGAAGTGACGCTCCACCTCCCGCGGCTTCACCGTCGTGTGCGAGGGGAACAGCACGTGGAACTCCACGCCCTGCCCGCGTTGAAGCGAGTCCTCGATGAGGTTGTGGAGGACGCGGCCGATGCCGCCCGGGGTGAAGGGGTAGATCTCGTCCGTGACGAGACAGACTCGACGCGGACTCATGACTGGACGAACTCCTCGAGGACCTTGACCGCCTCGAAGGTGAGGGCCCGCTCGTAGTCCACCATCATCTCCGTGAGCTCCCCGGGCGAGCGCTCGCGCAGCGCCACCATCCGCTCGATGGCCGCGGCGACCACCTCCACGGAGTCCACGCCCGAGACTTGCGCGAGCTTCTGGAAGGGATGCGAGTCCAGCTCGCCCAGGCTGAGCGGCCCGTAGACGCACGGCACGCGCAGCGCGAGCGCCTCCAGCCCCGTCATGGGCTGGCACTCCGACAAGGAGGCGTTGAGGACGATGTCGCAGCGGCGCACCAGGTCGAACAGCTCCGTGCGGCTGGGGCGCGCGACCTGGTGGATGCGGCGGCGGCTCTTCATGACGTCCGGCAGCCGGTAGTTCGCCGTGACGTAGATGTCGTCGATGCGCGAGGACGCCTGGCAGGCGAAGAGGTTGGTGAAGAAGTTCTTCCGCCAGTCGTTGGGCGTGGGGATGAGCGCGGCGCGCGTGAGGCGGCGTGTCGGAGCGATGCGCTCGGCCTCCGACAGCCTGGGCGGCAGGTTGAGCACCGTCTTCGGGAAGACCTCCGGGGCCAGCAGGTGCATGCCCGGCTTCACCGTCGCCAGCGCGTCGATGACGCCACGGCGCCGCAGGTCGATGAGCTGCGCGAAGCAGTCCAGCTCGAACGAGTAATGGAACTGCGCCGACGAGCCGTGCCACAGCGCGAGGATGCGCACCGACGAGCCCAGCACCCGGCGCAGCAGCACCACGAAGTCACGCGCATTGGACGAGTAGCCGTGGAGGATGACCTGGCGGCACCCGCTGCGCTCGACGAGCTCAATCGCCGCGCGCAGCTCGCGCTCGTCCAGCACGCGCTCGGAGGTGATGGCCAGCTTCTGTCCCGGCAGGTAGCCAGCGGCGGCGCGGATGCCGTGCCAGTCCTGGTGGAACACATGCATCAGCTTGCTGAACTGGGGCAGGTCCGCGGACCAGCGCGTGTCCAGCGAGGCGTTGAGGATGAAGCCAGGGACAGCCTGGGGCGGCGCCGCATGCGGGGTCGGCGCGTCCGGGAACGGCACCCGCGAGGCCCGGAGGCGAGCGAGGTCGTCGGACAAGCCCTGGAGCCGCTGGCGGCGCGCGAAACGCTCGGACTCCGCGGCCAGGCGCTCGGTCAGCTCCACCACCTTCGCCTCGCTGGTCGTGACGGGCGCGGCCATCGACTTGCTGGCCCGGGCCGCCCACTCCAGCAGCCGAGGCATGGCGCGCGCGTGCAGCGCCTCCAGCGTCAGCGGCTGGGATTCGTCGCGCGGAGCATCTGGTCCCACGAGGTGGAAGTAGCGCCGCCCCTGCCCCGCGTGGCGCTTGAGGACGTAGACGTCGTTCGTCTCCACCAGGCCGGGGCCGTGGTGCAAATCCCACCCTTCCGGCAGCAGGTCCGCGAAGGCATGGAGCCAGGAGCCCGGATGACAGGAGGGGTCCCACACGCTGGTCGGCATCAGCGGGTTCTCCACCAGCACCAGCATGCCGCCGGGCAGCACGAGCTGCCCCATGGTCTCCAGCAGCGCGGTGATGCGCTCGCTCGGGTTGTGCACGAGCGTGGAGACGGAGAAGACGACGTCGAAGCGCCGGCCCCCCACCGCGGTGAGCGGGTCATCCCCACAGAAGATGCGCTCCTCCACGGGTCGCAGCGACGCGGGCGGCTCCAGGCGCAGCGGCTCCGTCATCGACTCCGAGATGTCGTACCCGTGGTAGCGCACATGGGAGAGCTGGGAGAGGTACGTCGCGTGCTGGCCGAAGCCACAGCCGAACTCCAACACGGACAGCGAGCGGTCCAGCCGGCGCTGTTCGGAGCGGATGAGCGTGGTCAACACGCGTTCCTGCTGACCGTACGCGGCGTTGCCCTGCCCCTCGCGGACCCGCACCAGCTCCCGGTAGGAGTGGCCGCTGGTCGTCTTCCAGAAATGGAGACTGTCGCTCATCTGGGCCGCGTCCCCATTCGGGCCCTCACTCTTGATATCTTTGTACATGTGCCGATGTGAATGACGCCGCCTGCATGGACCGAAAAGGGTTGCCAGCGGGATTTTCCGCAGCATCGCAACCATTCCCATGCCCGGCGGCAGTCAGGCAAGGGACGTGCTGTAAGTGAAGGGTAAAAGCGCCCAGGGCGGACCTGGGACGCATTGGCGATTTCTTCATTCTCGGCTATCCGCCCGCCCTCTTTCCAGCCGAGCGGGCCCCGAGTGACCTCTGTCACTCGGCGGCCGAGCGGGCGGCTCCAACCTCCCGCGTCAGCAGATGAGCCATCATCTGGTCCACCTGCTGCTCCCAGGTGGTGCGCCGTACGCGCTCGGCGGCGCGGGCGCCCAGGCGGGTGCGCAGGTCAGCGTCCAGCACCGCCATCCGCAGCCGCGCCAGCACGGAGCCAGGCGTCGGCGCGGCCAGCAAGCAGTTGCGTCCGTCCTCCAGCAGCCAGTGATTGGCGGGGTTGTCGTTGGTCACCACCGTCATTCCGCACGCCATCATCTCCAGCGGCAGGTAGGACGGATGTCGGGTGAACATGAAGCACAGCCCCACATCGCACTCGCGATAGAGCGCCGCCGTGCGCTCCGCGGGGAGCACGCCCAGGTTCGTCACCAGGCCACGAACGCCGTAGGACTCCGGATGCCACTCGGCGCCCGCGGTGAGAATCTCCACCGCCGGGCCCAACTCGCGCTTGAGCCGCGTCAGCGCCGCGAGCCCCAACTCGAACCCGTTCCGCTCGTTGCCCGGGCGCCCGTAGAAGAAGACCCGCACGGGCCCACGGCGCTCGGGTCGCCGCGCATGGAAGAGCGCGCCGTCCACCGCGGGCTCGAAGGCGAAGCCGTCCATGCCGTGCAGCGCGCGCACCGTGTCGCGAAGGCCCGGGGTGTTGAAGATGCCCTGGAAGCCGAGCTGGTACGTCTGCTCCGCCAGCGCGGACTGGGTGCCCGCCGCGAAGAACATCGGCTCGTAGTCCTGGACGAAGTACGCGCGCACGCCCGCGCTCGGGTGGCGCAGCACCTGGTACACGGACGTCCAGTAGGTGGCGATGGCCAGGTCGCACGCGGGGAGCCGCGCCAGGTCCGCCGCGCCGGAGAGGACGCGGAAGGCCCCCGCCGCCTCCGGGAAGACGGTGGCCGCGCGCGCCTCGAAGTCGCCTGGGCTGGCACCGGGCTTGTCATACACGACGAAGTCGCTGCGCACGTCGTGGCGGCGGTGCATCAGGTCCGCGAAGCGGAACAGCGTGTGGATGCCCGCGTAGACGTGGCCGAAGGCGGGGATGAACCAGGTGGCCGTGCGCACCTTGCCGCTTGAGCGCAGCGCCGCCAGCGCCGCCGGGGCCGTCGCGCGCGACTCCTCGGCCTGCTCCGGCGTGAAGTCCAGCTCGCCCAGGTGCTCCACCAGGTGACGCTGGGCGAGCGCCCGGGCCTCCATCGCCGCGTCCAGGGCGCTGGGCACGTCATGCGTCAGCGTGCGCAGGGCCAGCGTCTCGCCCGTCTCCGCGTGCTGGCGCAGCGTGCAGTCGGTGCCGAGCAGCGAGAGGTTGGGGTTGTAGAAGGGGTCGCCCTTCTCGCCCAGCCACGGGCGATAGGAGACGTAGGAGCGCCAGTAGTCGGACTCCGGGACTGCGTCCGCGCGCCGGCTGGCGGACTCGTGGTGGATGAGCCGCGCGTGCGGCGTGTAGACCACCCGCAGGCCGCGCTGGTTCAACCGCAGGCCGATGTCCACGTCGCTGCCGCACACCTGGAAGCGCTCGTCGAAGCCGCCCAGACTCTCGAAGACGTCGCGCCGGAAGATGACGCACGCGCTGGTGACGGACAGCCAGTTGCGCGTCCACTCCGTGTGCCCGAAGGGCGTGGAGATGGGGCCGTCCGGAAGGCGCCAGAAGGGATGCCCCGCCATGCCCGTGATGCCCACCACCGCGCCCGCGTGCTGCACCGTCCCCTCGGGGAAGAGCAGCTTGCACCCCACCGCGCCCACTTCCGGGCGCTGGGCCTGAGACACCAGCTCCTCCAGCCACCCCGGGTCCACTACCTCCATGTCGTTGTTGAGGAAGAGGAGCAGCTCGCCCGTGGCCTGCTTCGCCGCCCAGTTGTTGATGGCCGGGTAGTTGAAGGGGAAGTCCCACGTCAGCTTCACCAGCCGGGAGTCATTCAGTCGCTCCAGCAGAGCGAAGGTCTCCGGCTTCACGCTGTTGTTGGAGACGAGCAACACCTCGAAGTGGGGATACGTGGTGCGCGAGAGCAGCCCCGGCACCAGCAGCTCCAGCAGGTCCGGCCGGTCCTTGAACGGGACGATGATGGAGACCTTCGGCGTGCCCTTCACCGGGTAGCGCACCCGGAACCTGTCAGGCGCGAGACTCGCCACCTCGGCCGACTCCGCCTTGCGCGCCAGGTGCTCGCGCAGCGCCCGTTCGCCCGCGTCCGTCGCCCCGGAGAGCCCCGCCGACGCGCTGGTGAGCAGCTCCGGATTCGCGCGCCCGTGGTAGAGCACCTTCGCCACATGGCCGATGCCGCGCGCGCCTTCGCTCAGCCGCAGCATCAGGTCGAAGTCCCACGCGTCAGCAAACCCGTCTCGCACGCCCCCCACCTCGTCCAACAGGCGCTTGCGGGCGACGAGGAGGTGGCGGACGTAGTTCACCGAGCGCAGCAGGTCCGGAGACCAGTCCGGCTTGAAGAAGGGCGCGGTGCGCCGACCCTGAGCGTCCAGCCGGTCCTCGTCGCTGTAGATGACGTCGAGCGAGGGCTCCGCCGAGGCAGCCAGCACCACCTCCGCCAACGCATGCGGCGCCAGCGTGTCGCCACAGTCCAGGAAGCCCACCCACTCGCCCGTCGCCACGGCCAGTCCCGCGCTCATCGCCCGGGCGAGGTCCCCGCCCTGCTCCAGCGAGACGATGCGGATGCGCGAGTCCCGTGCCGCCGCCTCGCGCGACATCGCCGCGACATGCGGGGCCGTGCTGGCGTCATCCACCAGCAGCCATTCCCAGTCGGGATGCACCTGCGCACGCACGGAGTCCGCGCACTCGCGGAAGAGGGACTCGGGCGTATCGGACACGGACGTGATGAGCGACACCTTGAGCCGGGGGGACAGCGAGCTCAGCGCCTCGCGCGCCGCGTCGATGTCCCCGGGCTCGCGACGTGAACACCAGCCCTCGTAGTCGCCCAGCGCCGGCACCTGGGGCGGAGGCGTGCGAGTCCCCAGCACACTCGCGAGCGCCAGCACCGCCTGCTCGTTGAAGCGCGTCTGGCGGCGAAGCAGCTCGGTCCACAGCGGCGCACCCGCGCGCAGCGTCCGGGACATCGCCTCCGGCCGCAGCGGGTCATTGCGCTCGCACAGGTCCGCCACCCACTTCGCGCCGGTGGCCTCGTCCGGAGCGCGCGGCCCGGCGGCGGCGACCACCGCCTCCACCATGGTGGAGTTCCATTCCGCCTGGCCTCGCAGCAGCCCCTCCAGCATGGGCCCCGCGGCGGAGAGGTACGAGCGCTTGGCGGCCTCCACCACCGAGCCCAGCGTGCCGCCTCGGTGAGAGCGCGTCACCTTCCAGCGCGTCGGATCCGCCTTGGGCTCCAGTTGCGCGCGCACCCACGACGACAGGTCCTCGCCCAGCCCCAGGCTCCGGTGCACCGTCAGGTACTCCAGCACCCGCAGCACGGCCTTGTTGAAGTCCGCCTGCGGACGGAGCGACTCGACGTGGAAGGGCTGCAGTCCTTCGATGAAGGCGCGCTTGGTGGCCGTCACCACCTTGCCCAGCCGGGCGGCACGGTGGGAGTCCGGCACGACGAACTCGTGCGGCACCGCCCACCGCGCGGCCTCCTGGAGGGGTGTCAGCGCATGCGCACCGTCCGGACGCGCGCGGTGGAGCTGCGCCGTCAAGAGTCGCAGCGTGCCCTCCAGCGCCGTCACTTCCTCACAGGCCTCGGGCAGACAGGGGCGCCGCGAGTCCAGCAGCGCGCGCACCACCGCCACCATCCGGGCCAGGTCCCCCGCCCCAGGCGCCGCATCGGGCGCCTGCGCGTCACCGGCGAGCTTCTCCAGCACTGTCTTCACCGCCGTACCGCCTCTCTCTTTCACGTGCCGGCCGCACGGCTACTCCCCCTCGCGATGCGAGTCCCCCGCCCTGCTCAGGGATGACCCACGCCCGCGAGCACGGGCGCCACGGACACCGGGACGGTCTCCACCACCCAGTGGTGCACAGGGCGGAACACCCCGCGCTCCGCCACGGAAGAACTCACCACGAAGGTGCAAGTCTCACGGGAAACGCCTCCCTTCGTGCGCGCCGTCACCTCGCACACGTAGGTGCCCGCCAGCAGCCCCAGGCGCTGCAGCACGAAGCGCACCCGCCCCGAGGCCGGCAACTCCTTGGGCAGCGACACCGACTCCACCCGGGTGCTCGTCTCGTACAGCGCGCGTCCCTCCAGCGTCTGGAGCGACACCTCGAACACCAGGTCCTCGCACAGCCCCTGCGCGGAGAAGTCCACGCAGGCTTCGACGGAGGACTCGGGCGTCAGCTTGGGAGCCACTTCTCCCGAGGGGCTCACCAGCTTCAGGCCGGAGAGGCGCACGGGCGCCTCCGCGCCGGGCACATTCACCTGGGGCAGCGCGCCACCGTCCTCCGTCAGCGCCGGAGGGGTGAAGACCACGGACTGGGCCTCCGCCAGGGCGATGGCCTGCTTGTACTCGGCGACGACTTCCGACGGACGACCCACGCGGCGGATGTAGCCACCGTCAATCCAGGCGGCCTCGTCACACCAGCGCTCCACGGTGCTCAAGTCGTGGGTGACCAGGACGATGGTCTTCCCGCGCTTCTTGAACTCCGTCATCTTCGCCATGCTCTTCTTGCTGAAGTGCTCGTCGCCCACGGCGAGAATCTCATCGACGATGAGGATGTCCGGGTCCACGTGCGTGGCCACCGCGAACGCCAGCCGCATGTACATGCCGCTGGAGTACGTCCGCACCGGCTCGTCGATGAACTCGCCCAGTTCGCTGAAGGCGATGATGTCATCCATGCGCTCACGGACCTCCGCGCGCGACATGCCGAGGATGATGCCGTTGATGAGGATGTTCTCCCGCCCGGAGAAGTCCGGGTGGAACCCCGCGCCCAAATCCAGCAGCGCGGAGATGCGGCCGTTGATCTCCATGTGGCCGGAGGTCGGCGCGTAGATGCCGGTGATGAGCTTGAGCAGGGTGCTCTTGCCAGAGCCGTTACGGCCGATGATGGCGACCGTCTTGCCTCGGGGGATGTTCAGGGTGATGCCGCGCAAGGCGGTGATGAGTCCACCTTCCTTGGGCTGGCGCTTGCCGCGCAACCAGCGCAGCAGCTCGGACTTGAAGGTCGTGTATTCGCCCCGGATGGTCCTCTTCCGGAAGCTCTTCACGACATCGCGCATGACAATGGCGTCGAGGGGTTCCTGCATGGCCACGGCTCAGATGGACTCCGCGAACTCCTCGCGGCGGGATTCGAAGAGGATCGAGGCGCCCCAGAGCAGCGCCAACGAGAAGGCGGCCAGCGCCGCCAGAGGCCAGGGATCCGGAAACCGGTGCTCGTAGAAGATGGCCTGGTAGGAGAGCATCAAGCTGGACATCGGGTTCGCCACCAGCACCACCGTGCGCACGCGCTCATCGAGGATGGTGGACGCCTGGTAGAGCACCGGGGTGATGAAGAACCACATCGTCAGGAGGTTGCCGACGATGTGCTGCAGGTCCCGGAACGTGACGTTGATGGCGGCCAGGATGTACGTCATCGCCAGCGTGAAGATGAGCTGGATGAGGACCACCACGGGGAAGGCGATGACGTGCCAGGTGGGGTACTGGCCGTGGAACAGCCCCAGGCCCAGCATCAGCGGCAGCGACAACAGGTAGTTGCTGAGGTTGGTCAGCACCACCGTCGTGGGCAGCACCTGCGCCGGGAAGCGCACCTTCGTCATCAAGTCGCGCCGCTCGCTGATGGCGCTCGCGCCCGCTCCCAGGGACGTGGAGAACCAGATCCACGGCAGGAGCCCCACGAACATGAAGTACGAGTAGTGGGGGGTGTTCGCCCGCATCATCACGGTGAACAGCAGCGAGTACACCAACATGTTCAGCGTGGGATTCAGGAACGTCCAAAGGAAGCCCAGGAACGAGCCGCGATAGCGCGCCTTGAGCTCACGCTGGACGAGACTGAGGAGCAGGCCCCGGTATTGGTACAGTTCTCGGACGAGGCGAATCATGAAGGGGCCCTTCTATAGCAAGGGCCGAGTGCGTGCGAGGCAAGCAGATACCGCCCGCCTCCATGACCGCCACGACGCAGGGAGACTGTCCGCCCGTCACCCGGGCAGGCCCGGCACGCTCGCCAGCACTCCCGCCCTCCAGGGCCACGAAGCGTTGTCCCAGGCGCGCCGCCCTGCGGGCTGGCCGAGGACAAGACAGTCATGCGTGTGATTGCGCCAAAACAAAAAGGCCCCCTGGTTTCCCAGGGGGCCTTCGTATTGGAGCGGGAAAAGGGATTTGAACCCTCGACCCTCGCCTTGGCAAGGCGATGCTCTACCGCTGAGCTATTCCCGCATCAGTTACCGCGACTTCCCTCTCGTTCGCGCCCCGTGTCGGCGCCGCGCCCGAAGTGAGGTGGGGTATACAGAGGCCCTCCGAACACGTCAAACACTTTTCGCAGCCTGCGTTTCATCCCCTCGCTTCGCGAGCATGGCGAGGAACGCACGGAAGTAGACGACGGCGCTCCAGACCGAGAACGCGCCGGACAAGTAGACGAGCACCTTGCCCACGAGGTTGTAGTCCACCGGCGTGCTGAACGAGCCGAGCGACAGCGGGTGCACGTAGTGAACGCAGAGTGAAATGATGCCCACGAGCTGGAGGGAGGTCTTCCACTTCCCCTCCTGGCCGGCGGCGATGACCATGCCCTCGCTCGCGGCGATGGTGCGCAGGCCGCTGACGATGAGCTCGCGCGCGAGCAGGACGATGACGACCCACGCGGCGATGCGCCCCAGCCGAACCATCATCACCAGCGCGGCCATGGCGATGAGCTTGTCGGCCAGCGGATCCATGAACTTGCCGACCACGGTGATGAGGTTCCACTTGCGCGCCAGGTAGCCGTCCACCACGTCGGTGATGGAGGCGACGGCGAAGACGAGGCCCGCGAAGAGGGAGCTGAGCGGATCCGCGTCGTAGAGGAACCAGACGAAGGGAGGGATGAGGAGGATGCGCCCCAACGTGAGCATGTTGGGGAGGTTCCAGAACTCCTGCACCAGCACGCTCGGCTTGCGCTCCGCGCGACGGCGCGCCCGCTCCTCCTTCTTGCGCTGCTTCCGGGTCGCTCGGTCCGTGGCCATGGCGCGCTCTTCTAGCGAACCCCGAGGGCGATGAGGGCAAAACCTTCGCCCCCCAGCTCCACCGCGGTGCGCAGCGACTCGCCCGAGGGGGACTTGAGCAGAGGCACCACCCGGGGCGTGAGGTTGCCCTGCCAGCCTACCAGGTGCGTCAGGGGCACCGTCACCGGCGCATCCTGGCGCACCAGCACCGAGCGCAGCGGCCCCGGCAGGCTGAGCAGCACCTGGCCCTGGCCCCGCAAGTGGACCAGGTCCAGGTCCGGGGCGATGTCCGACGGCACCCGGCCGTTCTCGAACATCACCGGCTCCTCGAAGGCGAAGACGTTCTCATCCCGGAAGTAGGCCGAGTCCTCCCCCAGGTCCACCGCGAGGAAGACGCGCTTGTCGGCCGGCTCCAGGTGGAGCACCCCGCGCCCGCGCGCCCGGACCATCCGCGACGGCCCGTCACCAAACGGCTTGTCCGTCGCCCGTCCCCGGAAGCGCTTCATCTCCGGCTGGAAGGTCACCTGGCCCTGGAGCGCCACCACCCCATCCAACCGGGTCAGGAGCTCCCCCTCCACCGCCATGCTGAAGCGCCCTTCGCCGAGCACGAGCACGAAGGGGCGTCCCGCGCGCTCGTCGTCCAGGGACAGCGAGGGCGCCAGCTCCGACAAGAGCGGCGCGGTGGAAGAAGCGGTCTCCGGGCTCGGCGCGGCCTTGTTCACCGTCGCGGCGACGGCGGCCTCCGGGCTTCGCGCGGCGACCTTGGTGAGCTGCAGCTTGGTGAGCGGCACCGGGGTGGGCACGGTGGCCGCGTCCCGGGGAGCTTCGTCACCGGGGCTCGGCGCGGCGGTGGCAGGCGGCTCCTCCTCCAGGTCCACCGTCTCCTCGGGCGCGGCGGTGAGCACCGGGCCCTCGTCACCTTCGCTGTCGCTCAGCGCGCTGGGGCCCTCGTCCTCCGCGAAGCGGATCTCCTCTTCCTTCGGCGCCGTGTCCACGGCGGGCGGCGGCGGGGCCACCTCGCGAGCAGGCGGCGCGGGAACGGGCGCGGGAGTCGCCGGCCGCGTGGGAGACGGCACGGGCGCGGGCGTGGGCCGGGAGTAGTTCTCCCCGGCGATGGCGCGCGACATCTTGTCCGCCATCTGGTCGCTGCCCGCGAGCAAGAAGTGCTCGCGCGCGCGGCCGTACTCACCCATCTGCGCCAGGGCGAGGCCCAGGTAGTTCTGGGCCTTCTGGTGCTCGGGGGACAGGTCCGTGGCGGTCTCGAACTCGCGCACCGCGCGCTGCAGCGCGTTCGTCTTCAGGTACACCAGGCCCAGGTTGACCCGCAGCGTCGGGTCCACCGGGTTGTCGCGCACCAGCATCTCGTACAGCTCGGCCGCCCTGTCGAACAGGCCGAGCTTGAAGTAGCAGAGGCCCAGGAGGTTCTGCGCCTTCTCGTTGCGGGGTTGGAGCTGGTGGGCTCGCTCCAGGAACTCCTTCGCCTCGATGACCTTGTTGGCGGCCAGCAGCTCGCCACCGCGCTGGAGCTGCTGGAGGAACTCGTCGTCAGCGGGGCTCGTCTCCGCCCGGCCCTTCACGCGCGTCGTCATTCTGGGATGTGGGCTCGCGGGGACCGCTCTCGGCGGGCCGCTCGCGCTCCTTGTAGTGGTAGTAGAGCTGGAGCACCTTGCGGACGTACCCCTGCGTCTCCTCGTAGGGGGGCACCTTGCCGCCGTAGCGCTTCACCGCGTCTGGCCCCGCGTTGTAGGCGGCAATCATCTTCACCATGTCGCCCTCGAACATGTTGGCGAGCACGCGAAGGTAGCGCACGCCGCCCTCGATGTTGTCGCGCTCGTCGAAGATGTCCTTCACATACATGTCCGACGCGGTCGCCGGCATCAACTGCATCAGTCCGCTGGCGCCCTTGTGGCTGAGGGCGTTCTTATTGAAGTTGCTCTCCGCGTGCATGATGGCGCGCACCAGCGCCGTGGGGATGCGGTAGCGCAGCGCCGCCGCGGCGATGTGCGGGTCCAGGTCCGGCGGCGTGTTCTTGCGGCCCACCGCGGGCGAGCTCTTCGCGGGCGCCTGGGCGAACGAGCCCTTCATCTTCTTCGCCGCCTTGGAGCCGGAGGGCGGGACATTCGTGTAGACGATGGTCCCGTCCTTCTCCACGTAGCGGTAGATGGACTCGGACGCCCCCGCCCACAGCGGGAGGGCCAGCACGGCGAAGAGGCTGAGCGCGGGAATGGCACGCATATCGGCCCCCGAACCTTAGACACACGCAGGAAAGTCCTCAAGAAAACGCCTTGTTTCCGGCACTTACAGTCGTTAAGGCTGTCCGCCATGCCCCATCGGTTCGACTTTCTCGTCCTGGGAGGTGGCGTTGCGGGCCTCTCGTTCGCCCTCCAGGCGGCCAGGCACGGCACGGTGGCCGTGCTGACCAAGCGTGAGCGCGGAGAGAGCAACACGGCCTATGCCCAGGGAGGCATCGCCAGTGTGCTCGCCCCCACCGACAGCTTCGACGCCCACATCGAGGACACCCTCGTGGCCGGCGCGGGCCTGTGCCACCGGGACGCGGTGGAGGTGACGGTGCGGGAGGGGCCGGAGCGCGTGCGGGAGCTGGTGACGCTCGGCGCGGAGTTCAACCGGCAGACCTCCGGCGAGTTTGATTTGACGCGCGAGGGAGGCCACTCCGCGCGCCGCATCATCCACTCGGGCGACATCACCGGGCGAGAGGTGCAGCGCGCCCTGCTGGCCCAGTGCGACGCGACGCCCAACATCACCTTCTTCGCCAACACGGCCGCCATCGACCTCATCCTGGACCGGCGTCAGCCCCGGCCCGGCACCACGCGGTGCGTGGGGGCGTACGCGCTCCTGGAGGACGGGGGCATCGAGCGCTTCCTGGCGAAGGTGACGGTGCTGGCCACCGGGGGCGCGGGCAAGGTGTACCTGTACACGTCCAACCCGGACGTGGCGACGGGTGACGGCGTGGCCATGGCGTACCGGGCGGGCGCGCAGGTGGCGAACATGGAGTTCTACCAGTTCCACCCCACCTGCCTGTACCACCCGGAGGCCAAGAGCTTCCTCATCAGCGAGGCGCTGCGCGGCGAGGGCGGCAAGCTCAAGCTCAAGGGCGGGCAGACCTTCATGGAGCGCTACCACCCGCTGGGCGCGCTCGCTCCGCGCGACGTGGTGGCGCGCGCCATCGACGCGGAGATGAAGCGCACCGGCGACGAGTGCGTGTACCTGGACATGACGCACATGGGCCGGGCCTTCCTCACCGAGCGCTTCCCCAACATCTACGCCACCTGCAAGGCGTTCAACATCGACATGGCGGTGCAGCCCATCCCCGTCGTGCCCGCGGCCCACTATCAGTGCGGCGGCGTGGTGACGGACCTGCACGGGCGCACGTCGGTGCCGGGCCTGTACGCCATTGGCGAGGTGTCCTGCACGGGCCTGCACGGCGCCAACCGGCTCGCGTCCAACTCGCTGCTGGAGGGCCTGGTGTTCGGCCAGCGCGCCGTCCAGGTGGCGCAGGAGGAGATGGCCGCCCTGTCCCCGCCGAGCGAGGACCCGCCGGCGTGGGACGCTGGCAGCGCGGTGGAGTCCGACGAGAGCGTCGTCGTCAGCCACAACTGGGACGAGATTCGCCGCCTCATGTGGAACTACGTCGGCATCGTCCGCACGGACAAGCGGCTGATGCGCGCGCGGCGCCGGCTGGAGCTCCTGCGCGAGGAGATTCGCGACTACTACTGGCGCTTCAAGGTGACTCGCGACGTCATCGAGCTGCGCAACATCGCCGACGTGGCCCTGCTCATCGTGGACTGCGCCAGCCGCCGCAAGGAGAGCCGCGGCCTGCACTTCACGCTCGACTATCCGCACCCGGATGACCATCACTGGCTGCGCGACACCACCCTCTCCCGGGAGCTGTGAGCGACATGTCCTCCGGACCGCGACACATCCTCGACGCCCCCGGCTCGGGCCCTGAACAGCGCGGAGGGGGCCACCCGTTCGGCACCCCGCCGCCGCCCCAAGCGCCCCAGCCCAAGCCCTGGGTCTGCTACGCCATCATCGCCATCTGCGTCGTGGTGTTCGGCCTGGAGGAGGCCGGCCAGTTGCCGTCGTTCGCCTCGCGACAGCTTCCCGTGGGGGCGCTGTACGGCCCGGCGGTGCAGGCCGGCGAGTACTGGCGGCTGCTTGGCGCGGCCTTCGAGCACGGCGGCATCCTCCACCTCGTGTTCAACATGTCCGTGGTGGTGACGCTGGGCTTCACGCTGGAGCGCGGCATCGGCAGCGTGCGTTTCCTGGGGCTGTCGCTCGTCACCGCGCTGGGCGCGTCCACCTTCTCGCTGCTGTTCAACTTCGACACGCCCATGGTCGGCGCGTCGGGGATGATTCTGGGGTGGGCGGGCGCCATGCTGCCCATCGCCACGCGCCAGGGCCGACGGGAGCTGGGCATCTGGCTGGTGCAGGTGGCCGTGCTCAGCCTGCTGCCCTTCGTGAGCTGGTCAGGACACCTGGGCGGCTTCCTCTTCGGCCTGCCCTGTGGCGTGGCGCTGCGGCAGGGCCGGCAGGTGTACGCGCTCGCGCTGCCCATCATCCTCTTTCTCACCGCGCTGGTGGCCCTCTACGCGGCGCACCCCGAGCGGCGCGGAGCCTTTTGACATGGGCGACGTGCGGAGCATCTGCGTCTTCTGCGGCTCGCGTCCGGGCGCGCGGCCCGAGTACGCCGAGGCGGCGACGGCCCTGGGCCACGAGCTGGGACGGCGCGGCCTGACGCTCGTCTACGGCGGGGCGAGCGTGGGCCTCATGGGCACCGTGGCCGCCGCCACCCTGGCCGCCGGTGGCAAGGTGGTGGGCGTGCTGCCGCACTTCATGGGCGCGCGGGAGATTGCCCACCTGGGCCTCACGGAGCTTGTCCGCGTGGACTCCATGCACGAGCGCAAGGCGCTGATGGCCACGCGCTCGGACGCCTTCCTCGCCCTGCCCGGCGGCTTCGGAACGCTGGACGAGCTCTTCGAAATCGTCACCTGGGCGCAGCTGGGCCTGCACAAGAAGCCCATGGGGCTGCTCGACACGCGCGGCTTCTTCCAGCCCCTCGTCACCCTGGCCCGGCACATCGCCACCGAGGGCTTCGTGCCCGTGGAGCAGGCCCTGCCCTTCGCGGTGAGCGAATCACCTTCGGAGCTGGTGGACCGGTTGCTCGCCGGCCCCACGCTCACGGTGACGGAGAAGTGGCTCAAGCGCCCCGAGCAGACCTGAGCTTGGGGCCACGAGCGGCTACTGCGCGGACACCTTCATCTCCGCCTGTCCCAGCGACGAGGCCAGGCGGAACGTCACCTGCTCCGTGCCGGGGGGAATGACCGGCTGCCCGCTGGCCATCACCGTGGGGAACTGCACCTCGTAGCCGACCCAGAAGACGCTGGTGTACGGGTAGTAGGCGCGCATCTCCAGGTCCGCGCGGCCCAGACGGCGGATGCGCACCGGCGTCACCTCACCCGCGGGCGTCACCAGCGCCATGCGCCAGATGGTCTTCTTGAAGTCGAAGTCGAGGTACCGGTAGTCGTTGACGTGCACGGCCATGAAGAACTCGTGCACCTGCGCGGCCTCGGCGCGCTCCTCGGCGAGCAGCTCCTGCACCTTGGGAGGCGGCAGCACCTGGAAGGCCGCCTGGCGCAGCACCCGCGCCTCGCGGAACGTCATCGTCTGTATCGTCACCCCGGCGAAGAGGCGGGTGTCGAAGCCGTCGTAGATTTCCTGCTGGCCCGAGTACTTGTGGAGCAGCGCCCGGTAGGCGGCTTCCGCGTTCTCGTCGTGCAGCGTGGGGGCCTGCTCGCCAACGGCGGGAGGCATGGTGGAGCAGCCGGACAACATGCCCAGCAGCGCTCCCGTGGCGAGAAGCTTCTTCACGGAATGAAGTCCTTGCGGGTGAACAACGTGGTGAGTCGGTGGCCCGCGGCCTCCACCGCCTCGCGTCCCCCCTCCAGTCGGTCCACCAGGGCGAAGGCCCCGAGCACCGTCAAACCCTCCGACTTCGCCCGCTCAATCGCCTTGAGCGTGGAGCCACCCGTCGTCACGACGTCCTCGACGATGGCCACCTTCGCGCCCGCGCCCAGTCCGCTCAGGCCCTCAATCCACTGGCCGGTGCCGTGGCCCTTGGGCTCCTTGCGGACGATGAACGCGGCCAGCGGATAGCCGGACAGGTAGCCGGTGAGGCTCACCGCGGACGCGAGCGGATCCGCGCCCAACGTCAGCCCGCCCGCGCCCACCGCCTCGGGCGCCTCGCGGCGGATGGCGTCCAGGAAGAGCCGGCCGATGAGGAAGTGTCCCTCGGCCAGGAGCGCGGTGCGCTTGCAGTCGATGTAGAAGTCCGACTCCTTGCCGGACGAGAGCACCACGCGGCGGCGCTCGAAGGAGCGCTCGGTGAGCAGCTCCAGCAGCCGGGCCCTGTCACGGGCGAGCAGGTCGGACATCACTTCAACCCCTCCAGGTACGCCACCAGCTCGGAGGAGTACCGCAGTTGCATCAACAGCTCCGCTCGGCGCGACTCATCCAGCGAGGTGAACACGTCCGCCAGCAGCGAGAGCTCCTGGTTGATGGTCCCCAGCCGCTGCGACACGTCACCCGCCAGCTCGTCGGCGTCGATCTCCTCCTCGACGCCCTCGGGTGCCAGCTCATCATCGGTGGCGAGCGCCTTGGCGAGCATGTCGGCCACGGCCGCGCTCAGCCGGCCCTGGGCCTCCAGCTGGTCGCGCTTGGCCTCCAGCACCTCCGGCTCCACCGGCGTGGCGTGGATGGCCTCCGCCAGCGACATGAGGAGCGCGTCCTCGTCCGACAGGTCCGTGTGCACGCGTGCCTGCACCGCGTCCCGCTTGAGGAAGCGCAGCGCCGCCACGCGCCGGAAGCCGCACACCAACTGGTAGCTCTCGCCGCCCCGGGGCCGCACGTCCACCGGGAACAACTGCCCCAGCCGCGCGATGTCCGTGGCCAGCCCCGACACGTCACCCTCGGGACGCAGCCGGTAGGCCGACTCGTCCTCGAGCCGCTCCAACGGCATCAACACCGTCACCACGCGACCGGCCAGACGCTCCTCCGGCGCGGCCAGCATCTCCGGCTCGGAGTCTTCTTCCTCTTCCTCTTCCTCGGACGCACCGGACTCCGACTCGCCAGAGGCGGTCGGCTCGGCGGCGTCGGACCGGGCCTCGGCGGACACAGCACCCGCCTCGGGAGCATCCGTCCGCGTCTCCCCGGGAGAGGGACTCGCGTCCGTGGCGGACTCCTGCCCGGAGCCCTCCTCGCGCGGCGACTCCTCGGGGACACCCGGCTCCGAAGCGGACTTCACCTGCGACTCTTCCGACGCACCCACCGACGACTCCATGGCCCGCTCGGGCTCACCCGTGGCGGGTGCTCCTTCGGCGACTCCCTGAGACTCCACCGAGCCTCCTTCCGGGGACGCGCCGCCCGCGTCCGTCGCGGTGACAGGGGATGACTCCCCTTCCCCACCTTCGACGTGCGTCGGCTCCCGCGGCGCGGGCTCGCCCGGCGCGGGGTCCTGGGGCCCTCCGTCACCTCGCGCCGAGACAGCCTCGGGCGTGGACGACGAGCCACCTTCCGGAGAACCCGGCATCCCTTCCTCTCCGTCAACCCTGTGCTCGGCGTCCATGGTGGCACCCCTGGTCTGCCCACTCCCGCGCCACCGACTCCGGCGGCGCGGGAAGCGAGCTCTAGCGGGTCTTCTTCTTCACCACGACCTTCTTCTTGGCGCCAGCACCCAACGCGAAGGGCGTTGGCGGCTCGGCAGAAGCAGGCTGCTCCACGGGCGGGGCCACCGGACGCGGCTCTGCCCGGGGGGGCGGAGGCGGCGGCAGCGGCTTGCTCGCGGGCCGGGCGGGTGTGGTGACCGTCGGGGCCGGCGCGGCCCGGGGGGGCGCCACGGGGATCAACGGACGCGCGGGAGGCGCGCTCGGACGCGCGGGGGGCGCGCTCGGGCGGGCGGGCGCCGCGGACGGACGCGTCACGGGGGCGGCCGGACGGGCCACCACGGGGCGCTCCGACGGCAGACGGCCGGGCTCCACGTCACCCATGTCCACGCGGCCGCGGAAGCTGGCGCCGTCCACGATGATGACGCGCGGGGCGTGGATGTCGCCCACCATGCGGCCCTCGCGGGTCAGCTCCACGCTCTCCGTGGCGTTGATGTTGCCCACCACCACGCCGCTGACGATGGCGTTGCGCACCGCCACGTTGGCCTTCACCACGCCCGACGGCTCGACGATGAGGGTACGGCTGAGCGTCAGCTCGCCCTCCACGCGGCCCCGGACGGTGAGGTCCTCATCGCCCGTCAACCGACCGCTGATGAGGATGGAAGGCCCCACCACGGTGTTGTTGACGTCGTTGCTACCGCTCAACTCCTTCGGGGTGGCCACGAATCAGCGCTCCTTCATGTCCATGTCGACGTTGCCCTTGAAGGAGGCACCATCGGCGATGAGGATGCGGGGCGCCTTGATGTCGCCCACGACGCGGCAGTCCGTCTTCAGCTCGACCTTGTCGCTGGCGACGATGTTGCCCGTCACCCGGCCGGCGATCTCCACGTTCTGCGTCTCGATGTCCGCCTCGACGACGCCACTGCCCTCGACGTAGAGGCTCTCCTTGAGGGAGATCTTCCCCTTCACGGTGCCCTGGATGACCAGGTCCTCGTCGCCGGAAATCTCTCCGTCGATGACGATGCTCGAACCAATGACCGTATTCGCCATGAGTGTTGTCCGCCCTCTAGAAAGGTGTGTGCCGCGCCGTCAGCGCCGCGGCGTGAGCTTCAGATGTCGTCTGGCAGCCGGACGTCCATCTCGATGGAGCCGTTGAACACGGCGCCATCCTCGATGACGATGCGAGGCGCCTTGATGTCGCCGGCCACCTTGGCCGAAGCGTTGATGGCCACGCGAGTCGAGGCGTCGATGTTGCCGCTCGCCTCGCCATTGATGGTCAACTCCTCGGCGCGGATGTCCGCCTGCACCTTGCCGGTGCTCTCGATGGTGAGGTGGTTCTTCAGGGCAATCTGCCCCTCCACCCGTCCCTCGATGACAAGGTCCCCACCGCCCGTGAGGTTCCCCTTGATGACGATGCCCTTACCGATGATGCCCGTTTCACCCGTTGCCATGCGGTGACCTCACCCAGAGCCCGCTCCTTCCGAGGAGCCGAGCGCTTTGATTATGTCAGAGATGCGCGGAGATCCAGCCGGAGATATCCCGGAACACCTCGGCGCGCCCCACCTCGTTGAGCGGCTCGTGCCTCATGCCGGGGTACTCCTTGAACTTCTTGTCCGCCGAACCCGCCGTCTCGAAGAACGCCCGCGCCGCCGCCGGCGCCGCCACCCCGTCGTCCGCTCCGCAGAGCACGAACAGCGGGACTTGAATCTTCGGCGCCAGGAGCATCGCCTCCACCTGCGCCTTGGTGGATTCAATGAACCAGCGAGGCGTGGCGATGGACAGGTAGAGCGGGTCCTCCCGGGTGGCGCGCTGCACCTCCGGGTCCGCGGTGAGCTGCTCTACCTTCAGTCCCGAAGCCAGTCCCAACCAAGGCACCAGTGAACCCACCGCGCGTGCCGCCATCACCTTCACGGCGGGCGGAGTCAACGCCAGCTTGAAGTAGGGGCCTGACATCACCAGTCCGGACAGGCCCTCCACCTTGCGGCCGCCGGCCCAGTGCGCCGCCATCAGCCCGCCGTGGCTGTGGCCGAGCGCGAAGGTCTTCTTGCCACCGGCCGCGGCGCGCACCCGCTCCCAGAAGACCTCCAAATCATCCACGTAGTACTGCCACTTCTCGCTGTACGCGCGCCGGCCCTCGGCGCGGCCGTGGCCCCGGTAGTCGAAGCCGTGCACCGCGAAGCCGTCCGCCAGCAGCGCGTCCGTCACGTACTGATAGCGGCCGAAGTGGTCACCGTAGCCGTGCACCACCGCGACATGCGCTCGCGGCTCCGCGTCCGGAAGGTGCGTCTTCCAGAAGAGCCGCGTTCCATCCCGGCCAGTGAAATAGCCCTCGTCGTGGCGAGCCATAGGCCCAGCAACTTAGCGGCCCGCCGCACCCATGGATAGCGCCTTGAGCTTGCGCTCCAGCGCCTCCCGCTGCCCGGGGGGCTCGGCGGACTCGGGGTCCAACGACAACACCTCCAGCGCCCGGCGCCACGCACCGGCGGCATCCGCGCTGCGAGCCGCGCGCTGGTAGGCGTCTCCCAGGTGCTCCAGGATGACCGGCTCGTCCGGCGCCAGCGACGACGCGCGCTCCAGCGCCTCCACCGCGCGCGGATAGTCCCCCCGCCGGAAGTAGACCCAGCCCAGGGAATCCAGGAAGGCACCGTTGTCGGGACGCAGCTCCAGCGCGCGGAGCACCAGCCGCTCCGCCTCGTCCAAATCCCTGCCCGTCTGCGCCAGCAGGTAGCCCAGGAAGTTGAGGGCGGCGGCGTGGTCCGGCTCCACCTCCAGCACGGCCCGCATGCGCGCCTGCGCCCCGGCCAGGTCCCCCTGACGCTCGAAGGCAGCGCCCTGCACGTACAAGAGGGCCTGGTCCTTGGGCGCGCGAGTCACGGCCTCGCGCAGCAGCACCAGGGCCTCAGCGCCCCGGTTCTGGCGCTGGAGCGTGCCGGCGAGCGCGTCATAAAGCGCGGCGGAGGGGCCTTGCGCCAAGCCCTCCTTCAGCACGGACTCGGCGCGCGCGGCCGCCCCGCTGCGCTCCAGCGCGCGGGCATACTGGGCACGCACCTCCAGGTCCGACGGGGCCTCCTGGAGCGCGGCGCGCAGGAGCGCGAGGGCCCGGGGATGCTGCCCCGCGAGCGACAGGCACCGGGCGAGGCGCACGCGGGCATCGGCGAAGACGTCGGAGCTCTCGGGCACGGCCTCGAAGGCCCGCGCCGCGTCGGCGAAGCGCCGCAGGCGCTCGTGCACCAGGCCCGAGTAGTAGGCCAGCCGGGGCTCGTCGCCGCTGGCCGCGCGGGCGGACTCCAGCACCTCCACGGCGGCGGCGGGCTCGCGCTCGGCCAGGTAGCTGAAGGCCACCCGCACCGCCGTCTCGGGCTCACCGGAGAGCGACAGGAGCCGGTCGAAGTACGCCCGGGCCCGCACCACGGAGCCCGCCTTCAGCGCCGAGCGTCCCGCTGCCATCAACACCTCCTGGCTGTCCGGCTCGCGCTCCAGCGCCCGGGCCAGCGTCTCCTCCGCGCGTCCGGGCCGCCCCGTCTCCTCGTACAGCTTCGCCAGCGTGCCCAGCACCTCCACGTCACCCGGATCTCTCGAGGCGGCCTCCGTCAACAGCCGCTCGGCCCGATGCGTGTCACCGCGCTCCGCCAGGGCCAGCCCCAGACGTCGATAGCCCGAGGCCTCGCCCGGCAGCGCCCGCGCGAGGGACTCCACCACCTTCACCGCCTCGGCCGGAGCGCCGGACTCCATGTAGAGCTGCGCGAGGACGAGGTAGGCCTCGGGCTCGCGAGGCTTGAGGGCGATGGCACGACGCAGGTGCAGGCGCGCCCGGGTGAAGCGGCCCGACTCCAGCAGCACGCGCCCCAGCATGACGTGGGCCGGGTAGTACGCGGAGGAGCGCTCCACGGCCCGGCGCAGCTCCTGCTCCGCCTTGTCGAGGTCCCCCAGCCGGGCGTACTCCTCCGCCAGCCGGGTGAGCAGCAGGGGGTGGCCGTCATCCGTGGCCAGGGCCAGACGCAGCGCGTCCACGGCGCCGCGATGGTCCCCCGCATGGTGCAGCAGCCGCGCGCGCAGGTACTGGGAGTAGCTCGCGGACGAGGAGAACGCCCCCTCGTCCGAGGCCGCCGCGTCCATCGCCTCCCGCATCGCCTCCCGGTCCACGCGCGGGCGCTTGGACGGAGGAGCCGCCGCGAGGGCTCCGGGCCCCCACAGGGCGGCAAGCAGCACGACGGCGAGGAGGCGAGAGGGGCTCACGCGAGACGAAGTCTAGCGCGGCCCCCGCTCGCGTGCAGGCACCTCAGGCCGCCTCGGGGGGTGGGGCGCCCAGCTTCTCCAGCAGCTTCTCCACCGGGTCGCTGTCCTGGCTCACGTCCGCCACCGCCGAGCGGTACTCGGTGTCCGTCGCCTTCTCCACATCCGGAATCAACCGGCTGATGACGTTGCGTGCCGCCTCCGCGTTGCACTCGGGCAGGACGACGACGAAGACGCCTCCGTTCAGGTGGGAGATGGCATCCGGGTGACGCACCCGCTTGCGGATGACGTCCGCGATGTTGGCGGGCACCGGGTCCACGGGGCGGTCCGGCCGGAGCACCGCCAGGCTCAGGGCCCGGTGGTAGCGCCGGCTGCGCGCCAGCTCCTGCTCCAGCCGCATCAGCAGGCCGCGCCGGTCATGAAGGCCCGTTGCGGGGTCGCTGCCCGTGCGACGCTGGAGCGACGAGCCCTCCTGATGCTCACGCTCCCCCTGGCGCAGCTTGAGCGCGCGGTCCGTGCGGTTGAGCAACTCCACCGCGTTGAACGGCTTGCTCATGTAGTCCACGGCGCCCAGGTTGAGCGCGCGGACCTTCTCCGCGACGCCCTGGTGCGCGGACAGCAGGATGACGGGGATGTGCGCCGTGTCGGACGACGACTTCAGCGCCATGGCCGCGTCCAGGCCGTCCAGCTTGGGCAGGAACACGTCCATCACAATCAGGTCCGGCCGCTGGGCACGCGCCCGAGCCAGGCCCTCCGCGCCGTCGCGCGCCACCTCCACGCGGTACTTCGAGCGCAGCACCTCCGACAGCACGGCGGCGATCTCCGGCTCGTCCTCCACCACGAGGACGCGCGGCTGCTCGTGCACGTTGGTCGCCGCGACGGGCGGACGCGGGTTGCGCGGCGCCTCCTGCGCGAGCGGCAGCGTGAAGACGAAGAGGCAGCCATGCTCCGGCGGGCTCTCGGCCCAGATCTCCCCGCCGTGCAGCTCCACGAACTCCTTGCAGATGGCGAGCCCCAGCCCCGTGCCCTTGCCACCATGCCGGTAGCGGTCGAACACCAGGTGCAGCTCGTCCTGGGGGATGCCGACGCCGTCGTCCTGCACGCAGACCTTGGCCGCGTCACCGTCCGGGCGACCCAGGCGACGGGTGGACACCACGACTTCGCCCGCGTCCCGCGCGTGGTGGATGGCGTTGGTGATGAGGTTCTGCAGCACCTCGTGCAGCTTCACCTCGTCGCCGATGAGCATCAGGCTGTCGGGGCAATCCGCGCGCAGCGACACCCCGCGCTCGGCGGCGAGAATCTCCAGCTCGTTGACGGCGTCACGGCACAGCTGCGCCACGTCCAGCACGCGCGGTTCAATGGACAGCCGCGCAGCCTCGCCCTTGCCCTTCTCCAGCAGCGATTCGACGAGGCCGAGGATCTTCTTGCCTTGGCGAATCATCGCCTCGGCGGACTGCTTCTGCTGGGACTCCAGCGGTCCCTCCAAGAGGAGCCGGCCGTGGCCCAGCAGCACCTGGAGCGGGGCGCGCAGGTCGTGGCTCACCACCGCGATGATCTCATCCTTGAGGCGGTTGAGCTCCTTGAGCCGGCGGTTGGCCTCGAGCAGCTCGTGGTAGCGCTCCACGTAGGCCATCTCCAGGTCTTCGCGCTTCTTCTTCACCGCGGTGTGGAGCCGCGCGTTGCGGATGGAGTTGGCCAGCACGCCGGCCACGGCCTGGGTGAACTCCTGCTCGTCGCGCCCGAAGGACGCGTCCATGCGCGAGACGCGGAGGAACAGCGCTCCCAGCAGGTCGTCCTGGCAGATGAGCGGCTGCACCAGGATGGACTTCACGCCCAGCGGGACGAGCGACGTGCGCACCTCCGCCATGAGCGGATCCCGCTGCGCCTCCTCGATGAGCACCGGCTCCCGCGTCTCCAGCGCGCGGCGCAGCTCCGGATAGCGCGCCACCTCGATGTCCAACTGCACGAGGCTCGGGTCCTCCTGCGTCGCCACCACCCGGCCCGTGCGGGCATGGCTTCCCTCCACCAGCACCACCGAGCACCGGTCCGTCCCGGTGACACGCCCCACCTTGTCCACCGCGATGCGGAGGATCTCTTCCAGTTCCAGCGAGCTGGTGGCCGCCTGGGTGATCTCCAGCAGCATCCCCATGCGCAAGCGGACGCGCTCCTCCCTGTCCTTCAACCGGCCCGCCCGCAGCGCGGCCTCCAGGCGGGGCACGACTTCATCCGCTCCGCGAATCCAGTCGTCCACCGCCAGGCGCTTGAAGGCCTCCGCGGACCGGCTGCGACCCAGGTCCACCAGCACCGGCAACCGCTGGAGGCGCTCCACCCGACGCAGGGACTCCAGCAGCTCCGCCGCGCGCTTCGCCGTCACCGACAGCAGCACGACCTCCGGCTGCAGCGAGTCCGCTACCTCCGCGAGCCCGCTCTCCCGCTCCGTCGACGCGCACTGGTAGCCGCTCGCGGTCAGCCGCTCCATCAAGGCGTCGCCGGACTCCTTCCCGGCCACCACCAGAACGCGTCCACGCTGATCCGCCTGCATCTCGACTCTCACAGTGAACCTCGCGCCGACGAATCCCGGACCGGGACTCGATGGGGAGGCTGCAAAAACCCGTTGAGTGCGTAAGGGTTCATGGTTCGGATCCCGATCATGCCGCTGATCACGTCCGTGGGCCAGAGCGGCGCACATCCGGAGACGGCGGTAACTGTGAGTGGTGCCTCGGAGGCATCATGCCCATCGTGGCTTTCCCGCAGGGACGGCGAAGGCGTTCCGGGCCGGCACCGGGTGGAATGGGCGCGCGGAACAGCGCTGGAGGCAGAACCTTCCCAGGCGCACCGCGCACGAGCACCGGTCGCCCGGTCGAGCGCCGTCCATCCAAGCATCCTGCCGCCCGTCATCGCTTGCTCCCACCCGGTTCCGTGTTGCCCTGGCTTCGCGGAATTACCTGCCTCCGCGCACGGACACCCGGCGGCTATCACGTCACGGGCCCGTCAAGGGCGGCAATCGACGCGGGCGGGGGCCTCCGGAGGCGTTTCGGAGGGGGGATGATGCCGGGAATGGTGCGAGCAAGATAGAGTGCGGCGCCATGCTCCACCCCTCCGTGACTCGGCGTGCATGGCGCACCGCCCTCGTACTCGTCTCCGGCCTGGCCACCGCTTGCGGCGATGACCCGCCTCCGCCCACGCCGGATCCCCCCCAGGTCAACCTGACGGTCCCCGAGGGGAACGTCGCGGGGACGGCCCTCCCGCTCATCGTCAACGTGTCCGGCTGCGAGAAGGTCGCCACGCTGAACATGTACGACAGGACCACCTTCCTGAAGGCGTTCCCGTACGCGAGCGGGGCCACCACGGTGGAGTTGCTGGCCTCCGAAATCCCCTACGCCAACCCGCTGGTGGGACTCGCCGCCAGCCTGTCGCTCACCGCGGAGGTGGTGTGCGATGACGGGCGGAAGAACACCTCCCTGCCCCAGCCCGCCACGTTCTTCCCCGTGGCCCGGGCGGTGGATGATCCGCAGGGCCTCCAGGTCTACTCCACCCCGCTGGCCATCGACGGCACGGGCAGCCAGATGACCTTCCTGAGCTGCGCCAAGACGACCTCGGGCGGCCTGGAGACGATGTACCGCCACAACTCGGCGGGCGGTGGGGCCACGGTGCTCCAGGTCCCCACCATCTGCAATGCGTCCACGGTCATCACCCCGCGCAACCCGACCTCTCGAAAGCGCTGGGTCTGGACGCCGGGCTACGGCGCGTTCGCCCTCGCCGACGACTTCAAGGTCTCGTCGCGCACGCCCATCGACGTCGCGGTCAACGACCTGTCCGTGATGCCCAACGGTGACGCCATCATCCGCACCCGGACCGGCATCATCCAGCGCGTCTCCCACGCCACCACGGACGGCCTGGGCATCGGCGTCACCCGGTGGGCCTACAAGCGGGACATCTCCGTCAACGACCCCATCGGCCAGCTCCTCGTCACGGGCACCGGCAAGGTGCTGGTCGCCAGCCATATCGCCTACAGCGAGAACCGCGCGGATGTCGTCGTCGAGGAACTGGATGCCGAGACGAACGCGGCCGCCGGCACGCGAATCTCGGAGACAGTGGTCCGCGAGATTCTCACATCCAACGCCGCCACCCCGCTTCCGGTGGGCGCGTTCAGCCCGGATGGCAGCATCCTGTACCTGGGCTTCGCCCTGCCCGAGAACAAGTCGCAGGTCATCGCGTGCGTCTCGAACCTGGAGGGCTGCAACGGCAGCGCCTCGAGGTGGGCCACGGACGTGCTCACCGGCCAGGTGACGCAGATTGCCACCTACGCCAACGGCAACCGCGTGGCCGCCGCGACGACGCAGCGGGTGTGGCTGCTGGACAACGCCACGGGCGTCATCCGCAACCGGGAGAACCGCTCGGTGGACGCCAACGGCGCGCTCCACGTGAAGTACCTGCTGCCGGCGCCCTCCCCTTCGACGGACCTGTTCCTCCTCAACGGGCCCGAAGCGCAGGGACAGACGGTGACGCTGCCGGTGGAGCTGGTGGGCGTGGACCAGACTCCGGGCAGCGTGGCCGAGGGCCGGGAGCTGTTCCGCTACCAGGTGCCCGTCTCCATGGGCGCCGCCTTCGACGACACGAACCGGCTCTGGATGCGCACGGGGCTCAAGCTGCTCCAGCTCCAGCCGTCGTCGCAGTATCGCAGCGCCCGGCCGTAGCGGCCGTCGACCTCGCGCCGAGCGGACTCAGGGCCGCTCGGCGACGAGGAGCGCTTCCACGTTGCCCGCGGGCCCCGGCACGGGGGAGTCAATCAACCCGCGCACGGTGAGGCCCTGCTCGCGCACGAAGGCCGTCACGGTGTCGATGGCATCCTGGCGCGCGACGGCGTCTCGCACGACGCCTCCCTTGCCCACGCGGTCCGGCCCCACCTCGAACTGGGGCTTCACCAGCGCGGCCAGCAATCCTCCCGGCTCCAGGAAGCGCAGCACGGAGGGTAGCACCTGCGTCAACGAGATGAAGCTCACGTCGATGACGATGACGCCCACCTTCTCCGGCAGGTCCTCGTCCGTCAGGTAGCGCGCATTGACGCGCTCACGTGAGCGCACCCGGTCATCCTTGCGGAGCTTCTCGTGGAGCTGGCCGTACCCCACGTCGATGGCGTGGACCCGCACCGCGCCGTGCTGGAGCAGGCAGTCGGTGAAGCCTCCCGTGCTCGCGCCGATGTCGGCGGCCACCTTGCCGCGCACGTCGAGCTTGAAGTGGTCGATGGCCCCCTTCAGCTTCAGCCCACCGCGAGAGACGTACGGCAGCACCTCGCCCTTGAGGCGCAGCTCGGCTTCCACGGGAATCAGGGAGCCGGGCTTGTCCACGCGCTGGTCATCCACCACCACCAGCCCGGCCAGGATGAGCGCCTGGGCCTTGGTGCGCGACTCGGCCAGTCCACGCTCCACCACCAGCACGTCCACCCGCTCCTTGCGAGGCTTCACGGTTCGCTCCTCCCCAGCAGCGCCAGCGCGGCCCTCCGGAGGCCCGCTGCGTCCAGCCCCAGCTCCGCGCGCTGCACCCGCGCGTCTCCATGGGGAACGAAGGCGTCCGGCATGCCCAGCACCCGCACCCGCGCGGCGACACCGCGCTCCGCGTAGAGCTCCAGCACCGCGCTGCCCAGGCCCCCTCGCACCGTCCCCTCCTCCGCCACGACGACGGGGCCATGGGAGGCGGCCTCCAGCAGTGCTGCCTCGTCCAGCGGCGAGAGGCCCCGCGCATCGAGCACGCTCCAACGAGGCTCATGCCTCGCGGCCTCCAACGCGGCCAGCCCCAGCGGGCCCAGCGTCACCAACGTCAGCTCCGGGCGCTCGGCGCGCACGAGCCACCGGGAGCCCCTCACCGGCGCGTCCTCCACCCGGACCTCGGGCGGCAGCGCGGGCAGTGTGCCCCGGGGGAAGCGGAGGACGGAGGGATGCGGCGCCTGAAGCGCGGTGGCGAGCATGGGGCCGAAGTCCTCCCCCACCACGGGCGCCCACAACGCGAGCCCCGGAAGCGGACGCAGCGACGCCACGTCATAGGCGCCTTGATGTGTGGCGCCATCCGCGCCCACCAGTCCCGCGCGGTCCACCGCGAAGACGACGGGCAGGCCCGGCAGACATACGTCGTGGATGATCTGGTCGTACGCGCGCTGCAGGAACGTGGAGTAGATGCAGCACACGGGACGCGCCCCCGCGGCGGCCAGCCCCGCGCAGAAGGTGACGGCGTGCTGTTCGGCGATGCCCACGTCGTGGACGCGGTCAGGGAAGCGCGCCTTGAGGGCATTGAGCGCGGAGCCCTCCAGCATCGCCGGCGTCACCGCCACGACGCGTGAGTCCTTCGCCATCGCATCCTCGAGCGCCGAGGCGAGCGCCTCGCTGTACGTGCGCTGGCCACCGCGCGAGCGCACCAGCTTGCCGTCGCGCCACTCGTACGGGCCCATGGCATGGCCACGCGTCTGGGCGTCCGCCTCCGCGGGAGGGAACCCCTTGCCCTTGAGCGTGAGCGCGTGGACCACCACCGGACGGGACGACGCACGGGCCTCCCGCAGCGCGTGCATCAGCGCGCCCAGGTCATGCCCATCCACCGGCCCCAGGTAGGTGAAGCCCAGGCCCTGGAAGAAGTCGCGCGCGCCTCGGGTGCGCAGCAGCGAGGGAATGGCGCCCACGTTGGCGCTGATGGACATCTGGTTGTCGTTGAGCACCACGACCAGCGGCAGGTGACTGCCTCCCGCGTTGTTGAGGCCCTCGAACGTCAGGCCTCCGGTGAGGCCTCCATCCCCGAGCACCGCCACCACGTGGCCCTGGTGGCCCATCATCCTGCGGCCCTCCAGCAGCCCCAGCGCCGCCGACACGGCCGTGCACGAGTGGCCCGCCAGCAGCGCGTCGTGCGGGCTCTCGCGCGGGTCCAGGAAGGGCGCCACGCCGCCGGCCTGCCGCAGCGTGTGCATCTGCTCGCGCCGCCCGGTGAGCAGCTTGTGCGCGTACGTCTGGTGGCCCACGTCGAAGAGGATGGCGTCGGTGGGCGAATGGAAGATTCGGTGCAGCGCGACGATGAGCTCCACCGCGCCCAGGGAGGCGCCCAGGTGGCCGCCCACCTTCCCGCAGATGGAGATGATGTCCTCGCGGAGCTCCTCGCAGAGCCGTGGCAGCTCCGCTTCGGGAAGCGCCCGCATGTCTGTCGGTGAGGCGATGCGTTCCAGCAACCCCGGCATCAGGACTTCCGCTCCACCACGTAGCGCGCGAGCGCCGCCAGCGGACCATCCTCGCCCTCGAGCGGACGCACCGCCTCCACCGCCAGGGCCACCTGCTCCTCCGCCATGCGGCGAGAGGCCTCCAACCCCACCACGGCGGGGAACGTGTGGCGCCCGGCCTCCGCGTCCGCGCCCGCCGGCTTGCCGAG
>Ga0126314_10000173_pt1 | contig 34095 bp, 55 predicted proteins | sample Plot105B_FD_92535 | JGI IMG/M metagenome (GOLD analysis project Ga0126314, IMG submission 92535) | Serpentine soil microbial communities from UC McLaughlin Reserve, CA, USA - Plot105B | ecosystem: Environmental > Terrestrial > Soil > Grasslands | place: USA: UC McLaughlin Reserve, Lake County... | reverse complement strand
TGCGGCGACTATGTGCAAATTGGCGGCGATACCACACCGAACAACAGCGCAGACAGCCCCGGAATGTACCGCAACCTTAAAATGGTCGCATTGATCGGGCATGGCAAGCGTATCGCAAACGGCCCGTCCGCGGATCAGGTGTTCGGCAATGCTGCGCCCGTGCTACCCGCTGGCGCCACGGCCACACCGCAGGCACCGGCCGAAATCCCAAACTCTGCCCCTGCGGCCACCCCATCGGCTGCTGCAGCTATTCCGGACGCCTCAACGACTGCCTCGGTCCATACGCCTGAGCCGTATGCGGATTACGCAAATATCCCCGCACCGGAGCCGGTTTACACCATGACCGCTATGGCGCAGGGTGGCACGCGCGAGCAGTTCCACGCCAAGGGCTGGACCGATGAGAAAATGATTGCTGGCGGGTTCATGACCAAGACCGGCTAACAGGGGTTCGCCCGGCGGGATGGCGTGCCCCCTCCGCGCCCGCCGGGTGGGCAATATAAGGATATATTTATGTCTGATATAAATGCTACACTAGCCGAGCGTGGCGCACGCTACGGCGACTTTACCGACCACGCTGCAATCGCGCAAACGCTCCAAACCGATATGCGTAATACGTCGGGATGGGAGCGTCTTACGGCGGACAAGCGCCAGGCGTTGACCGTCATTGCCGACAAGATTGCCCGAGTGCTGTCCGGCGACCCTGAGTATCGCGACAATTGGCATGACATTGCCGGATACGCCAAGCTGGTCGAGGACCGGTGCGCACCGGATGATAAACTGACCCGGCCGTTACCGCTGGCTGGTGGCAGTGCGCGGTACGTCGATCCTCATGGGTGACCATGCAACGGGTGACGTTGAATCGTATAGCGAAGCTGGTTATTTTTGGGACGAAGCTCGGCAACGGTGGGTCGGTCCACCCGGTGCGCCCGCTGGCAAGAAGGGATTGCCGGTCGTTGGCGCAAATCGCTATTGGGAGCACCCGACCGCTGACGTCCTGACCCTCTCCTACCGCCTGCCGGATTGGCCCGAGGGCTTCACCATGCGGTGGCGGCCCGGCGATCCACTGCCAACCCCGCTTATCGAATGGATCGAAGCGGGCGGGGAGATCGAATTTCACAACGCGATGTTTGAACGCCTCGCATTCCACCACGTCTTGACGCCCCGGTACGGCTTTCCCGCGCTCCGACCCGACCGCATCCGCTGCAGCATGGCAACGGCGCGCGTCAACAGCTACCCCGGCGGCCTTGAAAAACTGGCCCAAGCCACCGGGTCCCCGATTTTGAAGGATCCCGAGGGCAAGCGGTTGATGACTAAATTTTCCATGCCGCGCAATCCGACCAAGGCGGACCCGCGACGCCGCATTTTGCCGTCGGATGAACCCGCCGAATTTGAACGATACCAGCAATATTGCGACACCGACGTTTTATCCGAGTGTTCCGCGTCCGACCGCATGGAGCCGATGACGCCGGCCGAATTGCGTTTCTGGCTGCTTGACCAGGAAATAAACTGGCGGGGCATTGCCATCGATCGGGCGGCCGTTCGGGATTGTATCGCTGTGTTAAACCAAGCACTTGAAAAATACGGGGCGCTTTGCCGAGGGTTGACTGGCGGTCTTGAGCCGTCCCAAGTGCAAAAATTGGTCGGATGGCTATCTGCTAAGGGCGTTTATATGCACTCGCTCGATAGTGACGCGGTGGAGCAAGCCCTAGCACGCGATGACTTACCCGCCGACGCCCGCGCCGTGCTGGAATGCCGCGCAGCGGTCGGGTCGGCCAGCGTCAAGAAACTGATAGCGATTGAAAATCAGTGCAGCGACGATAACCGGTTACGCAATTTGATCGTACACCACGGCGCCCGAACCGGTCGTCCCACCGGCAGCGGGCCGCAACCGCTCAATTTGCCGAAAGCCGGGCCTAAGCTGTCCACATGCTACGCCTGCGCCCGCCCGGCGCTCCCTACCCATAACGCTTGCCCCTGGTGCGGCGCCTTGCCCCATCCGGTGCAGCGTTTGGCATGGAAGCCCGAAATGGCCGACCATGTGCTGGAAATTATAGCCAGCCGCTCGCTGGAGTTGGTTGAGTGGTTTTTCGGTGACGCGTTGCTTGCCATATCCGGCTGCGTGCGGGGCATGTTCATCGCTGGGGAGGGAATGGATCTTATCGCCTCGGATTATAGCGCAATTGAGGCGGTAGTGGCCGCATGCATGACCGGAGAGCAATGGCGCATCGACACGTTCAACGCCAAACGGGACATCTATCTGGAATCGGCCGCCAAGATAACCGGCCGCACATACGAATTTTATACCGAATACGCCGCCCTGCATGGAGAACATCACCCCGACCGGCAAAACATCGGTAAGGTCGCCGAGTTGGCGCTAGGTTACGGCGGGTGGATTGGTGCTTGGCGGGCTTTTGACCCCGACGAGGCGAATAAGACCGACGATGACATTAAACGGATAATTCTAGCATGGCGCGCGGCATCCCCGGCAATTGTCGAATCATGGGGTGGGCAAGGCGATTGGAAATTCGGCCAATTTGTGCCGCGACTGTACGGTGTTGAAGGCGCTGTTATTCAAGCGATCCAAAACTCGGGCATGGTATTCGAATGTATCGGGTGCCAGTTTTTCATGCGTGGCACCATGTTAAAAATCCGACTGTTGTCAGGCCGGGAATTAACCTATCATCACCCGTCGTTGCGGCCGAGTGAGAAACGCCCCGGCACGTTGGCGATCAGCTATTGGACTGAAAACAGCAACCCGAAATACGGTATGGTCGGGTGGGTTTGCATGGACACGTGGGGAAGCCGCGTTTTCGAGAATATCGACCAGGCCGTGGCGCACGACATACAACGCTTTGGGATAGAAGCGGCATGGGCTGCGGGGTATCGAATGGTGCTGGGCGTGTATGACGAGGACGTATTTGAGGTGCCCGCTGGCTGGGGCAGTGTCGAGGAAGCGGAACGGATCATGGCAACGATGCCAAGCTACGCCACGACTTGGCCTATACGTGCATCGGGTGGCTGGAGAGGGCGCCGATACCGTAAGGGTTGACGGGACCGTCAATCTGTGCGATATGATTCGCATTGAGGGAGATTACCGATATGTCATACCGCCAATCCAGACCCGCCAGCCGCTACAGCGCGGCCGCCACGCCCACCGAGGGACCGCTACCGATCGATTTGCCGGATTCGCTCCTACCCGAGCAGCATGTGCCGTCTGTTACGTGGGGTGACGTGTTTGCAATTGTGGCCAGTTTTGCCGGCACGATGTTTGCGATTGGATTTTTCTCATGAATAAAGAACAACGCGCATTTGCCCGTCTTGACAAGGCCAAACAGGAGCACCGCGCGGCACAGGCTGCTGTTGATGCACTGCGTCAGGACTGGATGGTTCGCACCAGGGCTTGGGGTGTCCGTGAGGAAGCATTCCGACGGGAGTTTGCAGCATGAACCCCGGCTGCACTTGCACGCCATGTCAGCAATCCCTCGCTGCAATGCCGGGTCTTGGCCGGTTCGCGCTGATCTGCTGCGTAGTTCTTACCCCGCTTGCATACTGGATTTTCTCATGACCAAAACCAAACCCGCCAGCTTCCCCGGTGCGCAGCCGATCCTTGCGCCTGCGATTGTGGATGGGGGCACCTTGGCGAACGTCTTTGCGAGGGCGAACGCGGCGGCAGAGAGGATGCCAGCCCCAATGCGTGAAGCCCGGATGAGCCATATCGAGGAACTGGGCCAACTGGTTTCGATGTGCGCAGACGCCAAGGACGTGTTCCCCGATCCCGAAACGGCTTTGGAGACGATCACAAACGCCGCGAATGAAATTTACGAGCGCGCTTCGGCCACCCCACTCAGCGATGGGCCTGCGGTGCGGGATGTCGCGCTGGAAGCATTGGAAGAACTTGAGCCGTACCTTGACGCGATCGTTTGTTACGCTTCGACGCAAGGCGAGCATGATCCGAACCGGATTGTAGCCAAGGCCCGCGCAGCACTCGCAGCCCTAACGCCCGCCGATGCTGGGAATCGCTGCCCTCATTGCGACGACACTGGCGACGTTCACCGCGCAGACGGCGAATGGCTTGGCGAATGCGATTGCGGCGTACAGATTCGCCCCGCCGCTGGGGGAGAGGGGAAGTGAGCGGTTACGCAGACCGGCGCTTGATTTCGCGCTCCACGGCCTCCCGGATGAAGTCGGAACGCTTCTCATTGTCCACCAGCATGGCGTCGATCCGCGCAAGGGTGCCGTCACGGAAGCGTGCGGGAGTCTGCTCCCCATTGATTCGCGGCCTGCCCACGGATGCCGGGATAGGTGATATCGTTTTTTCTGCCAAGCCTGCCATTTTGTTGATATCACCTATTGCACTCGTAAAAGATATCATCTATTTAGGTGATATCAACTACGGAGGCAAGTGAAATGGCTCGACGCAAAACAAATCCCGACCACAAAGCTCGTTTCAGTATCGGGGTTCAGTGCGCCTGCTCATGTGGCTGGCAGTCGGCCATGTGGATGAACAAAGGCGCAAAATCCAACGCCGCAAGTGAATGGAATTCGCATCGCGAGCACTGCGAAAAGGTCGCTGATTTGCAAGCGGTGGATCGCGGCGAGCGGACACTTGAAGAGGTTTTGGCCGACAAAACATGGACTTTCTGAAATGAAACGACGCACCATATTCCTTTGTGGCATTGCCTCCGGGGCGTGGCTCAACATCTGGCCTCCCGCAATTTGGCAGTGGGGCGGGTTCATCTTCGCTTACCCTTTGGTCTTCGTTGCTTTGGCCGCGCTGTCGTTCGAACGCCACCCCGGAGACCCATCATGACCGACCAGAACGATGCGCGGGCACGGGCACGGGAGATATTTGCGCAGACCGTTGAGAAATTCGGCGGGGTGTGTCGCGATTCTATTGCCGCTGACATTCGCAGGGACGTGGACACAGAATATTATCCGAATGTCGTGCGCGCAATGCTCGCCTACGCCGACGAACGCGCAGCAACCGCGCGGGGTGAGGCGGACGAACTGCGAAAGGCGCTGGATCGGCAAACGAACGCAATTCTGGCTCATTGCTGCCCACGATGTCTGGAGATTATTCGCGTCGCCGTAACCCCCCCCGCAAGGAGGAAGGTGATGCCGATCCGCGTTCAATTACGTCGCACCAAAGGCTGGCGGATGCCGCCCAATACGGTGAAGGTCAGCCGCCCTAGCCCCTACGGAAATTACGCGGGGTCCACCAAGGCCGACTTCGATGCTGACATCGCCTCCATGTCGAACGCAGACCGCGCCTTTTTAATGGATCGCGCTGCCGAACTGCGCGGCAAGAATTTGGCCTGTTGGTGTGCTCTCGATGTGGAATGCCATGCAGACACTTGGCTCGAACTCGCCACCCCGCCCGCGCGCGATGAAGGGGGAGAGTGATGGATCTGCTGGGATGGAAAGCCGAGAGCAAGGACGCGCCTCTATACGGTTGGCACGATGAAATCCCCTCATGGGACTTCAACCGCGAGCTATTTGCCCCCGGCCAGAACCCTGGATATCCGGACGGCGTAATTTACATTCGTGTGGATGATGATTTCTGGATTGTGGCCAGCCTGCCTTGGAGATTCCTCAACACGCCGCTGGACGAGGTTGTTCGCGTGATATGGCCTTCGGTCCACGAAGCCGGGGATTATTCCCTCAAACCGGATACCGGCCCCAATATCCCCGGAGAAACCCCATGACCGACCAGGCGCGCGAGATCGCGGGGGAGTTGAGTGAGGGGCTGTACGATAAGCATGGCCGGGAAATCATGATCGGCGACATCATCAAAGTGTTTCACTTCATCGGTGCCCGCAGAAAGCGGCATTACATGTACAAGCAGGTGATCCGGGAAGGCGTTTTCTCCGACGAAGCTCCGTACTTCATACTTAGCCACCTCAGCATGAACGACAGCGAATACTATCACGAAAGCAAGGATGGGCGACTCCTCTCCCACTATGAAATCGTGCAGAGCATAGATGCGGCGTTTGAGGATCGCCCACGTGTCCGCGCATCGCTCTCTGACACTACCGAGCAGCGTTAACCAGCGCCTCGCAACGTCCGAAAATATCGATCGTGTCGCCAATGCGTCCATTTGCCTTGGATAGCTGCCCGCTTTGAGCCACACCCCACGCAAGGGCACGTTTAGCCGTTTCCAGCGCTTGCTCCAAGGGTGTGCCACCCGCAACCGCAACCGGTAATGGCGCACCGGGGACGCCACCGCTCCAAGCGGCGGGGATGAGACTAACGCACCGTGCAGGCGGGGTCTTTACTATAGATTGGCAACTGACACACAGCAGAAAGAGCGGCGTCATGAGCAATAGCGGCATTTGGCGCATTTTCGATATCCTTTGCAGCTTCCGATACGATCGCGTCAAACCCGCGGTCTGCCTCGGTACGGTTCGTAATTACGGCAACGGCATTCTCGGCTGCATCGGCAATGGCTTCACTGCTACGCTCGGTCTGACGCACTTGTGCACGCTCCCCACGATCATACACGCATTTACCGACGCCAAGCACCGACAATACCAGCAACACCGCCCCAACGATTAAAACCGGACGAACGAGGCGCGGACCGACAATGCCGGCCAGCCACGTTATAATCATGACACGCGCTCACGGACGGTCGTTGCGGGATGTAGCAGTGCGTATGCCTTGGATACCCACAAACCGGTGATGCTGGGGCGGAACCGATAGCGGCGGCTAATCAGGCCAATGGTGCGTTTGATCATAGCGGTTTTTCCTCAACGGTGTGAACCGGATCCTCGGGCTTTCCAGTGGCGGCCGCTATGTCCGGTGTCGGTGTCGTGCTGGCAAGTTGTGTGCCGAGACGCTCCACTGACCGCCCGCTGGATAAAGCAACAATCGCATTGACGCAATCGCCAAGCTTTAAAGCGCTGGCCGTGGCGATCGACACGAACACATTTTCAGCCCAATTTGGCAAAGCGCGCGGCGTGAGAAACAAGCCGAGGATGATAGCCAGTAATATGACAACCAGGCCCATAGCAATTGCGAGCAGCACATGCTTATCGGTCAAACGGTCAACCGTAGCAGCCGACGCCGGGATGGGCGACATGAGCCGCCGCAACATGGCGTCTAGCTCTCGCTCGGTCACCCCAAGGCGCCTTGCATCGTCATGGCGATACCGGCAATCTTTTCCGCTTTATCCGTGCCGTTGATTATGCGACGTGCCGACGTAAATTGTGCAAGAGTCGCCGGTCCGCTCGATGGCAGATAATCCGACATTTTCTTGGCAGTAAACCACCCGGCGTCCATACCGTGGCGCATGATAAACGCCGCTACGTCTGGCCGCATTGCCACGTCTGGATCGGCGGTAAGTTGCCCCGCTTTAATCATTCCGGCAGCGGTGCATTCCGCATCGGCTTTGATGTAATTCGCTTCCCACGTCAGTTGAACATAGCCACGCCCATACCACGGATAATATCGGAGGTTTTGCTTGCGCCATTCCTCACTGAGCCAATACGCCTCGCGCACGGGCTGCATTGTAAATGCGGTTTCGTGCCATGCCGTTGCCAGCATATATGCGGCGTATGCAATTGGGGCACCAAACGTGGCCGCCAGCACGGTTTTAAAACCATCCACTTGAGATTGATCAAACGGGCCAAGAGAGGCGCGCAATATGGTAAAAAACCGCGCTTCGTCAAACGGGCGGGATGGAGCGGGGTGCAACACGGCATTTACCGCATCCACCTCGACCTGTGTCAATTTACCCGGTCCGGCCCATTTAATTTGCCGGATTACCTCGAATAGTGCTGCGTCATCCATTGTCGTCATCCCTGGCGATTATCTGAAAAGCCGTGCTTTGGCTATTTTGCGCAATGGCACGCTTCAGACCGTCCACCTCTTTTCTCAAATCATCAGCCTGGCGGGCGGCCGAGCGGTGTTGTTCCTGACATGCGGAAAGCAACTCACGGATATTCTTAGCATCGTTCTGGAGCGCTTCGATAAGCGGCCCGTAACCGTCAAGGCTCATTTTGCGATTGGTCAGGTACAGACGTGACGCTATGGCAAGCAGTGCCACTATTGCCCCGGTGCTGATGTACGGGCGGACCGCCTCAATCCCCGTCGCTATGTCTATCACGGGCGGTCAGCATGCGATTGAGCAGCCACCCCACGAACGCCAAACCAACCAAAGAAATGAACATCAGATAACCCCGCTCGAATTGCCAGAAGACATTCAAGCATGAAAAAACAATTAGTTAACTGCTCATATAATCTAATATGGCCGACATTGGGGTTAATGATAGAGGCAAACGCCACATTTGCGCAGACAGAAACAACCGCAATGGCGCAAATTGATGACCGACCGGCAATATATGCTGCACAGGCGACCAGCATTTCAGCCATAGTGTACACGCCGGGGCGGTCGTGTGGCGTGCCGTAATGCCAGATAAAGTTGGACATTGCCCACGATGCGAATAGCGCGAACGCCACCCATCGCAGGTCAACATCGCGCCATGTCGCCCAAAGCGTGAACGCGAGCAAGGCGCCGTAAAAGATCATTCGGTTTTATTCGTTCCGCCGCCCAGCACGCCGATATCCGGGCCGCTGATACCCGCACCTGGTCCCAATTCTTCAAGGGCTTGCTGGAGCGCTTTGTGGTGCTCGCGCATGGCCGCTTCCAGCCGTTTGAGCGTGTTGCGAATATGTTTGGCGTGTTCGTGTGCGGTCATTTGGGATAGTCCTGTTTTACTTCAACCGGGCGAAACATATTACGCGCCGCTTGCTTGTCCGGCCAGAGATTCTGGTGATGCTCCTTTTCGCGTTCTAGGAGATCCTTACGATCCTCTGCAGTCATTGAGGCGAGCAATTCCTTGGACACGCGCAGTTCGGCGCCACCGTCAAGTTTGGTTTTATGATGCGCAATCATGCTGGTTTCACCTGTGCTGTAATTCTGCGCGTATTACCGTCACCGTTGCTGGTAACACCTAATTTGCTCCACAGCAATTTCACCGTGTGAAGCCCCGGTGGAACATTAGGTAGCATAATCTCCCACGTCTCCTGGCGATTTTCTGTCTCGGATCCGGTGGGGCGCAAATACCAACTAACTTGCGCGGTACCATCAAGTTGTAAAATAACTAAACCCGACGCTCCAGCCGAATTTAGATACCCAAACTCGATTGATACCGGGATATCCTGCAAAACGCCCGCCATGAACGTCACGGATGCCCCCGGCACATCCGCAGCCGCATCAGCCGCCACAATATTGGCAGTGGAGCGCGCAGTGATTGGGTACGTCCGAGTCATCACATCGTTATGAAAATCATCAAGAAAATCCATAACCGAGGCATGAATAATCTTACGCGCACCCAAACCGTTAGGGTGGTGTAGAGTATCCGAATATATCTGTGCGTCTGAGAAAAACGGCAAAGATGCTGGGGTGTCTGGTGCAGCCACGATCTCGGTGTTAGCAAACGTGCCCTGACCGGCAGCCCATCCAATCTGATATGTACCCTCTTCCATACCGGCGGGGTAGAACCAATCTGCCACCTTTGTACCATTGTGGTAAACTCGGATATATGCAGCATCAAATTCTACATAAACCCATACGGCCGTGTTGACGGGAGTTACCGGCACGGGCGGATCGGTGAGTGCCGTTAATACTCCACGACTGTAAAGCCGGATATAACCACTGTCCAGATCGCCTTGGATAGACCACCCGCCCTCACTCGGCCGTTCCCGTGCGGTGATCAGATATACAGACCCGCTTACGGTTGCAGTTATGTTAGCGCTGAAACGTAAATCCCGCGTTGGTGTGAAAAATCGAACCGCGCCATTGCCGGTCAGGGAGGTGCCAGATTTATTGAAAGTGCCGGTCGTGCCAGATAGTGAGGGGTTTCCCCACGCTGCCTGCCATACGCTCGTGTCATCCCACGGGCGCAGTTCAACCCGGCGGCCAGCGACTAACATTTGTTCGTAAGCATTCCAGTCGAGCAACCCGAGTCCATTGCGAATTGCGTAATGGCGGTCGTAATCAGCAAGCGACTGACGACCGCGGCGGTCGTTGACCGATACGCCCGCGGTAATCACCCCGGCTTTTAAAACCATCCACGGTAATTTTGTCCAGTTAAATGTCGGCAGGTCTGGACGAGTACCGCCTACGAGGTCCACGATCGTCTGTGAATTGGTAGAATACGGAAACGAATCGGTTCCGTCATTTTCGCCTGTTAAACGAAATACCCAATCCAGCGCGTCGTCTTTAGCATGATTAAGCCATGTTTTCCCGTTGACTGAACCTGTGGTCCAATAATTTATATTGGTTGTACGGGTCAAACCTGTAGGGGCTGGAACGGTAAACTGACCGCCCCCACCGCCGGCCACATAAGTGGTATCCGCAAGTTGTGCAGTGCTGCGCCCCCCGATAGACCGGTTAATAAAATTCCACGTATGGTAACGATATCGCCTGCGTAATTCCGATTGCAACAAGGCCACCGCGCTATTCGCATAGGATGTACCTGACGCATCAGATATACTGTCGCCAAGTATCCCACCATTTGTCGTGCCGGAAAGCAACGCTGCGATGAATGTCGCATTAGGTCGCAATGACGGGCGCGGTCGGTCTTTTAGCTCGTACATGGCGCTGGCTGCATATGGCACGTCCACAAGAGCCGCACCAACCGTACCATCAGGGTACGTCTCGGCGGGGTCATAGCCAACGATACCCGCGCCCTCAGGTTCACCCAACAGCGCTAACGCATCCTCCGTATCCGGTCCAGGGGGACCGATCGGACCGCGCAGAGCAACAACTACCTCGATAATCTCATCATCGATAGTAACCAAAATCGGGTCACCAGTCAGAGTAACGTCAACGTCGCTCATTCTGTTGCATCCCCCTCAACGATGAAACGCCCGTACAAAACCCGACCATCCTCGGCGATCAACGACCACCATAATTGTAAGTCATCATTCGGTCGTTCTGACGATGGTAAATCTTGGATATCGGCAGCGCTAATCGACAACTCCACAACCGTATCGGTCCCCACGTAGCTATCTGAAACGGTAATTTCTTGTACAAGTGCGGGCACGTCTGGACCGCTAATCAACACTGATCGAATCTCGGCTTTCCATGTCAGCGCGGACAGGTCAACGGCTTTGAACGTGATCGTTCGGGAGAACGACCGTTGCCGCGGTGTGCGGATGTGCAGAAGCCCTGCGCCGTCTGTACTTGTTGCCATGTTCCGCCCTTACACCTTAGCCTCAATCGTGGCAACGCCGTTGAACGTCACGTCGCGCCCCGTCGTGTTGGTATGAGCAGACAGGCGACATTCGTAATCGCCCGCCGTCAATCCGCCTACGCTTTGATTAAAATCACCATGCCCCGGCACCGCCGCGATCGGCTCCGGTTCAAAGCCGCCGGTATTGCCGCTTGAGTATGCGAGACTGCCGGTAATGCCCGTTCCCATGTTCAACCACGACCCGGCGCCGACCAGACGATATTCCCATTGCGCCGTTGCGGTGCGCGCTTCAACAATACCGCCCGATGCGGATACATTATAATCCAGCGGTGCCGTGCCGTATAGCGATTCACCGGATGCAAGGGTGACGATAATCGTATCGGTAATTGCGACATAGCTGGTCGTATTAATCGCGTTGAAACTGTTATCGCTGGCAATTTTCGATCCACTGCCGCCTAGTGACGGGGGGACGCCTATTTGTTTCTGGATAGGGACCGTAATTGGCGGGAACGTGACGCCGTTGACCGTGATGGTATAGGTCACCGACGCAAAATTGCTGTCAATGCTCGTAAGGGTGTAATTACCCTTTGTGCTAGACCCATTGGTGTTATCCAACATACCAGTCACACCGGCCACTGACACCGAGTAGTTTGTGGCGTCGGACAGTTTAAGCGATACGCCACTTTGCGTCACCAAGGGACTAATCACATCTGGATCCAACGTAACGATATTGCCGAGATAATCCGCTGGGTACGTCAGGACGGTGGGGAGCGATATGGACACCTGGCCGGTGCTGATCGGTGTTGCGCTATCGATCGTCGGAACGGCACCGACCGCATAATGGGTCGGCTCGTCGTAAATCTCGGCGTTTTCCTCACGCAACGATAGGACGATACCATAGTCAGCCGTTATGTCCCAATTGCGCACAGTAAACTCATAGTTTGACAGATTGTAGCGCGATGTATCGAGCGTGACGCTATCGAGCGTTCCGACCGGTAGACCCGCAAGGTTCATCGGCCACGTTACGGATTTTTCCGCAAGGGCGCGACGTAGCATAATCGATGCAATGCGCTCGGCCCGATACCGGCTTGTAACAAACGGCAAATCCAGATCCATCTGGCGAATGTCGGTCAGCGGCGCGCCCTGAGTGTTAAATGCTGCACCGCTATACCCCTGATCGGGGCTGACATAGACGCCAGCCACCTGATTTGCGGTGCTGTCTCCGCTGTCAAACGGGCTGACCGTTATTGCGCTGGCAACGTCACCCTCGGTCAATGTGTGCATCGACGGCACGTAATAGCCCGGACGCATCAAAAATACGCCACTGCTATAAGTGAACGAGCCGGCGCAATTGACCACCAACGTATCGCGAATATCAGACGGGGCGGAACCGGTCACAATGACCGCATCGAGCGCATACCGCGCTTCTGTGCCAACCTCGGCGGGCACCGTTTCGTCGCACACGTTCGCTTGTGCCGACTGCCATACGTCATCAGGCATTTCATCCGCATAGGCACCAAAGCCGCCTTCCTCACGCGGCATTTGCATCCAGTCGTTAAAAATCATGCTGGCGTTACGGCTATAGCCGATCGTATCGGTCCGCGGGTCGCGCACCTCGTCACGCCCATCAATGATGACCGTGATGTTTGGCATACCGGCCTGTATAACCTCGTCAGTCATCTTGAAACGCGCATAGGTCTTTGCGACCCCGTTGCCTTTGTGCGCTGTGGTCCATTTTCCGGCGCACTCAGCCACAAAGTCGGCATTGGCCGTCTCACTGGCCGTCCCGCGCCCAAACCACAACCACGCGGCGTTTGCATACGGGCCGGACGTTACCAGTCCTGTGCCTGAATTGACCGTTACAATCTCGTCATTGAGCATCCAGACCGGGTTGCCCTGCACCTGATGGCCGCAATGTGCGATTACGAAATACCGATAATAGAGACCACCAACTGTGCGAGGGTGGAAAAATACGATCAAACCGCCCACGCGGCGCTTACCGTACACGATATGCGACTCTGCAATGGCCTGGCGAAATATCGTGGGCGCAGCGTTGCCCGCCGATGGTGTTCCAATACGCGGAGTCAGGCCGAGCGCCTTCATGGCGATACCGGCAACTAAAGTCAGGCCGACCCCGATAATTGCCGACGCCACAGCCGCAGACGTGCCGAGCGCTGCCGCCAAGCCGAGCGACAAACCACCAGTCGGTGCAGCAAGCGCAATAATGCCGACCGCAACGACCACACCGATAACCACTTTTACGACTTTACCCAAATTACAGTCTCCAGACGGCTTGCGCGTCCCGTAACGGTACGTTGTCGCCTTCGCACTCTATCACGTCACCGCGCACCACGCCAAGGCACCCGCGCACCATAGCGATATCGCCACGTCGCGCCACGCGCACGTCAGGTACCGGTTGCCCTAAAACGGTGCTGACCACCTCCACCAATGACCGCGCATTGCACCGACGATACAGGTCTGCCGCTTCCCGCCAGTTACCGGGTCGTCCGCCTAATTCGGCCCATATGTCACGACCGGTAATAGCGCTGGCGGTTTCAACAGGGGTATCGGCACATTGCCGGGTGCGCCAGTCAAGGGTCATAGGTAAGCGTTTCCGCTGCCGCCAAGCGACCCGCCGCCTGAGCCACCCCCACCCCCACCCGTGGCGTCTTGTGACGCGCGTGCCCATAAAATGGGAATTTCGGCCATTTGCGGCACGTATTCAAAAAACTTATCGCCTGGATATTTGCGTTGCTGGTATTCGTTCGTGTAGCGTTTGATTGCCGGCCGCCGCTGATCGCGCATCCGGCTTTCACCGGTAATCGTCACGCTCAGCGATTCGCCACCGTCGTTAATTTCGTAAGTATCGAGGCGGCCTTTCCAGACCAGCTTGAACCCGACAACCGTGCGAAAATCAGCCGTGAGTGCGCCTAGGAACACTTCCATAAGCGCGCCCTTGGTGGCCTGTGCTTCCACGTCAGCGGCCAACTCCGCCGGTATCTTGTAAAGCGCTACACGAACCGCAACGGCCGATCCGTCGGTGCCTTCCGATATAGTATCAATCGACCCGAACCCGGCACCACCGATAAAAGTTTGACCACCGACCAGCATTGTGCCCTGACCGGTAAATACGCGGACCGGATCGGGTAAATCGATATGGATTGCAAGGAACGGGCGGACCGACGGCGCGTCTATGGCCGCTTGTAGGGCGGGGTCCAGATCATGCGCCACTGTACGGATCCTCCAGAAATTCTAGCTGATATGTCACGTCACCGCCAAGGTCTGGCATGACCTGGCCGTATTCGTCACCTGTGAGACGGAACCAGCCCGGGGCTTTGCCGTACAACATGGCGCCACTCGCAATGGATGCGATGAAAGGCGGGTAAACGGATATTGTCGCCACACCGCTAGAATTGGCCGTCACATCGTCCAGCACCAGATGCGGCCGACCGTCACCGCCCACATAGTCACCAGCGAGAAACGCGGGCGTATTTGGCATGAAACCGGAAATGGTGGCCGTCTCGGCACCCGCCGCAACAGCCGTATTTGTCAGCGACCATCCATCATTGGTGCCGCGGATCAACGGGCGATCAAAATCATAAATTGACAGCCGGTTTGCGCCACCGCGCAACTTTGCCAGTAATGCGTCAACCCGACCGCCGATATTCTGCTGACCGTACGGGTCATTACGGCCGCGCACGCCACGATAGTTGCCGGTGAACATAATTGTGCAACGCCATAGCGGCGCGGTCAATTCATATGTCTTTTGCTGGCGCGTAAGAGGCGACACGTTGCGGCCCGTCTGCGTCTCAAGCGAGAAACTGACGCGATCGGGACACAACCCCTCAGGCCAAGCGTAATCGGTCATCGTGAACGCCTGCCTAGCGCTTCGATCGTGCCTTGTATAGCCGACTCGCGCGTGAGGCTTGCCATACGTACAACATCCTCTTGCGTTGCAGCGCCACCGGCAAAATTGTTATTCTGCGGAATATTGACAATGATGGTCGGACTGCCCGACTCCATGGCGGACGCGGATTGCGCAACTTGACCAAGTGGAATTATCCGCCCATCACCCGATGGTTGGAAATACTCAGGCCCGCCGGCTTCGTTCACGCGGTACATTTTACCACCACTGACCGGACCGCCAGACGCACGACCGGGGGTAAATGCGCCTCCGCTGACACTGAACGAATTGCCGCCCAGGTTCGATATGGCACCCGCTCCACCACCGCCAAACAGCCCGCCCAGCGCGTTTGTAAGCGGCTTGATAATTGCTTGCTGGACAGCCACGCGGATAAGATCAGCAACTATCTGATCGACGACGCTACCAAAAACGCCACCCAATTTAATCACATTGCTGATCGTGTCGGTAATGCCATCATTGAGCGCGTCCAGACCATCGACCTGTATGCGCTCAAATTCATCATTATAATTATTGCCCATTTCGGCAATATCGCGCCGATAACGTGCCAATGGCGATTCGTTGTCGCGCCGAACGCCGGCTTCCTCATTTTGCTGGAGGGTGGGCAACAACGCCAGACGCGCGCGGGCGCGGGTCGCTTCGGCCACATCTTTCGACAGCGCCAATTCGTTCAATTTTTCCCGCTCGATGGCGTAACCGATCCGGATTAATTCCAGTTCTTGGTCCAGCCGCTTTTGGCGCGTGTCGGCTATACCGTCGGCACTGCGTATCACGTCACGCTGGTTTTCCAGATCGGATACGCGGGCATCTGCGGCGTCTTCCTCGGCTTTGGCGGCACGTTTTGCAGCGATGGCAGCTTCCTGCGCCGCACCGAGCGTACCAGTGAGGGCAACCAGCCGCTCCTTTTGTACATCGGTGTATTTCTTATCCGCGTTGATCTGGCGGATTGCTTCAGCGGTGCGGGCTTGCGCCTCGGCCAATTCGTCCTGTTTTTCACCAAGAATTTCCGCGTTTAGGGCCGCTTCCTCGCGCGCAAATGCCTCCGGGTCGAGCGGGCTGGCTGCGGTGCGTCCGGTACGCTTGCGACCACTGCCGCCCGTTGCGGTCGGTGTACGCCGCCCACCGCCTGTAAGGCCCGCACCTGTACCATAGCCGTTCTGGACGAAACCCTGCAGACCCCCCGGCCCGAAGCCAAACCGATCATTCGCCATCCGATCGCGGGCATTACCTTGTAGGCGTGCATCCGAGGCACGACCGGCCGCGTCGAAACGGCCCTGTGCGTTACCGCCGATTTGCGTACCGAACACATTTATGCCGTTGCTAAATCCGGCCCATTTGTCGAATTGATCAAGCGCACCGAGCAAGCCGGATATTTCCTTACGGCCGTCAGCGCTAAAATTTGCCAGCGATATGCCAAGCGTTTCAAATGCCGCGATGCCCGCATCGACAAAGGGCGAAAAGGCGGACCCCAACCCCTCAAGCGTACCGCGCACGCCGATACCGAAATTCTCAGCGGCTTTAGATAGGTCTTCAAAACCGTCCGACCCGCTGACGATAAAATTTGCAATTGCTGTGGAAAATTCGCCGCCTTGGTCAAACGCTCCGAACGTGACAATTGCACTGTTGTAAATTTTAGTCATTGCTTGATCAAAAGTGATCGGCAATTTTTTAAATTCAGCGTCCAGAACCTTGGTAAATTCCGTATCCGTAAGCGCCGCAGATAGCGCCGCTGCGGTCAGTTTTCCTTCCTCGGCCATCTTGCGCAATGCGCCGATCGGTACACCAAGACTATCCGCCAGCAACTTTGCGAGACGGGGGGCCGCTTCCATTATCGTGTTAAATTCGTCACCACGCAACACGCCGGACTGTAGCGCCTGGACAAGCTGGCGCGTACCTTGCGCCGCTTCCACAGTCGTTGCACCACTGATTTTGAACGCTTGAGCAACAGTGGTTGTTGCCTGCGCCACCTGAGCCTGTGTCAAACCAAGGTCTTTACCGTTGCGGGCAAAGTTTGCATATAGCTGGCTGGTTTCTTCTAGCCCCGCGCGTGTCTGCTCACTGATGCGCCGCACATCCTCGGTCGCTTGGCCGAACGTGCCAAAACCCGCCGTTGCCAGTCGTAACTGCGCATCGATATTCTTGGCAGCATCGGCCAATTTTAACAGGCCGGATGCGAGTGCCACGATCGACACCGCGCCGAGCGCCGTGCCCAGCCCACGGAACGACCCAGCAATGCGGTTATTGGACGCAACCACGTCCGTTGCCAGCCGCTTTGTGCTGCGGTCCATCTGGTTGATTTTTTGATCGTAAAAACCAGCCGTGCTGTTCATTTCGGTACGTAGCTTACCGCTCCGCACGATCAGATCGGCAACCAGTTCCTCGGCAACAATCGCCATATTATGGGTTACTCCTGACCGCGCGTGCAACCGCCTGTTTTACAGCACGAGCCACTAATTTGTTCATTGCCGGGCGGACCTTACGTGCCGCTGGCCCAAGGAATGGACGGGCCGCCATGCGAGACGACCCGGTTTCGAGCGGCACGGCATACCGGGCGCCAACGACCACGCGATAATGGTTCCACGCCACCGGCTCAACCTCATGGGACGCAGCAAGACCGCCCGTATCGTTATTTGGGGGTTCGCCTGGCGCAGACGGGACGTGAGCGGCACCACTGACCGCGCCGGTCGTGATTGATATTTGTGATTCCGTTTTCACACGGTCAGCCGCAACCGATAGCGCTTGGGCTATGTCCCGCTCCAGTTGCGCGCCCGCTGCCGAGCGGAGAATTTTGCCAAAGCGGGACATGCGCGCACGGTATCATGCCGCATCCCGTGCCGCAACCTTTGCCATAGCTGCAGCAGCACGGCGCGGATCGATCTTTGGCAAATTCTCAGCCGGTCGTGACTTCTTGTCGGGATTGTGCCGATCGTTCCACGTCCATAGTAACGCTTGCCATTCCCAATACGTCATAGACGCCGGGTCACGATTCATCATTGCGCAGTCGGTTAGGTACGCGGCGTAGTTGAGCGTTTCCGAGGTTTGCGTTTTTCCTCGGCCGCCGCCGGTTGAGGGACCGGGGGGACAAAGCCCACCATGAACGCCCGGACAACATTGACCGCCGTTATCCAGTGGGCATAGATGGGCGTGGGAAGCACATATGCCTCGATAAGCGCATTTGCCACCAGCGCCGTTACCTCGACCGGCTCGCCATCTACAAGGCCCGACTTGCCGCCTATGAGACCCTGGCGCAGCACTTCATAAACCAGTTCAGGCGTCCAAGCGCCGGTCGCGGTCGGGTCGCCTTGCGCAATATTGCCATCCTGATCAACGTAAACGCCCTGTGTGAGCAGCGGCAGCATAAGGCCAAACGCCACGCCGGTTTTACGTTGCACCTCGGCAATACCGGGGAGAGTGAGGCGAAATTGATAAGTGCCGTCCGCGAACGGCAGCGGTAAATGTGTCTGCATGCAGGCGGTATGGGGCGCATTGACGGTATTGTCAAATTAGGGGGTTGACGGGGCGGTCAAACGCTCGTATGTGTTGGTTATCGGACGGCATTCCGCCAATGTCCGAACGGCCTGAGGGGGCCTTTCATTATGAACGCTCATATGGACCCAGTGGAGCGCCGCGTCGTAGCCACAAACGAAATCAAGCGTATGTGCGCGGATTTGCTGGAGCGAGTGGAAAGCGGCCCACGTCGGCGGGGTCGGACCACTCACCAGACGGCGGAAAATTTCGAAAAAATTATGGAAGCCGTTCGACTCGCGCAATTCGAGGCAATCTGCATGGAGGGCGCTGCATAATATTAATACGGACCGCCAAGCACTTCCAGCAAAGCGGTCCGTTACCGAGCGTCAGGTAGCGTCAACCCACAATACGGGGCCGTTTGAAGCCAGCGTAATTTCAAGCGAAGTCAGATCCGTTTCGGGTGCGCCGCTATTGACCGCTGTGGCCGTGAAGTTGCCTTCCCAATATCCAACGTCCGTAATGCCGTCGTCTTCGAAAATGGTCAGGCGATAATTGACCTTTTCGCCCCAAAGCGCATCGATCGTGGCGCGGTTGTCCAGATTATAAACACCGCCAAGCGTGATATCGAATTGCTTGGAATTGACGATCGTTACGCGCCAAGGAATCTCGGTCGGATTGGTGCAGTCGCGCAGCGCGCGGTCCTGGCTGTTAACGGTGCGATTGAAAGCGGTAACGAACAAACCGCAAAGCGGCGTGAAAACTTCGGGACCGGCGCCGTCACCAGCGGAGATAACGACAAAACGGCCTTCAATGACACTCGGTACGGCCATGGTGTGGCTCCCTAACTGCTAACGGTTCCTTGGAATGAAACGATACCGTGCCATCCTGTGGCCTCGTCGGTATCACGAATAATTTGCGACCGCAACCATTGCATGCGCCGTAACTCAGCCGGAATAGGCGAGTCGGTCAACACCAGCGGTTTGCTCGATAGCGCATCAGCAACGGTCCGATTGAGCAACGCTACGGCGTTATCCTCGTCACCTTTGGCGAATGTATGGACTGTTAGATTGACCGTTGCGCCCCGCAGGCATTGCGCCGTGAACGGTTCCACGTCGTCAACCGCCACGCGGATAAACGGCCAGACGGGTGCCGCTGGTGGCGATCGACCATAAACCCGGCTCGCAACGGCCGACACATCGATTTTAAGCCGGGTAACGATTGCTTGCCGGACGTATAGGGTCGGATCATTCGCCGCCATTATCGGACTCTGGCGGATCCACCGATTCAACAGCGTTGCGCGCTTGAGCGCCTAGCAGCACTTCACGTTTGAGCACGCCCACAAAACCGGCTTTATACGCCGATACGGCCCGCGACGGCCACTTGTGATCATAGTCTTTCGTGAAGCGCCACCGAGCCATTACGCAGCGACCGTACGGCCAATGATAACCACATCGTACGAAACCGCCGTACCCGCGCCACCGTTGAGGATTTTGAGCAGATCGGCGGTGGCAGCAGTGACGCCCCAGCCGCTCGCGCTGACCGCCAGATAATATTCACCCGGCTTGATCGTATATTGACCAGTCGCGCCAAGCGGACCGACGAAGCCGTTTGCGACGTTGCCGACGATGATGCTGTTGACGTTGGCCTTTGCCGCCTTGATGTAAATCATGACAATTTCAGCAGCGTTGATCGTGGCGCCAAAGGCGTTGATCAGCGTGCCGGTAAGGTCCAGATTTTCCGTTGCGGAAGCGGCCAGCGTGCGCGTATCGGCAAACATAATGTCAGCCTGACCGACCGTGAGCGTGCCTGGTAAAAGCTGCAATGCCTCGCGCACAGGGGCGATTTGCAGGCGGGGATTACCGAGGTCACCAGTGCCGACCAGACTGGCCGAAATGTTCAAGCCAATATCCGCTGTTACGCCCGCCATGATTTTGCTCCGTGTAAAGTTGCGGACGGTATAGCACCGTGCGAGGCGGGCGGCAATTATATAGATTGACAATACCGTCAACCGCGCGCAGCATCGTTTCACACCGCCCTGGGATTCATAAGCAGACGGCGGCCCCACGACTGTTGATAATGGTTAGACTGCGGAAGTATCAAAGGTGGCCCGGGATCGGCGGATTAAGTACCCACCCAAAAGTCTAACAACGGGGCAAATTAAGCGGGTTGACCGTGAACCACCCAATGCGACAACGCTGCGTCGTATTCAGCCGATGCGACCGCCCATGTGGTGCCCTCGGCATCCGTGATCTGGTCATCGGTGGTTATCTGCACACCGCCAGTCTGCAAAACGATCAAAGCCGTATCGCGATCGGTATAGCCCGCCGCCTGGCGCATGCGTTCCGTTGCCGGTTCGCGCTGCACCTTAACCGCCTGTGATTGGGTAACGATTGTAACATCACCATTAGGCTGCTCGGTGCGAATCACGCGGATCAACACGCCTTCAGGATAAAGCGGGGGCAGTGCGGACAATAGCGCGCCGGATATGATGGATTGTAGCGTCATGGCGAGGGTGTATCATGCCGCACGCACGGGTGCAATTATAGGGGTTGACGGTTGCGTCAAATTATATAGAGTGATTCGCACAGGCACCCAGCCTGACGGAGATACGAGATGGGCAACAGGCCAGACGACAGCTTACCGTGGGAGACCAAGCCCTGCGACTTTAACGTAGGCTGGACTTCAGTCGGCTACATCCTTCGTGGCCCGCACCATGGAACCTTCGTCCCCTGCCATCACTGGGGTGATCGACGTGATGCTGAAGCTCATGTGATGTTCCTCAATCGTGGGCTGTCTCGCGACGAAGCCCGTGAACGAACCTTGGCGCTTGTGCACCAAGAGGTCTCCACCCCCACGAGCCCAGCATCATGAGCGGGGCGCATACTCCGGGGCCATGGCGCGTCATTATCGATGATGCCGGCAATCCATTGAGCGGGCGCCCCGGCGTTTTCTCAGACGAGCACGATTGCGGTATCGTCCACTGGGACGGCTTCGTGCAGACATACTGGCGCTCGGCGCGAGGCGACAAAGAGATACACGCCAACGCCCGCCTTATCGCCGCCGCACCGCAATTGCTGGAAGCGCTGGAGGCCGCTGAAAAACACTTTGGCCCCTTCGCTGAAATTACGATCAACGGAATTCACGATGCAGAGGATGTTCGTGTTGTCGCCCTCATCCGCGCCGCCATCACCCGCGCCCGTACAGGAGACACCTAACATGTGGCCCTTCAAACGTCCCCAGCCACCTGAGCAAAAGCGCCCACCGATCAATGAGGATTGGCGCGTTGGGGATTTGGCCGTTTGTATTGCTGACGGCACATGGTACGGATATTTTCCGGGCGAAGGTCCAAAAATGAACGACATTTGCCGTGTGCGAAACGTAACCGCCGGCAATGCGCTATGTGACGGTACGCCCGGCTGGTATTTGCAATTTAACGAATACCCCGGCGTACACGCCTTCAACGCTCAATCATTCCGCAAGCCCGAGGCTGACGATCGCGGCGCAACTGAAGAATTTACCGTCCAGATTAAGCGGATGCGGCCCGCCGTGGTGCCCGGCGATTATGTCGTAAGCGGCCAGCCACAAAGCGCGCTTGACGTTATGAAAATGTCAATGGGGCGCGAAATTGGCCCGTTCACTTGGCAAATTGACAGATACGGAATGACGCGGGCCATTTATCGGGTATGTACGGACGAGACGTTTTCAAAAGTGTGCGACATTGAGTGGTGCGTTACCCCACGTACCATATTTACCGCCACTATATCTTAATAATGACCGAACAAAGGCGAGTCGTGCGCGGGAAATACGCAACCGGATCCGAGCGATATTGGCACGGTGACGCGCGGGCCGCCCTTGTTTTTCTGGACCAATTCCGCCCATAGACGGCTATAAATGCTGATACCGGCCGCCGCGTCACGTTGCGCATCGCTGCTATAACTGACCGATAACGTGCCGCTTTTTACGCTTGCCAGACCCGACCCGAGCGCTGCACCAGCCTCACTGACACCAATGCCTTGCGCAGTCATCAAATCGCACGCGCGGACAATAATTGCCCGTGTAAAATCACCCTCGGTCCACGTCTCGTCCACATCACGCGCCGCATCGGTCAAATACGCCTGGATTGTCTCAGGTGACACCGCCGCAAATGACGGATAACGCGTGATCAAATCCGCAACGCTGGGCTGCACGTAACCGGGGACACCGACGGGCTGGTACGTGCTGACCACACCCATGATGATTGTTTCATCGAGACGGCGGCCCGCGTCGGTGACAATTGCCACGTCGAACACGGCTGTTTCGCCATCGACACCGCCCGCAAGCATATAATCGGCATAGGTATCGGTAAATGCCACGCTCGGGAGCGGGTTGTTCATAATCACCGTACCGGCAATTACAATCGCGGTGTAGGAAACGACCCCTTCGCCCGGATCCATAAACGCCGTAAAATCATGGCGCCGTGTATCAATTTCGTCGGGGTCTTTGGAGCGCCATGTAATAGCCATATGATTATCCTACACTATACGCGGTACGATTGCGAGATGCCGACACCGCCAGCCCGCCGCGCGCTCCACTATATGCCGTCCGGCGGGGCGGAACGGGCAAACCTTCTCCGCTCAACGCATAGGCCGTGCCGACACCGCCCGCAATACCGACAGCAGCGAATATCGACGACCCAAAACCGACCGCAACGCCAAACCCTGCGGAGATACCCACGCCAGTCGCATACGCGCGACCCGTGGCCGTTGCTGCACCGCTCGCACTGGCCGTGCCGACAGCGGATGAAATTATGACACCCGGCGCAACGCCGCTTGCGTTGCCCGTGCCGGCAGCAGTACCGACCGCCGGGGCGATACCGGCGGCTGCGGCTGTTGCTGTACCACTGGCGGCCGTACTGCCCACGCCGGGCGCAACGCCTCGCGCTGTAGCACTTGCCGTGCCGGTTGCGCTGGCGGCACCTGTAGCTGGGGCAACACCGGCGGCTGTGGCTGTTGCCGTACCGGTTGCGCTGGCCGCGCCAACCGCCGAGGATACCGTTGACCCACCACTGGACCCGCTCGCATCACCCGTACCGCTCGCTGCACCAATTGCCGGTGCGACCGCGCGACCTGTGGCCAGGGCCGTTCCGGTTGCGGGTGCCGCACCAATGCCCGGTCGTACGCCCCGACCGGTTGCAGTTGCGGCACCTGTGGCTGGGGCGGCGCCTACGCCCGGTTTGAGTGCACGACCGACCGCTGTGGTGGTATTTGTGCCGCTTGCCGCACCGATCGCTGGAGCAAGAGCACGTCCAATGGCTGTAACTGTGCTGGCACCGCTTGCACTGCCAACTGCGGCCGATATCGTAGCACCCGCAACGACACTGCCGCCGATCTGGTCGAAGCCAATGCCGTTGAAGCCGGGCATTTAACTAGCAGCGGCTAAGAGAAACAGCGCATCCTTATCGATGTTGAGGGCTTGGGCTGCAATGTTGATGAGCGGATCGTCATAGCTGATGTAATCGGCACAATCCCATGCATCATTTGTCCGCCCGTCTGCCTGCGCAAGATACGCTTTTACCCCCGGCATGACGCCCAAATCCCAAAGCGCGTTGCGAATTTGCATCTTGGATACTTTGCTCGGCACCGGCATGCTGAATTGCGCGGGACGTTCGCCGTTCCAGATCGCGCCGTCTTGCGGTTCATCGACCCAATCAGCTTCGGTCAAATATTCGACGTCAACGCCAACGGGAAAAACCTCGCTTCCAAGCTCGCAAATCTGGCAAACAGTGCGGTCACTTGTGCGGATGAGGGCAATGCGCATCAGAAGCTCTTGCTCAAATGATCAACCACAAACGACTGGGCAACGCTGTTATCGTTCTGCATGATCCCGATGAAGCACTTGTCGGCCTTTGTCGTCATGTACCCGAGCGCTGGGCTGGTCTCTATGTTGACCCATTTTTTTCCGCTGATCGAATACGCTAGCGTGTATGTCGTCGCAGCGGAATTATAGGTGACCCGCAAGAACGCGGTAGGCCCTGCCGTGGTGGTGAATGTTGTCGCACCAGCCCCGGTTAAGCCGTCAATTTGACCGCGACGGGCCTGAAGCTGCAGGATGCTTTGCAGTTGCAGGCCATAATATTTAAGCGTGGCCGATTCGAATGCCTGGATGCCTACCCCGCCAGCATTTGAGAGCGGAATGAGGTTTGCCTGAAGGCGGATTGCCACCCACCAATCGCCCGATACTGGGACGGTGATTTCATAACCGCGCATCCGATAGCCCGTCGTAGCGCCAGCGGCCAATTCGGCAATCAGGCCAACATCCGGATCATCGGTCAGCGTTACGTTGGTGGCATCGCCAGACCGCAGCGAAACGGACGAGGCGAGCGGGGGCGCCCAATACCAGGGGTTTAGATTGGATGCGAGCGGCGAAATGTACACAACAGCCGTGCCGCTCAATGTGATCATTGAGCCGGTAACAGGCGTGAATGCCATTATCGTGCCGCTGGCCGAGAACACCCCGGTGCCGCCGATACGCCCGCTGCTATCCTGAACAAAGACGGGATAGGGCAAACCATCAATGACGCCACCAGCGGCAGGTAACCGCCCCTGATCGTTCGCGACAAACCCCGTCCAGCCCGTCAAGCCTGTGCCGGTTTTCGTTGTGGTAAATTTGACGAGATCCGCGTAATTCACGCTACTCGGCCTTTACGGCTTCCCGTGCCGCAAGCATCAATTCGCGCACTTCGGCATCATCGGTAATCCCGGCCTCATGCGCCGCAGTTACAGCGTCGGACATGGCTTGCTGAATACGTTGTCCAAGCGCGGGGTTGCCGACGCTATTGGCCGAGGTGCCTACGGCTGCTGATATTTTGGGTTTGGACATGTGGGGCCATCCTACGATGAAATATCAGACTAATTAATCGAGCGAAAAAACTGTCGCCGGGGTGAGTCTAGGAATAATCCCGGTACCCGTGACAATGTTTGGCGTAACGGTCCCGCTGAAATAAATGACACTCGCGCCAGACACCGCAGCACCCGCCGAGAAATGAGTCACCGTGCCCGAACCGCCCGTACCCGCCGGGAAATCGATATTTGCCGCTGGGCTGATGGCGCCGGCAGATGGTGCGGGGAAACCGCCTGTGGTGCGCGCAACGGCCACGCGGGCGTAGCTAGTATATGCCGCCTCACTGGTCGCCTGTGTGCCGGTTTCGCCAGGGTCAGCCGTGTGTAGCGCAATGAAAATGCTCGTCAGGGGAGACGATGCCGCATTGTCGGCAAGATTGGGAATTGCGGTGCCGTTAAAAATCAGCCCCAGCAAGTAGTTTTCCATTGAATTACTGAGCGACATTTTACGGTCCCTTATGCCCGTGACCGGGGCACCGTGAGGCACCCCGGTACGTATGCTTAGTTATTTTCGGCGCGCTTCGCTTCGATGGCGGCGACAATCTCGGCCTTATTGGCGGTGGGTGCAATTTCCACACCCTCCAGCAAAGCAATGTCGGTCAGTTCGGCCTTGTTATAGCCGGACAGACCCTTGGTGCCGTCGAAACCGTCGAACCAGCCCGTTCCACCCTGAGACAAGGCTTCGTCGTCGTTAATTTCCAGATCCGCGCGGGTTTCGCCCACCTGGAGCGTAACGGGCGGGGTGCTGTTAACAACCTTAGGACCGTTGCTGATGTTCGTGAGGGTATATTTCGCCATGATTTAAATCCCGTCCAGATAGCGGAATGCGCCAGTGCGGATAACCTCGACACCAGCGGTCCGGAAGATGCCGGGCACTTCGTATGCAAAAGCGCCATCCTGATAAACCGGCAGGAATTTGTGCGGCATTGGAAGGTGCAGCTTAACAACATCCTGAGCGTTCTTGTACGCAACCGCACGGCGGGTGGAACCCGAACCGGCTGTGTTGAGGCCGAGAACACCGACAATCAGGAGCGTCTGGCCCGTGGTTGCCGTATAGATGTTATTGCGAAGCAGGAACGAAAGGATCGTTTCGCTGTTTGTGCCGGACATTGGCGTTGCGCCAAGATACGAAATGATATCGTACGGCAAAAGCACCGTATCCGCCATTTCAACCGTAAGCGAACCGGTCCAGACGCCGGTCAGCATGCCGTTAAAGTCGCGAACAATCTGTGCGCTGGTCTTGGTCTGGTTACCCGAACCGTCAAACCATGTCGTAACCGAACCGGTGCCATCCGCAGGCGCGGTGCCCGTGGTGACGCCAGCCGAGTTAGCCAGGCCCAGCAAATTCTTGGTGGCGTCACCCGTAAGGGATACGTTCCACATGAACTCCTGATAGGCGCGACGTGCGGCCATTGCCTTATCGGCGGGAAGGTTCATGCCGAGCAACTGAGACTGGCCCAATTCCTCGATATTATACCCGTAACCAATGGCGGCCATGTGCGCCTTGACGGTCGAGATATCGCGCTGAACTTCGGCCTTTGGCACATCCTTGGCGCCGCCGGCTTGCCATTCGGCCTTACCCACGCCGTTCGAAATGAACGTAACGATACCGGGCGTCCACTCGGGAGCGCTCGTATCGACATAGACCAGCTTGCCGAAATCCAATTCGGGGAATTTCGTTTTATAAACGACCGGATTGATCGAATATGCCTGGTTTGTCAGGTACGCCAGCGCAGCCTGTGGAGCATCGAGAAAATTCTGCATGTTAGTGGCTCCTTACGAGGGCACGCGGCGGAGCCGCACAATGAAAAACGCGCCGATACCGGTTGAAGCCGTTTCAGCCTCGACACCGGGGACGGCATAGATTGCACCAGCAACCGAGGCGTTGGTCCAGCGACCCGTGGCGCTATCCCAATTGACCGCGATGCCCTCGGCAAAGGCGGCATTGGCGATGCCGCCCCACACGCCTTCATTGACGACCGGCACGTTATCGTACTGCACGTACGTATCGCCGTTGCCGGTTACGAGGTGCTGTGCGGCCGCGATGCCGATATATTCGCCGCTGGTCAGTGGTGCACATCCGCCACCAGCGACACGCTGGACGGGGGCGCCAAAGGCGATCGTTGCTGTGGCAGTCTTAGTGGAGGCGTCCCACTCCGACATGTCCATTGACATGCCCGGGAAGCCCTGAATCTGAAACTGCGTATAAGAGGTCTGAAGTGCCATGTTCGCTAATCCTTACTTGGCCGTACGGCTGGCATTGAGGTCGTTGACGCTATCCTGCCAAGCCGATTCCGATGCGGCATGTGAGCCAACGGACGGTGTGAGGAAAGTGGCGCGGATCCCGTCGGTCATCGCCGTACCGCCCGCGCGGGGGAGCGTGGCAAACGATGCTGCAAACTGTTCGTCGGTCCAATCCTTGGCCGCATCGCCCACATTTGCCAGCACGACACCCTTGCGAATATCTGCGTCGGTCATCGCGTCGGTCACGGTCAGCGAAGGCGCAAGCACCTTGGCGTCAGCAACCGTTGCGGCCCGTGCAGCGACCATTTCGGCCAGCTTGGCGGGGGTAACCACTGCGGCGTCACGAGCGGCGGTGATCGTCACGATTTCAGCGTCTTTCGTGCTGATCGTGGTGGTCAGCGTGGCAACTTTGCCCTGCTCGGCGGTCAGCGCTGCGGCAGCATCGAGCAACTGTGCGTCACGCTTTGCAATTGCGGCCTCAGCTGCATCGGTGACGAGCAGGGGCAGCCCGTCAAACGTAATGGTCTTTGTCGTCATGGGGGTTTCCTTACTGTCGTCGTCGTTAAAATCCCAAGCATCGCCAATGCGGCACATGCTGCCCGCACGTCCGCGCGGTACGATTGCGATATGATTGCCTATAATATCGCCTACCATGCGGCCATCGTAGGCTTCACCTTCATCGTTAATGCCGGGGGTCATATCCACCTCGACACTATACCCGGCGGATAGTTCAACCGTTCCCGCCTCAACGGCGTCGATCGCATCCCCCGCTTTAACGATCATAGGCGTGCGAACAACTTTGCCGTCCTGCTTCACCCAATCGCCAGTGTACCCTTTTGCAAATTTTGACCAATTGTCCCGGTTTACATTTACCGGGGGGTGGCCGAGCGTGATAGGTTTATGAGAAAACGACGCCATTGAGGCATCGGAGAATACCACATCGCCGTCGCGCTGAATTTTCACTGTAGTTTTTTCGGGCATGCCCATTTCGCGTCCGGCATATTCATAAATGCCAATCCGAGCGAACGGAGCGTCAGCCACCAGGTAGCCGTCAGCCGTGCGGCTGGTGCCGCTAATTTCCATCCGATCTGCTACGTTAATGCGCATGGGCGGTAGGCGTAAGCGAAATTGCGCAACGGCGCAATAATTTATATTGACGGTTACGTCAAGGGGCGATAGGGTGCGGGTCGTAATTAGAGGGAGCGAATCACATGGTTGAATTTGGCGAAGCGATACGCGTTGACGGTAAGCGGCCGGAGTGGCTGGCCACGGACCAGGCGTTTGACTGGAGTCGGACCGAGGGGTTTACGGACGGATGGCTGGTGTCCCCTGCTAACCGACTTATTCCCCAGTCTGTAAAATTTTCATCGAAGGAATGGGCTTGTATCGAATTTATCTATCTGCCCACCGACCATCCGTATTACGCAGCAACGTCCGCCGGTTTTAAATATTGGCCGGGTGGTGATGCTGCGCCGACTGATTGGGATGGTGGGTACGTGCTGTTACGTGATGGCACGCGGTATTCCGGTCAGTCAATTTGGTATCGCCCTTACGGGGGAGACCCTGCCGACATTATCGGTTACCGCCCGCGTGCCATGCCCACATGGTTTCCTGCCCCCGAAGGGCCATTCGTACCAGACGAACGGACCGTGCGGCATATTCGCGATGAGTTTCTAAAAGGTGGCTGGTTTGAAGGAACCCCAACGATTGAGAAACTTAACGACATGCTCCCCAAACCGCCAACGCTGTCGGAACGTCTAGGCGACTTGACATCTATTTACATCGATAAGGGTTTGCCGGGTTATCAAATACCAGCCGATCTAATGGACGAGGTTGTAACCGCTCTCAGGGAGTCGGGCAAATGAGCCATGTTTTATCCGTCCTGGCGGTAATCGCCTACGTTTGCACGGTATTTGCCGTCGTTACCCTGTGGTTCGCTTTTTGGATCAACCGAACGCACGAACACCCGTGGCACTTCCCGGTCGCGCTTGGCGGTGTGGTCGGCATTGTGTATTTTGCCGGGTGGTTGTGGTCATGAGCGGTTGCTGCCCGAATTGCGGGTACGACATGGAGGTTGATAAACCGATCGAACGGGACGGGTTTATAATTCGACCGTACGGTGACCCCGAGCGGGACGGACGATCGGTTTATTTTACGCCTAACGAACGCTCCGCTTTGTGGGCAATTGTCAAAGCTGGGGATGTGGCGATATCTTACGGCGCTATTGCGGAACGGCAGTCGTATGAGGGCGATAGTAACCATGTAAATGTTTACATTTGCCGGATGCGTGCAAAATTCCTCGCTACGTTCGGCATTAACCCCATACAGACCGTTCGTGGACGGGGCTATCGGTGGGTGGTGGCGCTGTGAATATACCCGGCAAAATTGGCAATTATTTTTATCGTGTGGTCCGCGTGGACGGTACGCGGTTAATCCTCGTCAAGACGCAAGAAACTTTGCCGCACACAACCACAATACGGCAATTGGCCTGGCAAATCGGCCGGTGGGGGCAACACGCCAATCTCGCGCGCAATTGCCGCCGTATCGCCATAATGCTTCAGGTTGCGCGCCACATGGTCAAGCCGTGGGTGGGCCTTGCCGCTGTGCCTCCACACCCATTCAACGATACCGACCGACCGTTGGCGTTCCGCATCGAGCGAAGCCGCCAGCTTGACCGTTTGGTCGGCCGCGATTCGAGCGGACCGCTTGCGCCCCAGCCCGGCTGCTGCGTCTATCTGTTTGCCCAACTCGCGCGCGGGCGTACGTGCCTGGAACCCCGCAAAAAACGCATTTGCCACGCGGCGGCGCGTCTCGTCCGATACGTCCCGTATGAGCGACGTGTTCCACGCGATCGATTGTTCAACGCTTAGCCGCGCATCGGCCGGACCGATCATGGCGGACAGATCCACGCCACTTGCCGACAAAGCGCCCGCCACGAACCGCCGGCGATGCCATTGCTCCAGACTGACCGCCCATGCATCCAGCACGCCGCCTGTGGCCGTAATATTCAACACCAGCCGCGCTATCTGCTCGGCTAGGTTCGCTTCGGCTTGCTCATACTCGGGGATGCTGTCCGTTATCGACGTTATGGTGCGCCCGTACACGGGTAATAGTTGCTCACGCGCACCGACGCGCCATGCTTCCACAACCGGCGCGTAGCAACGGTACAGACGGTTACGTTGCTCTTGTGTGGTCGTGATGAGCGGTAGGGGCTTGCTGCGACGCATACCTTGCGCGCGAGCGGCTGCCGGTAGGTCAATTAGCACGCAATTCCTCAAATATTTCCGGCCCCAGCACAATTTTGCCCGTGTACGGCTGGACAGTCGCCAAATCCGGCGCATCGCCATACGTGATCGTCATGTGCGGCTGGTATTCGCTGTAATCGAATGATGCGCCCATTTCACGCATATGTTCATTGCGCCATTTCAATTCGCTGGATGAAAACAGCAGCACGGCTTTGGCGTCACCGAGCGGTTCCACCAGACGTGGGCCGCCTGCACCAATTTCAATCTTGCTTTGCCACGCTTCACCAATTTTCATCCAATCGACCGACTCGCGACTGTAAATTATCGTCACGTGCAAATCCGGCACAATATCGGTGAAGCCCTGTGCGGTTGCCCATTTAATAATTTCGGCACGATTGACCACATCTCGGCGCACGTACAGCGTGCGGGGTGCTGCGTCATTTAGCGGAGCGGGCGGTATCGTTTCAATCTCAGGCACTATCTCGGTCGAGTCAACCTCGTCCGGTTCCATGCCGTGCTTGGCAACAGCTTCCTCCAGACCGGGGTAATCGCCGCTCTCAATCATTGAGTTAACCTCGGCCTCACCCAACGCATCGGCATTGATCGCACCGCTATTGACGCGAATCTGGAACGCTTGCGCACGTTTGAACTGCACGTCGGCCCGTTCGCTCTCAGTCATCTGGCTAAGTGGTGCATATGACCACCATGCGTCGGGTTTGGCCGTACCAAACACGCTGGGCAGCATGACCGCATCGAGCCTATCCAGCACGGGCGTAAGGTCGGTCGTCTGGCGGCTGGCGATGTGCTTTTCAAAATCCTGCTGCTCGCCTTTGCCCGTCGATTGCATGCCGCCGGGGCTGATACCGGACAGCCGCGTAACGGGAATGTCCGTTTCGGCCGCCACACGCGCCACAAACGCCGTGAGCAGATCGGGAATGCCGGTAAGCGCAACCTGGCGCGTATCCCACGTTTCGCCCGAACCCTCGGACCCGTCGCCACCATCGATCAGCTTTACGTTGAACATCGACTGGAAAAGCTGCGCCATTTGCACACGCTTCATCAGCCGCCCCTCATATTCGGCAGTCGTCAGGTTCTTGCCGAGGCCGGGGATACTTATCGTATCTGATTTTAATTCGGCCATGAGCGCCGCGGTATAGCCGTACGCAGCGTCACTGCTCGTCAGGCTGGACCATAGCGACATGAGCAGCGGGTCGCCCCAATATTGCCCAAGGTCGCTATTGGGGAGCGCCTGGCGGATGACGGGGATGACGCGCGACGGATCCACCATCGTGCCGTTGCGCAACATGTAATATTCTGGCTCGCCAAAATACGGGTTATTCGGGTCGTAAATTATATCTTGATATGAAAGCTGGTGGCACGTCAGGACCGTTGCATATTTTAGCTGGCCCTTGCGAATGCGGCTGGGGTCCAACGGCTGGTCGGGCGTACCCTGACCGTCCACACCGAGCAGGATTGCAGCGCCGCCGTACAAGCGTGCCTTGCGTTCCGCATCGTACAGTTTGGCCCATAATTGCAGGGATTTCTCAGCAGCCGACAGCAGTGTTATATCCGCATCATCAGCCTGCCAGTCACGACCCGCGCGGCACATCTCCGAAGGTATTAGGTCATGCACCTTACGGCACATGCCAGACGATCGGTAAGCACTGTCAATCTGCCCCTGGCTGATCATGTTTATCATGGAATAGCGGTTGTAGGCGGATTTGTCCGACCCTCCGCCAAGACCGGATATCACATTTTGCAAACTATCGGTAAGTGCGCGCATGGGCGGTGCGTATCACGGTAGCAGATACCTGACAAGCGCGGCAATATCCCCATCGGTGTCACCCTCGTCCAATGCGCCGCCGTCTATCAGGGCTTGGCGCACGTCTCGCAACTGACCAACTATGGATTGGACGGACAATGCGGCCTGCTCGTCGGAATATTCAGCCATCACCAATTCATCGCAAATCGCTGCATATTGTTGCCAGACCCGCTGCATTTCTCCTGGTGTGACCTTCTGAACATCGCTGATCCAATGCGGCGCATCGTGCCCGAGCCAAAATGCGTCATCCTCGAACGGTGCGGTAAAGGCGACTTCAACACCCTCCAACTGCGTAATTATTTCAGACGTTTGCTCGGGTGTCACGCCGCCAAATATGTAGGAATATTCCTCTCCGAGCGTGGCGTTATCGCACACATCGATAATATCCGCCCCTAGCTGCGCGTCTGGACCAGCGGACCGATAAAGCGCCTCGGCATACTCCCGCACATGGTCAATCATGCAGCGGCACCCCAAGGTCAGCACGCATACGGGCCATGACTTTCGTGCCCCACGCCTGCGACTTGCCGAGCGTGCGGGCCGCGGACCCGATCGAATGGCCCTCTGCGATCAACTCGGCAAATGCGTCGTAACCGGGTTGTGCAGCTTCCTGGCGGAGACGGGCGGATTTGGCGCCTGCGGTTGAACGGCTCATGGCTCGTTCCGATAACCTGGGAGAAATTGGACGCCGTGAGTGTTAACTTTCGCCGGTCGCCAAACTAGCCCGCAACCTTGGCAGGCGTGGGTGTGGTGGGGCGACTCTGCAAACGGCCCCTCATCGATATGACGAATACCACAATCCGGACAATGCAAAATCATCGGAATTGTGTAATCCGGGTTAAGCTTTCCAGTCTCTAATATCATGGGTGGTCCTCTCCAACGGGCCAGCGTTTGCCACATGAGCAAGCTATCTCGTCACCTTGGCGTGTCTGGCGGTGTATAAATGCGGGCGGTTCGGGTGCGTGTCTGGCGCGGCGGCCATAGCGGGTCACCACTCGTCGCCTTTGTCACCTAGGGCAACAATCGCACCAAAAACCATTCCTATGGCGCAACTGAGCCGAACAACGCCCCAATCGAACGGCAAACTTTGCCACGTAAGAAAACACGCCAGTGTCCATATGGAAAAGAACAACACGAGCGCCATCGATCCGACAACAAACGACGCGGCGGCAAAATTTAACAGGCGTATCATCATGACGCCGCACCGAGTAATTCAACCAATTTGTTCGCCTGTTCAATGCGGGCATCGGCGGCATCGGCGGCATCGGCGGCATAGGCGGCGGCATCGGCGGCGGCAGACGCGGCACGGGCCGCCGCATCG
>Ga0126314_10000172_pt1 | contig 34201 bp, 33 predicted proteins | sample Plot105B_FD_92535 | JGI IMG/M metagenome (GOLD analysis project Ga0126314, IMG submission 92535) | Serpentine soil microbial communities from UC McLaughlin Reserve, CA, USA - Plot105B | ecosystem: Environmental > Terrestrial > Soil > Grasslands | place: USA: UC McLaughlin Reserve, Lake County... | reverse complement strand
TGGCACCGCTACGACGTCCGCGCGCACAACCGAGGGCGCAAGTCGTTCCACCACCCCGACGTCGGCGACCTCGACCTTGGCTACCAGAGCATGTCGCTGAACGGAACACCCAGACAAGCCCTGATCGCCTACTACGCCGAACCGGGAACAGCGGAGCGCGACGCGCTCACCCTCCTCGACCGAGCCGACATCGACCAACACCAGAACCCGAGCGAACAACCTGCAGAAATCGACGCTTCCGAGCCGAAAACGTCCGACAGCAACCGTGACGGTAACGCTGCTGGGACATGACGGTCGACAGCGGACTAGCTGGCACAGATCACGTCGCGGGCTGGGAGCCAATCTGGGAGCCTTCCGCCACACCGCCCCGCACACAGTGATGGACTTCCGAGGACAACGTCCACCGCGAGGATCCTGCATCTCATGCGTGGCGAGCCCACCTGATAAGGCAGAGGTCAGTGGTTCAAGTCCACTTAGGCCCACCTCACGAATCCCACGCCCACGTGAAGGTAACGACCTGATCAAGGGTCGGAACGGCACTCCCGACCAGGGCCACGAAGCGTTCTGTGGAAATCCGGTGCGGGCCGCTCTGAGGATGCGGGATTATCTGCGCGGGATTATCTGCGCGAGCTTGGGGAGATCCCTTGCCCGCCCGTACCTCGCTTGGTCCTGACTTCGCCAAGGTCTGGACCGCCAGCGCTGTCTCCAACGTCGGCGACGGCGTCACCATGATCGCCGGCCCGCTGCTTGTCGCGCAGCTCACCGGTGATCCCGGTCTGGTCGCCGGTGCGGCGTTCGTCCACCAGCTGCCCTGGCTGCTGCTCGCGCTCGTCAGCGGCGCGTACGTGGACCGGCTAGACCGCCGCCGACTGGTGATCGTGATCAACCTCGGCCGTTCCGCCGCGCTCGCCGCCCTGGCCGCCGCCGTGGCCACGGACAGCGTCACAATCCCGCTGGTCTACGCCGTGTTCTTCCTGCTCGGTACTGGCGAGACGCTCGTCGACACTGCGTACGCCGCGATCGTACCCACGCTGGTATCCGATGCCCATCTGGAACGAGCCAACGCCCGGCTGATGGCCACCTTTGTGATCGGCAACCAGCTCGCCGCCAAGCCCCTTGGCGCGTACCTCTTCGTCGCCGGCGCGGCCGTGCCGTTCGGGTTCGACGCCATGACGTTCCTGGTCGCGGCGGCGCTTCTCGCGGCCGTGCGCTGGCGGCCGCAGCCGCTCGACCCTGCCGCAGGCGGCCGCGACAGCCTGCGCGCCGACATTGCTGAGGGTCTTCGCGCTCTGTGGGAGCGACCGCCCGTCCGGCTGTTGGCGATCTGCCTGTGCGTGATGAATGTGCTGTTGTGCGCCGCCTTCGCCACCTTCGTTCTGTACGCGCAGCATCGGCTCGGCCTCGACGAGATCGGGTTCGGCATGCTGCTGTCGGTATGGGCGCTGGGCGGCCTTGCCGGCGCGTGGCTCGCCCCGCGGCTGCGCGACCGCTTCGGCCCGAGCGTGCTGCTGCGCGCCGGCCTAGTCATCGAGACCGCAACGGAGCTTGTCCTCGCAGTGACCCGTTCGCCGGTGGTCGCCGCCACCACGCTCGTTGTCTTCGGCGTGCACGCCATGGTTTGGGGCGTCATCACGGCGTCGCTCCAGCAGCGGTTGGTGCCCGATCGGCTCCGCGGCCGGGTTGGCAGCGTGTTCGGGCTGCTCGCGCTCGGCGGTGCCGCCTTAGGCACGCTCGCCGGTGGCTTCGTGGCCGACGCGACCACGTTGACGGCTCCGTTCTGGCTGGCCGCCGTCGGCATGGTTGCGCTAACCGCGAGCGTATGGCGCCGATTCACCGATGCCGTACTGTCGCCGGCGCACCCCGCACCGACACGTTGACAACCAGACGCTTTTCCGGGCGCGGCGGCCCGCCGTCCGGGCTGCGTGTCCCGCTGACAGCCATCCGACAGGATCAGGGGTCGCGCTCCGCCCGGCCTGGTGACGCTGTCCTCGCTGCGCTGCAGGCCGCGCCCGCATGGGATCCGGATAAGAGGGGACCCAGTCGCTCTAGGCAGATTTGGTAGGTGTCGCCCAACGGACAAGTGCGTTGTATCGATGACATTGCGGCCCCGCATAGCTTCGGACTCCAGCAGCCGGACCTGGTGCTCGTTCTCACGGCGCCGGCGCGGAAGGTCATCGAGGTCTCGCAATCTGCCTCTGACCTCCATTCGCCGCAGGATCTCGCCGACAGAGGGTCTGAGCGCGATCACGCCGAAGGCGACGGCGTGATCGGTGAGCGCTTCCTCGTAGGCGGTCAGGGGGTTCGGGGGTTCCGAGTAGAGGATGAACTCCAACACGACGCAACGGCTGGAGCGGCATACGGCGAGAAGGTCGCCGACGACCTGTTGCTGGACCACGGACTCCTGCTCAGGACTTCTGCGCCCGGCGCCCCAACCGTTCCGTACCCAGTAGTCATCTTCACTGAGTGATTCCCACCCAAGCTGCTGCGCGAGGTATTGCGCCAGCGTCGACTTGCCGCTGGCCGCTGGACCGGTGAGCAGAACGGCGTTCCCCACTCTGGGATTCGAGAGTCCGCAGTTGGGGTCACGCCAGACTTGAGAACATCCCACGCGCATCGTCCAGGCCCTTCCAGTTCTCGGCATCGTCAGCGACACCAGTCAGATCGCGGCTGGCGATCCGTCCCGCGAAGTACACGGCTTGGACGGCCGCACGGAAGCGTCGGAGGGTGCCCAGGTGCTCGGCTATTTCGCCGGCGGGGATTGGCCCCAGCTCGGCATACCTACGCAGGAAGGTGCTCGCCGACTCCTGACCACCGAGGTACATCACTGCCGACGCGACGTCGTAAAGAAGTGGCCCCTCGGTTGCCCCGGTCCAATCGATCAGCCCGACGGCGCCAGTGGCTTCGTTTAGGAGGAAGGCCTCAGGCGCCGGGTCGGTGTGGAGAACTCCCCAGGTCAGCGCTGGGAGGGAGTCAAGCTCCGCTCGTGCGGCTGCAACCGCGGGCTTTACCCAGGGCTGCACGCTGGTTCCCAGGGCATCCGGCCTCACCCAGACGAAGAACGAGCCACACTGCAACTCCGATCCGCCGATGCGATGAGCGTGCGCGAGCGTGGTCGCCATCCAGATTTGGTCATCCGTCGAAACTCCGCGCAACGGGTTTCCTGGCACCCAACTAAGCAGAGCGACCGCTCCATCGCCCGATCGCGCCGTCAGCGACGCATCTGACGTCAGCAGCGGTTCACCCGCGAGGAGGCCTCCCTCCGCCATCCGACGCGCGGTCCGTGCTCCGGCGTCCAGGGCCCGGCGATTGTGAACGGGAACCCACTTGGCGACGTAGCGCCCCTGTTCTACCCGAACCTCTGCAACAGCGCTGTTCATGCCGCCGCGAATCGGAGCGATCGCCACATCCGCACCTTGTAGACCCCAGCCCCGACGTAGAAGGTCGGGCAAAGCCTCAACAAGGTCGTCCGAGTCCACTCCGACAACCTACGGCTCCGCCCGGCGCCAGAGGGCACCCCAGTGCTACGGGCAGCGAAGTACAAGCAAGCCGTGCGCTGTTCTGGACACCGGCAGAAGTGAGGGCTCTGCTCGCCCGGGCAAGGAGGACATAGCGCCACTGCGGGATCCGGCTATGGCCCGGTCCTCCGCTTATTTCGAAATACCTCTGAAACCCACCGGCATTTTCAATCTACAACGCACTGGGGGGCTTGCGGCAAGCCCCCTGTTGGGGCGGAGAATCATCACCTCGACCCAAGAATGTTGCCGGACGTGGGGTTTGCAAAGTGCGGGATCGGCGGGGTCTGCTGTCGACCTACGGATTTCGCGGGGGCGTCGAACCGCTGGCCCGAGCCCGCTGACCATCGTTCCTACCGCGGTCGCTGGCTGATGGCCATCGCCGCCCCAACGCCCAGGCATCTGAGTAACCATGCGCACTGAGCCGTAGCAATCGGTCGCGCGGGCAGCCGCTTCTAGGCGCGACAACTACACATGACCTCACTTCGATATCGGAGATGATGACGTGATCCCCGTGACCACCGATGTCTTCAACCTCCCCGAGCGTCTTGCCGCCAAGGCCGACCCGGCGCTGATCGCGGGCGACGAGCAGCACCTCGCAGTCGTCACGGAGAGCCTGGAGCAGCAGATCGCTAACCTGTCCGGCCGTCTCGACGCCCAGCGGAGGGCTCCCGGCGGCAAGGGGCGGCAAGCAGTGGACCGGGATCTGGAGATCCACCGGCTGACTGCCAACCTGCGGATGCTGCAGCGGTTCGGCCTTGACCTGTGTCTCGGCCGGATTGTCAGCGCCGACAGCGCGGAGCCGGTTTACATAGGTCGGCTCGGCCTGACCGACAGCGCCGGTCGCCAGCTGCTAATCGACTGGCGAGCGCCCGCCGCCGAGCCGTTCTTCGCGGCGACCCACGCTCACCCGATGGGTCTGATCAGCCGCCGCCGGTACCGTTGGGCCGGCGGTCGGATCATCGATTACTGGGACGAGGTCTTCAGTCCTGAGGGGCTGGACGGGCACGTCGCGCTCGATGATGATTCTGCGTTCATCGCAAGTCTGGGCAGCAGCCGCTCGCCCCGGATGCGCGACGTGCTCAGCACCATCCAGGCCGATCAGGACGCCATCATCCGCGCGGCCTCCCGCGGCGCCCTTGTCGTCGACGGTGGCCCGGGTACGGGGAAGACCGTCGTGGCTCTGCATCGCGCCGCCTATCTTCTCTACGCCGACCCCCGGCTGAGTGGCCGCCGGGGTGGTTTGCTGTTCGTCGGCCCGCACCGGCCGTACCTGGCCTACATCGCCGACATCCTGCCGAGTCTCGGCGAGGAGGGGGTGCAGACCTGCACCCTGCGTGATCTGGTGCCCGAAGGAGCTGCTGCCGCCGTGGAGACCGATCCCGAGGTGGCCCGCCTTAAGTCTTCTGCGGAGATGGTGACAGCAATCGAGCCGGCAGTGCGGGTGTACGAGGAGCCGCCGACCAAGGGCCTGCTGGTCGAGACGGACCTGGCCGACGTCTGGGTCAGCAACGCCGACTGGGCCGAGGCGTTCGAGGCACCTGAGCCCGGTACGCCGCACAACGAGGCCCGTGACCAGGTGTGGGACGCTCTGCTATCCAACTTGGTCGACCAGCCCGGGGACGATGACGGCGAGGACGAAGAGGTGTCGGCGGAGCGACTCCGCCGGGCGCTGCGGCACAACGTGGAGCTGATCACCACCCTCAACCGGGCGTGGACGCTGATCGAGCCGACGGATCTCGTCGGTGACCTGTGGTCGGTGCCCGCGTACCTGCGGCGGTGCGCGCCTTGGCTCACCCTGGACGAGGTCCGGAAGCTGCAGCGGGAGGATGCCCAGGCCTGGACAACCGCCGACCTCCCGCTGCTGGACGTGGCGCGACAGCGGCTCGGCGACCCGGAGGCGTCGCGCCGCCAGCGCCGACGGGAGGCCGCGGTCGCCGCCCAACGTGAGGTGATGGACCGGGTGGTCGACTACCTGCTCGACACCGACGACGATCCGGAGAGCTCGCTGATCATGCTGCGCGGCGAGGACCTCCGCCAGACCCTGTTCGATGAGGCGGCGGTGCCGAGCGCTGGCCCGGACCGGCTGGCGGGCCCGTTCGCGCACATCGTCGTGGACGAGGCTCAGGAGCTGACCGACGCCGAGTGGCAGATGCTGCTGCGTCGCTGCCCGTCCCGGAGCTTCACGATCGTCGGTGACCGTGCGCAGGCCAGGCACGGATTCACCGAGTCATGGCGGGAACGGCTCGAGCGGATCGGGCTCGACAACATCAACCTGGCCTCACTGAGCATCAACTACCGGACGCCGGAAGAGGTCATGGCGGAGGCCGAGCCGGTCATCCGGGCCGTCTTCCCGGACGCCAATGTGCCGACCTCCGTCCGCAGCAACGGTGTCCCCGTCGTCCACGGACCGAAATCCGACCTGGGCTCGGTCCTCGACACCTGGCTCGCCACGCACGCCGAAGGCATCGCATGCGTCATTGACGCTCATGGCATTGAGAATGACACGTTCAAGGCGACGTCCCGGGTCCGGTCGCTGACCCCCGAACACTCCAAGGGCCTCGAGTTCGACCTCGTCGTCCTCATCGACCCAGACGCGTTTGGACAGGGCACCGTTGGATCAGGCATCGAAGGAACCGTCGACCGCTATGTCGCGATGACCCGCGCGACGCAGCAACTCGTTGTGCTCACAAGCACCTGACGATGGCGCTCTCGACGGTCCCATCAGGCAGCATGACGCGTGCCACGCCGATCCACCCGTGGTTACAGTCGGGGGGTGAGCCGGTGGATGGACGACGCTGTGGAGAGCTACCTCACGGAACTGGCGAAGACGGAACACGAGGAACCGGTTCTGGTCGAGATGGAGGCGCGGGCCGCGGAGCACGGGTTTCCGATTGTCGGGAGGGCGACGGGTCGCTTCCTTGAGCTAGCCGCGCGAGCCGTTCGCGCCCGACGTGTGATGGAGCTCGGGTCGGGATACGGGTATTCGGCGTACTGGTTCGCACGGGCGGTTGGGCCGGAGGGCGAGGTCGTCTGCACGGACGGCGATCCGGCGAATGCCAGGCTGGCCGCAGACTACCTGGGCACGGCAGGCTTATGGGAACGGGTGCGCTATCAGGTCGGGGACGCCCTTCATGAGTTCGCGGGCGAGGAAGGCGACTTCGACGTCGTCTACTGCGATGTCGATAAGGACGGTTACCCAGACTGCTGGCGTGCGGCGCGTGATCGCATCCGAGTAGGTGGCCTGTGGCTGTGTGACAACACGATTTGGAGCGGACGGGTGGCAACCGGAACCGACAGCGAGGGCTCTGCCGGCTACACCGCCTTCATCCGCGAACACAACCGGCTAGTGGCCGAGGATTCCCGGTACGTGGGCAGTATCGTGCCGATCCGGGACGGCGTGATGACGGCTTTGCGGATCCAGTAGCGGAACTAGATCCGTTTGATTTTCGCGAGCCAGGCCGGTGCGCCGTCGTCGTGAAATCTCGTCTGAAGCCGGTCCGGATCGATGGCGGCGACCTCCCATCCAGTGCTGGGATTGAACGCTGCCCTCAACTCTTCCTGACTGATGGGGTATGGGCCAGCAACAGGACCAACGTCACTGAAGCACAACAGATATAGGGCTCCACCGTGCTCGGTCACCGACGCCAGACTCGCTACGTATCCTGATCGCTCCTCGCCGTCGAAGGTGTGGAACAGTCCGCAGTCCAGTACCGTCTCAAACTTCCGCTCCAAACGCGTCAGCTGGAACGCGTCAGCCACAGCGAACTCAACCTTGATCCCACGGTCCTCAGCCTTCGCTCGGGCGATCGCCACCGCCGTCTCAGCCACGTCAATGCCGAGAACCGGCAACCCCAGTGAGGCGACATGAAGAGCGTTCTCGCCGGTCCCGCAGCCGGCATCGAGCACTATTCCCGCGAATCCACCGTCGGATGCCAAACGCACTACTGCTGGCTGCGGCTGCCCGATGTCCCAAGGCGCCGGGCCGTCGCGGTACGACGCATTCCAGGGCAGTTCCGTCCGCCGTTCGTGACTGGTTGGATGCCGACCGCTGAACGGATTATCAGCGACGGTTCCTGATCGCTCCGACACCTCGTTCCCTTCCTGCGCCTGATCTTGTCACCTGATCGTGGGGTTGAGCGCGTTGCTGATGTTGCATCAAATAGGCGCCCCCCTTGTGTGGGCGCCTTACGGCACCGATGCCTCGGACAGCGGCTGTTCAGGCGCACTAACCCGTCCAAGCTGAATGGTCATCTCGTGATCGCCCAGCCCCGGAAAAAGAGTGCCCGCGTGCTGAACGGCAATCGCACCCCACCTTAGGGCGCTGGCCAGTGACTCGTCGCGAGAAAGGTCACGATCACGCGCCCAGAGATAGCCGGCGAGGAAGGAATCACCGGCTCCGACAGTATTGACGACCCGATGGACCGGAGCCCGACCGTACAGGGCGCCGGCCTTGTCGAGCAGGAGGCCGCCATCGCCGCCCATACTGACCAGCACGGTTTCCACTCCGCGTTGCAGCAGTACGTCAGCTGCACCGACTACATCGCCCACCGTGAGGAGTCCACGACCGGTCACGGTTGCCAGCTCGCAGGTGTTCGGCTTGATCACAGTGGGGATGTTGGCCTCGGGCCCGGACAGCACCGCATGAAGTGCCGCGTCGGACGTATCGAGCGCAACATTCCGGCCCGCCTGTTTGGCGAGAGCGATTGCTCGCGCCAGCTGGAAGGGGCTGAACCCACGGGGAAGACTGCCGCAGTACGCAAGCCAGCCGTCTCGTTGACTGGCATTCAGCGCCTCTTCGACCAGCTGGGTGACTTCGTCTTCGCCCAACTCCGGTCCGGGCTCGTTCAGCTTCGTCGTGGCGCCGTCGTTTTCGATCAGCGACACGTTGCTTCGCACTGTTCCGTCAATTGAAATGATCCGAAGTTGAACGCCGTAAGCCTCCGCGAGTCCTGCCAACTCGCGTCCCGCAGGTCCGCCAAGGGGTAGGACCGCGATGGTGTCAGCACCGCTCGCGTGGAGGGCCAGCGACACGTTGAGCCCTTTGCCGCTGGGTTCTCGCAGCGAAGACTGCACTCGGTTGATTCCCCGATGGATGAACCGGTCGAGGCCCAAGGTGATATCCAGGCTGGGATTGGGGGTGACCGTAACGATCATGCGGACTGGAACGTCTCGTCCGGCTCCAGCACCTTTGCCGCGCGGCCGGCGTAGATAGCGGCACCTCGGGCGCCGGCCTCGTACGCCTCGGCGAGCCGGAAGGCGCCAAAGGTCTCCTTCTTCGCGGCGAGTACCGCCTCGCTGTGTGACCAGCCGCCGGTGACGACCAGGTCCTGCGGTGGTCCCGCGACTTCCGCCATGGCGCGATGAAGTGCATGTGCTTGGGCGGTTGCCGCTGCGACAACAGCCCACCAGATTGCGCCCGGAGTCGCGTCGTCGCGGATTCCCGACACCGATAGTGCGTCCGATCCAATGCCGTTCACTTGGATACCGCTCGGTGTCACCTCGATCGCCTGCCGATCAAGTGCCGCTAAACCTTCACGATCGACACCAAGCATGGCAAGGGTGCGCTGCATCGCGAGTCCACCTTCGGTCGCCGCGAGTAGCGACCAGCTACCGCGCTGGATGGACCAGTCAGTGGTGACTCCGTTCTTCGCCAGGGTTATGATCTCGATGCCGGACAAAGTTGGCGGTACCGTCCGCAGCAACGCTTCCGCTGTACCGCACGAGTCCAGCTCTGCGCCAGGTGTTGTAGCGCCTGCACCAACCGCTGCGGCTTGATGATCATGACCGGCCAGAGTGAGCACCGCGCCATGCAGGCGCCGATCGACCAGCTCTGAGCCGATGGCTCCCACCGGATCACCTGCCATCACCAATGGCGGCATCAGGGTTGGGCTGGCGCCGGAGAAGTCGAGCCCGTCCGGCCACCAGGCCTGCTTGGCGATATCGAACCATCCGGTTCTCGAGGCGAGGGAAAGCTCGCACGCTTCCTCACCGCCAAGCATGTTTGCGACGTACTCAGCAACGTTGAACCGGCGGACTGCCGAGGACGCCCGCTCCTGATCATGGCGCATGAGCCAACGGTGCTTCGTCAAGCTGAACTGCCCGCGCAGCGGCTTCCCTGTGGTGGCACAGAACAGGTTTTCACCGAGCTCGCGACGGAGCGCATCGACCTCGGCGGAGTCGCGGCCATCGTGCCACGCGATCACCGGCGCCACGGGATCACCTGCTCGGTCGACGAGGACCCCGGACTCGCCCATGCTGGTGATGCCCACCGCGGTGATCGGCTCCAGATTCGCGTCCGCTGCCACTGCTTCGTTGAGCGCCTGACAGCTTGCTGTTACGAGATCGCGGGGCGCCAGTTCCACCCCAGTGGCTGTGGTCGTCCACGGCGTCGGAGCGCGTCCTTCACTGACCACCTGGCCATGCTCGGTAAAAACCACTGCTTTCGCCGAAGTTGTCCCGATGTCGAGGCCCAGCAGCCGTGCCACGAATCACCCTCTCGCTCTTGATTCGGAATGATTGCAGATGCCGGTCCCCGGGACCGCCCACGAAAGGTTCGCAATGCCGCTGGCCACCACTGCTGAGCTTCTGGACGAGGCCGTCGCCGCCCGTCGGGGGATTGCAGCGTTCAATGTGATCACTATCGAGTACGCCGAGGCCATTCTCGCCGGCGCCGAAGCGGCGGCCGCGCCAGTGATTCTGTCGTTGAGCGAGAACGCCACGAAATTCCACGCTGGCGACCCGCGGCCGATTGCGGCCGCAATGGTGAAGCTCGCCGAGGGGTCGGACGTACGAGCGGCTCTGCACCTTGATCACGTGCAGGACCTAGGGTTGCTGCACCAGAGCAAGGACGCCGGCTTCAGTTCCGTCATGTTCGACGCCGGCCACCTGGCCTACGTCGACAATCTGGAAGCGACGAGGAAGGCCGCGGATTGGGCCCATGCGCAGGACATGATCATCGAAGCCGAGCTGGGTTATGTCGGTGGCAAGGAAACCCAGGCCGCCAGCGCCCACGCGGCTGGCGTGCGCACCGACCCCGAGCAGGCGGTGGAATTCGTTGCCCAAACCGTAGTGGACGCTTTGGCAGTTGCTGTCGGAAGCTCCCACGCCATGACATCGCGCACTGCTGTCCTGGATGTTGACCTCATCGCCCGTCTTGATCAAGCGGTATCCGTACCCCTTGTCCTGCATGGATCCTCAGGCGTTTCCGATGCCGACTTGGCCGCAGCCATTGCCGCCGGCATGCGCAAGATCAACATCGGAACAATCCTGAGCATCGCCTTCAGCGATTCGATCAAGAAAGGTCTCAGCGACGATCCGAACGCGACCGATCCCCGCAAGTACCTCGGCCGGGCGCGAGACAACATGGCGGGGGTCGTGACAGGCCTGCTGCGTGTTATCGCAGACCGGGCATAGGCATTGACGGGGTTGACCTTCAAGTTCACTGGGCCCACCCACTTGACTAGGACAAGCCGGCCTGTGTCTCGTTGGAGCACAGGTACGAATGTCTGGAGGCGGGGTCCTCACGGCATGATGGCGGGATGACGAACAGCCGGATTGGCAGTCGGGACAGCATGCTCCGGGTCGCCATTGTCGGGTGCGGGAATATTGCGCACCAGCATGCGCGGGCATACGCCGGGTCCGGCCGCACGGAGTTGGTTGGGTTGGTCGACATCGTGCCCGAGCGCGCCGAGGCGTACGCCGACGCCTACGGTGGCCGGACCTACCCGGACGTGACGAGCCTGATGAGCGAGGCCCGCCCGGACCTGGTCAGCGTCGTCACCCCACCCGGCGCGCACGCTGAAGTGGCAACGAGACTGCTGCGGGCGGGTGCGTCAGTGCTGATCGAGAAGCCTCCCTGCCCGACCCTGGCCGAGTTCGACATCATTGCGGAGGCGGAGCAGGCCGGCACCGGCACCGCGTACGTGGTGTTCCAGCACCGGCATGGGTCCGGCGCCCGCCGGGCCGCTGAGCTGCTCGGCTCCGGCGCACTCGGCCGCCCGCAGGTCGCGGTGTGCGAGACGTTGTGGTACCGGCCGGACAGCTACTTTGATCCGACCTGGCGGGGCACCTGGTCCGGTGAAGGCGGTGGCCCGACGCTGGGGCATGGAATCCACCAGATCGACCTGCTGCTGCACCTGCTGGGACCATGGCATCACCTGACTGCCATGGCGGTCCGGCAGGCCCGACCCGTGGAGTTCGAGGACGCGTCGTTGGCCGTGGTCGGGTTCGAGAACGGCGCGGTCGCCTCGGTGGTCAGCAGCCTGCTGTCACCACGCGAGCTGAGCCGGATCCGCATCGACACCACCGCTGGCACGCTGGAGGTCAACCACGTGTACGGATATAGCGACGCAGACTGGTCGTTCGTCCCCGTCCCTCACGCGTCGGCACCGGCGAGCCTGGGCATGGACCCGGGCACCCGCGACACGACCGGTGCACTGCGCGATTCCAGGCCGGAGGTGTCGGACGGTGCGAACGATGTTTGGGCGGCCAGCGCCGGCATCGACATACCGAGCAACCACGCCGCTCAGATCACCCGTCTGGTTGACGACTTGCTTGCCGGACACACTCATCAGACCACCCTGGCCAGCACCCGGAGAACGGTCGAGTTCGTCAGCGGCGTGTATGCCTCCGCGCTGCTCGGCACCGGGATCCTGCGGGAAGACCTGGTGCCTGGCCACCCGTTCTACGCCGACCTGACCGGCGGGATGGCTGCCGACGACATCACCGCACGGATGACCTGACCGCACAGGAACTATTTCCACGTCGACGCGGCGGCACTAGATTGAATGGATCACCTGAGGAGACCGCTATGCCCCTCCGCCGACTGATCCGACCGATGACAATCACGGTCTGCCTGCTGCTGCTAGCCGTCGGCTGCGCCCCCGGCAGCGGTGGTGAGGGGGGCGAGGATGGATCCGGCGGGCAGGTGGCCTTGCGGATGAGCACTTGGGGCAACGACAGCCGGCTGAAGCTGACCGAGGAAGCGGTCACCGCGTTCGAGCAGGCCAACCCCGGCATTACGGTCCAGGTGGAGAACAGCGAGTTTGGTAGCTACTGGGACAAGCTGGCGACCCAGACTGCTGCCAACGACGCGCCCGACGTCATCCAAATGGACGAGGCCTACATCGCAGCGTACGGCGGCCGCGGTGCGCTTCTCGACCTGAGCACCCAGTCATCCGTGCTCGACATTTCGGCGATGGATGCCAAGGTGCTCGACACCGGCAAAGTCAACGACACCCTGGTCGGTGCGCCGGTCGGGGTCGCGAACTTCTCCGTCGGGGTCAACCCGGAGCTGCTGCAAAAGGCCGGCCTGAAAATGCCGGACGACAAGAAGTGGACCTGGGACGATCTCGCCACCATGGCCTCGACCGTCACCCAGAAGCTCGCCTCCGAGGACGTCGTCGGGATGGACTTCTTCGGCCTGGGCGCAGCGGAGATCGGTGCCTGGGCACGCCAGCACAACCAAGAGGTGTTCCCGGTCGAGGGCCAGACCGCAGTGACCCAGGAGACACTGGTGAGCTACTTCGAGTTCGCCAAAAAGATGGTGGAGATGAAGGCGACACCGGCGGCTGGCAGCCAGATCGAGAACACTACCGCGGCGTTGGACTCCAGTCCGTTCGCCACGAACAAGGCCGCGTTCCACCTACAGTTCCACACCCAGATTGCAGCGTTTGTCGCCGCCAGCAAGAGCGATCTGCAGTTGCTGAGGCTGCCGGCGCAGAAGTCGGGTGAATCTCCGCGGATGGTCAACAAGGCGTCGATGTACTGGTCGATTGCGGCCCGCGGCGAGCACACCGAGGAAGCGGCCAAGCTGGTCGATTTCTTGATGACAGACCCTGCGGCGGTCAAGGTCCTCAAGGTCGAGCGGGGTGTTCCAGCCATCGCGGAGGTCCAGTCCGTTATCGAGCCGGAACTCGATGCGACCGGCAAGATGTCGTTGACGTTCGCTCAGGACCTGCAGGACGAGGTCGTTCCGCCGCCGCAGGTGACGCCGCAGAATGCATCCGGGTACAGCGCCGAGGTGACGCGGATCGGCACGGACGTGCTGTTCAACCGGAAGAGTCCGGCCGACGCCGCGCAGGAGTTGCTGGCGGTGATCAAGGAAAGCAGCGGCTGAGTTCGTCCTGCAGCAGCAAGGTCGTGCCTCCGCTGTCATGATCGCCAGATAACAGCGAGGGAACTCCGTGAAGATCGTCGATGCCCGGGTGATAGTCAGCTCACCCGGCCGCAACTACGTCACCCTGGTAATCGAGGCCGAGGACGGGGTGATCGGGCTCGGTGACGCGACCCTCAACGGCCGCGAGCTCGCCGTCGCCTCCTACCTACGGGATCACGTCTGCCCATTGCTCGTCGGCCGCGATGCGCGCCGAATCGAGGACACCTGGCAATACCTCTACCGGGGCGCCTACTGGCGGCGCGGACCGGTCACGATGACCGCAATCGCGGCGGTCGATGTCGCGCTGTGGGACATCAAGGGAAAGATCGCTGGGCTTCCGGTGTACGAGCTGCTCGGGGGTGCTGCCCGCGACGGGGTTATGGTCTACTGCCACGCCAGCGGGTCGACATTGGACGACCTGAGTGCGGATTTCCAGGGACGTATGGACCAGGGGTACCTCGCGATCCGGGCCCAAGCGGCCATCCCTGGCCTGATGAAGACCTACGGCATCGCCCCGACTGATGGTCAGATCTACGAGCCGGCCAGCGGTAATGTCCCGCAGCAGGACACCTGGGAAACCAGCACGTACCTCGACTTCGCCCCGCAGGTGATGGCCCACCTCCGTCGCGAGTTCGGCTACGTCGTCCACCTGTTGCACGATGTCCACCACCGGCTGACTCCGATTGAGGCCGCCCGCCTCGGCGGAGCTCTGGAGCCGTACCGGATGTTCTGGATCGAGGATCCGACTCCGGCCGAGGACCAGTCCGCGTTCCGACTCATCCGGCAGCACACAACGACGCCGATTGCGGTCGGCGAGGTGTTCAACAGCATCTGGGACTGTCAACAGTTGATTACCGAGCGACTGATCGATTACATCCGTACCTCGGTGTCCCACACCGGCGGCATTACCCACCTGCGCCGAGTCTTCGCCCTGGCCGACCTGTACGGAGTCCGCTCCGGCTCGCACGGTGCGGGCGACCTTTCGCCGATCGCTATGGCCGCCGCACTGCACGTCGACCTCAGCATCCCGAACTTCGGCATCCAGGAGTACATGGGTCACCGCGACCCGGCCGGCGAGTTGTTCTCCAGCAGCTACGCCTTCCGTGACGGGTATATGCACCCCGGTAACCAGCCCGGCTTAGGCGTGAGCTTCGACGAGGAGGCCGCCGCCAAGTTTCCGTACGAACCCAAGTACCTGCCGGTCAATCGTCGTCGTGACGGGTCGATGCACGACTGGTGAGCAGCATCGACACCTCCCTGTCGATTATGCGTGGCTAGCGCAATGGATTGTCGATGTAGACCAGGGCGTCTCCGACGGCGCGCTCTCCGGTTCCCGATGGCTGGTTGACCAGTTGCCCCCGCACGGACATGGTTGTTGAACCGCCGCCGTCCAGGTTGACCGCGTCGACCATGCCGAGTGAGTGGGCGATCCTGGCCGTTTCGGCAAGGGTCGCGCCAACACTGGTGGGCTGCCGACCGTCGATGGTGGCGAACACGATTGTCCCGTTGGCCGTCCTGCCGGCGATTGTGCGCGGGTTCCGGGCGAAAAAGGTCCCTGTGCCGCTCGGGGCCACGATCTTTCCCGCTTTGGTCAATCGGTACCGACCCGCCACCCCGTACATGTTCGGACTCGGTATGACCCGCGTGCCAGCCTCGTTGTAGAGGCGGACGTGCCGGCTCAGGCCCCCGGCGAGTGATCTCGAGCAGCCGATTGGTCTGGCGGCCAGTCGCCTGGATCGATCTTTGGCCGGGCGCCAGAACGACCCCGCGTGTCAGCTGAGTACGGACCAGGCAGCCGTAACGATCCAACACGGTCTCCACGCCATAACCGGTCGGGGTTGAGCGGCCGAAGTGACGCGTGAAGTGAACGACGTCCCCGGATGTGGTGCACCTGGTCTGGTCGGTCAACCTGGCACAGACCGACGGCACCACTGGCGGATAGTTGAGGTATTCGAGGGTTAGGGTCTCTGCCGTCCTGCGGTTCCTCATGAAGCCGCGCCAGGTCAGCCGACCTATGGTGGCCTTGCCCGTCCCGGCGTCGACAAGCAAGTTGACCTCAGCGGCAGCGGCGGCCGGTTCGCTGAGCACAGCACCGCGGTAAAGCCCGAGTCCCCGTGGCTCGCCGGGATATCGCAGGTTCGCTGTGTAGGTGAAAAAGGAAGCGTTGATTCCTGCAACAGCGCCGGAGAGCCGAACCAGGTCCGTCACTTTCTCCGCCCTGGCAAGGTCGGGGCCATATGTTGCCCGAACGTGACCTCGGGCGAGAGCGGGATCGATGCTGAGCACATTGATCCGCCATGGACCCCGGTTGGTCGTCGGGATCTGGTCGACAGTCGTCGGCTGAACACCGCGCACAATTCGGGTCAACCTGAGGCCCGGGGCAAGGCTCTGGGAAATGCGGATCTCCACCAGACGAAGGCTCCAATGCCGAGCGTGAAGGTGGTCGCACTGGCAGAGCCGCCAGCCAGGGAGCTGGCGGTGAGACCAGCCAGAACGGTGCACATGGCGAGACGGCGGCAAGAATTACGGCAGAGCGAACTCAAAAGGGGAGTCATGAGAGTGCCCGTCAGTTGGGGAAGAAACGGCGTGCCTCCCGATCCAACACAAACGTGTGCACGCTGGTGTCAGGACACGCCGAGGTGCGCTTTGCCGTCTGAGCGCGCGAACCAGCTGGCCGGACCGCCCAGGTCGCAAATTTCAGCGGATCTCGCTGAGGTTGACCGGGCGATGTTCCCGACATGATCTCGTACAGGCCTCAGCTATCCAGCTGTCCTCAAGTCCGTCAGCAATGGTGCAAGGCGAAGGCAGGTTGCCGGCTGCAACCTCGAGAAAGGTTGCAAGCTCTTGCCGGAACGCCTCGGCAAAGCGGTCCATGAAGTAACGATGACGGGGACCAGCGGGGAACTGTACGTCCGGCGACGCTGAGCGCAGCGGAAGGCCGTCGTCGAGTCCGGCCGAGATCGAGCCCTTGGAGCCGTGAAGCTCCAGCCGCACATCGTAGCCTTCGCCGTTGTAGCGCGTGTTCGAGACGACGCCGATCGTACCCTCGTCGAGGGTGAGCAGGATCGAGGCGGTGTCAACATCGCCTACCTCACCGAAGAAGGCATCGCCTCGGTTGCTGCCGACCGCATGGACCTCGACTACATCCTGCCCAGTGACCCAGCGGAGTGTATCGATGTCGTGAACGGCGCAGTCTCGGAAGATTCCTCCGGACGTGGCCACATAGGCCGCTGGCGGCGGCAGTTGGTCCATCGTTGTTGATCTAACAGTCGTCAGCCAGCCCAAGGTCCCGGCGTCGAATTCGGCCTTAGCTGCCTTGAAGGCCGGGTCGAAGCGTCGCTGGAAGCCGATCTGCACAGGGACACCGAGGTCCTCAACGAGGGCAAGCAGATTCTGGCCCGCGACGGGGTCCTCGGCGACGGGTTTCTCGCAGAATGCAGGCACGCCAACCTGTACTGCAGCTGTCAGCAGCCCGAGATGAGTGGGTGTCGATGAAGCAATGACTACAGCGTCCGGATTAGCTGCGATCAGGTCTGCAGCCGTGTCGACGGGTACGGCACCGAATCTGGCCGCCATGGCCTCCGCCTGACCTGGTACGACATCAGCGACCAGCAACGTGCTGACCCGGTCGAGCGTGCTCAGAGTGGCTGCGTGAAAGGCACCAATCCGGCCGAGGCCAATGAGTCCGATACGCATACGTCCACTCTCACGGGTTGATCCAACAGCGTGCCCGGCTAACGTGCGGCTATGGCAATTAATGACTACGCCGAGCCGGCCGCGTCCCTTAAGACCGACGGACGCATGCCGCTACTCGGATTCGGCACCTGGCAGGTCAGCAACACTCAAGCGCCGAAGGTTACCGCCTCTGCCTTGGAGGCGGGATACCGGCATATCGACACCGCGACGGCGTACCGCAACGAGTCCGGCATCGGGAAGGCCTTGGCTTCGGCGGCGTTGCCTCGTGAATCGGTGTTCGTGACGACCAAGCTGCCGCCCGACCACGCTGGCCGTGAGCGCCGGACTCTGGGCGACAGCCTGGCCAAGCTGGGGCTGGACTACGTCGATCTATGGCTCGTGCATTGGCCGCCCAACGGCCGGGGAGCGCCACGGGTTTGGGAACAGTTCATTGCCGCACAGCAGGACGGCTTGGCAAAAGCCGTCGGCGTAAGCAATTACTCGCTCAGCCAGATTGATGAACTGATCGAAGCGACCGGAGTTGCGCCACAGGTCAATCAAATCCGGTGGGGCCCGTCGCTCTACGACAGGAACGTGGTCGCAGGGCTGCAGCAGCGCGGAGTCCTGCTGGAGGGCTACAGCCCGTTCAAGGTCACCAACCTCAATGACCCGACGCTGGTTTCAATCGCGTCGGAGCACGATGCGACGACCGCACAGGTGGTTGTCGCCTGGCATATTGCGCATGGCTTCGTCGTGATTCCCAAGTCGGCCCGCCCCGAGCGGATCGCGGCGAACGCGGCCGGCGTACGGATCCAGCTGTCCGCCGAGGAATTGGCCGCCATAGACGGGCTTCCGACGGCGGCGAGAGCCAGGTCCTGGCGGAGGTCGTCTTAGCTGCCGATCATGACGGGGAAGTGGCGGCGGGTGTTGGCGGCCATGGTCGACAAGTCGGCGAGAAGTGGTTGTTGCTTGTCATTCCGGCGACGATGGACACCAGTAGAGCGCCAATGCCAGCTGGCCTCGGTGTCAACGCATCTTCGCTCGCGTTCAGCTTGTCACTCCAGGGAGCTGAGGTCTTCTGGCACATCGACCGCGTACGGCTGCAGCACGGCCAAGTCGATCACGTCCAGCGCACGGGCATTAGTGGACGCCAGGACAACCGGCGGGGCGACTCCCGCGGCGTGCGCCTGAAGCCAGCGATCGACAACAACACACCATCGGTCGCCGGGCCGAAGACCCGGGAAGCCGTACTCGGGCATCGGTGTGACCAAGTCGTTTCCCACGCTCAGCTGATGCTGCAGAAATTCAGCCGTCATCACCGCGCACACCAGATGAACGGCCCAACTTGGGCCAAAGCTGCAACAACCATCGCGGTAGAAGCCAGTGAGCGGGTCGGTTCCACAGGGCTGCAACTCCTCACCGAAGACGTTGCTTTCACCATTCACAACTCAAGTCTGAATCAACATCCCGAACCGAACCTCGTCATGGTGTGGATGACACTGCGATGATCGTGACGGGGGAGCCCATGACACCACGCGGCCGTGCAACGCCCGGCACCGATCAGGCGCCGGTTGTCACCCCGCTGGCTGTCCTGGTCGGTTGCGCCTTGCTGGTGCTGATGCAGCTCTACCTGGCCATTCCGCTCTCATCGGTCATTGGTGACGCATTCGGGCGTGGCGGGCCTGCAGCGGCGGCGGCATTGGGCACGACATTCGCAGCCGCGTACGGGTTGGGTTTCCTGATTTGGGGTCCGTTGTCCGACCGCTACGGGCGAAAGCCGATCCTGATACCCGGGATGGTGCTCTTGGCCATCGTGACAGGTGGGCTGGCTGCGGCCTGGTCGCTGCCAATTGTGGCTCTGCTTCGCTCCCTGCAAGGTTTTGTTGCGGCGAGCTTCGCCGCCGCGGCACTGGCGTACGTCGGCGAAGCACTACCGCCGCGCTGGCGGTCCACCGGGATTGGTGCCATCTCAACTTCTTTTCTTACTGCCGGCATCCTTGGCCAGATCTATGCGCAAGCGGTTGCCCAGACCCTCGGCTGGCGTTGGGTCTTCGGCCTGGCGGCCCCGGCGGTTTTGATCGCCGCCGTCGCCATAGCCACAATTCTGCTCGAGCCGGCCCGCAGCGGCCCTCCGGCCAGTTTGGGTCAGAAGTACCGGGACATGGCAGCATTGGCCGTCCGGCGCGAGCTGACCTTGGTGAACGCGGCATCGTTCACGGTGCTGTTGAGCTTTGTTGCCATGTACGCAGCTCTTGGTCCGCTCCTTCGGACCGACTTCGGACTCGAGTACACCGGCGTCCTGCTGGTACGACTCGCCGGGTTGCCCGCCATGCTGCTGGCTCCGCTGGCCGGCTGGTTCGTCGGCCGTCACGGCGCCACCCGCGTCGCCATCGTCGGGTTCCTGCTCGCCGCTGCCGGCCTTGTAGCCGAAGCTTTCTCTGCCGGTGCGCTCTGGGCGCTCGTGGCCTCCAGCGTGCTCTTCGTGCTGGGCGTAGCCACTGTCGTGCCTGCGGTGATCTCGCTGATCGCCAGTCGCGGCGGCGCATCTCGGGGAAGTGCGCTCGCGATTAACGGACTCGTCGTTTTCGCTGGAGCCTCGTGCGGTCCGCTGATAGCCCAACTACCGGTTGGATTTCCCGCCCTCATGCTGGGGCTCGCAACAATCCTCATGATTGCGGCAGGACTCGTAGCATTGAGCAACCGATGACATCGTCACAAGCCCACCCGCCATCTACTCCCCGCTGGCCGGAGTGCTGGGATAGCGGGTGAGGATCCGGCCTATACCAAAAGATCCGACTACGGCAAAGGCCGCAACCAACACCGCCTTGATCAGGACCGGCCATTCAAGCGATCGGGCGGCAATCGCCAGGCCGATGAGTATTGGCGCTTGGAGCAGATATGCCGGGTACGCGCTTCGCGACATGCGAGTCAGGGTGACCGCCCGATCTGTCAGACGTCGCTGAGCGAAGGCCAGCAGCCACACCGACCCGGCCACAACCAGGGTCGCCTCGATCACGTCCAGAGTGAGGGCCTTCCAATGCCAGCCACCGAGGAATGCGACGGTGTCGCGCTTCAGGTTGGTGACTCCGGTCACGGCCATGATCAACAGCGCGACACCAATGGCCGCCAGCGCAGCGATGCCGCACCGCCGCGCCAGACGTACTGGAACCTGTTCGGCCCAGCCACGACTTGCCACCAAGACGCCCAAGACATAGAGGCCGACACACTGCGGCCACTGCCATACGTGCAATTCGAGAACCTGTTGGCTCCGAGCGGGAAACCACAGTCGGATAACGAAGGAGGCAGCGGCGATGATCATCGCGGTCCGTACCACAGCAGCGGCGTGAGAATGCCGGACGCGACCGTGGCTGACCCATATCCACAAGGCGTGGCCTATCGAGACATAGAGCAGGATCTGTACGAACCACAGCGGGCCGGAGTCCAGAAGGGGCTGCCGAGCCCCCAGCGCGTGCGATATCTCGAGCGGTCGGCCGGCGGATCGGTAGGCGATCCACATCAGGAAAGGCCAGATCAGCAGCATGAACAGCAACCACGGCAGGCCGAGTCGGAAGATCCGCTGGCGGATGAAGGCCGGCGGCCCGTGCCGAGCGATGCTGTCGGAGGCGAACAGCCCACTGAGAAAAAAGAACGTTCCGATCACGATCAAGGCGCTTGGCCCTAAAACGGCCCCCAGCAGCAGTTCCACGCCTGTCGGCATGGTCCCTTCGCTCACCTCGTCATACGGCCAACCGCCGATTGCGGTATAACCCAGCAGCGCATGGCCAGCGATGATCCAGGCCACGAGCACAGCCTTGAGGTTGTCAATGGGCACCATTCGCCGGCTGTCCAACGACAGCCCGTAGCTGAATCCCGGTGGCTGTGCCCGATCGACCGACACCCCCGGGTGTTGCTCGCTCCTGCCATAGATCGTCACTTCAAGTCGCTCGCTGCCCTTGTCTGCGATGTCGTCCGCCGAGGATCCGGCCGGGATTGGGCAATTTCACAAGCATGCGTTGCAAGAGGTTCAGCCCAACGAATCCACATGACACAAGCAGTGGAGATGGAGACGGCTCTGGACAGAGGCAACATCTTGGCTCACGGAACAATCATGCGCAGAATGCGGTGAGACGGTCCAGATTTTCAGCGCACGGCTTCGGCAGCGAAGGTTCGCAGTGGCCCGCCCGGTGCCACCCACCGACTCGCCTGCTGGCGCAGAGTGGTTCCGATTTCGATAAGCAGTTCGCCGGAAAGCAGTGGTTGAGGGGAGAGACATGGCGACAGCAAAGCATGATCCAGCAGCCGTCGATGAGTACTTGGCGGGATTGCCGGCGGATCGGCGTGATGCCCTTGAGGAACTGCGGCAGCTCATCCACGAATGCGTTCCCGATCTCCGCGAGCGGATCTCGTACGGCACGGCAGTGATCCTTGCGCTCAAAGGTGACCTGGTCGGATTTGTGTCCCAGCCGAACCATCTGTCGTTCCTCACCATGAGTCCCGATCTTGCTCGCGCGATGAAGGCTGAGATTGAGCGGACCCACCGCCTCTCCGGAGCGACCATCCACTTCAGCCCGGACAACCCGTTGCCCCGCCCGCTAGTCGAGAAAATTGTGCTGGCCCGAGTCAAGGAGCAAGGGGTCGGTCCGCAGCAGATAAATCCGACCGCTGGGCTACACGCCCGGTGCTCACCGGCAACCGCCGCTCTGCTGCTCGGCAGCAAAGACCTATCGGGTTTCGGTGACCTTTTGCAGCCCTCGGGGTGAATCTGGATCGCCGCCGCGGGCGATCGCGAGGTGCCGCGCCAACTGCTGGAACGGAAGGATCTCCAACAGTGGCGAAAGAGCTTCGGGCACCTGAGCCGGGAGTTCGATGCCAACGGTCGAGGCTGCGACTGCTGCCGGCGTGCCGACGCAGAACACATCTGCGTCCTGCTCGGCGAGCCGGTGCAGCACGTCCTGCATCGCGCTGCCACCGATGCCCGAATTGACAACGGCCAGGACCGGGACTTGGGGGTCGATCACGGCCAGCGGCCCATGCATCAGGTCGGCACCAGAGAACGCTTGGGCCGACATGTAGGAGGTCTCCATCAGCTTCAGCGCCGCCTCCCGAGCAGTGGGATATGAGTAACCGCGGCCGGTGGTGACCAGGCGCTGTGCGAATCGGTAACGCTGGGCGACTTCGGCAATCTCCCGGCCCCTGGACAGGAGCGCGTTCGCAAGATCGGGAAGTTCCGCCGTTTCTGCTCCTGCACCACCGTTGATCCGATCCAGCAGCAAGTAGAGCGTCAGCAGCTGAGCGGTATAGGACTTGGTCGCGGCAACGGCCAGCTCGGGGCCCGCCTGGATATCGATGGAGAGGTCGGCGGCCTGGTCGAGCGGGGAGTCGGGCCGGTTGGTCAGCGCAATGGTGAGGGCGCCGCAGCCGTGGGCAACTTCCAGCGACTCGACGAGATCTGGTGAGCTGCCGGACTGGCTGATCCCGACCATCAAGACGTCGCGTAGGTCAGGTCGGGCACGGTAGGCGGTCAGGGTGGACGGCGACGCCAATCCGCATGGAAGCTTCAAGACGATCTCGGCCAGATACTTGCCGTACAAGGCGGCGTGGTCGCTGCTACCCCGGGCGACGAAGATCACGAAGCGTGGTCGGTGAGCCGCGATTCGCTTCGCTGCCGCCGCCACCTCACTCGATGCCCCGCGAGCGTGCCCAATCAGGCCTCGCCAAACTTCGGGTTGCTCGGCGATCTCGGCAGCCATCAGCTGGCCGGGCCGGCTCGACGCCACGGGCGTGGTCACTCAGACAGTGTGGCAGTCGACGCCACATCCTGGCTGGAGGCTTGCTGCCTAAGACCGGCGACGAAAAACGGCGACCGGGATCAGCAGATAGAGGGCTACAGCGAAGTAGCCGATCACAGCCACTGTTGGAAGAAACAGCCCAAGGATCAGCAGCCCGACGTAGCCGGCAAACCCAGGCGTCAAACGCCGGGTGAGGATCCTGATGTCTTCGTCCGCGACATCGGTCCGGACGTGGCCTTCGCGGACGACATAGCGCCAGAGCACGAAGAGCACTACGGCGATGAGCAGCAGGTTCGCCCCGTAGAGGGTGGCGGCGACCCGCTCGGCGTCGCGCTCACCGACGTACTCTGCGACCAGACGGGTTGGGAAGGGCAGAAACGAGACCAACAGCAGCAGCAGCAAATTCACCCGCACGACGATGTTGTCGGCGTATTCCATGTAGTCCGTGATCGCGTTGTGTTCCAGCCACGTCACGCCGATAGTGGCGAAGCTGACGACGTAGGCCAGATAGGACGGCCACTGGGCAAGTACGGCTCGAAGGAGATTCTCCTCCGAGCCTTCAGGCACTGAGATTTCCAGCACCAAGAGGGTGATCGCGATCGCGAACACCCCATCACTGAAGGCTTCCAAACGACGGGGACTGAGCCGGCGGGCGGGTTGAGAAGAGGACTTGCTCTCGGTCATAATCCCTATCACCGCATTCGTAGGTCCTACGCAAAGAGCTCGATCGGTGCGCCGAGTGTGGCCGCATCGTGCGGCCTGGAGGGGTGGTACGGCAACACCCGGATCGGGGTGGTCAAAGAGTCAAGCCGCCAATGAGTGGCGAATGCGCGCAGCATCTGCCAGCTCGTTTGCCATCAAGACCCCATACGTGAAGCCGTTGTGTCCGTTGCTGGAGCCGGCGGCGGCTCCCAACCGGGCAAGGTATCCGGCGGAGACCATGGCGTCTTGGTGTTCACCCAGCTCGGTCTGCAGATGTTTGGCCTTCCGGACGATTCGGGAAGCCTTCTTGTCGGCGGGCTTGGCTAGCTCCCCGGCATAGCGGAGACGTTTCGTGGCCTTGCGGGCGCGGTGGAGCTCTTCGATATCACCGTCAGCCTGCTTGAGCCGTCTCTGAGCCTTGCGTTTGGCCTTTCGCACGTAACGGGAAGCATTCGCCGCTTTGCCATCTGCGGCTTCGGTCAGCGGGGGATCGGTGCGCCAGACTCGGAGCGTCTTCAGAAGCTGCTGATAACGCTCACTGGACATGCCCTCATCCAGTTTGTCCGCTGCTTCGTTGCGATCGAGTGCCAAAGTCTCCTGGATATGCGCGGAGACCGGGCCATACACTTGCTCTGGCGGCAGCTGAGCGATCCGATCGGCCAGCCGGGCCGCCAGCACATCGCAGTCTCGAACCTCACCGAGCAGGCTGGCGTACCAAACCAGCTCTGCATCGAGTGCCGAGGCCTGCTCGGTGTCGAACATGTCGCCGAAAATCCGCAGCGTGCTGCGCAGCCGCCGCACCGCGACCCGAGTCTTGTGCACCAGCGGCTCACCCGTCCTCAGGCCCACGTCATTACAACCGATCACCTCACACTGTGCGGCGAGGTAATCGCGGATGAGTGCACCAAACGTGCCGTTACGGTCCGACCGGTTGCGGGTGTCCGCCGCTGTGATGCCAAGGGCACGGTGGAGCTTGGTGTTGCTGCTGCTGGGCCTTGCGCCCGCCTTCAGCAGCCGGGCTGCGACTTGGGCTTGGGTCTTCTTCTGCGCTGCGGGACCGAGCTCGACCTCGATCTCGCGCCATTCCCGAGATGAGCCGGAGTCGTGTGCTGTGCTCCTGACGGCGTCATCCGCGAGTTCGAACAAAGCTTGGCCTTCTGCATCCATTACGCGGCGGGCCGTACGGATAGTCCAGATGGTGGCGACCGGCACCAACTCCTGACGGCCTTTCAAGCCGGCCACAGCGCGGGAGATGTCATTAGGCGGCTGCGGCCGCCTGGACCGGCTGTGCAGCTCCACGCGTGCCGAACCGGCCGGAACCTTCAATTGCCAGCCGGTCTCACCGCCGCCGATGCGCCGCCGCAGCGTTACCCCAAGATCGAGAAGGCTTTGGTCGCGAGTATCAAAGTATGTGTTCTCCAGTTTGCGCAATGTCTCCGACACGGTGCCGCCGTCCGGGACCAGCCCGCGAAGATCGGGCATGACCCAATCCCGCTCGACGTCGAACTTCTCCTCACGTTCCTCATGGGTCTGCACTCAGTCACGACCTTCCGTCTGGCGCGCGCTACGGCCGTCACTTCTTTCTTAGACGCTCGTATGCCTCCGGGCAATCTGGACTTCAAATGAAGATGCCACATCGAGGTGAGCATGCAACGCATCGCCGCGAACATCACATCATTGAACTGAGGCAGAGCACCCCTGCTCGTTCACGCCGATACGGCCGGCTTGGTGGCTTGAATGATGGCGCTATGAATGCCCTCGGCTGCCCGGCGGGTGAACAGGACGGTCGCGGCGGTGAAGCCGGCGGAGGCGAGGCGGCCGAGGTACTCTTGGCGGGACATGGCGCCGGCAATGCAGCCGACATAGGATCCTCGTTCGGCGCGTTGCTCCGCGCTGAGATGATCTTCGGCTACGACGTCGCTGATACCGATCCTGCCGCCGGGGGCCAGCACCCGAAACATCTCGCGGATCACCTTTGGCTTGTCGACCGACAGGTTGATGACACAGTTGCTGATCACCACATCGACCGATTCATCCGGCAACGGGATGTCCTCGATGGTGCCCTTGATGAACCTGACGTTAGTAGCCCCGGCTCTGTCGGCGTTGCCGCGGGCGAGCTCGAGCATTTCGTCGGTCATGTCGACGCCGTAGACAAACCCGGTCTGGCCAACTCGGCGAGCCGAGAGCAGCACGTCGATACCACCGCCCGAGCCGAGATCCAGCACTCTTTCACCGTGCCGGAGCTCTGCCACGGCAGTTGGGTTTCCGCAGCCCAGGCTGGCGGCGACGGCCGCCACCGGAAGGCTGTCGCGGTCGAGCGACGCGTAAAGCGCGCTGCCGAACGTGTCCTCAGCCCCCGAGACCGTGGTCCCGCAGCACCTGCCTTCGCCGCAGTCGTCGTCGCAGCACGATGCGGTGCCCTGACCCGATGTCACAGTCACCGCTGCCGCGGCATAGCGTTCGCGAACCTGCTCGCGCAACTGATCGGTGGCAGTTGTATCCGGCATGTCGAACCCTCTCATATCGATGAACTTCGATACGAGAGTTTAGCTATACATCGAAGGTTGTCAATATATGGCACCCTAGAGACATGCCGACCGCGGAGCGCGCTTTATCAGAGCGGCGGTCTTTGCCGTTGCTCGCTGACTGCTGTGCGCCGGTAGCCGACCAGGTGATCGACCCAGATGAGGCCGCCAGGCTGGCGGCCGGATTCAAGGCACTTTCTGATCCGACTCGGCTTCGACTGATCTCGCTGGTTGCTGCCCAGGGCGACCGAGAGGCGTGCGTGTGCGACCTGACCGAACCCGTTGGCCTCAGCCAACCGACGGTTTCCCATCACCTGAAGCAACTTGTGGATGCTGGCATCTTGTCCCGGGAGCAGCGAGGAAGGTGGGCCTACTACAGGCTGGTGCCCGAGACCCTGAATGCGCTAGCAGGGCTGATCTCCTCGCCATCTCGCTGAGCGGGACCATGGTCCGGCGCTCAGCCTGCGCCAGCTGGGATCAGGTCGCTGAGCAGCGCTTCGACCCGCCGCCGGATCTCATCACGGATGGGTCGTACTGCCTCCACACCCTTCCCCGCTGGGTCGTCAAGCACCCAGTCCTCGTAGCGTCTACCGGGATAGAACGGGCAGGTGTCGCCGCAGCCCATGGTGATCACCACGTCGGATTCACGGACGACCCGGTCGGTGAGAATCTTTGGCTTTTCCGCCGCGATGTCGATGCCCACCTCGGCCATGGCCTGCACTGCGGAAGGATGGACAGTCTCGGCAGGTGCGGATCCGGCGGAGCGGACCTCGACCGCGCCATCGGAGAGGTGGGTAAGGAACGCCGCTGCCATCTGAGATCGGCCGGCGTTGTGAACGCAGACAAACAGAACACTTGGCTTGGACACGAGGCCTCAACCTTCCTTCGAACGAGCCGGTGGACTACCGCAGTGGTTCAGCATTCTCGGGAACTCGGCCTGTCACGAGATATACGACCATTTGTGCAATCGCAACCGCGTGGTCGGCGAACCTTTCGTAGTAGCGTCCGACCAGGGCGACGTCGATAGCGGACTCAACGCCATGGGGCCAATCAGAGAGAAGCCGGCGAAAGAGGACGCGTCGTAGCCCGTCCATCGCGTCATCATCGATAGCGAGGCGGCCCGCGTCGAATGCGTCGCGGGCGTCCAATGTAGCGCCTGCCCCAATTGCGATACGTGCAGCGACCGCCCCCATCTTGGAAAAAATCGGGACCAGATCCTCCGGCACGGATCCGCCAGGGTAGCGACGCTCGGCGGCTTTTGCGATGTGATGTGCGAGGGAACCCATGCGCCGGATGTCAGCACCAATCTTCATTGCCGAAACAAGTTCCCGGAGATCACGGGCGACCGGAGCCTGCAGCGCGAGCGATTGATAGGTACGGCGGTCAACCTCGCGACTGGTCCGTTCCAATTTCTCATCGATTTCTCGCACCGCGGTAGCAGCTCGTAAGTCTCGCTCCAACAATGCCGTGGTCGCCTTCTCTATGGCATCCGCGGACATCATTGTCATATCAACTAATGCTCCACGGATAGCCTGGAGCTCCAAATGGAATTCTTCACGAGGCATTCAAATCTCACGATCCCGGTCTAAGGGCTCTAACCCAGTTGGTGCATGTTCGGATCCAATAGGCTCAATTGAGGCGCAACAAGCGCAGGCGCGATCGCTTAGCCGAACCTGCCGGAGATGTAGTCCTCCGTTCGCTTGTCGGCCGGGTTCTCGAAGATCTTGGTGGTCTTGTCAAACTCGACAAGCATTCCCGTTCTCGCTCCGGTTTCTTCGCTAGCGATAGCCGTGAAGAAAGCGGTGCGATCGGCGACCCGAGCTGCCTGCTGCATGTTGTGGGTCACGATGACGATCGTGTATTGCTTACAGAGTTCCTCCATCAGGTCCTCGATACGAGCTGTCGCGATCGGGTCCAAGGCGGAGCACGGCTCATCCATGAGGATTACCTCGGGTTTGACCGCAATCGTGCGGGCAATGCACAACCTCTGCTGCTGCCCACCTGACAGTCCGAAGGCTGAGTGCTTGAGCTTGTCCTTGACCTCCGCCCACAAAGCGGCCTGGGTCAAAGCCTCTTCGACAAGGTCGTCCATCGATTTCGGCTTCATTCCGACGACCCGTGGACCGTACGCGATATTGTCGTAAATCGACTTCGGGAACGGGTTTGGTTTCTGGAATACCATGCCAATTCTGCGTCGGACTCCAATCGCGTCCACGCCTTTACCGTATATGTCCTGGCCGTGGAAAGTTACCCGCCCATCCACCCGAGCTCCAGGTATGAGATCATTCATTCGATTGAGCGAACGGAGGAGGGTTGACTTACCGCAGCCTGATGGCCCGATAAGCGCAGTTATCTCCTTGTAACCGAATTCCAGGTTCACATCCTGAACCGCGCGAAATTTGTCGTAGTATACGTTGACGTCATTACATGCCATGACGGCGTAAGGCTTCGGCGGCAACTCATCGTCCCGATAATGGTGAGGTTCGAAATGGACGTCCGTCCGGGGCTCTTGCTCACCAGCCGGGGTAGGGTCTATTCGGATCGTCATCTTCCCTTGTCCTGTCAGTCACCATCGATGCTGGAAGTGGTTACGGATATAGATGGCAAGGCCGTTCATCGCCAACAGCAGTGCGAGAAGAAGGATGCTGGCGGCTGCAGCCAGCACGTGGAACTGCTCCTGGGGGCGACCAGTCCAGTTGAAGATCTGAATGGGCATCGTGGTATAACCACTCAGCAGCCCGTTGGGGTCGTAACTGACAAAGACCAAAGCTCCGAGCAAAAGGAGTGGGGCCGCCTCGCCAAGTGCTCGGGACAAGGCGAGAATCGCCCCGGTCGCAATTCCGGGAACCGCTGATGGCAGTGTTTGGCGCCAGACGGTCTGAAGGGGAGTCGCACCGACGGCCAACGAAGCCTCGCGGATATCTGCCGGCACCGATCGAAGGGCCTCGCGTGTGGCGATGATAATGACCGGCAGAATCAGCAAACCCAAGGCGGTTGCGCCGGCGATCACCAGGTTCTTGTTCTGGACACCAATAAGGCCAAGAAATGCCAAAGCAAGCATGCCGTACACGACCGAAGGGATGGCCGCAAGATTCTGGACGTTGAGCTCGATGAGATGGTTGAGCCGATTCTTGCGATCCGCGAACTCCTCGAGATGAACGGCGGCTGCGACACCCAGCGGGATAGTGAGCACGGCTGTGGTGGCAATCACCCATATCGAACCAAGAATGGCAGGCCGTGCACCCGCCCTAGCGGGCGATGAGGCTGGATACTCGGTAAAGAGCCGGGAATCAAGCCGAGGAGCACCTTGGATAAGTGTCGTAATGATCAAAACCAATAGAGCCAGCATGGCGATGAATAGGGTGAGCCATAGAAGACCCAAAAATATCAGCGACCTGGCGCTGTGTTCACTGCCCTTAACCTGGCCCTTCGATGCAAGTGGCCGGGCAGGTGTACTGATCTCTGCAGCTATTCCCATCAGTAAGCCTCCCGGAACCTTCGGACAAAGCGGATACTGATGAAATTCATCAACAGCGTGATGGCGAACAGCAGAAGTCCGACAGCGAATAGAGTGTCGAACTCCAGGGAGCCGACCCTTGAGTCGCCCAAGGCAGCGTTAGCGATGAATCCGGTCATCGTCTGACCCTGCTCAAGAGGCCCCGTCACGATCCGCGCCTGGCCACCGGCTGCAATGGCGACGATCATCGTCTCACCGATAGCGCGCGAGATTCCAAGCACGATCGCAGCGACTATTCCGGACAGCGCTGCGGGAAAGACCACCCTTATGCTGGTTTGCATTCGGTTTGCGCCCAGGGCAGCCGAGCCCTGACGCATCGCATGAGGCACGGCCGACATCGCGTCCTCGCTCAACGATGCCACCGTGGGAATGATCATGATGCCCATCACGAGACCGGCTGCCAGGACACTGAAGGAGCCGGTCGGCAAATGTAGGATGTCGCGAAATAGGGTGCCTTGTACGAACTGCAGGGCGAAGAGCCCGTAAACCACCGTCGGCACTCCGGCGAGTATCTCCAGCACCGGTTTCAGAATCGCTCGAAGGCGGGCTGGGGCGTACTCGGATAGGAAGACGGCCGCTCCTAGCCCTAGAGGTACAGCGGTTATCAGAGCCATAACCGTTGTCCACACCGTTGCAGTGATGAGTGGAATGACGCCGAATGAGGCGTCCGCGAACCTGGGCGCCCAGCGCGTTCCGAAGAGGAATTCCCCAACGCTGACCTCGCGGAAGAAACCTATGGACGGAATGATCAGTGCAACGACGATGCCGACGGTGATCACCACCGTGATGCCCGCCGCAACGGCCAGGATCACTCGGGTCACGGCCTCACCGGGGCGTTTGGCCGAGCTGGCCAGGGATATGCGGGGCTCCGGTGGGCCAGTGACAGCTCCTGCGCCAGCGGGTGCCAGGGCCGCCCCTGACACCCGCTCCGCACTGGAAATGTTCTCCATGGTCAGCAGCTAGGCGACGAGGGTGCCGAGCTCCTCCTCGGCCTTCGTCTTCTGCTCCGGAGTCAGCGGAACGAAGAGTGCAGCCTCTGTCACCTTTTCCTCGTTCTCAACGTAGAAGTCGACGTACGAGCGCACGGCGGGATTGTCCTTGTACGAGGAGTTCTTCACGTAGATAAAGAGTTCCCGGCCAAGAGGCTTATAGGACTCATCCTGGACGGTTTCCTTCGTCGGCGCGACACAACCGTCGCCGCCGTCGACCTCAACCGCCTTGACCGCATCCTTGTTCTCTTCAACGTAGCTCAGCCCGAAATAGCCGGTGGCGCCTTTATCCCCCTTGACGCCCTGGATGGTGACATTGTCGTCCTCCGAAGGGCTGTAGTCGGTCCGGCTGGCGCCCTCCTCACCGTTGACCGCCTCGGTGAAGTAGTCGAAAGTGCCGGAGTCAGTGCCGGCACCGAACAAGGCGAGCGGGACGTCGGGGAACTTGGCATCAACCTGATTCCAGTTCTTGACCTTGCCCTCTGACTCAGGGGACCATATCTTGTTGAGCTGGTCGACTGTCAAACACGTCGCCCAGTCGTTCTCCGGGTTCACCACAACCGACAGACCGTCGTTCGCGATAACGACCTCGGTGTACTCGATGCCCTTCTCCTTGCAGGCAGCGGCCTCTTCGTCCTTTATGGGCCGTGAGGCATCAGAGATGTCGGTCTCGCCAGCACAGAACTTCTTGAAACCGCCGCCGGTGCCAGCTGTTGCGACGGTCACATTCACATTGGGCTGGACGTCGCGGAACAGATCAGCCGCGGCTTCACTCAGTGGGGCGACTGTGGACGATCCGTCGATGGTCACTGTGCCGCTGATCTCCTCCCCCGCAGCGCCGCTCGTCGCGCCGGAAGGTGTGTTCTGACCCCCGCAAGCGCTGAAGGCCAGCAACGAGGCTGTGCTGGCGACCGCCGCGGCCGTCAACTTGAATGTGCGAGTCAACACTTTCGATTCCTTCCCAGCCATCCACACGCCTCCGCTTGAGACGGCTGGCGTCTGGTGCCAGCGGCTCCATGAAATGGCTCTTGTGTGAACGATGGGTGAACGCGCCGGGAACATCACGACACGTCACAATGCACACTCAGAGCCGCTAGAGGCTGAGCTGGTTGCGGTGGTGGTCGAAGTGCTGGGTCCCATAGTGGTAGACGTCGAAAACGCTCATCGTGTCCCGAAAATAGGGATCCCAGGACTTCGGGAAGTGCATGGTCAGTACCAAGCCCTGCTCATTCTCCAGGCTGAGATTGTGCTGGAGAGCACGGACCGTCTTGTCCATGAGCTTGATCATGACAGTAATAGGCAGCACCTGGCCACCGCCCCACGAGCCCAGGAAGTTGATCAAGTGGAAGGGTCGTCGGCCTGCGTTCAATGTGGCGGCGAAGCGACGGCTCCACTCTGGTGGACGCCGCCCGAGGAAGCGGACCAGCGGCAACAGAGTGCGGACAATCAGATAGCCGAACAGCATGTGGAACAGGAGTTGCCGGTTGGTCCACCGGGTTCCGTTCGAGCGGCGTCGCAGGTCGGCGCGCGACGCCTGACCGAGGAGGTTGCGAAAGCTGCTGCGCGCTTCCTCCAGTTCCTTCAGCACCGCTGCCCGTTCCAAATCCGGCCGTGCCTCTCCGTGGTGGCGATCAGGACTCACGACGGGCGCGGGCCCGCCGCTTGCCCTCATGCATTGCCCGGACGCGGGCGATCGGAATCGTGTGGCCCTCGGCTACCAGGTCAGCATCCAACTGCTGCGGCGGTGGCATCTGTTCCATCCAGGGGTCGGCCTGATCCAGCAGTCCCGGCGCGGTGCGCAGTGTGAAGTCGGCGGGGGCGATTCGATCCAGGTCCTCCCAGGCCACCGGAAACGAGACAGGCACCCCCGGCCGGACCCGCGGGCTATACGCGGCCACCATCGTGGCGCCGCCGGCCCGGGTCGAGTCGAGGAATACCTTGCCTTCCCGGTCCTCCTTGACGAACGCCGTGGTGCCAAGTGCCGGGTCGATCCGCTCAGCGCGGACGGCAACGGCACGGGTGGCCGCGGCCACGTCGTCCGGTCGTGATTCAGCCGCCAACGGCACGAATACATGCAGGCCCTTGGCGCCACTTGTCTTGACCGCGCCAGCCATTCCCGCTTCATCCAGCGCTTGGCGGACCATTTGGGCAGCCTGGACGATCACGGCAAACGGTGCACCCTCGGGTGGATCGAGATCGAGCACGAGGTAGTCAGGCTGGTCCGGATGGTCGATCGTGAAGAGGCTGACGTGGTATTCCACAGCCCGCTGGTTGGCGAACCAGAGCAGCGTCCGGCGGTCATTGCACAGGGCGTACGACACTTCTCGGTGAGAAGCCTCGGCCCAGATCGTCACTCTCGGCACCCAGTCGGGCGTGTAGCTGGGAAGGTTCTTCTGCATGAACGCGGGCTGACCAGGCCGGATCCGAATCACGGAAAGCGGCCGATCCCGCAAACTAACCAGGATGCGATCGTGAACCGCCTCGAAGTAGTCGACCAGGTCCCGCTTGGTGGCCCCCGCCCCATCGAAGAGCTCCTGGTCTAGGTGGGTGAACGAGACGCCGTGTCGCTCCTCGCCTTCACCGCTCATAGCTCAATCATCACCGCTGGTCGCGGGCCGATGCGGAGCTCGGGGCCTGCTCCGGCAAGTTCTCGGGAAAGTGGCACGCCACGAAGCGTCCGGGCAGCAGTTCTGCCAGCGGCGGCTCCTTGGTCCGGCAGATCTCCTGGGCCTTCCAGCATCGAGTATGGAACCGGCAGGCTGGCGGTGGAGAGATGGGGCTGGGCACGTCACCGCTGAGCAGGATCCGCTCGCGTTCGTTGCGGCGCCGGGTGTCGGGCACCGGCACTGCAGACATCAGCGCGACCGTGTACGGGTGCATGGGTGCGCGGTACAGCCCATCGGCATCGGATAGCTCGACGATCTTGCCCAGATACATGACGGCCACCCGGTCGGAGACGTAGCGGACCACCGACAAGTCATGGGCGATGAACACGTATGTCAGGTCGAACTCGCCCTGAAGATCTTCCAGCAGGTTGATGATCTGCGCCTGAATCGAGACGTCCAGGGCTGACACCGGCTCGTCCGCCACGATCAGCCGAGGCCGCAACGCGAGGGTACGGGCGATGCCGATCCGCTGCCGCTGACCCCCAGAGAACTCGTGGGGGTAGCGGTTGTAATGCTCAGGGTTGAGCCCCACTGCCGCCAACAGATCCTGCACGGCCTTCTTGACCCCGCCCTCCGGTGACACGCCTTGCAGACGGAAGGGGGCGCCAACGATCTTCCCGACTGTGTGCCGCGGATTCAGCGAAGAGTACGGGTCCTGGAAGATCAT
>Ga0126314_10000171_pt1 | contig 34253 bp, 1 predicted proteins | sample Plot105B_FD_92535 | JGI IMG/M metagenome (GOLD analysis project Ga0126314, IMG submission 92535) | Serpentine soil microbial communities from UC McLaughlin Reserve, CA, USA - Plot105B | ecosystem: Environmental > Terrestrial > Soil > Grasslands | place: USA: UC McLaughlin Reserve, Lake County... | reverse complement strand
GTCTCGCTCGGCCGCCAGCCGGGGGGTCTCGGGGAGGGAACGAGGGGGGCTCCGGGGCGCCACCCGTGGTGACGACGGCATATCCCCTCGCGCCGCTGCGTCCTGGCTCGCAGAGCGTGGAGGTCGGCTTCGACATCGAGCAGCAGGTGTCGCAGGTCCTCGTCACCATCCAGGGCAACTCCGCCACCCAGGGGAACTTCGCCTCCGTCACGAACCTCCGTGTCGAGCGTGACTTCGCCGGCGCCGTCCCGTTCCACCTGCTCGTGCCGCTCAAGGCCGCCTTCCCGGACGACGGCGCCCTGACGGTCACCGCCGTCCCCATCGGTCCCGACTCGGTGCCCGGTGCTTCCTTCAGCACCACCTTCGACGCCAAGGCCAGCCCCCCCGGCTTCGCCCCCACGCCCGTCACCGTCCGCTCCGAGCTCAACGCCGGTGGCATCGTCCTGGAGGTCGGCTACACCGGCCAGGTCTCCTCCGCCGAGCTGTCCATGATGGGCGCCTCCGCGCTCGCCCTGCGCACCGTCTTCGGTGACCTCAGCGAAGCGGAGGCCCAGGCCTTCGTCACCGCCCGTCGCCTCGTCGGCCGTCCCCGCGTCTCCACCCCCGGCCGCATCCAGTTCTTCATCCCCACGCTCGACGGCAAGGTCCCTCCCGACGGCGTCGTCATCGCGGACGTCGCCCTCCAGGACCCCTTCGGCCGCACCGTCCACACCTCCGCGGTGGAGTTCACCAGCTCCACCTCGTTCGACCCGCTCATCTCCATCTCCACCAAGCCCGATTCCCTCCTGTTGGACCAGGTGGGCCGCCGCGAGCAGCTCCAGGTCTTCGGCAACTTCGCCATCGCGGGCGAAGTGGACATCTCCGGTGGACGACGGGGCGTGCTCTATGAGTCGAGCAACCCCGCCATCGTCGCCGTCACCCAGTCCGGTGAGGTCATCGCGTTAGGCCAGGGCGAGGCCACCCTCAAGGTCACCTACGCCGAGCGCACCAAGGAAGTGCCGGTCATCGTCACCGACCCCTCGCGCATCGCGGGCGTCCGCATCACCCCGAACACCGTCACGCTGGAGCGCATCCGCGACAGCTTCCAGCTCAAGCTCGAAGGCCGCCTCGACGATGCCGAGACAGGCCGGGTCATCGACCTGACCCCGTCGACCCTCCGCACCGTCTGGAGCTCGGAGGACGCCACCATCGTCCACGTCACCCCCGAGGGCAGGGTGACGTCACTCCTCCCCGGCAGCGTGAACATCACCGCCCGGCACACCACCGTGGACGACGTCGTCTGGACGGACGACATCCGCGTCGAGGCCCAAGACGGTCTCCCCACGGTGCGCCTGTCCGGCCCCACGTCCATCGCCGCGGGCGCCAGCTTCGAGGTTCGCGCCGTGGCCGCGGATGACCTGTCCATCAAGCACGTCAGCTTCCTGGTCAACGGCGTGCCCACCGTCATCGACGACACCGCGCCGTACTCGCTGCGCATCCAGGCGCCACCCCTCGTGGGCGCCAGCTTCAAGGTGGCCGCCATCGCGGTGGACTCCGGTGACCAGGAGTCTCCTCGGGCCACGCTCGACATCAAGGTCGTGCCGCCCGCCGGCCCCAGCACCCGACAGGTCGTCTACGAGCTGCCCACCCCCGGCGCGAATCTCATCGAGGGACTCCCCCAGATTCTTCGCGTGACGAGCGGTGACTGGACGTCCGGCAACCTGTCGCCGCTCGACTTCCAGGTCGTTCGCTTCACCGTGGACGGCGCGCCCGTCGGCTCCTCCCAGACGGCCCGCGTGGAGCTGCGCCCCGTCCCCAACACCTCGCCTCAAGAGATTGTCGCCGTGCCCCTGTGGGAGATCAGCTACGTCCCTCCCGCCGGCAGCGCGGGCACCTCCGCCGCCATCAAGGCCACGGCCGTGGACCGCCAGGGTGCCACGGCGGAGGGCTCCACCGTCCTCGTCCGCATCGTCGGCAATGCCCCTCCGCTCATCACCCGCCGCGCCCCCCTGGGCAGCACGGTGGAGGTGACGGAGAAGGTGCCGCTCTCCGTCGAAGGCACCGTGGCGGACGACGCCATGGCCTTCGGCGTCAAGGTCGCGCTGCTCGTGGACGGCAACGCGGTGGCCACCACGCGGCTGGACCAGGGAGGGCAGGGGGGCACGGCCGAAGGAGGCCAGGCGTTCAAGCTCGTCTGGACGCCTCCGGCGGGCAGCGCGGGCAAGCGTCCCCGCGTCGAGATTCAGGCCATCGACCATGGCGGCCTGGAGCGCCGCATCGGCTTCGAGGCTGTCGTCAGGCTGGACGGTCCACCCGCCGTGGCCATCCAGACGCCCACGTCCACGGACTCCTACGTGGGCGGCACTCTCGTCACGCTCACCGCCGCCGCGTCGGATGACAGCGGCGAGCCGCCGCAGGTGACGTGGAAGGTGAACAACGTGCCGGTGGGGCAGTCCTCCGTGCCGCCCTATCGCGTGCTCTGGCGCACGCCCGTCGTCGAGGTGGATGGGACCTTCTCCGTCACGGCCACCGCCCGGGACGCGCAGGGGCACGAGCAGACGAGTGGGACTGTCGTCGTGGGAATTCGCAGGGACTCGAAGGCCCCGACGGTGAACATCCTGACGCCCCAGCACTTGGTGGAGGTGCCGAACTCCCAGGCGCTGCTGGTCACCATCGCGGGGTTCGACGAGGTCTCCCCCCAGCGCGTCGAGCTCTTCCTCGATGAAGAGGAGACCCCGGTCTTCGTCGACGACGCGCTCGGCGACAACGCGGGCGTCTCCGGTTCGTACATCAGCTACACCGTCATCCCCGTCGAGAAGTTCTTCGTGGGCTCGCTCCCCAAGGAGTCCCTCAAGCTCACCGCGCGCGCGTTCGACTCCTCGGGCAACTCCGCCGAAACCAGCCACACCGTCACGCTCAAGGGCGACCGGCCGCCCACCGTCGAGTTCCTCAGCCCCAGTCCCGGCTTCGTCGGCACGGCGGCCACGCAGGTTCCCATCGTCCTCCACGCGGAGGACGATGTGGCCGTTTCCAGGGTGGAACTCTTCGAGCTTCGCGGAAGCACGCGCCACTCCGTCGGCGTCGCCACGGTGCCTCCGTATCGCTTCGACCTGCTGCTGCCGTCGACGCCCGGCACCGTCCAGCTCCTGGCGGAGGCCTTCGACAGCGCGGGTGAGAAGAACGTGGGCACCGTCTCCCTCTCGCTCGAGGTGACGGCGGACGACGAGCCGCCCATGGTGGCCTTCCGGACTCCCGCCGAGGGCACGCGTGTCTACGCAGGCGCCAGCCGGAAGGTGGACGTCGTCGTGGTGGCCACGGACAACGTCCGCGTCAAGAACGCCCGGCTCTTCCTCCAGGACCCGCTCCAGCCCGCCAACCCCGACGCGCCGGAGACGCCGGTGGGCTCGGGCGCCATCACCGGCACGCAGGAGGGCCTGTACCAGGTCTTCAAGTGGACCCTGGACGTGCCCGCCGACTTCGCGGGCAAGCCGCTGCGCCTGCGCGCCGTCGCCACGGATGACGGGAACCGCACCGCGGAGCGCCGCCTGGTGCTCCAGGCCGTGGTGAACTCAGCCCCCGTCGTTCAGCTGATGCTGCCCGCTCCGCGCACCGTGGTGAAGGAAGGCCAGGACGTCACCGTCACCTTCACCGTATCGGATGACGAAGGCGTCGCCAGCTTCGCGGCCCGCTCCGGCGGCGTGACGCTGGAGCCGTTCATCGGCCCCGTCAACACGGCCATCCAGCAGAAGCTCATCGTTCGCGCCCCCATCGTCACGCCGTCCACGCCCGCGTCCGAGCGGACGGTGGGCATCATCGCCAAGGACGTGAGCCCGGTGCCGCAGCTCGGGCACGAGGACGTGGTGCTCGACGTCATCGACGACCTGGAGCACCCCACGGCCCTCCTGCTGTCGCCGATTCCAGGGCCGGTCACGCAGCCGCTCCAGGTGCCGAACCGGAGCAGCCTCGGTCTGCGCGTCGACGTCTCGGACGATGTCCGCGTCTCGCGGGTCGCCGTGGTGCTCGATGGCGTCGAAATCCATCCGACCGCGCCGCAGCAGGCCTACCTGCGCGCGAGCCAGGAGGACTTCGAGGAGGTCCGCGTCCCCAATCCGCAGGGGCCCGGCGACATCCTCGTCAGCCGGCGCTACGTGGCGACCTTCTCCGGAACGGTCCCCATCAAGCGCACCAGCGTGGACCCCACGAACAATGCGCCCGAGCGGCACGTCATCTGGGCCCGCGCGTATGACCCGGCCGGCAATCCCACGGACACGTCCAAGGTCACGTTCGATATCGTCGTCGCCGAGGACAAGCTGCCTCCCGTGGTGCGCGTCTCGCTCAATGGCGTGCCCAACGCGCAGTCGTGCGTGGCCGGCTCGCAGGTGAAGCTCCAGGTCCAGGCGTCGGATGACAGCGGGGTGGAGTCCCTCTCCGTGCGCTTCGACGAAGGGGACGACCTCACGGGCCTGGAGCAGATGCCCGCGGAGCTGCCCAAGACCAGTGTGTCGCTGAGCGGCCCCTTCACGTTTCCCGAGCTGACGAACGGCGAGACGCGCACCGTGAGCTTCGAGGCCACGGCGACGGACAGCGAGGGGCGCACCACCGTCTCCGCCTACTCCTGTCTGCTGGTGGCCGACACGGCGCCCGTCGCGCGCTGGGTGTCCCCCACGAGCGGAGACCTGATTGAAGAGCAGCGCTACCAGGGCGCGCTGGAGCTGCAGGACGACGTGGGCCTGCGGGCCGCCTGGCTGGTGGCCTCCACGTCGGAGGTGAAGACGGCGACGGCCAGCGACTTCGCGCTCCACGCGCCGGCGCTCGTGGGCACGCCCCAGGCGCCGTTCTCCCTCGCGAACCACGCGGTGCCAGTCGCCACGCTGTCCTTCGGCGGTCAGCCGGGCAGTGGTGGGTCGGCAGGCGCTCCCTTCACCTTCAGCGTGACGGGCGAGGATGGCGCCGTGCGCGTCACGCCGCCGGTAGCCCTGTCCACGGACAGCGCGCCCGGCTTCCTTCGCCTGAAGGTCGGCGCGGACTCCCAGGGGGCCGAGGCCCGTGTCACCTACCACCTCCGCCCCCGTGCCTCGCTCTCCCCAGACGCGCAGGCGGAGCTGAACACCTTCAAGGCCCTGTTCCCGTCCGGCGACCTCACGCAGACCCGCGTGCTCACGCTCGACGCCGGCAATGGGTACGAGGCGGACCTCGGGTTCCCCAAGAATGCCGTGGAGGTGGAGCAGGTCCTCGTGGAGCTGCGGGCGCGTGGCGGTGACTCGCGTCCGGTGCTCGTGTCGGAGCTGGCGCTGCGCTACCAGTCCGGCCAGCCGTACCAGGTCCGCGCCGCCGCGGGAGGTCAGCGTCTGACGGTGGACCCGCTGTCCCCGTCGCTCAACCCGGGCCAGCTCACCTCGCGTCAGGTGGGCTTCCGCATCCCCAAGTCGTGGACGTCTCCCGACGTGCGCCTCACCACCGTGGCGGTGGACACGCGCGGCGTGGTCGCCAAGGACGCTCGGAGCCTGCGCGTGGTGCCGGACACGGTGGTCCCCACGGTGTCCATCGTCGGCCTGGGCGAGAGCGCGACGGCGGTGCGCAATCAGCCGTTCAAGGTCCGCCTGCGGCTCGCCGACAACGCGAGCCTGTCCGGCGTGCGCCTGCTGATGGATGGCTCGCCCCAGGGGGACATGCTCCTGGTGGGGACGTCGCAGGAGGTGGAGGTCACCCTCCAGCGCGAGGCCCCGGGCGCCGCCGAGCTGTATGCCCAGACGTGGGACCGCGCTGGCAACGAGACGGTCTCCCTTCCCGCGTATGTCCAGATTGTCTCCGACGCGCCGCCGACCCTCCAGATGGACCGGCTGGTGGCCGTGGGGGAGACGCTGTACCGCACGGAGCTGGAGGGGGGCTTCGTCAGCCTGCTCCAGAACAAGAGCGCGACGCTGCACTTCACCGTCAAGGACGACGTGGGCGTGCAGTCAGTGACGACGACCTTCGGCTCGGAAGCGCCGCGGACGCAGACCTTCGAGCCGCCCCAGGTGGGGAGCCGGGCGCTGTCCGTGAGCTTCACGCCACCAGTGGGCCCGGATGGCCTGCCCACGGTGTTGACCGTCACCGTCAAGGACACCGCGAACCAGGAGAAGAGCGCGCGGCTGGTCATCGAGAGCCGCAGGCCCCGTGCGCCCCAACTGGCCATCCTCGAGCCCGCGCAGGACGGGTACCTGGTGGAGGGCAGCATCCAGCTCCGCCTGGGCGCGCTCGCCGCGGATGACACCCAGGTCACCGGCGTGGAGTTCTTCGTCAACGGCAAGCCCGCCCTCCAGCTCGAGGCGCGGGATGGCACCACGGTGCCGACGCTGTTCGACCCCGACGGCAACCCCGTCGCCGCGGACGTCACCGTGCGCGACACCCTCACGGCCCTGCGCGTGGGGCCCGAGGAGATCTCCCGCTTCCGCATCTTCCGAGGCCTGCTGGCGCTGCCACCGGGCTTCGTCCGGTTGGACCCCACGCGCACGGAGAGCTTCGTGCTCCTGCGCGTCGAGGCGACGGACCTGGAAGGCAATCGCTCCTCGGTGGAGCGGCGGATTCGCATCGCCGAGGACACGGGCCTGCCGGTGGCGAACGTGCTGCGCCCCAGCCTGGGCCGCGACATCATCGAGAACACGCCGGTGCTCATCCAGGTCCAGGCGCACGACAACGCGTTCGTGGACCGGGTGGAAATCTATGCGGGCCCCAGTGCCGAGGGACTCAAGCTGATCCACGTCGCCGGAGGCTTCCCGTCGGAGAACGGCCTGCCGGGCTCTCCCTTCGACGTGTACTCGCCGGTGGTCACGTTCCAGCACTCGGTGCCGAAGCTGTCCGAGCTGGGCGGCCTGGACTCCGTGCCGTACTTCATCGCCACCCGGGCTCGGGACATCTCCGGCAACCTGGGCGAGCTGGAGTATCAGCAGATCGACGTCGTGAGGGACCTCGAGCCCGCCCTGTCCATCCTGTCTCCTTCGGACGGGACGACGGCCGTGGCGAGCAACTTCCTGCCGGTGATTCTGTCCGCGGAGGACGACGTCGCCGTCACCTCCGTGTCTCTCTATCTGGATGGCGCGGCGACGCCGGTCGCCACGCTGACCCAGCCCCCGTTCCGCTTCCTGATTCCCGTGCCGGGGACGACGGGCGGCACCCTGCGGCTGCAGGGGCGCGCGGTGGACAGCTTCGGGCACATCGTGAACTCGCAGACGGTGGTGCTGACGGTGGCGGAGGACCTGCCGCCCACGGTGGTCATCGCCCAGCCGGCCCATGGCGCCATCGTGACGGAGGGCCGCGACTTCTCCGTGCTGGTGGCCGCGCAGGACGACGTCGACGTCCAGCGCGTGGAAGTCACGGTGGAGGGCGGCGTGGACGGCATGCTGCGCTTCGCCAGCTCCACGCGACCGTATGCCTTCCGCGTGCCGCTGCCGCATGGCTCCGCGTCGAGGAGCCTCACCATCCGGGCGAACGCGCGCGACTCCTCGGGCAAGACGGTCAACGCGCAGACCGTGACGGTGCTGGCGAAGGCGGACACGCAGGACCCGGTGGTGAAGCTGGTGTCTCCGGCGAACGGGTCCGCGAGGGTGACGGGGCTCCGGCTGGATGTGGAGGCTCGCGCCGAGGACAACGTGGGCGTGGCGGGCGTGTCGTTCCGGGTCCAGGTGGGCTCGGGGGATGAAAAGGAAGTGGCCTACATCCCCGCGCCGCCGTACCGCTTCTCCTACCTGGTGCCCAAGGACCTCGTCGCCGATGGCGGCGCGTCCGTCCCGCTGCGGTTCACCGCCAGGGCGGTGGACCTGAGCAACCGGTCGGCCACGGACACCGTGACGGTGAGCGCCATCGACGACAAGCCGCCGACGGTGGCCTTGAAGAACCCGCCGTTCAAGGTGGTGGCGAAGCTGCCGAGCAGCTTCCACGCGCAGACGGGCGACGACGTCGCGGTGGCCCATGTGACGTTCCTCGTGGGCCCCACCCGGGACTCGCTCGCCGAGGTAGGCCGTCGCTTCCAACTGCCGTTCGAGCACATCTACGTGGCGGACCCGGCGGACGTGGGCAAGCGCCTGTGGATCGCCGCGCGCGCCGTGGACACGGCCGGACAGTCGGCGCAGTCGGAGCCCATCGCGTTCAACGTCGTCGCGGACCAGCTCCCCACCGTGGAGCTGACGCGGCCGGAGCCCGACGGCACCGTCTTCGCGGGCGCTCGGCTGCGCCTTGAAGCCAACGCCCTCGACCTGGACAGCGGCATCGAGTCGGTGTCGTTCTTCGTGGACGGTCGCAAGGTGGCGACGGCGCTGGCTCCGGCGGGAATCCCCGGCAAGCCCAACGCGTACGTCGCCAGCTTCGTCGCGCCCATTGGCAGCGGCAGCCGCGAGTTCTTCATCAAGGCCGTGGCGGTGGACAAGGCGGGGCAGGAGGCGGAGACGCCCGCGCGGAAGGTGGGCACCATCCCCGACACCACGGCGCCGAATGTGGAGCTCGTGGACCCGCCGCACCTGGATGTCGTGACGGAAGGTGATCCGCTGCTCCTGTCGGCCTTCGCCGCCGACAACGCCGGCATCCACGACGTGGGCTTCCTCGCGAGCTACACGTCGGAGTCAGGCCAGACGGTATCGGGCGAGGTGGGTGCCTCGGCCGTGGCCGTGACGAGCTCCGCGAACCGGCCGCAGTACCGCTACTCGTGGCTGGTGCCGACGCCGCTGGCGGGCAGGTCCATCACCCTCCACGCTCGCGCGAAGGACCTGTCCGGCAACACCGCGTCGTCGCAGGTCATCCAGGTGGAGGCCGGAATGCGGCCGTCCCGGACGCCGTACAGGCCGTTTGGTGGCTCGGGAGAGAGCACGCGCCTGTCCGCGCTGGCGGTGGATGGCGCGGGCCTGGGCGTGGTGGGCGCCACGGGGCTGCCGCTGGGCGCGCCCGTGCGCCGGGGCGTGGAGTTCTTCCGCGTGACGGATGCTCCGCTGGAGGCGCTGGTCGCGCATCCGTTGGAAGGCGTGCCGGTGGCGTCGGCCTTCCACGGGCGGCTGGTGCTCGTCAGCGTCCGCCATGACCAGGCGGCGCGCAACGGCGAGCTGGTGCTGTTCGACACGAGCAACGCGGGCAACATCACGCGTCGGGGCTCCATCGAGCTGTCCGGCCATGACGTGGGCGGCGTGGTGGCGGCGGGGCAGCTGGCCTTCGTGGCCAATGGCGACCAGGGCGTCGTGGTGGTGGACCTGTCGAACCTCGACTATCCGCAGCGGGTGACGACGCTGCCCACGAACGGGCCCGCGCGTGACGTGGGGGTGCTCGGCGACAAGCTGCTGGTGGCGGCGGGGACGGGCGGCCTGCGGGTGTTGGACTTGTTGGACCCGGAGCTGGGCGAGCTGGGCCACGCGGCGGTGCCGGGTGGCGCGGAGACGTTGGAAGTGGTGGGCGAGCGCGTCCACGTGGGCTGCCAGGGCGCCACGGCCTCGCTCGCCGTGGTCGACGTGCGCGCCGCGCCGCGCGTGGTATCCCTGCTGTCGCATGCTCCCGGTCGCACGGACCTGCTGGCCTCGGGCCAGCGCTCGGTGGCGGGCCTGGGCAACGTGTCGGTGTCCACGGTGCAGCTCATCGACCAGGACTCGCGACCGGTGAAGGGGCTGCTCACCGCCTCCCTCATCGATGACGCGGGCATCGCGACGACGTCCGTGCGGGCCAACGTGCCCGCCGCGTTGGACGTGTCGATGACGGCCGACGGACTGCTGACGCTGTTCGGCCACCAGGGCGTGGCCGAGTTCACCTTGCCCCGCTTCATCGTCACCGACGTCACGCCTGGAAATGGCGCGGAGCAGGTGGCGCTCGAAGCGCCCGAGCTGGCGCTGTCCGTGGGCTTCTCCCAGCCGGTGGACCCGGCCACGGTGAGCGCGGCGCGCGTCATCCTGCGCGAAGGACTGCTCAACGGCCGCGTGCTGACCACCGAGGCCCGGGTGAGCCCGACGGACAGCTATCGCATCGAGCTGCTGCTGCCCGCGGGCGTGAAGCTCGCGCGGGGCAAGGAGCACTCCCTCTCCGTGGAGGCCGGGGTGGGGAGCACCTTCCAGCAGACGCTGGACAAGCGCTTCCTGTCGCGCTTCCGCACGCGCACGGCGGAGGGACTGGTGCCGCGCGTGGACCGCGTGGAGCCTCGCGCGGGTCCGGTGGACGGTGGCACGCGCGTGACGATTCGCGGCGCCCACTTCGAGCCGGGCGCCCGGGTGTACTTCTCCGACGCGGAGGCGACGGAGGTCTCCGTCAGTGAGTCGAAGACGGTCCTCACCGCGCGCACGCCGCAGCAGGTGGAAGGGCCCGTGAAGGTCACCGTGGTCAACCCGGGAGGACTGCAGGGCAGCCTGCTGGGTGGCTTCATCTACATGGACATCCTGCAGGTGAGCTTCGTCTCGCCGGCCTCCGGCCCCCTGGCGGGCGGGCAGGAAGTGGAGCTGTCCGGCGCGGGCTTCCAGCAGGGCGCGGAGGTCTACTTCCGGGGCCAGGGCGCGCAGACGGCGCGAGGCAGTCTGGCCCCCTCGGCCATCGTCCTGTCTCCGGGCCGCATGCGGGTGACGACGCCAGAGGGCGGCTTCGGCCCGGCGGACATCTTCGTCAGCAATCCGGACGGGCAGACGGCGATGGCGGAGAACGCCTACCTCTACACGAACCTGGCGACGACGAAGCGGATTGGCCGCTACCAGCCCGCCCTCGATGGGACGGAAGGTCGTCCTTCGACTCGGCTGCCGCAGGGCCGCCCCGGCGCGCTCGCGCTCGAGAAGGGCCGCGCCTATCTGCTCGCGGATGCGAACATCCAGCAGGGCGCGGATGTCATCGAGGTGCTGAAGCGCAGCACGCAGGGCGCGCTGTCGGTCGTCGACATCTCCGTGCCGGAGGACTCCGAGGTGATGGGTGGCGTGTCCTTCCCTCCACCCTATCTGCCCAAGGCGCTCGCGGTGCGCGAGCGCATCGCCTACGTGGCGGCCGAGGCCCTGGAGCTGACCCATGTGGACATGGTGGGCGAGGGCGGGCCGTCGCTGCTCGTCGTGGACGCCAGCCAGGGGACGCAGCCTCGGCTCGTCATGGCGCTGCCCTACGAGGGCAAGGCGCACGATATCGCGGTGGTGGATGACCTGGCGCTCGTCGCGGCCGGAGACAGCGGCCTCGCGGTGTTCTCGCTGGTGGAGCCGCTGCGGCCCACGCTGCTTGGCTCCGTGCGGTCCTTCCTGATGAAGGGCTCGGTGCGGACGCCTTCCATCGAGAAGGTGCGGATGCTCGGCCGTCACGCGGTGCTGCGCGCCAAAGCTGGGAATGATGTGGCCACCCTGGTGGTCGACCTGGCGCGTCCGGGCTTCCCGGTGGTGGGCGAGACGCAGGACCTGGGCGACCTGGCCATCCACTCGGGGCGCGGCCTGTCGTCGTCCGGACTTGAGGCGTCCACCGTCTCCCTGACGCCTCCCACGCAGCCTCGTCAGGTGGCGCAGGTGCCGGCCCTGGTGGGCACGCGCTTCTCGCTGTCCGCGCTCGGCACGCACCTGGGGGCGAACGCGGGCGCTGGCGTGGTGCAGCTCTCCGCGCTCTCCGAGCTGGCCGCGCCGCTCGCCGTGGACGCCGTGGACCTGTGGCCCGCGATGTCTCTTTCGGAAGTGGAGATCGACCGGGGCGTGGTGGCGGCCACCATCAGCACCGTCTACTCGCCGCCCGGACAGCCCGCGCCCAATGACGGGTTCGCCGTCATCGCGGTGCCGTTCCCCATGGTGATGGCGGTGAGCCCGGCGCCGTCCGCGATGGGGGTTCCCACCACGGAGACGCTCGTCGCCGACCTCAACCTCGCGGTGCGCCCGGTGTCGTCGGTCAACGCGCGGCTCTTTCGGATGGATGGCTCCGCCGAGGGTGAGGAGCTCCCCGTCCTCGTCTCGTTGCAGGTGAGCGAAGCCGGGGTCCACCAGCTCGTCATCGACCCCACCCAGACGCTCAGGGCGCTGACTCGCCACCGGCTGGTCATCTCCGGTCTCCAGACGGCGAGCACGGACGGCTCGCTCATGCCCAGGCGCTTCGTCACGGAGTTCGAGACGTCCCAGGACACGGTGGCACGGCAGGTCGTCGTCGACTCGATTTCGCCACGAGAAGGTCCCATCACCGGCGGCACGCTCGTGACGCTGACGGGCCGCGGCTTCGAGCTCGGGCTGGAGGTCCGCCTGGGCGGTGCTCCCGCGGAGATTGAGTCGCGCACCTCGACCCAGCTCGTCGTGCGCACGCCCGCGTCGACCGTGGATGGCGCCGCGTCGCTGGAGATTCGCAACCCGTCTGGCAGCTCGCTGGTTCGCGCGGGCGCGTTCATCTACACGAAGGACCTGTCGCTGCTCTCCGTCAGCCCGGGCCGGGGCCCTGCCTCGGGTGGAACGAAGGTGCTGCTGAACGGCACCGGCTTCAAGACGAGCGGCACCGTCCAGGTTCGCTTCGGCACTGCGCCCGCCCTGCGCGTGCGCGTGCTGGGCATGGAGCGCATCGAAGCGTACACGCCCAACGGCTTGCGTGGCCCGGTGGCCGTCACCGTGACGCAGTGGGAGGCCTCGGACGAGTCGGACAAGGAGAGCGCCACGCTCGCGGGCGCCTTCACGTTTGATCAGCCGACGGACTCGGCGGTGGCGTTCCAGGGCGAGATTCGCGACATGCTGACCATTGGCGAGCACATCTACATGGTGGGCGCCGGCGGCCTTCGCATCGTCGACATGTCGGGACTCTATTTGAAGGGCCGACTGGCGGGGACGCCCATCCCGCCCGAGCGCCGCAACGAGGTCATCGACGAGGACACGGACCGTCGCGATGACCGCATCATCGGGACGTTTGACTACCTGGGAGGAGACCTGCTCTCCCTCGCGTACGCGTCCGAGTGGAATGACCGCCTCTTCATCGGCGCGGGAGCCAGTCGGGATGGGAACGGCTACACGGCGGGCACCGTCCTCGAGCTGGATATCTCCAACCCGGCCACGCCCAGGCTGGTTCGCGCCACCACCGCCGGCAACGGCGCGGCCTTCGGTCTGGACCTGAGGGGAGACCGGCTGCTCGCCGCCGCTGGCAAGGGCGGCCTGCGGAGCTTCGACATCACGAACGCCGCCTTCCTGCTGAACACCCTGGGGACGCCGTTGCTCCCCGAGGTCACCGCGCTGGCCGTGGAGGACGAGCTGGCCGTCGTGGGCACCGGCACGTGGACCCCGGGCCACCGCTTCACCGGAGGCAAGCTGCACACGGTGCGCGTGGACCGGATGCCGGCGCAGCAGGGCTCGTTGGCGTTGGACGTCCAGCGGGTGCGCCTGCGTCGGGACCACGTGGCCGTCGTGGCGGCGGGGACCGAGGGCCTGGTGCTGGTGGACGTGTCGGACCCCGCGAACCCTGTCCGAGGTGCCTCGCTGGGCATCGACAAGCTCAAGGGCTTCGCCTCGGACGTGCGGCTGGTGGGAGATGTCGCCTACGTGGCCGTGGGCGCGGCGGGCGTGGCCGTGGTGGACCTGAGTGACTTGCTGAACCCCCGGCTGCTGCACCATGTCGCGGGAGCGAGCGGTGGCTCCGCCGAGCGGGTCGCCGTGGCGGGAGGTCGCATCGTCAGCGCGCGGAACCGTGGCAACACGGGCTGGGCGTTGGAGTTCGGTCCGGCGGCGGAGCTGACCCTGGTCTCCGCGAGCGTGAAGGCGGGAGACGTGGTGCCGCTCGACCTGTCGTCCCTGCTGCTCACGTTCTCTTCGACGGTGACGCCGGAGAGCGCGCGTCAGGCCGTGTCGCTGAAGGTGGACGGCACGGAGTGGCTGGGCACGGGCGCGACGGGCGCGGACCTGGAGGCGGGGAGCGCGGCGGAGCCGGTCAGCACCGTGATCATCCGCTTCCGTCCGGAGAACCCGCTGCCCTGCCACGCGAAGCTGGTGCTGTCGGTGTCCACGGACCTGCTCACCCCGGGAGGCAAGGAGCTGTTGTCGCCCTTCAAGGTGGAGTTCGACGCGGCGGGCGCGCCGGGAGCACGTCCTGAGATTGCCCAGGTGGTGCCGCGCGTGGGCCCGACGGCCGGCGGCTCGCGGGTGCAGATCCTCGGACGCAACTTCGAGCAGGCGGTCACCGTCCTGATTGGTGGCGAGCGGGCCACCGTGGAGCCCTTGGAGGTTCCGTCCTCGACGCGGCTGGAGGTCACCATTCCGGGGGGAGCACCTGGGCTCGCGGACGTGGTGGTCATCAACGGCGTGTTCGACTTGAGCGGGGACCTGGAGTCGGGCTCGGGGCTGTGGGACCGCAGGTCGGGTGGCTTCCTCTACAAGCCACCGCTGAACATCACGAGCGCGACGCCTCGCTTCCTCAACCCCTTTGGCAGCAGCCAGATGCGGGTGCGGGGTATCGGCTTCCTGCCGGCCTGGGCCTATGGGGCGCTGGGCGGGCCGCAGGTCTACGTCGGTGGGCTGGTGGCCTCCTCCGTTCAGGTCCTCTCCACGGAGGAGCTGGCGGTGACGGCGCCCCCCGGGTCCTTCGGGTCGGATGGCCATGCCGTGGTGCGCGTGACGGCGCCGCTGCCGGACAACCAAGGCTCGGGCGGAAGCTCGGAGCTGCCCGAGGAGAGCAGCCTCGGGGAAGCGGTGGGCTACGGCCTGGAGCGGGGTCGTACGCCGCAGGCGTCGGGCCCGCCGGCGAGCACGGATGGCGTGGCCATCGCCTCCGCGTTCCGCACGAAGGCCCTGGTCGCGGACCTCGAGGAGCCCCTGTACCTGTACTCGTCGGCTGGAGCGTCCATCAGCGGCAACCGCTTGCCGAAGGAGCTCAACGCCACGTACATCCAGGGCGGTCGCTACTTCGACGCCTACACCGCGGGCACGTTCGATGTCCGCAACGCGGGCCTGCCCGTCGCCTCCGTGGGGCAGACCGTCAATCCCAAGGTCGAGAAGGTGGACCGGCTCCAGGCCATCCTGTTCGGCTACCTGCCCAGCGACACACCGTGGCCGGAGTTCGACCTGACGCCGGACTCGCTCGACGTGGCGACGCTGCCGGGCCAGGTGCTCATCGCCAACGGCGCGGCCGGTCTGGCCGTGACGACGTCGAATGACCGCTCGATGACGGAGCTGGGTCGCGCGAAGTTTGGAGGCTGGGGCGAGCCCGAGTTCGCCACGCGCCTGTTGCCCACGCCCATGGGGAGCTGGGTGGCCTTCAACCAGATGCAGCCGAACCCTCCGCCGAACGCGGGGCCCTGCGCGGGCTCCGAGCCCGCGGCCGGCAAGGGCGGCATCCTGCGCCTGCTGGATACGCGCTACCCGGCGGACCCGCTGCTGGTGGGGAGCCTGTCTCCGAGCGGCGAGCCCTACGGCATGACGGTGCACGGAGGCCGGCTCTTCGTCGCCACCGGACAGCATGAGGGTGCGCACTACTGCAACAACCCGGAAGGGACGCTGCCGCCGCCGCCCGAGTATTCGCTGGGAGGTGGCGCCGGAGGCGGGCAGCGCACGACGTACCACGGGAAGGACGAGGGCCCCGAGGGCGCTCTGGAGATCTACGAGTTCGCGCGGCCAGGTGCGAGGCGGCTGTCGCGACTGCCTTTCGATGCCAGCATCACGGACGTGGTGGTGGTGGGGAACACGGCCATCGTCGCGGCGGCGGAGCTGGGGCTGCGCTTCATCGACATCAGCAACCCCGAGGCGCCGGTGGAGCTGGACTGCACGAGCGCGGAGGACCCGCTGAACTGCCCGCGCATCGACTTCGACGAGTCCCTGTCGAACACGCCGGGCCAGCCACAGCGGCTGCGCCTGCTGGGGGACATGCTCTTCGTGTCGGCGAAGGAGGGCAGCGTGGTGCTGGTGGACGTGTCGAATCCGCGCGCGCCCAAGCTGGTGAGCGGAGGCAACACCGAGCTGTCCATGGACGTGGCGGTCGCGGGAGACCGGCTGTTGCTGGCGGGAGGAGACCGCCTGACGGAGCTCCAGGTTCCGTTCTCGTTCGTCACCGGGATGCAGCCGGCGCGCGGGGCCATCATCTCTCCCGACAGCCCCGTGCTGTCGGTGCGCTTCAACCGCCCCATCCATGCACCCACGGTGGTGCCCGCCAACGTGAAGCTCCTGGGTGAGGACGGCCAGCTCGCGCGGGATGCCCAGGGCCAGGTCGCCGTGGTGCAGCTCTCCGTGGGGAGCGACCACGCCAAGCGCGTCTACACGGTGACGGCCTCCGTGAACGACACGCTGAAGCCCGAGGAGGACTACACGCTGCTCGTCACCACCGACGTGACGGATGAGCAGGGCGGGAGGCTCTTGAAGCCGTTCCGCGCCACGTTCACCACCGGCAAGGCGAGCAGCCGGGTGCCGGTGCTCATGTCGGTGTCGCCGACGACGCTGCCTCGCGCCACCGGTGGACGCGTCACGCTCGAGGGCTCGGGCTTCACGGGCACGGAGCGGGTCCAGATTGGCCCCAACGTGGTGACGTGCACGCCCGGCACCTGCCCGCGCAATGGCGACAACACGGAGATGGAGGTCACCGTGCTGGGGGCGCCTCAGGCGGGCCCCGTGGATGTGACCGTCACGCATCCGGGCGGGCCGAAGTCGGAGCTGGCCTTCGCGCTCTTCTACATCGACGACCCGGCCCTGGCGCACGCGACGCTCTCTCCGGACCACGGCCCGGTGGGCGGTGGGACGCGGGCCACGCTGGTGTTCGACCAGTCCGTGCTCCAGCCGGGGATGAAGGTCCGCTTCGGCGAGACGACGCTGGCGGATGACGTCGACATCGTCGACCTGCGCACGGTGCGCTTCACGGTGCCCGCGGCGGACGTGCCGGGGTTGGCGACCGTCACGCTGGTGCTCCCCGGCGAGACGCCGGAAGCGACGTTGGAGTGGGACGTGGCGACGTTCGCCTATGACCTGCCGTTCGGCACGAACCTGGGGCTGCCCGGCTATCCCCCGAAGGAAGTGTCCGAGCTGCGGCTGTCGGGGAACACGCTGTACGTGGGCATTGGCGCGCAGGCCCACCTGGTGGGGCTGGACATCTTCGACGTGACGCTCGAAGAGCGGCCCATCCGCCTGGGGGGCGTGAGGACGGACAACCCCGTCAACAGCCTGGACGTGAGCGGCAACCTGGTGCTGCTGGCCGAGGGCGCGGGCGTGACGGTGGTGGACGCGGCGGACAGCAAGCGGCCCTATGTCGCGGGACGCGCCACCGCGAGTGGCATCGCGACGGGCGTCCGCATCGAGGGCACGCGGGCCTATGTCAGCTTCACCCAGCCGGGCACGGCCAGCGGGCAGATCCAGGTCTTCGAACTGGTGGGGCCGCGGCCGGAGTTCGTGCGCTCCATCCCGCTGTACCCGGAGGATGGCCTGGCGCTGGACCTGGGAGCGAACCGCTTCTACGTCCTCACGTCGAACATCAACGCCTCGGGTGGCAATGGCCTGCGGCTGGCCATCCATGACCGCCAGGGCGCGCGCCTGGGCGGAGTCGTGGTCGATGCGGGCGTGTCCACGGACCAGTTGATGCGTGCGCGCATCACCGTGCGCTCGGGTCGCGCCTACGTCACGGTGGGCCGGCGCCTGTACGTCTTCGACGTGACGACGGCGCATGAGGCGCAGCCGGTGTTGCTCCAGTCCACCTTGCTGGACGCGGAGGGCTCCGGCCTGACGTGGTTCGGCGGTTCGTTGTGGGTGGCCACGCGCGGCGCGGGTCGCACCGTCGTGGAGGTCGCTCCGGCGGAGCTGCTCGCCGTGGGCTCATTCCCGGAGCCGGAGTCGCTGGCGCCGGTGGGCACGGACGTCCGCATCGACTTCTCGCTGCCCGTGGCGCTGGACTCTCTCGAGCCGGCGGCCTTCAGCGTGAAGGCCTTCTCGACGGCGTTCCCGGCCGGGCGCGTGGTGACAGGAGTCAGCCGGGTGGAGGCGACCGCCCTGCGGACCTCGTCGCTGTTCTTCACACCCGACCCGGCGGAGGTCTTCCAGCCCGGTGAGCGGGTGGAGGTGTCCCTGGCGGCGGGCGGCGTGAGGTCCACGCTGTCCGAGGACGGGCTGTCGCGTCCGCTGGCGACGTCGGTGTTCTTCAAGTTCCAGGTGGACCAGGCCGGCCGCCTGCGGCCCGCCATCACCTCCGTCACGCCGTCGAGCGGCCTGCGGACCGAGACGACGACGGTGAGCCTCAAGGGCACGCACCTGGACGGCGCGGGGCTGGTGGTGTCCGTGGGTGGAACGCCGCTCACCGGCGCGGGTGACGTGGTGTGGAACGCCGGGACGGAGGCGCTCATCGTGCGCATTCCGCCGTCGTCCGTCGCGGGGCCCGCGGCGGTGCAGGTGGGCTACGAGAACGGAATGCAGGCGACGCGGCTGGGCGCCTTCACCTACCGCGACGCGCTCCAGTTGAGCGCTCCGGTTCCCGACCACGCGAGCCAGCAGGGGGGCGTGGAAGTGGCTCTCACGGGCGCGGGCTTCCTGCCCGGCATGGAGGTCTTCTTCGACGACGCGCGCTCCTTCACGGTGAACGTGCGCACGTCGGGTCAGGCCACCGCGGTGGCTCCGCCTCACGCGGCGGGGCTGGTGGACGTGAAGGTCCGCCTGACGCTCCCCACGCATGACGGAGGCACTTCGCAGCGCGAGGCCGTGCGCGCCAATTCGTTCCTCTATGGCGCGGGCGCGACGGCGAGGCTGGAGACGCCGCCCTTGCGGCACGTCCTGGTGGACCGGGGTGTCCTCTACGCCTCCATCGGTGGCGAGGTGGACGTCACCGGCCCGAATGGCGCGGCCATCGAGGGCGGAGGGCTGCGCTCGCAGTCCCCGGGCGGACTCTTCATCGCCGACCTCTCCGAGCAGACGGCGGTCCGGCAGATGGCCCGGGTGATGTTCAGCGACAGCGGGACGTCGGGGGCGTACCAGCTCGCCAAGGTGGGCAACGTGCTCTACGTCGCGGCGGGGACGGGCGGACTTAAGATAGTGGACGTGACGCGGCCTTCCGCGTCGTCGGTGACGTACTCGCTGCCTGGGACGGGCGCGACGGTGGCCGTGGTGGCCGGGGGCGACATGGTCTACGCGGCGGACGGCTCGGGCATCCGTGCCTACCGGACCACGGAGAATCCCCAGCCGCGCCAGACGTACCAGCGGCTCATCCCAGGCGGAGTCACCGCGCTGGCGCTGCATGGCCACTACCTGCTCGCGTCGGCACAAGGGGTGGGGGGCACCCGGCTGCTCGTGCTGGACGCGCGCCGGGGCGACCTGGAGCAGGTGAGCGAGTTTCCGCTCATCGGCGCCGCGCGCCACATCACGACGGAGGGCTCGCGGGCCTATGTGTCGCTCGGCGCCAAGGCGCAGGTGACCATCATCGAGCTCCAGACGCCGGACCAGCCGTCGCTGGTGGGCGCGCTGCTGCTCGCGGACGTGATGAACAACGGACGGGTCTCCGCGGAGCAGACGCGGGTGGCCGCGGGCATCGCCTATGTGGCGGCGGGTGGCGGCAAGGTGCAGCGCTTCCGGGTGCCTCACTCGGGGAGCCCCACGGCGCTGGAGCATGCGCTGGTCCAGGGCGACGCCAACACGCTGGCGATGATGGACAAGTACCTGATGGTGGGAACGCTGGTGCTCGACAAGAACGGGCGCGCGGTGGAGCTGCCCGTGCAACCGCCGGACACCGGGCACGGAGTGCTGGCGGGCACCATCGCCTCGGTGATGCTGGACCACCTGGAGGTGCGTGGCTCCATTCCGTCCGAGGGCGAGACGGTGCCGGTGGGGACGAAGCCGGCGGTGCTCCTGTCGGAGCTGCCCGCGACGAACACGTTGGACGCAATCCGGCTGGAGACGTCCACGGGGCAGACTGTGACGGGTTCGGTGGAGGCCCGCTCGGACGAGGGCGGCGCTCGCGCCACCTTCACGCCGTCGCCCGCGCTGAGCGTGGGCACGCGCTACGTGCTCAAGGTGGGCAGCGCGCTGGCCGACCTCCAGGGCGGCGAGCTGGGAATGGACACGGAGGTCCGGTTCCAGACGGCCACGCAGGCCACCGTCGAGCGTCCGACGCTGGGCGAGGTGAGCCCGGCCTATGGCCTGACGGCGGGTGGTGAGACGGTGACGCTGCATGGCACCGGCTTCCTGTCGGGCTGCACCGTGCTCATCGGCGGCAAGCCCGCGGGCGCGACGTCCGAGGGAAGCTGCGCCGTGTCGCAGGGTGGAAAGGTCATCAAGGTGCTCGCGCCTCCGGGTGTCGCGGGCGCGGCCTCCGTGGAGGTCCGCAACGCGGACGGCCTGTCGGTGTCGCGGCTGGGCGCCTACCGCTACCTGCCGGTTCCGAAGCTGACGAAGGTGGAGCCGGCCTTCGCGGAGACGATGAGCCGCGCGCAGGTCCGCCTCCATGGCGAGGGCTTCTATTCCGGCTCGCGCGTGACGTTCTCCGGCGTGCCGGCGAGCACGACGACGGTGGACGTGGCGGGCGTGCTGACGGCCACGGTGCCGGATGGAATCGTGGGGCCCGTCGACGTGCGCGTGGAGACGCCCACGGGGAGCACCTCGGTGGGCAGTGTCCTGGTGGGTGGCTTCACCTTCACCCTGGCGGAGCGCGAGCAACTGCAGGCCGGTGGGCCCGCGAGCGCGCTGGTGGGGACGACGCTGCTCCAGGCGCGGGGCAGCGACCTGGTCGCCATCGACTTGTCGTTGTCCGGCAACAAGCTGGAGCTGGGCCGCGTGCCGGGCGTGAGTGGTGCCATGGCGCTGGCGGTGTCCGGGAGCCGGGCGGTCCTCCTCGGGACGGACGTGGTGGTGCGGTACGACCTGGGGGCGTGTGGCAGTGCCCCGGGTGTGCCCTGTGTTCCGGTGGAGCTGGACCGTGTCCCGCTGGTGGCGGGCGCCTACCTGACGTCCGTGGCCGTGGGGCCTGGTGCCACCACGGTGGCGGTGGCGGGCGGCGGTGAGCTGGTGCTGCTCGGCGAGATGCGCGAGTCGGGCCAGCCGAGAGACCGGCTGGGGGTGCTGGCGCAGCACTCGCTGTCGCCTTCGCGCATCGCCGGACTGGGCGTGGTGGGGGATGCCCTGGCGGTGTTGCTGGATGAGAACCAGGTCTCGCGCGTGGAGCTGCGCGGCTTGGATGATGGAGCGCTGAAGGTGCAGGGCTCCATCGGCGGACTGGCGGGGATGGCCATGGACCTGTCCGTGGAGGGCAGCCGCATCGCCGTGGCGGCGGGCAAGTCCGCGTACGTCCTGGAGGCGATGGACCCGAAGGCGCCGAGGTTGGTGGGCTCATGGACCTCGAATGGCGAGCCTGGGAGCATGCCGAGCGCCGTGGCGCTCTCCGGTCCGTGGCTGGTCGCCGCGGGCACCGAGCGCGCGTCGTGGATCGACACCACCGTCATGCCGACCTTCGTCGAGCGGACCTTCTTCACGCACACCGCCAACTACCAGCCGAGGCCGCTCGTCGGTGATGGCTTCGTGCTGGTGACGACGCTGTCCGGCCGCACGCAGCTCATTGACACGCTGCCGTACCCGACGCTGCGCCACGTGTCGCCCCTGCCCGGAGGCGTGCTGCCGCTGAACGCACCCGTGTCGGTGTCCGTCGCGAGCGAGCTGCCGCTGTCCGTGGTGGCGCAGTCCTCCATCCTCTTGTTGGCGGAGACGACCGTGGTGCCCGCGACGGTGACGCCGTCGGGCTCGACGCTGCGCGCGCAGCCCACCAGCACGCTCGTGTCCGGAAGGGACTACTCGGCGCGCATCACCTTGGGGAAGACGCAGTACAAGGGCGGCACCGTGCTGGGCGACTGGACGTACTCGTTCCGTGGCGGCGCGGAGGCTTCCAGTGTCTCCGTCTCCGAGATTGCCCCGGACCACGGCCCCTTGACGGGTGGCACTGTCGTGACGCTGGAGGGCTCGGGCTTCGCGCCGGGCTCGCAGGTGTACTTCGGGCTGACGCCGGCCGCGGACGACCCGACGCATGAGGCCCTGGCCACCCAGCTGCGGGTGCTCGCTCCGGCGACGCTGCATGCGGGCCCGGTGCTGGTGCGCGTGGTCAGTGGGGGCGACGAGGCGGAGGTGCCCGGTGGCTTCGTGTACACCACGCTGCTGTCCGTCTCCGAAGTCACCCCGAACCGCATCGACAACGCGGGAAGGTGGGTGCAGCTGACGGGCACCGGCTTCACGCGCGGCTTGGAGGTGCGCTTCATTCCGAACGGTCCTCCCGCGCAGCTCACGAACTTCGCGACGAACCGCGTGGATGTCCGCGTCCCCGCGGGTGGAGAAGGACCGGTGACGCTCTATCTCTCCCAGCCGGGCGCGAGCCTGGTGGTGGAGGGGAGGCTCCACCGGGGAGACCTGACACCGCCGAGCGCGTCGCCCGTGTATCTGCCCTCGGGGGCCGTGCCGCTCGCGCAGAAGACGTTCAGCGCCACGTTCGACGAGCCCGTGCGGACGGGCATCGCGCCCGAGCCGCTCACCACGGCCGTGCTGACGAACGTCGCGACGGGAGCGACGCTGTCGGGCACCCTGAGCGTGTCCGGCTCGACGATGACCTTTACGAGACCGACGGGGGCCGCGAACCTCGAGTCCACCAAGGGCTACACGTTGACCTTGACGAACGTCTACGACGTCGCGGGCAACGTGCGGCCCTCGCCCCGGCCGCAGACCTTCTACGCCGTGGACGTCCTCGACCCCACGGTGGCGCTGGCCTTCGAGGGGCGCACGACACCGGTGCACAACTCCACGCTGGGCGTGGGCACGGAGTACACGTTCGTGGTGTCCGGCACGGACACCGGCCCGGGGCCGCTGGGCCTGGAGCTCTCCGTCGACGGCGTGGCGCTGTCGAGGGTGACGCAGCACGAGCCGAGGTACCGCTACACCTGGCGGAGCATCCCGGCCGGAGGGACGTCCACGCTGGTGGCTCGCGCGGTGGACGGGAGCGGCAATGACACCACGGTGACGGCCGTCGTGAACCTGACCAACGACAGGTTGCCCACGGTGAGCTTCACGCAGCCCGCGCTGGCGGCGGTGCAGGCCAAGGAGGGCGAGACGCTCGCCCTGCGAGTCTTCGCGGAAGACCTGGAGCAGCTCAGCGCCATCGAGCTGAGCCTGGACGGTCAGCCGCTGCGCCGTGTCACCGGGCTGACGGGGACGACGATCGTGCTGGAAGAGGCGCTCCCGCTCGTGCTGACGGGAGAGGTGAGCCAGGTCCACGAGCTGGTCGCCGTGGCGACGGACTCACGTGGACAAGTCTCCGCGCCCGCGCTGCTGCAGGTGACGGTGGAGCGTGACGTCCAGGACCCGACGGTGGCCTGGCTGCTGCCGACCCCGGGCGCCAAGATTCCCTCCGGCGCGAGCCTGGAGCTGCGCGCGAATGTGTCCGACGACATCCGCGTCACGCGCACCACGTTCCACCAGTTGATGGGGACGACCGCGCCGAAGCAGCTCGCCACGTTCGCGGGAGTGCCCGGGCCGGTGCGCTGGGTGGCGCCGTCCGTCACCGAGGACACGCAGGTGAAGCTGCGGGTGTACGCGGCGGATGCGCGTGGCAATGACGCGGAGTCGACGGTGGACCTCACCGTGCTGGCGGCCGTGTCGAACGCCACGAAGCCGGTGGTGAGCCTGCGCTCGCCGAGCGTGGGAACCACCCTGTGGGAGGGCCACGAGGTCGATGTGAGGGTGGACGTGAGCGCCCCCGCGGGCGTGGCGTCCGTGCGGCTGGAGCTGGACCAGCAGTCGGTGACGCTGACGCACGAGCCCTGGAGCCATCGCTTCCGGGTGCCCGTGCTGGTCAACGACAAGCCTTATCGCGTGGCGGTGCGCGCGGTGGCCACGGACCTGGATGGGCTCCAGAGCGAGCCCCTGGTCCAGGGCTTCCAGGTGGAGAACAACCCCTCGGAGCCCGTCCCCGTCATCCAGGTGGCGACGAGGCCGGTGGGCCCGATGTGGCTGGGGGGCTCGCTGCTCCAGGTAGAGGCGCAGGCGGGAGCGATGACTCCGGTGCCTTCGCTCACCGTGGACGGCGCCGCGTTCTCCGGCACGGAGGGGCGGTACACGCTGCCGCGCGGTCCGGAAGGCGCGCCGGTGGTGGCCCGGGTGGAGGCCCTGGAGACGGGCTCGCAGCGACTGGCGAGCGTGAAGACGGGCTCGCTGGCGGTGTTCGCGAAGGCGGCCGAGAGCGTGAAGCCGGAGCCGTCGCTGCCGGTGGTGGCCGTGGCCGCGAAGAGCGACGTGTGGGCGGTGCTGCGCGAGGACTCCGTGGGTGAGACGGTGGTGGAGTTGCGCTCTCGCTCCACGCTCGCCGTCACCGGCACGCGCCGGGTGAAGGGGCACGGGGTGGGGCTGGCCTTCGTGGAGGACCGGCTCGCGGTGGCGGTGCGCTCCGGAGGCGCTGGCGTCGTCGAACTGCTGTCGCTGCCGGACCTGTCGGTGACGACGGTGGACGTGCGGCGTGCGCCCACGGCGCTGGCGGCGGTGCGCGGTGCGCTGCTGCTGGTGGGGACGGATGAGGGCCTGGAGGTGTACACGGCCGAAGGCCAGCTCGCGGGCCGGCTGCCTGGCGAGCCCGTGAAGGGCCTCTCCGCGAGTGGTTCGCGCGCGCTGGTGCTGACCGCGACGAGCCTGACGTCGGTGGACGTGTCCACGCCGCATGCGCCCGAGGAGAAGGTGTCGGTGCCCATGGCGGCCGCGGACCTCGTCGTCGCCGTGGGCGAGGACCGGGCCTGCGTGCTGGGCGGAACGAGTCTCCGTTGCTTCGAGGAGTCGGGTGCCCTCCTGACGCAGCTCGGGACGACGGCCACGCTGGATGTCCCCGCGCGGTCCGCCTCCGTGTTCGGGCCGTGGCTCGTCGTGGGAACCCCCCAGGGGGTGCGGGTGCATGACGTCCGTTCGGAGGCTGTGTCGGGCGGTGCCTGGCCCGCGTCCGTGGGGCATTACCCCGCGCTGACGGGAGCGGCGGTCATCACGGCCGGAGACCTCCTGAGCGCTGACGCGCGGAGCGTGGCGCGGCTGCCGCTGGGGCGTGGCCCGAGCGAGCCTGTCGTGTCGCTGGGCGCGCCCGAGAACGGCGTGGCGGGGAGCCGGCTCGCGCTGGTCGCCAGCGTGAGCGACGAGGTGGACCCGTTCAATGCCTACGTGTCCGAGCTGAAGGTGAACGGTCGCACGGTAGAGGTGCTCGACGGCCGCTTGCCGGACGCCGTGGACCTGCCGCGCACGGGGACGAGCGCGCACCTGGAGCTGTGGGTGCACGACCAGGCCGGCAACTCCAAGAAGGCGGAGGCCGTGGTGGACCTGGAGGCGGCGACGTCTGGCCCGGAGTTCCTGGGCCTGGAGGCTCCCGCGCAGGTGCTGGAAGGCACGCTCATGACGGTGGTCCCCCGGTTCGTGGACCCCGCGCGGGTGCACTCCGTGACGGTGTCGCTGATGGATGGTGAGCAGGAGCTCGACAGCGTCACCGTGACGGCGCCGGCCTTGTCGGCGGTGCTGTCGGTTCCCATGGTGGGCACTGGAACGGGACATGGCGTCACGTTGGTGGCGACCGCGACGGACGGCGTCGAGACGGCGATCTCCACGCCCAAGCCGGTGCTTGTCTTCACGAACGGCGCTCCGACGGGAACACCGTTCACCCTCATCCCCGCCGTCGCCCAGGTCACGGAAGGCCAGCCGGTGTCGATGACGGTGAAGTTCCAGGACGGCGTGCCCGTGCCCTCTGGGTACACGGTGAGCTTCGCCGTGGGGTTGAGCGAAGAGACGGTGGTGGAGCAGCTTCTCCTCGCCTCGCCGGCCACGGTGGCCACGCCGAGGATGCCGACGCTCGCGACGGGCGCGGGCAGCATCAGCGCGTGGGTGATAGCGCGGTTGGTCGACGACGACGGGCGTGAGTCCGTGGCACAGGCGCGGGTGCTGGTGGTTCCGGATGAGACACGCCCGGTGATTTCGGCGCTGGACGTGACTCCGGCGGGCGCGGTGGTGGCCGCGGGCTCGATGGTGACCGCGAAGCTGACGGCGACGGATGCGTCGTCGCCGGTGGTGGAGCAGGGCCTGCGCGTGAAGCTGGGTGACGTGCTGGTGTCCGCGGGTGGCTCGCCCTTGAGCTACACGGTGCCCGTGACGACTCCCGCGGGGACGGTGCTCCGGGTGGAGGGCTGGGCGAAGGACCTCCAGGGCAATGTCAGCAACGGTGGAGCCGCGGACTTCCGGGTGCGCGAGGTGGTCTCGCCCACGATGTCCGACGGCGCGGTCATCGTCGCCGGGGACTTCGCGGACGCGGTGGACCTCGCGCTGCTGGGTGAGCTGGTCGTGGCCGCGACTCCGAAGGGGGTCGCCGTGGGCAGGCTGGTGCGTGACGGGACGGCGGTGGGTGTGACGCCGTTGGGGATGGCGCGTCTGGAGGGCACGCCCCTGTCGCTGGCCGTCCAGGGACGTCATGTCCTGGTGGCGATGGCGGAGGGCGGCTTGAAGGTCGTGGATGTCTCGCGACCGGAAGCGCCGCGCCTCGTGGGGGCGATGGAGAACTCGTCAGTGGTGTCGCTCAAGGCGTCGAGCCGGGCCTTCGTGGTGTTCGAGGACGATGCCTGGATTGAGGAGGTCCTCCTGTCCGAGCCCACGTCACCCACGTTGGCGCTCGTCGTGAACCGCTCCGTCCCGCTGGTGAGGACGCCGCTGCTGGCGGTGACGAGTGACCGGATGTTCTACGCGTCGGCCAAGCGCCTCTACGCGCGTCCGGTGGCGGTGCCGACATCGCAGTTCTCCACGGACCTCCTGGACACCATCCGGCTGGTCGACGTGGATGGCGGCATGCTGGTGGCGGGAACGACGCGCGGCGTGCAGGTGGTGGCCGTGGGTACGTCGAGCCTGGTGGCGCAGGGCGAGGCGGTGCTGGGCACCGGCACGCGCGCTCTGGCCGTCAGCCGGGGCCGCGCCTACGTCGCGGGTGATGACGGGGTGCTGCGCATCGTGGACGTGCGGGAGCCGTCCGCGCCGCGAGTGCTCGCCCAGGAGCCGTTGGCGGCCCGGGCGCTGCGTGTGTCGGGCGGCGTGCTGCTGGCCGCGACGGAGTCGGGGCTCGTGGTGAAGGACCTGTCCGGAGGGACGACTCCTCCGGCCCTGGCCACCTTGCCCACGATGGATGCGGTGGGCCTGTCCCCGGCGAGGAGCGGTGTCGTCGTGGCGGCGGGGGCGGGTGGAGCCTCGCTGGTGGACCTCTCGACTCCGTCGAGGCCCGTGCAGCAACTGTCCGTCTCCTCGCCCAAGGCCGTGCGGCAAATCGAGCGCGTGGGCGGGGACACCTTCGTGCTCAACGGAACGACGATGTCCGTGTGGACGGATGCGAATGCCACGGGGGCCTTCAGCGCGGACGGCACGCGTGGGTCCAGGCTGTCCTCTGGAGTCGGGAGCGTGGAGCGGTTCCACGTGAGCGCCGGACGGCTGTGGACGGTGAACGCCGGAGTCGTCGCGACGGCCAGCCTGCCGGAGGTGCTGTCCGTCAAGAAGCTGGACCTGCAGGGGCCGACGGTCGACATCGCGGGAGACGAGCGCCGGGCCGTCATCGCGCGAGGCCCCGTGGGCTTCACGTGGGTGGAGCTGGACCGCTCGGGAGACATCCTGCGGCGCGAGAGCTTCGCGAGCGAGTCGGCGAACGCCGTGGCGCTGGGCGGTGAGCGCGTGCTCGTGGGCAATGATGTCGGGTTCCGCGTCTACGAGTTGAACAGCGCGGGGAGCCTGGTGGCGCGGAGCACGGTGCCGACTCCGAAGCCCGTGCGGCGCATCCGGTTGACGGGCCGCCTGGCGCTGGTCACCACGGAGGAGGGCGTGCAGCTCTGGGATGTCGGAGCCACGACGCCGGAGCTGAAGGCCACGTTCGCCGCTCCGGACGCGAGGGACGCGGTGCTGGCGGGGGACCAGGTCGTCGTCGCGCAGGGCTTCACGGGCGTGGCGGTGTTCGCGGCGCCTCCAGTGCTCGCGGCTCCGACCGCGACGTTGTGGCTCTCCTCTTCGCCGCTCGTGGTGGAGCCGGGCACGCTGGTGTCGTTCGACGCGCGGGTGTCGGGTGCTCGCGTGGATGACGCGGTGCTGCTGGTGGACGGGGTGCCCTTCGCGCACCTGGAGCCGGGAGCCATCGCGGGTCAGTGGTGGGTGCCGAAGACGGCGCTGCCGGGCTCGGAGCTGCGGCTCCAGGTTCGTGCCCGCGCCGTCGGCGGCGGGGAAGGGATGTCCGAGGAGCGAGTCATCCGCGTGGTGGCTCCGCCCGCTCAGGACGACCTGGGGCTGTGGGTGAATGAACCGTCCTGGGGCGCCGAGTTCGCCGTGGGGCAGGCGATTCCTGTCGGCGCGTCGGTGTGGGGCGGCAGCCCGCCCTACACGGTGACGGTGAGCCTGGGGGACGTGTTCCTGGGCGTGCTGACGCCGAAGCCGGGTCAGGAAGGGGACTCCGCCGGCTCCGTCCGACTCCCCTCCCACCTGGTGGACACTCAGGTGCTCTACGTCGATGTGGTCGATTCGCTGGGCCAGACGTCGCGCGAGTGGGTGGAGATCCACGTGCGTGACTCGGCGAGTCCTCCCACGGACCTGCAGGGAATGCCGCGCCGTCTGTTCGCGAGCCCGGCGAAGAACGTGCTTCACCTGTCCGCGCAGGACGACGGGCCGTCGACCCTGCGGCTGTATGTCGATGGCGAGGTCGTCGCGAGCAACGCCACCTGGGATGGGTGGTCACCCAACCAGCTCGATTACACGTTGGACCTCCGTGGGAAGCAGGCGGGCGACGTGGTGACGCTGCGGGTCATCGTCGAGGACACCCTGGGGCAACGGTTGGACTCGGGGGTGCGGAGCTACGTGCTCCTGGAGCCCACCGCCATTCCGACCATCGAGGAGATCTGGACGTCCCACTCGGGTATCGAGGGGACCGAGGTGTCCGTGGAGATCTCCGCGAATGACGTCGATGGAGACCTGGACACGGTGAGTGCCTGGGTCATCTACGGCGCGACGTATGTGAGCCCCACGCGAATCGAGGGTGAAGGCACCGAGGAGTTCCTCGCCAGCAGTGCGGACGACGGGCTGCTGGAGACCTCCTACGTCCTGCCGCTCCTGGGGGACCCGCGTCTGGAGGGCAAGGACACCTTGGTGGTGATGGCGCTCGCCACCGACCAGATGGGGCATGAGGTGCGGCGCTATACGGAGGTGCGGATCGACGAGAATGGACCGCCTTCAATCTCCTTCACCGCGCTCTCCTGGCCGTGGAACATGGATCTGCCCGTCGGCCAGTCCTTCTCGTATGAGATCCGGGCTGGGGATGACCTGGGCATCGCGACGTTGTCGGTGGTCGCGACGCTTCCGAATGGACAGGTCGTGTCCGCCTCCAACAACTCCTGCTCGGGGTACTGGTACTGCACACTCACGATGCCGCTCCTCGCCCCCACCGAGGGCCTGCTCCGACTGGAGGCGATCGCCACCGACATTCGCGGCAGGAGTGTCACGCAGGCGCATGAGCGACAGGTCGGCGCGAACCGGGCGCCCTGGTTCTCGCTGTCCTCGCGCGGGAGCTATGCCGTCGTGGGCAAGCCGGCCACGGTGGATGCGACGTTCTACGACGAGGGACGGCTCGACTCGCTGGAGCTGCTCGCGGGGAGCACGGTCCTGGAGAGCAGGCAGGCCATCCCGGTGCGCCCGGACCAGGGGTACACCGTGGCCGGCACGTTCACGCCGTCGGTCGAGGGACCGCTGGTGTTCACCGCGACCGCGGTCGACATGCACGATGTGTCGGCCACCTCCGCGCCGCTGTCGCTGCCCGTCTATGCGGCGAGCGCGGGCTCGACCTGTGCGACCGCGATTGAGATACCGCGACGCGTCGACTTCAGGCCGGTAGGCCAAGCACAAGCCGTGCCCTTCGAGACGCCTTGTCCTCAACCGTCGACGACTCCCGCCGGCTCCTGGCACTCCCTGCCATTCGATGGTCCCGTCGAGAGCCTCGTGCTGGTGCCGACGGGCGGTTGGTACAACCTGCCGTTCCATACCTACATCCAGGACATGACCGGGGTTGATGGCTGCACGCCTGTCCCGGAGGCCTTTGCGTGCCGGACCAGCAGCTCGCCTTCCTGGCTGGAGACGGGCCCGTTGTCGAAGGACGCGAAGATCTTCGTGGCGAAGGTGGAGGACACCCGGCATGGCGTCATGCTGGCGAGTGCGCGCCTGGGAGTTGGCGCGAAGTGCACACCTGGCGACTCGAACTTCGTCTGTGCTCACGGCGTGTGTGGCGAGGAGGAGGGTGAGCAGTCGCCGGAGGGCTCACCGGTGTTCCGATGCCAGGCAAGCCAGTGCAGTGACGGCGTGAGCAATGACGATGGAGACCTCCTCATCGACTACCCGAGCGATCCGGGTTGCGAGTCTCCCGATGGCGAAGACGAGCTGGACCCGCCCACGGACCCCACCTGCTCGGACGGTGAGGACAATGATGGGGACGGGCTCGTGGACTGGCCCGCGGATCCAGGCTGCGGCAGTGCCGCGGGAGCCTCCGAGGAGGGTGTTGGAGAGAGCTGCGAGGCGCCCATCGACCTGACCCAGGAGGCCAGTGTCGGCCTGGACCAGGTGGCCCTGCTCCCGCTCGACTTCAGTGGGGCGACGGATGACCATCGCCTGACCTGCTCGACGGAGAACCAGGTGGATCGGGTCGTCGGCATCCGCATGCCGGGGCCTGGATTGATCATCGTGGGAGCGGAGACGCAGCTCAGCGGGCTGTCCCTGCGCCAGGCCTGCGCCGCCGACCACCGGGCGAGCACGTGCGACGTGAAGCCGGAGTTGTCGTCGGAGGTCTACACGAGCAGGTTCGTGAACGAGGGAGAGATTGTCTACGCCGTCGCGGAGGGGACGGGGACCGCGCAGCTGCGGGTGCTCGGCATTCTCGATGAAGATGCGGCGTGTGATCCATTGCAGCCCTGGTTCCAGTGCTCCGAGCAGCAGCTCTGTCGCCCGAAGGACCTGGGAGGCGGAGCGGTCTCCAATACGGAGTTCCAGTGCCGCACGCCTCGCTGCAATGACAGGATGGATGCGGATGCCGATGGGAAGAATGACTTTCCCGACGACCCCGGCTGCTCCGGTCCATTGGATGACATCGAGGAGGACCCCGTCCCGGCGCCTGCCTGTGGCGACCACGTGGACAGCGAGCCCGTGGGCCAGCAGGACGGACTGATCGACTTCGCCAGGACCTCGTCGGGCGACCCGTCCTGTCTGAGCGCCTCGGATGACGACGAGGTTGCCTGCGGAGAGGTGCTCTCGACGCAGGGCTTGCCGCTGGCTCCGCTGGTCATCCAGGGAACGACCCGGGTCGCGGATATCGCCGCGTCGGCGGAGTGTACGGATGACTCTCGCTATATCCAGGCGCGGGCCTACGACTTCGTGGCGCCCGTCTCGGGGACGTATCGATTCCGGGTGGACAGTGCCATCAATGACGCCCGCACCTACCTGTCGTTGCGTGAGGAGTCCTGCCGAGGCGAAGTCCTCACCGAGTGCAGGTCCCGGAACAGCTCGGGCGGCGCGATGGGCGTCATGAGCCTCGCGGCCAACGAGCGAGTGGTGGTCGTCATCGAGGCCTGGGACACGGTCGACTTCACGCTGACGGTGGAGCTGCCGTTCGCGTGCGGCAACGGACGGGATGACGATGGGGATGGGCGTGTCGACTATCCCGAAGAGCCGGGGTGCGAGTCCCGCCAGGGCGAGTCCGAGGCGGACCCAGCGGTGTTGCCCGTGTGCTCCGATGGCGCGGACAACGACGGTGATGGGCAGGCGGACTATCCGTTGGACCCGGACTGCCAATCGGCCTCGGGGACGACGGAGCGGGCCAACTGCCAGGGCGTCGAGGGTGTCCACTTGACGGACCCGCTCCCCGTCTGGACGACAGCGAATACGTCGGGGGCCAGCCACATCAATCACGAGCAGGACACGTGTGCGTATCCGTCCGAGGCCCCGGAGAAGGTGTTCTTCTGGGTGGCGCCCGCCACGGGGACGTATGTGATTGATACGGAGGGCTCCAGCATCGGCACGGTGGTCGCGGTGTATCCCCGCTCGTGCGAGCCCGCGGCGGTCCTGGCCTGCGACGGCAGGGGCCGGTACAGCGGGACGACGGAGGTCCATGTCCCGTTGACGGCCCAGCAGGCCATCACCATCGTCGTGGATGGCTACAGCGACACGGATGTCGGCAGCATCCGCCTGAGCATCCGGCCGGAGTAGGTGAGGGGGCCTGTCTTCACGGTGCCCGCGGTGGACCCGGGGAACATGCGCGAGCCAGTGCTCGCTCCGGGCTCCACCGGCAGGGGCTCAAGAGCCCACCCAGGCCGAAGGCCAGGCTCACGAGTGCCAGCGCGACCCAGAGGAGGACGAGGGGATGGGTCGCGAGGCGTGACAGTGGAAGCGGCGTGAGCATCTGGGCCCTCTCCTCTCGCGAACTGGACGCGTCCGGTAGGAGAGAAGGGTGGCGGGTGACACCCGGGCAGGTCCATCCCAGCAATGTGGGGTGTTCGAGGGGGCCGGTCAGGGGACCCAGTCCACCATGGTGCCCACGGCGAACGAGTCCATCAGGGTCCCATTCGCAGCGCGGGCCTTCACCACACAGGTGGGGCTGGGCAGGGCGGGAGTGGTCCACGCGTACTGCACGGAGCACGTCGCGGGGGCAGGGGTGGTCGCGCAGGTGTCGGTGCCGCGCACCACGGTGCCGCACGTCGACTCCAGGCTCGCGGTGCGCGTGCCGTGGCCGTTGCCGTAGTCCACGAAGAACTCCACCTGGAAGGTCCGGTTCGGGCCCACGAAGGGGAGCCGCGTCACCGCGTCCTGGCGCAGGAACTGGCGGGCGCTCAGGCCGGGGCCCTGGATGTGGATGGCGGTGATGAGGGGCCGGGCGATGTACTCGACCTCCACGTCGACCTCGCCGGTCTGCGGCGTCGTGGGTCCAGCGACGTGCACGTCGATGCCCTTGGTCACGGTCACTCCGCGCGCCGTCACGTCCACTTGGATGTGACAGGGGCCCGCATCACGGCTCCCCCACTGGGTGTAGGACGCGGTCGGGTGGGTGAACACGCTCGTCGGGCAGTTGCTCGTCCATTGGTAGGTCAGCGGGTCTCCGTCGAGGTCAATGGCCGTCACGCTCAAGCCGATGAACTCATTGACGCGAGGCGACCCGCTGATGCTCGCCCCGTAGATGAAGGGCGCGATGTCGGGCTGGGGTACTGGCGGCGTGAGGTCCTGGACGTTCATGAGGACCGTCACCGTCGTGCCTCCGACGACGTCCACGGAGGTGGTGCCGCTCGCGACGAGCACGGGGTTGCCCGCGCCATCGTCGGCATAGCCTTGCGCCGTCAGGGTCTGCGTTCCAACGGGCAACATGAACGAGCCGACGAAGGTGTCGGTCGTCGCCGAGTACGACAGGGCTTGAGAGAAATTGGCTGGCTGGACGGTGAGGACCAGACTGTCGAGCTGCTGGGCGGCCAGGCCGCTGACAGACAATCGCATCTCACCGGAGAGGACCGGCGGGGTGGGTTCTTCGAGGCCGCCTGAACAGGCCATCCACAGCGCGGCCAGACCGCACATGACGACGTTCCATGACTTCGACATGGAGAGCTCCTGGGCTTGGTTCGGGGGGGAGGGGGGAAAGCCTAGCCGCGCCCGAAAACCCGGCACAGTGATGCCGGGGTGACCCAGGATGGGCTGACGCGGCCATGGCCCGGGTCGTGCTGGACCAGGGCGATGGAACGAGCAGTCGGCCCTGGGCGTCTGCTGGGGGCTGGGCGAAGCTCTTCGCCCACACCCTCCTTCCGGAGAATTGAATGGGACTCGCCGAACGCAAGGCCGCGAAGCAGTTCGAGGAAACGCTCTATCCGAAGCTGAAGAAGGACCTGGAGGCCGCGGCGCGCTTCGAGGTGCCCGTGGAGGTGGACTGGGCGAGCCTCACGGCGGAGGGGTATGCGGAGCTGTACGCGGAGGCGTGGCCCCAGGTCTATTTCACCCCGCTCATCGGCGCGCTGGAGGCCCTGGGACAGGACGACCTGGGTCGCGAGTTCCTGCGAGGCGCGCTCAAGCGCGTCGTCATCCGCAACTCGTCGAGCAACTCGTCCGCGTCGAGCATCGCGGCGTTCCAGGACGGGGTGCTCACGTTGGACCATGAGCCCGTCACCAACGTGGACCAGGTGGATGACCGGAAGGAGGCCATCCGCAAGACGCTCGAGGCCGCCCCGGAGCTGCCGAATCCGTACACGGGGGACTCCCTCCGTTCCTTCCTGGAGGCGGATGCCCAGGGCGTGGACGCCGTGCTCTACGCCTTGTTGCGCATCACCACGCGAGAGCGGGCGGGGGTTCCGCTGTTCCTGCCCCGCGCGACGCTGTCGTTGCGCAGTG
>Ga0126314_10000170_pt1 | contig 34410 bp, 27 predicted proteins | sample Plot105B_FD_92535 | JGI IMG/M metagenome (GOLD analysis project Ga0126314, IMG submission 92535) | Serpentine soil microbial communities from UC McLaughlin Reserve, CA, USA - Plot105B | ecosystem: Environmental > Terrestrial > Soil > Grasslands | place: USA: UC McLaughlin Reserve, Lake County... | reverse complement strand
GGCCGCGCCGCGCCGCCGCGCTGGGTGTCCACGGACGAGCTGGGAGACCTGGCGGCGACGACGTGGCAGCTCTACCGGCGGCTCCAGGAGCTGCCGCGCTCGCTGCGCTCCTCGGCCGGCGACCTGGCCCAGGCCGGCACGCGGCTGTCGGAGGCGAGCAGCCAGCAGAACCAGACGCTGTCGCGCCAGGCCGCGGCGCTGCATCAGGCGCGCGCCACCGCGCAGGAAATCCAGCAGGCGTCACACGTGGCGGCCTCGCGGGCCACCAGCATCCTCCAGGTCGCCGAGCGCGCCGCGGCCGTGGGCCGGCTGGGCGAGGAGTCCCTGCTCGGCACGGAGAAGGGGCTCGCGTCCATCCGCGAAATCGCGGACGGGCTGCACGAGCAGATGATGGATTTGGAGCAGCGCGCCCGCGAGGTGGGCCGCGTGTCGGAGGTGGTGAAGGCGCTGGCGGACCAGTCGCACATGCTGGCCATCAACGCGGCCATTGAAGCGACGCGCGCGGGCGAACACGGCAAGGGCTTTGGCGTGGTGGCACGGCAGATGCGCGAGCTGGCGGACCAGTCCGTCCAGGCCACCAACCAGGTGCGCGGCCTGCTGGAGACGATGGCCTCCGCCGCCACCGAGGCCACCGAGATGACGAACAAGGGCGCCGCGGGCGTGGAGACGGCGCTGACGCCGCTGCGCAACAGCGGAGAGCGGCTGCGAGAGCTGGCCACGCTGTCGCGCGAGTCCGCGTCCGCCGTGCGTCAAATCGCCGAGGCCGTGGCCCAGCAGCACCAGGGCGTGGACCAGCTCTTCGCCGCCGTGCGCGAGCTGGACGAGCTGACGACGGACACGCTGCGCCACCTGGACACCACGCAGCAGGCCGCCGTCGCCGTCACCCACGCCACGGGCCAGGTGTCCCAGCTCGCGCAGCGCTACGTCTGAGCCAGCGACGCTTCCTCGGGTGACACGGGGGGCTCGGGCACGAGCCTCCCCTCCGACGACAGCACCGGCGCGCACAGCAGCACCACCAGGCGCCCCGCGAGCACTCCCAGCCGCGACAGCCGCTCGCGAGGCTCCGCGCCGCCGTCCTCGAAGCTGGCCGCGTCCAGATAGTTCAACTGGACCTCCGCGCGCCCCTGGAGCACCCCCACGCGCGCATCCAGCGTGGCCAGGCGCGTGAGCAGCTCCTCCAGGAAGGCCGTGGCCCGCGTCAGCATCGCCGCGCGGTCATCCAGGCCCCGCACGCGCGCCTCCACCGTGTCCGGCGCGGGCGAGGTGGCCCAGGGTGCCGCGGCGTCGAACAGCGACGTCCCGTCCAGCACCACCGGCACCGCGTCCTCCTGAAGCCAGCCCCGCTCCAGCCACTCCAGCACCGGCACCAGCTCCGAAGGCGCCGTCGCCCCCGCGCCGAAGAGCGGCCACGCGCGCCGCGTCCCACGGGACACGGGCTCGGGAGGCAGCGCCTCCAGCGCGGCCAGGGCCTCGGGCGGGAGGACGTCCTCGCGCCTCGCGTGCTCCCACCGCTCCAGCCGCGCCAGCAGTCCGCGCAGCGGCTCCACGACTTGCGCCTTCGCCCGGGCCTGCCGCTCGCCGAGCGAGGTCATGGTGTCCCGCACGCCCAGCCGGGCGGACTTGAGCGCCCCCAGCGCCGCCGCGTGCCGCTCCTTCGCCGCGCGGACCTCCGGTGGGTCAGGAGGTCCCATCAGGCCCTCATCGAAGGCCCGCTTCACGCCGAGCCCCAGCGCCGTCAGCACCAGGCCACCCACCGCGAACGGGATGAAGAAGGGCATGCTCTCGCGACCTCCAGGGACAGGGTGACAGCTTCGCATCCGTCACGCCGCCACGCGAGCCGGGCCTGGCGACCGCACGGAGAGGAGGGAGGCTCAGCCAGCGCGCGCCCGGGGCGCCTGCACCGACGGGCCCGAGGCGCTTCGGGTCACATCGTCGAGCGGCGGCACATACGGCCAGCCCGGCAGCGGCCCCTGGCCCGCCTCGCGGTTGAGGTAGTCCGCGGCGATGTTGGCGCTCTCCATGATGGTGAGCAGCCCGCTGCCTGGATGCGTGCCACCACCCACCCAGAACAGGCCCTCCACGTGCGGACTCTTCACCCGGGGCCGCAGCGGCCCCAATTGCAGCCACGTGTGAGAGAGATTGAAGACAGCGCCACGGAACACGTTGAAGTCATCCCGCCAGGTCTCCGCGGTGAAGTAGCGCTCTTCGCGGAGGTGCTCTCGCACGCCCTTCAGGCCCACCTTCGCGAGCATGTCGGGGATGCGCTCGCGCAACGTGGCCTGCGTCTTGGCCCAGTCCACCGGGCGCGCGGTGTTGGGCGTGGGCACGAGCACGTAGAGCGTGGAGTGTCCCTTCGGCGCGCCGGACGGGTCCGTCACGCACGGGTTGCACACGTAGAAGGGTGGGTCGTCCACGTCGACGCTCCGGTCCTCCAGCGCGTCGCGGTCCGTGCGCCGCGCGGCCTCCGAGAGATAGATGAGGTGGTGCGGCAAATCTTCGTAGCGCGTGTCCAGCCCGTAGTACGCCATGAAGGTGCTGCACGAGTACTTCGCCTTCTCCAGCGCCGCGTCCGTCAGCCGCGAGCCCTCGCGCGCCTCGGCGGGCACCAGCTTCGTCGCCGCGTACGGCAGGTCCGCGTTCATCACCACGGCGTCCGCGTCCAGCACCTCGCCTCCCACCAGCTTCACGCCCGCCACGCGCCCCGCCTCCACGCGCACGCGCTCCACCGGCGCGCCCATGCGGAACGTCGCGCCCAAATCCTGAGCACAGCGCATCATCCCTCGCGCCAGCTCGCGGAAGCCGCCGTCCACGTGCCACACGCCGAAGGCCAGCTCCAGGAAGGGAATCACGCTGAACACCGACGAGCACGTCGTCGGGTGCAGGCCCAGGTACTTCGACGGGTACGCCAGCGCGTACGTCAGCCGGTCGTCATGAAAGAAGGAGTCCAGGTGCCGGTACAGCGTCTGCCACGGCTTGAAGCGCAGCGTGGGCGCCAGGCGCCAGGGCGCGTAGTAGCCCAGGCTGCCCGCGTGCGTGCAGATGAACTTCTCGTAGGCGACGCCGTACTTCTCCCGGCCGTCCGAAAGCCACCGGCGCATCGCCTCCACCTGGGTGGGGCCGAAGCGGGCGAGCTCCGCCTCCATGCGCTCCGGGTGACGGCTGGTGTCCAGATGCGTGCCGTCCCAGAAGTGCACCCGCGTGTTGACGTCCAGGGGGACCAGCTTCACGTAGTCCGCCAGTCGCCGGCCCGCCCGCTCGAAGATGCGCTCCAGCACCCCGGGGAGCTGGAGGATGGAAGGACCGGTATCGAGCGAATACTCGCCCTGGGGTCCGAGCTTCAGCCCCTTCATCCGACCTCCGGGCACCGGGTCCTTCTCCACCACCGTGACTCGAAAGCCCTGCCCGGCCAGGTTGATGGCGGCGGACAGTCCGCCCGGTCCGGCTCCCACGACGATGACGTGACGCACCATGGCTCCTAGAATGCCCTGAGCGAGCACCCGTTGCAGCGTTCCAGGTGCGGACGGGCGGGCGGGCATTGTGTTTCGCCCCCGGGCGTTTCTCCTGGAAGACACGTGGGAGCGGGGACGGCTTGAAGGGGGCCGCCGCGCACTCGAAGCTCGCCTCGTCGTCCTCCCGGCCCCTTCCCGGCCACCTCCTTGCGGTCCTGCTTCGGCGCCGCCGTGTCGACCTCTCTTCTCGCCCACCTGCGCCGGAACGCGGCCGCGTACTGCGCCCTGCTGCTGGGGCTGCTCGTCACCGCGGGGGCCACGTCCTACGTCCAGCGCGGCGTGGACCTGCGGCGCGAGCAGCTCTTCGAGGACGCCGTCGCCGACGGCACCGTGGCCCTCCAACTGCGCATGGACATGTACCAGGCCATGCTGCTGGGCACGCGCGGCGTCTTCAGCGGCAGCCAGGAGGTGGAGCGCCGGGAGTTCCGCGCGTACACCGAGAGCCTGGAGGTGAGCCAGCGCTTCCCTGGCATCCAGAGCATCGGCTTCGCCGAGTGGCTTCGCGAGGAGGAGCTTCCGGAGCACGAGGCGCAGATGCGCTCGGAAGGCTTCCCCCGCTACAGCGTCAAGCCGCGGCTGGAGCGGCCGTACCACGCCGTCATCGTCATGGTGGAGCCCTTCGACGAGCGCAACATCCGGGTGTTCGGCTTCGACACGCTGTCGGAGCCCGTGCGGCACGCGGCCCTCCAGCGCGCGCTGGAGACGGGGCTGCCCGCGGCCACCGGCAAGGTGCGGCTGCTGTCGGAGGAGGGAGAGGAGGACCTCCAGGCGGGCTTCGTGCTCTACGTGCCGCTCTACGACAAGCCGGAGCCCACCACGTCCGAGGAGCGCCACGAGCGGCTCCGGGGCTTCGTGTTCGGCGCCTTCCGCATGAAGGACCTGGTGGAGGGCCTGCGCTTCCCCGGCTTCCAGTCCACCATCGACCTGGACATCTACGATGGGATGGAGGCCCACGAGCATGACCTGCTCTTCGCCTCGCACACCGAGCATCCCTCGCGCCAGGAGGGCGTGCTGCGCTCCCAGCTCACGCTGTCGGTGGCGGGAGCGCCGTGGACGCTGGTGTTCACCACCCGGCCCGCCTTCCTCGAGGGGACGCGCTCCAACCACCCGACCACCGTGGCGCTCGGCGGGCTGCTGATGTCGCTGCTGGTGTTCCTCGTCACGCGCTCCCAGGTCAACGCGAGGGCCTCCGCGGAGCGCGCCAGCGCCGAGCAGCAGCGGCTGGCGAGCGAGGCCCAGGCGGCGGTGCGCATCCGCGACGAGTTCCTCAGCGTCGCCGCGCACGAGCTGCGCACGCCGCTCACGTCCCTGAAGCTCCAGCTCCAGCTCCTCTTCCGACAGCTCCACCAGAAAGAGCCCCTGGACCTGAGCCGCCTGGAGCGCGGCGTGGAGACCTGCGAGCGCCAGATGACCCGGCTCACCAAGCTGGTGGACAACCTGCTGGACGTCTCACGCCTGTCGAGCGGGAGGATGGAGTTGCAGTTGGAGTCGCTGGAGCTGGGAGAGCTGGTGCGCGAGCTGGCGCGCCGCTTCGAGATGGAGGCGCAGACGGTGAACGTGCGCCTGGAGGTCGACGCGCCCGTGCCCATGACGGGCCGGTGGGACCGGCTGAGGTTGGAGCAGGTCATCACCAACCTGTTGTCCAACGCGCTCAAGTATGGACATGGCGCGCCGGTGGACGTGCACGTGCGGGGCGACGAGCACCAGGCCCGCCTGGAGGTGCGCGACAGGGGCATCGGCATCGCCCCCGAGGACGCGGAGCGCGTCTTCGACCGCTTCGAGCGCGCGGTGTCCAGCCGTCACTACGGCGGCCTGGGGCTGGGCCTGTTCATCACCCGCCAGCTCGTGGAGGCCCATGGCGGCCACATCTTCCTGGAGAGCCACCCCGGCGAGGGCACCACCTTCATCGTCGTGCTGCCCCGCGCGGGGCCTGACGCCGGGGCCGAGAAGCCACCCCGGCCGCCGGAGCCTGCCGGGCCTCCGCTGCACTGAAGGGCGAAGCGGCCCGGGCCCGGCGAGCTCCCACTCCCGCCGGGCCCCTGCCACGCCTCAGCGGTAGTACGGAGAGACGGCCGAGGCGATGCGATTCACCAGGTCCTCGGTCTGGGCCCGCTCCAGCTCGGGCAGCGCGGGGAGGCTGGCGGTGAGCGTGTCCCGAAGCTGGCGCAAGAGCAGGTACGACTGAAGCGTCTGCTGGGCCTTGAGCACATCCACCAGGGTGCGGCGAGACGCATACCCGCGCACTCCATCCGTGTTGAGGATGAGGGCCTCCAGGTCGGCCAGCATGGGCGTCAGCAGCGCGGGCGACAGCGCGGGGTTCGCGGGGAAGTTGCCCCGGTCCGTCGCGGGGTCCAGGTACAGGCGCTGGAAGATGCGCCGCGTGAGCTCATCCGCGCGGGCCGCATAGTCGGGCCGGGCCCCCGCAGGAATCACGAGCGGTGGACGCAGCTTCGCCATGAGGAACTCGTAGGCCAGCGCCTGCGTCGGCGGGTCCGCCACGCGAACGAAGCCCAGGTAGGGGGACGAGGTGTGATTGAAGTAGCCCTGCAGACTCGCCCAGGAGCGCGGGCTGTTCAGCAGGTAGTCCTCGTGTGCCTGGAACGCGGGGCCATGCCACAACGCGAGCGAGTCCGCGAAGCGGTCATACGTCTGGCAATACGGGTTTGTTCTCCGGTCATCGTCCGTGCAGAACGGCTCCATGGGCAGCGCTTGCGACAGGCCATAGAGGTAGCGAATGGCTTTCGTGTCATAGACACCCGGAGCGGCCATCATCACCGTGTCCACCGGGTCCAGGTAGTCCATCACCGACGTGGAGGCGACCGACGTGGCGCTTCCGTCGTTGCCATGGGAGCCCAGGAAGTTGTGCCGCAGGCCCAGTGTGTGGCCAATCTCATGCAGCATGATGGTCGTGACGTAGCGCTCCACCTTCTGCTTCTTGGTGAAGCCCGCGAGCTGTCCCTGGGCCTCCGCCTGGACGCGCGCGCGGGCCGTGCGGGGGTCCATCGCTCGCAGGCCACAGGCGTCGCCGCCCGTGAGGCCCGCCCACGTCAGGCGCAGCGAGTCCTCCGGAAACGCGTCGGGCGCGGACGTCACCGCCGGGTCGAGCGGGTCATCGGAGTAGACGTCCGCCGCGCCCAACACGAAGCTCATCGGGAAGTAGACGCTCGCGCCGCGAATCTCGCCGGTGTCGGGGTTGCTTCGCCAGTTGGCGAAGGCCAGGGGCATCAGCGCGTCCGTGTCGAAGATGATGACGTTGCGGTCATCGTCGGCGAAGTCCCGCATGCCGCCCCCGACGACGGCCTCCAGCACCTTGAAGCCGAACGCGGCGTTCCAGCCCTCGATTCCCCGCGTCAGCGCCCCCACCAGGTCATAGTCCCGGAGCCGGGGGTCCTGCTGCAGCGTGAGCACCGTGTCCATGATGTGCCAGCGGATGGGCTTCATGCCCGGGTGGACGTTCCACTTCACGGCCACCTGCCGAATCTCCTCCACCGTCGTGTTGGGGACGATGCTCGGCTCGCTGCGGAAGTAGTGCTCGCGGGGCGGCAGCGGCGTGGGCGTGTAGCCCGGGCCCTCCGCGTACCGCCGCAGGGAGATGCCCAGCGTGCCCGAGGCCCGGAAGGCGTTGCTCTCGTTGTAGTAGGACGCCCACTCGTAGGGCAGGTCCGAGTAGCCCGTGAAGACCTGCTCGTACGCGACTCCGTCGGCGAGCCGCCGGAAGCGCTGCGCGAAGCTCAGCTCCACCTGGAAGTGGATGTTGTTGACGCCCAGCCTGTCCCCCACCACGCCGTAGCGGTTGAGCCCCACCGAGGGGTCGATGAGCACGTACTGGCTCGCGCCCGGGAGGCGGTTGAAGGGGCGGTGGTCGGTGACGACGGGGTACGCGTCCACCAGCACCTGCGGGTCGAACACGTCGCTCATCACCTTGCGCCGGTCGACGTCGAAGACGAAGAGCTTGCCGTTCTGCTCCTCGAAGCTGACGATTCGGCTGCCCAGCACCTCGCCCGCGAGCCGGCCGACACCAGCGGGGTGCCACTGCTTGGCGAACGCGGTGAGGAACCACTTCTGCTTCAGCTCGCTTCGCCGGATGGCCAGGTAGAAGCTCTTCCCCGCGTCATCCACCACGCCGTCGAGTCGCTGGGAGACTTCCTCCCGCTGCTCCGCGCTCATCATCCGGGGGATGGAGACGAAGGCGCCTTCCAGCTCCACTCCAAGGTCGACTTCGGGCGCTGCTTCCGGCGCGGTTGACGCCGGGGCGGGAGATTCGCCGCAGCCCGTACCCAGGACCATCGCCAGCGACAGGGCGCTCCACCACGCTCGGCGTCTGTGATTGCTCGATTGAGGCATGCCGTGCTCCACACAAGCCGGAGGGAGGAATTTCCATCCGGTGGCTGGAGCAACGGGACGCCTTCGCGGCGCCCCTCAGTCACGACGCGCGCGACGAGGAATGGCCCCCGCCGCGAAAGGACCTCGCGGCGCGGGCGATATGACTTTCATGGGGGAGCGTTGCGGCCTGCCCCATGACAAACGAGAGGGGCCTACTCGTACGTCGGCAGACAACGGCTGGCGGCCGCCGTGAACGGCTGCCAGACACATCGCTGGACCTCCCTGCAGGCCTCCTGCGTCTTGAACTGCGCGCAGAAACACTCCCAGGCATTGGCGCTGGAGCAGAGTTCCTGCTCCGTCTGGGAGACGGCCTCCTGCTCGGTTCCAGCGGACTCGACACCACCACCACATGCGGACAGTCCCAGGAACGAAACCAGCACGACCAAGCGACGCATGATGTGAACTCCGGCGCGATGAGGGCGACACCACCCTCGGTGAGCTGGACCTTGCCTCAGGCTTTCGAGAGGTGTCCAGGGTGCCTCGTGAGAGGCACCGCTTCCGGGACACGGCTCGACGGCGACTGGCGCATTCGAGGCGGCGAGCGCGTCGCTACCAGGCGTAGTCCTCGGGCGCGGGACGGTGACCCGGGAAGATTTCATTCAGCGTGGCCAGGGTCTTCTCGTCGAGCTTCACGTCGAGCGCGCGGAGCGCCGCGTCAAGCTGGCCCGCGGTGCGCGGTCCGATGATGGGCGCGGTGACGGCGGGCTGGTGCAGCAGCCACGCCAGCGAGACGTCACCCGGCTCGTGGCCCAGCTCCGCGGCGAGGTTCTCGTAGCGCTCGATTTTCTCGCGATTCTTCTGGAGGGCTTCCTGCGCCCGGCCCTCCAGGCGACGCTTGCCCTCGCGCTCCTTCTTCGGCACGCCACCGAGCAGGCCGCCCTGGAGGGGAGACCACGGCAGGATTCCCACGCCGTAGTGCTGAGCGGCGGGCAGCACCTCCAGTTCCACGGTGCGCGCCATCAGGTTGTAGAGGGACTGCTCGCTGACCAGCCCCATGAAGTCGCGGCGCGCGGCGGCGGCCTGCGCCTGGGCGATGTGCCAGCCGGCGAAGTTGCTGCTGCCCACGTAGAGCACCTTGCCCTGGGCGACGGCGACCTCCATGGCCTGCCATATCTCTTCCCACGGCGTGGCGCGGTCCACGTGGTGGAACTGGTACAGGTCGATGTGGTCGGTGCGCAGCCGCTTCAAGCTGGCGTCCAGCGCGCGGCGGATGTTGAGCGCGGACAGCTTGCCCTCGTTGGGCCACTCCCCCATGGGGCCATAGAGCTTGGTGGCGATGACGGTGCGCTCACGCCGGCGGCCTCCCTGCGCGAACCAGTTGCCGATGATCTGCTCGGTACGGCCCTTGTTCTCGCCCCAGCCGTAGACGTTGGCCGTGTCGAAGAAGTTGATTCCCCGCTCCAGCGCGGAGTCCATGATGGCGTGAGCGTCGGGCTCCTCGGTGGTCCAGCCGAAGTTCATCGTGCCGAGGCACAGCCGGCTGACGGAGAGACCCGAGCGCCCCAGGTTCGTGTACTTCATGTCGACTCCCTCGCGGCCGGCTGGAAGGACGCTGCGCGTTGGGGAACGGCCCGGCCCACCGCCGTTCGAGCGCGCCACAGTGACGGCTCGGGCCGCGCGAGTCGAGCCCCAACGCGGGCCCCCTCCGGTCCGCGACGGAAGCACCGTCGTGTCACGAACTCAGCGCAGCGCCACCGAGGTCATCCGCGACACGATGCGCAGACAGGCCCGGAGGGCGGGGCCCGGGGGCGTGGGGGCCCGGGCAATCACCAGGTCCACGTGCCGGGGCGTGCCCGCGATGGCGCGATAGACAGCGCCCTCTCGCGAGAAGGTGCGGACCGACTCCGGGAGGATGGCGCACCCGAGCCCGGCCGCCACCAGGCTCACCATGGTGAACCACTCCACCGCCTCCGTGACGAACGTGGGCGCGAAGCCCGCCTCCAGGCACATGCCCACCATCGCGTCATGCAGCGACGGCGCCATGTCCCGAGCGAAGCCGATGAAGGGCTCGTCCGCGAGCTGCTCCAGCGGCACCCGCGTGCGTCGCGCCAGCCGGTGACGCGACGGCAACACGAGCACCAGCGGCTCCCGGCGCAGCGTGTCGATGCGAACCCCTGGCGCGATGACGGGCCCGCGCACGAAGGCCACGTCGAGCTGTCCCAGCCGCACCTCCTCCAGGAGCGTCCCGCTGCCCGCCTCGCGCAACATGAGGTGCACCTCCGGGTGCTCGGCGCGCAGGCCGCGCAGGACGTCAGGCACCAGGGCGAACGCCGCCGGGGTGACGAAGCCGACGCGCAGCAATGACCGCTGCTCCCGGGCCGCGCGCTGGGCGGCCTCCGCCGCGTGGGACAGGTGGACGAGCGCGCGCCTTCCCGCTTCCAGGAGCGCCCGTCCCGCCGGGGTCAGCTCGACGCGCCGCCTGTCTCTCTTCAGGAGCTGACAGCCCAGCTCCTCCTCCAGCTTGCGAATCTGCTGGCTCAGCGCGGGCTGCGCCAGACGCAACTGCTCCGCGGCCTTGCGGAAGTGCAGCGTCTCCGCGACCGCGATGAAACACGTGAGGCGGCGGGCATCGAGCGTGGGTGAGATCACTTCGCTATCACAGGCTTGGATTTTGGTATTGGACGCGCGGCGGGGGGCTGACTTCTAACGGAGCGCATGTCCTCGAGCATCATGGGCTTCCTGGCCTCGCTGTCACTCGCCATCTCGGCCTCCGCCACGGAATCACCGCCCACCGCCGTGCCCCGCTTCGAGCTTGCTCCCTGTCCCGCCACCGTGGAGGCCGGGGAGCGCATCGAGTGTGGGTTCCTGGTCGTTCCGGAGAACCGACAGAAGACGGACAGCCGCTCCATCCAACTGCCGGTGATGCGGCTGCGCAGCCGCGCGGCGAAGCCTGCGAAGGACCCGCTGTTCTTCATGCCCGGCGGCCCTGGGGTCAGCGCCGTGGCCCGGCTGCGCTCCGGGAAGAAGAACCCCGTGCTCGACGAGCGCGACCTCATCGTCCTGGAGCCGCGCGGCGGGAAGATGGCCCGGCCCGCGCTGGAGTGTCCCGACATCAACGCCCTCAAGGGCGACATCGCGGCGGGCCGGCTGCGTGGCGCCAAGGCCCAGGACGCGCTGACGAAGGCGGCGGGCCGCTGCCGCGCGACGCTGACGGCCGCCGGGGTGGACCTGGACGGGTACACGACGATGGCCACGGCGGATGACATCGAGGATCTGCGCAAGGTCCTGGGTTACGAGACGTGGAACCTCCAGGGGCTCTCCTACAGCACGCGGCTGATGCTCACCGTGCTGCGCCGGCATCCGGCGGGGGTGCGCTCGGTCATCCTGGATTCGGTGCTGCCGCCCGAGGTGAACTTCGACGAGGTCGCCGCGGTGAACCTGCTGCGCTCGCTCGACTTGGTGTTCGACGGGTGTGCCATCGACCGCGAGTGCTCGGCCGCGCATCCGGACCTGCGCCAGCGCTTCGCGCGGCTCATCGCCACTGCGGAGCGCAAGCCGCTGCCCCTGGTGTTGAAGGAGTCGGTGACGGAGGGTCGTCCGGTGGAGGTGCGCGGCGCGCAGGTCGTCGAGGCCCTCTACACGGCGCTGCACGACCCGGAGGCGATTCCCCTCCTCCCGCGCATCATCAGCCGGGCGGCGGCGGGCGATTACTCGGAGCTGACGTCCTGGGTGGAGCGCAGCCAGGGTGCGTCGACGATGAGCTGGGGATTGCGGCTGTCGGTCTGGTGCTCGGAGGAGGTTCCGTTCGAGGACCCGAAGCGCGTCGTCGCGCAGCACTCGCCGGCCATGGGACTGGGAGGTGTCGATGAAGGCACGGCCTCCGTGGAGACGTGCCGCGTGTGGAATGTGGCGCCGGTGCCCGCCGAGGAGAACACGCCGGTGAAGAGCGACGTGCCGACGCTCATCTTCGCGGGGGAGTTCGACCCGGACACACCTCCGGACTGGGGGCGGCAGTTGCTGGAGTCCATGCCCCAGGCGCGCTACGTCGAGCTGCGAGGGTACAGCCACGGCGCGTCGTTCAACCGCTGCGGCGGAGAGGTCACCCTGGCCTTCCTCCGCGACCCCCAGGGGCCGTTGCCGCTGGACTGCGTCCTGAAGCTTCGCGGCGCGGACTTCGGCAGGAGCGCCACGGCGCCTTGAGGCGCCGCTTCCTCGACGACGCTAGACTCGCGGCGCATGACGTCCAGCCCCCTCCCATTCCGAGGAAGCGTGAGCCGCCGCCCTTCCGAGCATCTGCGGCGCCACCTCCAGCAGTGGTTGGAGCATTTCCTCCTCGACCCCTCGGAACCCGCTGACCTGCGGCAGCTCGCCCGCGAGTCCGGCGCGCTGCCACTGTATGCCGACATGGGGGCCTCATCGCCATCCACCCCGACGGCACGGTGTTGACGTACGACGAGGAGACCTCCAGGCCCGAGGCGACCGACGCGCGGTGGACGGTGGTGGCGCTCACCAACGGCTGCCGGAAGCATCCCGAGCTGAGCGAGCTGTTGCCTCCGCGCACCGCGAGCGCGCTTGACTGCGCGACCTGCACGGGAACAGGGACTCTCACCCACTCCATGACGTGCGGAACATGCCTTGGCCTCGGCTGGCATGAGCCCGAGGCGGACTGAGGCTCGCGCTCCGAATCAAGCCGCGTGAGGCGCGTGACGGTGCCGCGTGAAGCGGGCGACCAGCGATGCCACGCCCCACCAGACAAGCCCCCAGACCACGACGACCGCGACCCATCCGAGCACCGACGGCCCCGCCCAGCCGCCCGATGGCGCCGTCGAAAGGACAGGGAGCCCCAGGGCACTCAAGGGCATCAGCGGCAGGTAGACCGAACCGGCCAGCGCGGGAGCCAGCTCCTTCGGGAGGAACGCAATCGCCAGGAAGTGCAGCGCCATCATCACTGCCCAGGCCACCCATCGGATTCGCATCGCCTCACAGCCTCTGGTGACCGACCCGATGAGTCAAGGGTGGTGCATTTCTTCCAAGCGCTCGCGGCCCGTTCCAGGTGGAATCCCCGTCCCACCCTGCTGGAGCCCACACCCATGTCGTCGACCGCTTCACCCCTCGCCGTGCCGGAACCCTGGGACCTCGTCGCGCCCGAGTACGTGCGCGAGCTGCTCCCCGTATTCGAGACCTTCGCCAGGGACGCCCTCGCCCGCACGGGCGCCGGCACAGGCTCGCGCGTGGTGGACGTGGCGGCGGGTCCCGGAACACTCTCCCTGCTCGCGGCGCGCCAAGGTGCCCGCGTGACGGCGGTCGACTTCTCCCCCCGGATGCTCGCCACCCTCCGGGAGCGCGCGACGTCGGAAGGGTTCGACATCGAGGCGCTCACCGGGGACGGCATGGCCCTTCCTCTGCCGGACCAGGCGTTCGACGCCGCCTTCTCCCTCTTTGGCCTGATGTTCTTCCCGGACCGCCCGCGCGGCTTCCGCGAGCTGCACCGCGTCCTCGTCCCGGGCGGCCGTGCCGTCGTGTCGAGCTGGCTGCCCTTCGAGCACTCGCCCACGATGAACACCGTCTATCAATCCTTCGCGGAGCTGATGACAGGCGGAAGCGGCGGGCCCCGCGACGGCATGATGCCCCTGTCCGACAAGGAAACCTGTCTGCGGGAGATGACCGCGTCTGGGTTCAAGGAGGTCGCCGTGCACGAGGTGACGGCCCGCGTGGAATACCCATCCACCACCGCCATGGTGGACTCCTTGATGCGCTCCAGCGCCCCCATCGTCCTGGCCCGCAAGGCCTTGGGCGACAAGTGGCCTTCCCTCCAACAGGCCCTGGAGGAGAAGGTCTCCGCTGACCTGGGCGTTGGTCCCCAGGTCGGCCTCTTCAATGCATACCTCACCACCGGCATCCGCCAACCGACCGCGGCGTCCAAGACCAGACACCCCCAGGCCGACAAGCGTTGAGCGGATGACAGTCCGGCTGCTTTTCGCCGGCCCCGCAGCCCCGAACGCCTGATTGTGACCTTTCCTCTCCTCTCGTACGTCTGCAATGCCATTGCGGCTTCGGAGACAGCGTGGGGACCTACCGCATCGTGAAGAAGCTGGCCGCGGGCGGCATGGCCGAGGTCTATCTGGGCAAGGTGGTGGGCGCGGAAGGCTTTGAAAAGCCTGTCGCGGTGAAGCGCATCCTCCCTTCCTTCGTGCAGGACGCGGCCTTCGTGGACCTGTTCCTGCGCGAGGCGAAGCTCTCCGTCTCCCTTCAGCACGGCAATGTCTTGCAGGTGCTGGATTTGGGCTCCAGCGCCGGCCAGTACTACATGGTGATGGAGTTCGTGGACGGGGAGAACCTGAGCGCGCTGCTCAAGGCGGCGCGCAAGCGCCAGGTGCCCCTGGGGATTCGCGAAATCTGCTTCATCGCCCAGCAGGTGGCGGACGGCCTGGCGTATGCCCATGGCTGCACGGATTCCAGCGGCGCGCCGCTCAACATCATCCACCGCGACGTCAATCCCTCCAACGTCATGGTCTCCAGCAACGGAGGCGTGAAGCTGGCGGACTTCGGCATCGCCAAGGCCGCCGACGAGGGACACCAGGAGACCCAGGTCGGCGTCCTCAAGGGGAAGATCAACTACCTGTCCCCCGAGCAGGTCCACGGCCGCCCCGTGGACCAGCGCAGCGACATCTTCCTCCTGGGCCTGCTGCTCTACGAGATGCTCGCCGGACGGCGCCTCTTCGAAGGCACCACGCCTCAAATCATCCACGCCCTGGGCAGCTTCGACGAGCGCACCCTGGAGCCGCTGCCCGGCGTCCCCGGGCCGCTGTGGGCCCTGCTGGTGCGCGCGCTGGCCGCCAATCCCGCCGCCCGCTGCCCGCTGGCCCGCGAGTTCTCCGAGTCCATCCAGAACTTCCTCTTCGACCACCGCCTGCGCGTGGGCGCCTCCGACATCGCCAGCCTCTTCGGCCGAGCGCTTCCCGAATGGCGCTCACCCCTGATGGACCTGGCCAGCAGCCCCGGCGAGGAGATTCGCCTGGAGGGCGAGGACTTCCAGCGCGCGCGCACGCCTCCGGGCCGCGACGCACGACGTCCCCATGCGCCCAGCCTTCCGCCCCCGCCCATGCTGAAGCCGGTGACGCCGCCTCCCGGAGGCGCGGGGGCCACGGCGGTGGTGCGCACCCCCGGCCTGGGCCCTTCCGCGACAGGCATTGAACCGGCGACGCGGCTGGCCACCATGATGGGTGCCCCCGGCCCCCGCGCGGCGCGGTCCCGGCCACAACTGGGCTCCATCCTCCTGACGCGCGGCCTGCTCACGCCGCACGTGCTGAACGAAGCGCTGGCCATCCAACGGCGCAAGGGCGGCAAGCTGGGCCAGCTGCTCGTGCACGAGAAGTGGCTGGAGCCCGAGCACCTGATGCGGGCACTGTCCGAGCAGGCCGGCCTGCCGCACATCACCGACGAGAAGCTCCTGGCCCTCCCAGTGCCGAAGGAGCTGGTCCAGCGGGTTCCTCGCGAGCTGTGCGAGCGGCTGTGCGCGGTCCCCATCGGCCTGCGCGGGCGCGAGCTGTTCTGCGCGGTGCTGGACCCTCGCGACGTGCAGGTCACCGACGCGCTCAAGTTCTCCACGCGCGCCGTCGCCGTCCAGGGGCTGTTCGCCACGGAGGAGGCCATCCGCAAGGCCATCCACCGCTTCTACAGCGAGGAGGAGCAGCCCCAGACGCCGCCTCGCAACCGGGAGCCCATTCCCCTGGACGACGAGCCCGACGCCGGCGGACGCGCGCGCGTGCTCCAGTTCGCTGAACAGTTCACCGGCCGCCCGGTGCTCGACGAGCGCACCTTCGCTCCGGCGGAGCCGACGGAGGCCAGGACGCCCGCGCCGCTGGAACCCGTGAGCCGGGCGACCCCGGCCCGGAGCGACGTGCGCGCGCGCATGGTGCTGCTGGTGGCGGAGCCTTCCGAGCCTCGCGAGGCCGTGGTTCGGCTGCTGCTGATGCAAGGGCTGGCGGCGGCGACGAGCCCCGCCGCGGATGCCGAGCGCGCGCTCTCGCTCGGGGGCTATGACCTGGTGCTGGTGCTCGAGGACTCGGTGAGGGAGCCCGCGGCCCTGGCGCAGAAGCTGCGCGCCGCGCACCCGCAGGTGGAGGTGCGCCTGCTGCCGTCCTACAGCGCGGCGCTGATGGGCGAAGGCGGACCGCTGACGCGGCTCGCGGAGACGCAGGCCCGGCTGCTGGATGGGATGCTGTCCATGCTTGGCGGCAGCGCGGCGCTGGCGCCCTTCCTGACGAAGCTGGCGCGACGAATCGTGGTGCGACTGGGCGCGGGGCGCGTGGAGGAGGTCGTCCTCGGCACGGCGACCTGCGCGCTGGCCCTGGCCGCGCGCCTGGAGGAGCCACGCCGCTTCACCCTGCCCTCGCGCGCTCGCGCCCTGGTGCTCGCGGGCAACGCCATGCCCGAGGTGACCGAGGTGCTCATGTCGGTCCTGCCCGAAGGCGAGGAGCGCACCCCACCCGTGGGACGCGCGGCGGGAGCCCTGCTGGGCGCGGCGCGCTTCGTCCAGGAGGTCCAGAGCGCGCAGCCCACTCCCGCCAAGGCGGCCCAGGCGCTCCAGACGCTGCGTCAGGATGCGCGGCTGCCCATCCCCGTGCTGGAGGCGCTCACCCTCGAGCTGGAGGCGAACACCCACTCCGACCAGACCGTCCCCAAGGTGGTGGTCGCCGAGACGGACAGCGCCAACGCGATGACGCTGCAAATCCGACTCATGGCGGAGGGCTTCAGCACCGTGCGCGCGAAGTCCCGTGTCGATGTGGAGAAGGCGGTGAACGCTGGCGCGCAGGCGGCCATCCTCGCCAACCCGCTGCCGGACGGAGACTTGAGCTCGCTGTTGCAAGCGCTCCGGAAGAACGCGGCCACCCAGGACCTGCCCGTCTACCTCATCGTCGACAAGGAAGACCCCGCCGTCTTCACCGCCAGCCTGGAGGCGGGGGCCGATGACGTCCTGGTCCGCTCCGCGAGCCCCGAGGTGCTCATCGCCAAGCTGCGCAGGGCCATCCAGCAGCGCCAGGGGGCTCGCCGCGCCACGAAGACGGCCCCTTGAGAAGGACGTGGGCCGTTGTTCAGCGGCGCACAGCCTCACCGAATACCCGTGCGGGCAAGTCAGCCCTCCTGGGCATCATCCAGGAGTTCCCCTTTCCAGGAGCTCCGGATGATGCTGAAGCCTGCCTCGGGATTCGTGCTGGCGTTGACCGTCGCGGTGGGAATGGTGGTCACCACCTTCCCACGGGATGAGCCCCTCGCGGCCGAGTCCGCTGTCCCCGCCTCCAGCTCCTGCGAGGCAGACAAGCAGAAGCTCCTCATGTCGAGGGCGCGCAGCGGCCTTCCGGGAGACGCCACGCCGGCCCTCTTCTCGGAGGAGCCCGTGGGGCTGCTGGGCTACTGCTCCTATGACTGCTCGGGTTGCTCCACCACCGCGGAGTGCCGGGCTCGGGGCGCGGGCAGTTGCTACAACATCTGCCCCTGAGCGTCGGCGCGCGCGGCGTCACTCGACGCAGGTGTCGGGCTCGTTGCAGGAGCAGGTGACCAGCACGCCCATGCTGAAGCCCTGGCGTCGGTCATGGCGGGACGGCAGACGCAACTCTTGTTCAACGGCAACTCGCGTTCACTTCGAGGAAGCCCCGGTGCCCCAAGAGAGCACCGGGGAGGAGAGTCCTCGTCAGCCGCAGGTGGTCGAGAAGTCCGTCACCGCGAAGCTGGTCTGGCGTCCGGAGATCCGCGCGGTCCGGTTGCACGTACAGGAAATGTACCCGACCCAGTTCGTGAGCGTCGCGTCGGAGTAATAGTCAATCCAGTAGGACTGATTGCCGCAGAAGGGCAGCGCGTCTTCACGCGTGTCGAGTGAGGACTGCTCCTCCTCCATCGCAGGCTCCACGCCACCACAGCCCATCATCAGCAGCCCTGCCGCCAACAAACCACCCAGGATGTTGCTGCTTCGCACGTGTGCATCCTCCACCAGGCGATTGGGGGCCCGGTGGGCAAACCCTAGCACCAGTCGTCTTGGGCGCTGCACTTGCGCTTCTCCTCCCACAATCGAGAGCACCGTGTCGCCCTCCTCGCAGGCATTCCTCAACAGCCTGCAAGCGCCCCTGGCGAGAAGTTCGTCCCACCGCACCGCAGCGGTGGGGAATTTCGCCACGATTGCGGAAGTGGAGAATGCATGAAGCCGCGTGCAGACTGCGGTGACTCGCATGCGCGGCACATCTGCATCCCCGCGATGCAGCGTGACCGGGGGGACATACATGACGATGCTCAGGTGGTGGGTCATTCTGCTCCTGTTCGCCGCTGGCTGCGCCGGAGCGCCGGAACACGTCGGCAGCGACGATTTGCTCGACGCGAGCGTGGAGGACTCAGCAGAGGCCTGCGCCCAGTCGGCGGGCGCCTCCGAGGCAGGTTGCTATGCCCCGTCCTGTGGCGAGGAGTGTGGCCTCTACCGCTGCGAGGACCTCGCCTCGCCGCCGTATGCCCTGAGATTTCCACCTGCCCAGGCAGTTGGAGGCGCGACAGCGCGCATCCAGAGATACTGGGGCGGAGCTGTTCCCCTCCCGGGGCGGCAGGCGGTGTTCATCATCCCGTGGTACCGGCGCGAGAGTCTGCCGAGCGTCGAGGCAGCGAGGAAGGCAATCGCGGATTGGCGTCGTCGCGAGAAGGAGCGGCACCACATCTTCCCACGCGCTTTCGCGGCGTACTTCAAGGGCGTCAGCATCGACATCCACCAGTACACGCTGCTCGTCGACGTCGCGGAACATCGGCGGGTGCATGCTGTAAGAGATGGCGGCCCCTGGAATCAAGACTGGTTCGAATGGATACGAGCAAACCAGCTGAGTGCGACACGCGCGGACCACTTCCAGCATGGCGGATACATGGTCGAGCGCTATGGTCTCATCGGTGTCCCAATGACGTACTGGCAGCGGCTGGCGCTGTCCGCGGCCACGGGAGAGTGAATGCGGTACTACGCGCTGACCCAGGCACGCATCGAGCGGTCGAAATGGACCGGTGCCTACGACCTGGGACGTGAGTGGGTACTTCCCGGAGTAGAGTGCCCGACCTGCAAGGCTGTTTGGGGGGGCGGGGGGTACGACTACCCGACTGTCGATCTCTCTGAGCTGCCGGGGAGGCAGGACTTCGAGCAGCCGCGATGCGTGCCCTGGGACCAGTTCGTGAGCCTGCGGGAGCGTGTACTGCCGCTGGTGCCGCCGGGAGCCGTTATCGGGCCAGGCACAGGGTTTGGTAAGTTGACCGGCAGAGCCAAGGGGAAATTCGCCCCTGTGGTCATCCACGTGCCGTGGATGCTCCTCGTGGAGCCTGCATTGGTGGCGAGACTTGAGGGGCTTACTGGCGCCATCCCAGTCCCGACACGATTCAAGGCGCGACCTGGGATGGCTGACCTGGTCGAACTGGAGGTGCGGCCCGGCGGGAGCATTTCTGGAGCCGATAGTCACAAGCCCTGCAGTACCTGCGGGCGCACGGGCTTTGTGCTGCCCCCCTTCGGCCAACTGCACCTGGACGAAGTGCCGACCGTCGATTTCGCGAGGAGCTGTGCTTCCGTCGCTGTGGTGAGCGAGCGTGTCCTGGAGCGGTTGGAACGTGAGCTGAAGGAGTCGGAGATCGTGGCGGTGGACGTCACCGGTGGGGACCGGAAGAGGACGGGGGCGCGGCGTTCGAGCATTGACGTGTTGCCCTAGTGACGCACTGGCCCGGGTCCGCAGGCTCAAGGATTGCCAGTCGCGTAGGCCCACAGTTCGATGGGTGTCGCGTAGTAAATCCACCCGAAGAAGCCTCCCACCGCGGAGTGCGCAGGCGGACGAAGGTAGGCCTTGTCACGCATGCCAAACAGCTTCAGCAGTCCGCCCACCGTGCACGTCCACAGCAACTGCAACAGGGACGTGATGACATACGAGGCGGCGACGAAGGGCAGATAGAACGGGCCGAAGATGCGCGCTTGAAGCAGGTGCATCTTCTCGTGCTGCCCCGCGCCTCCCAGGTTCACCGTGCCCAACGTCTGGAGCACGTTGTGCCCGAACGAGCCTCCCGGGTTCGGCCGGTAGACGACCCAGCCCTGATTCTCCGAGTCGGCACGCGAGGGCCTGCCGAAGAACACGTAGACGAGATTGCCGAAGACGAAGCCGAACAGCGTGTTGGGCAGACTCCACGTCAGGTCGACGAGCAGCTCCACCCAGCCCTGCGCGGAGGACAACGGATAGCTGCGCAGGAGCCCCGTCTGCAGGCCGTACCCCAGCCCCAGGGGAAGCCCCAGCAGCAGCGCGACACCCACTGGAAAGGCGCCACCCGTCACCGCGCTGACAAGGAGCAGGACTCCCGGCACCAGCACGAGCGACAGCAGCACCGTCAGGAAGGACTGCTTTTCCTTCGACATGGTCCCCACCTCTCGGCACGAAGGGAAGCCGCCGTGGCTTCCTCTCTCGTGGAGTCCCGGTCCTCCCGTTGTGACACCCGGACGAGCCACCGTGGGCCAGGTGGCACGACAGGCCGTGCTAAGCGTCCCCCATGCCGAGGATTCTCATGGCCGCCCACCCGACGGCGGGCCACACCAATGCCCTGCGCGCCATGGGCGTGAGGCTGCGCGAGCTGGGCCACGACGTCGCGATGGCCCTGGCCGCGCCTCCCCTTCCCTTCTCCCACCTCTGGCCGGAACCTCTGCGCGTGGCCACGACGCTGCCTCACGCCGTCCAACGCGACGGCCTGCGGCTCATCCGACTCCAGCCCTCACCCGCCATGCTCTGGTACGGCGCCCGCATCCCTCACGCTCGGGGCGTCGACGAGCTGGCCCTGGCGCTCCGGCTGTTCACCGCCGGGATGAAGTCCCAGGCCCATCACCTCGCCCGCGAAATCGAGGCGTCCGGCATCGACGTGGTGCTCGGCGACTACCTCATGCCCGCCGCCCTGCTCGCGGCCCGACTGACGAAGCGGCCCTATGCGGCGTTCTATCACTCGGCGCTCCCCTTCCCCGTGGAGGGCGCGTCTCCCTTCGGCAGCGGCCTGCCGGACGATGCGCCCCGTGATGAGACCTGGGCGCGCGCGGAGCTGGCCACACAGGCACTCGGCCACTGGTTCGATGAGCGCGTCGCACGGGACGCGGGCGCGCTGGGTGTGCGCCTGCGCGCCGGTGGGCTGCTCTCAGCGCCCATCTCCGACGACCTCAACCTGCTGGCGACGATTCCCGAGCTGGAGCCCGGGCTGAAGCCCCTGACAGGGCCCGTGGAGATGACCGGCCCCTGCCTTCCCCGCGCGCGCGACGCGGACCAGGAAGACGCCGCCCTGCGCTCCATCCAGCCCGGACGCTGCCACGTGTACGTGTCGCTGGGTACGGTGTTCAACGGCCAGCCCCGCGTGTTCGACGCCATCCTCGACGGACTCGCGCGACATGACGTGCACACCGTCGTCAGCGCTGGCGCAAGCTTCGGACGGCTGGAGCGGCGCGCGGGCCCTCGCACGCTCGTGTTCCGTCAGGTGCCCCAGGTGCCTTTGCTCCGGCGCGTGGACTTCGTCGTGACACATGGCGGGAACAACACCGTGCAGGAAGCGCTCGCCGCGGGCCGCCCCATGGTGGTGATTCCCTTTGGCGGAGACCAGCTCGCGAATGCCCGCCGCGTGGAGCGGCTCGGCGTGGGCGTCGCGGTGCTGCCGTCAGCGCTCGACGCCACCTCCGTCGCCGGTGCCCTCTCCCGGCTCCTGGAGCCCGCTGTCACAGCCCGAGCCCGCGCGCTCGCCGCCTCGCTGGAGGGCGTGGACGGAACGGAGCGCGCGGTGCAAGCGGTGCTGCGATTGGTGAAGTGAGCGCCCGGCTTCAGTCGACGTGGATGAACACGTCGCTGAAGCTCTGGCTGGAGGACGAGACGTCCTTGCACTCCTTCCCGCCAATCAAGCGCGAGCCCATGTCGAAGAGCACCTGCACGGCCAGCGAGCCGGGATAGGGGATGACGGCCTCCGGCGCGGAGTTCGCCGGCGCGGTCAGGTCCACCACCTTCACCGGCGCGCTGCTCGCGTCTCCTGACCACTTCCAGAGTGCGAAAGGGCCGCTGCTCTCGTCATGCGGACCGCTGAGGAGCAGCACCGCCTGGTGGGCCTCCGACCACGCCATGCCGCGCAGACCCTGGCCTCCCAGGCTCAAGCGGATGGCACGGCCGAACCGCGCCGTGGCGCCCGTGAGGACAGCGTCCCGATTCGTCAGCGTCACCACCAGCGCACTGGAGCCCACGCGCGGGTTGCGAAAGCCGATGGCCAGCTCGCCAGAGGGCAGCGCCGCGAGCCCCTCCACGTTGGTGCCATCCACCTTCGGCGCCAGCGAGGCCACCGTGGGCTCCGACAACCGGGAGCGCTCGTTGAGCAACGTGAGGGCCGCCGTGTCCGGCACATCCCAGTTGGCAGCGTTCAGCAGGTCCCTCAGCAGCGTCGAGGACGTCCCCACCACCTGGAGGGTGACGGCGGGCGCCGTGCCCGTGACGTCGATGGCGAAGAACTTGTAGCGCGAGGACTCCAGCTCTCCGTCCTTGTTGCGCGCGTGAGAGCCCGTCACGTAGAGGCGATTGCCCACGCGGGCCACGTCCTCCAGGTCCGCCTCGTCCGACGAGGAGATGCCGATGGCGGAGCTCACGTCCTGGCTCTTCACCGCGCTGGCGCTCTGGCTCCGGGCGTAGACGCGCACCGTCTGCGATTCGTCATTCACGTTCAGGAAGTGCGTCCCATCCACCCAGGCGCCACCGGAGCCGTCACAGGTGCCCTTGAACGTCCCCGAGGCGGGCACCTCCCCTCCAGGGGTCCCCTGCGTGTCCCACGTCACGGTGAGCTTGGGACGCGACGCCTTCGTCGAGTACTCGCTCGAGCGCAACTCCAGACGATTGTCATTGTCCTTGTTGGCCAGGATGAGGCCCTGGTTGCTCGCGGGCGTGCTCACCCACCGCTGCACCGCCGCCACTCCGCTGGCGTTCAGCGCCACGGTGTAGGTGCCCGTCGCGGGGGCTCGCAGCGTGCCCAGCACGCTGGTGTCCCGGTCTCCAGTCCCATCCGCGCCGTTCGAAGCCCAGTCCTGGCTGTTGTCCGCCTGCTCCCAGGTGACCTGGCTCTCCGTCCAGCCGCGCGTCAGGGCATACAGTTGATAGTCCTGGTCCGCCTTGTCGGAGACCGTGACGGTGAGCGAGACGGAGCGGACCACGGCGTTGGCTGGAATGGAGGACACGTCCCACGCGAGCAGCACGTAGTTCTCGTTGCCGCTGCCAGCGGGCGTGTCGCCGCTCGCGGAGAGATTGGAGGCGCTCCCGTGGTTGGCGTTGGAGTCCTCTTCTTCAATCATCGCGTCCCGGGTGCCCGCGTAGCCCGTCGTCGGGGCGACGCCATCCTGGAAGGCCGTCGTCTGGGTTCCGGCCAGGGACTGCGAGAACGGGAGCGAGTCCTCTACCTCCGTGTCCCGCAGCGTGGGCTCCACCTCTCCACAGCCCCCCAGGAGCCAGGAGCAGGCGACGAGCACACCGATGAACGGCCGCTTCCATCCACGCATGTCATTTCCCTCGCGCTTCGTGCGAAAGCCGCACCGTCCCCCAGCCCGCTACTGGCCATCGTGACGATTCTGTCAGGAGTGGTCCACCTCCGGTTGCGATTCGCGGCTCTGAATGGCCTCCTTCGGGCTGGAGTGCCTTCAGGAGCAAATTGAACAGGGTCCGGCCCCACGGCTCGCAGTCGGGTCCTGAGAGGAGTCGGACAGACGACGGGTCGTGTACTCACCTGCTCGGAGAACGGAGAGTCACGTACCGCGTGACGGGGCGCTGAGCATCCGGGGCGCCACATCCTGGCTCGGCGGCCGTCCGAACTTTCGCGTGTACTCCCGACTGAACTGGCTGGGCTCTCGTAGCCCACCTCGAACGCGACCGTGGTCACCGAGGCCGTTCCCGCCACGAGCATCCGCCGCGCCTCCAGCAAGCGCAGACCTTTCTGGTACTGCAGCGGCGAAGAGGAGGTGACGGCCTTGAAGTGCTTGTGGAAGGACGAAACGCTCATCCCCACCGCCCGCGCCAGCTCCTCCACCACCATCGGCGAGCGGAAGTCTCGCCGAAGGAGCGCGATGGCGCGGGCAATCGAGCTCGCGTGGCTGTCATGCCGAATCAGGCTCCGCAGCATGTGACCGAGCGGCGCCATCATCAGGCGGTAATGGATTTCCTTGAGCAACATCGGGCCGAGCACCCGTGCGTCCGTCTCCGACTCCGCGAGCGCGAGATAACGGGCGATGGCATCGAGCAGGCGCGAGTCGGCCTGATGCACCTCCAGTGCCCGCGCTTCCGGCTCAGCCGTCACCAACTCACCGAGGTCTTCGTAGAGGCTCCGAAGCACCTCGACTTCGATGTTGAGCAGCAACACCAGATAGGGTGCGTCCCGGACCCGGGAGACAATCGGCAGGTCATGGCTCACCAGCGCGCACTCACCCGCGTGCAGCCGAAAGTGGTGCTCTCCGAAGGTCATCTCCTTGCACCCCTGGAGAATCAGACAAAGCATCGGGGTGTAGATGGCGGCCTCGAAGGCCGTGCGCTGGTGCTGCCGCAGCAGGTACAAGCCATGCCGTGGAGTGACGAGCTGCGCCGTTCGGTCCTTCGAGGGTGGAACGAGTCGCAGGGCATTCTCGGTCAGCCGCCGCAGGGGCTCATGGGCCCCCTCGTCGTTCGCTCGCTTGGACAGGTTGGCAGGCATTCGAATCCATCCTGACCACCTGGAGAGAATCAGGCAAGGGAGCGCGAGCATCAGGCAGGCCTCGATTCGCTCCGCTGCGTAGGGTGGCCACACCTCAAACCAAGGCGGGTTTCGATGACGAGCGAGCTTCGAGTGATTCATGAAGCGCAGGACCTGCGCCTCGCGGGCGGGACGGCCGACGGCGACAGTCTCTGGTTGGACAAGGCGGATTTCGAGCGTGCCACCGGTTGGCAGTGGAAGCCCGTGGGCCTGTGCCGAGACGACACCTGTATGCCCATTCCACGCGGCAGCCGGAAGCTGGTCGACGGCGACCGCATCGATGCGGCGGGCGTGTGGCGGCATGCGGGCTGGCCCGTCGTGCACAACCGAGAGGGGACGCTCTGGGTGCTCGGAGAGGGCGCGGCGCGCCGTGCCGCCGCGCTGACCTCCCTGGATGCGCCCGACTTCACGTTGCCCGACCTCGACGGGCAGTTGCATCGGCTGTCCGACTACCGGGGCCGCAAGGTCTTCCTCGTGACCTGGGCCTCATGGTGCGGCTGCCGAGGAGACCTGCCCCTATGGCAGACGCTTCACGAAACCGCCAAGGCGCACGGCTTCACGGTGCTGGCAATCGCGCTGGACCAGCCCGACGCGGCCCGGCCTTGGATTGAGGCGGCCTCACCCGACTATCCGTGTCTCATCGACCGCGACCACCGCACCGCCGAGCTGTACAACCTCGTCAACGTGCCGCAGGCCGTCTGGATTGACGAAGCAGGACACCTGGTGCGGCCACCCGAGTCCGCGGGCATGACGGATGGCTTCCGAGCGATGGAGCGGACGAGCTTCTCGATGCCGGAGGCGGCGCGAGAGGCTCGCGACCGCGCGAAGGCGGCGTACCTCGACGCTGTGCACGACTGGTCCGTCCGTGGCAGCGCGAGCCCGTATGCCCTCGAGGCGCAGGCCGTCATGGCGCGGCTGACCGTTCCAGACGCGGCGAGCTCCGAAGCCCACGCGCACTTTCGCCTGGGCCAGGCACTGCTGCGCGACGGGCAGGCTGACGAGGCCTCGGCCGAGTTCGCCGAGGCGACCCGGCTGCACCCGGCGTCCTGGGCACTCTGGCGACAGACGGCCGAGAAGAACGCGAGCGGACTGGCCGTCGGCGAGGCTTTCTGGCGGCGCGTCGACGCGCTCGGCGACCGGCACTACTACGCTCCAGTCGACCTGACGGAGCGCCAGCGAGGCTGAGCCCTCCGAACGAAATCCGTTCAAGGGGTAGCAACATCGAGGTCCGAGCTCTCGGCCCCGGCGGTGGCCACCCCTGACGGAGCCTGCTCCGACGGGCTTGGACGCGCGCCTCCTCACGAGCCCCACGCCCAGCACAGGCGGAACATCGCCCTCCAGTGGACGGCGTTCCCGGATGGGAATCGTCCGAGGTGCACCGCACGCCTTGTGCCCCCGCCCGCGGATGCTGACAACAGAGCGGGCGGGAGGCACGAGGAGTCCTCGTCGCCTGACTCAGGCGGACTTCTTCTTCAGCATCCCGTGCGGGTCGATGACGAACTTGCGCGCCACGCCCGTGTCGAACTCGTGGTAGCCGCGCGGCGCATCGTCGAGCGAGATGACGGTGGCGTTGACGACCTTCGCGATGGGCAGCCGGCCGTGGAGGATGGCCTGCATGAGCTGGCGGTTGTAGCGCAGCACCGGCGTCTGCCCCGTGTAGAGGCGATGCGACTTGGCCCAGCCCAGGCCGAAGCGCATGCGCAGGTTGCCCTGCTTCGCGGCCTCGTCCTTGGCGCCCGGGTCCTCTGTCACGTAGAGGCCCGGGATGCCGATGCCACCCGCCGCGCGGGTAATCGCCATCAACGAGTTGAGCACCGTGGCCGGCGCCTCCGTGGAGGACTGCGCGCCATGGCCGCGCGCCTCGAAGCCCACCGCGTCCACGGCCGCATCCACCTCCGGCACACCGACGACGGCTTCAATCAACTCCTCCAGCTTGTCGCTCTTGGTGAGGTCGATGGGCTCGAAGCCCGAGGCCTTCGCATGCTTCAGGCGCTCCGGGTTCATGTCGCCCACCATCACCACCGCCGCGCCCAGCACGTGCGCGGAGGCCGCCGCCGCGAGGCCCACTGGACCCGCGCCCGCGACGTACACCGTGGAGCCCACGCCGACGCCCGCCGTCACGGCGCCGTGGAAGCCCGTGGGGAGGATGTCCGACAGCATCGTCAGGTCGAGAATCTTCTCCAGCGCCTGCGCCTTGTCCGGGAAGCGGATGAGATTGAAGTCCGCGTAGGGGACCATGACGTACTCGGCCTGGCCGCCCACCCAGCCACCCATGTCCACGTAGCCGTAGGCGCCGCCCGCGCGGCCCTTGTTCACGTTGAGGCACACACCCGTCTGCTGCTCACGACACGTGCGGCAGCGACCACAGGCGACGTTGAAGGGCACGGTGACCAGGTCGCCGATGTCGAGGTACTCGACGTCCTTGCCCTTCTCGACAATCTCCCCGGTGATTTCATGGCCGAGGACCAGGCCCTTCGGCGCAGTGGTGCGACCGCGCACCATGTGCTGGTCCGAGCCACAGATGTTGGTGGAGACCACCTTGAGGATGACCCCGTGCTCGATGGATTTCCCCTCCGGATTCACCATCTTGGGATAATCGATGGAGCGCACCTCCACCTTTCCGGGACCCAGATAGACGACGCCGCGATTGCTGGCCATGAGCGGACTCCTCCATTGCGGCCCGGCCGCGCGCCGCGCCGCGTGCAAAGTCCGGATAAGGCTGGGGACCCTCCGCCTCACCGGCACGCAGCGGCGTGGGGGCCCTGAAGGGTGCGCCTTCCCGGCTGCCCTCCGTCGCTTCAACACAGGCTGGATTCTTCATTCCAGCCGTGACTTTGAATTTCAGACAAATCTCGAATTACATTGATGACGGCAAGTCGCTTCAGGAGACTGCGGCTCCCTCTCTGTCGGAGCCCTCCGCATGTCCCTGCCGTCCTTGTCATCTCTTCCGGCCGCCGTGCTCGTCGCGTCGGTGCTCGCCGTTCCGCAGGCGCTCGCGGCGGGCGAGTCCGTCCAGGTCCATCTCACGACGACGTCCGGCAGCACCCTGGCCAAGAAGCTGAGCGTGGAGGCGAGCAAGACGTTCGGCCCGGAGAGCAACACGGCCCTGGTCATCGACGTGAATGACGGCGTGACGTACCAGACGCTCGACGGGTTCGGCGGAGCGCTCACGGACTCCTCCGCATGGCTCATCCACGGCTCGCCGCACCGCGCGGCCATCATGAGTGACTTGTTCAGCGTGAGCGCGGGCGCGGGCTACAACCTCATCCGTCTGCCTATGGGCTCGTCGGACTTCGCGCGCAATCACTACACATACGACGACACCTGCTGCGACTTGAATGACTTTTCGGTGGGGCACGACGCGGCCTACATCCTTCCACTGCTCCAGCAGGCCCGCGCCCTCAACCCCGAGGTGAAGGTGCTCGCGGTGCCGTGGAGCGCCCCGGCGTGGATGAAGTTCAACAACTCGCTGCTGGGCGGCGGCTACCTGCGCAATGACCTCTACGGCACCTATGCGCAGTACTTCGTGAAGTTCGCGCAGGCCTACGCCGCGCAAGGCGTGCCGCTGCATGCGTTCAGCCTCCAGAACGAGCCGCACAACGCGAACGGCAGCTACGCCACCATGCAGATGGAGTCGAATGACCAGGCGGTGTTCGCCTCGCAGCACCTGCGCCCGGCCCTCAACGCGGCGGGCTTCAATGGGGTGAAGCTGCTGGCGTGGGACCACAACTGGCACGACGGCGCGGGCCCCGCGGGCTTCCCACATGAAGTCATGGCCTACAACAACGGCCAGGCCCAGTCGTCCGTCGCAGGGGTGGCCTACCACTGCTACGAGAGCCCGGAGGGCAGCTACACGGTGCAGTCCGCCTTCCGCGACGCCTACCCGTCCAAGGAGGTCCACTTCACCGAGTGCACCGGCGGCGCATGGGCGACGAACGCCGCGGCCAACCTGGAGTGGGCGCTCCAGAACAACCTCTTCGGGCCGCTGCGCCACTGGGCGCGCAGCTCCGTGTACTGGAACATCGCACTGGACCCCCAGCATGGCCCGCGCGTGGGCGGCTGCGCGGACTGCCGGGGCATGTTCACGGTGAACAACGCCAACGGCACGTACACCCGCAACGAGGAGTACTACGCGTGGGCGCACCTTTCGAAGGTCGTACGCGCGGGGGCGGTGCGCATCGGTGCCACGTCCCTGGGAAACAACAGCATCGAGACGCTGGCCTTCCGCAATCCGGATGGCTCGCATGCGCTCATCGCCCTGAACTCCCATGACGGAAGCACGCTCACCTTCAAGGTCCGCTGGGCGGGACAGGCCTTTGACTACACACTGCCGCCGCGCTCGGTGGTGTCGTTCTCGTGGGGTGGCGGTTCGAGTGGCCCGTGGTACCGGCTGGTCAACAAGGCCACCGGCAAGTGTCTGGATATCATGGGCCCGTCGGCGGCGGACGGCACCGGGCTGCACCAGTGGGCGTGCCACGGTGGGACGAGCCAGCAGTGGGCCCTCCAGGCCACCGACGGTGGCTTCTCCCGGCTGGTGTCGCGCTACAGCGGCAAGGCCGTGGACATCGCGGATGCGAGCACCACGGACGGCGCACGCGTGCAGCAGTGGAGCGTGGCACCGGGCTGGAATCAGCAGTTCAGGGCCGTGGCCACCAGCGGCGGCTTCCACCGCTTCGAGGCGCGCCACAGCGGCAAGGTGCTCGACGTGAGCAACTGCTGGACGGCCGGCGACGGCGCGCCGCTCCAGCAGTGGGTCTGGGCGTCCAATGACTGCCAGCAGTTCAGGATGGAGGCGCAGTAGGACACGCGCCGCTATTCGTCAGAACGGCGCGGGCGAGGAGAAGTCCAGCCGTTCTCCGGAAGCAGGATGGATGAAGCCCAAGCCTTCCGCGTGAAGCATCAACCGCGTGTCTTCGACTCCGAAGCGCGCGTCACCGACGAGCGGCAGACCCAAGCCCGACGGATGCGCTGCGTGGATGCGAAGCTGCATCGCGTGGCGCGTCCGGGGCCACAGCCACACGCGGGTGCGCGCGTCGCTCCGCTCCACCACGCGCCACTCCGTCAGGGCCTGCTTGTGGTGATTCGGACCCGCGAGCGTTTCGAGGGCTCCTGACGTGGTGCCTCGCAGGGGCACGTCGATTCGGCCCTGCTCGGCGGAGAGGAGTCCTTCGACCCAGGCGACGTGCCGGTGCTCGGCTTCGCCTCGCGCGAGCTGGCGCTGGAGCGCGGATTGGGTGGCGGTGTCCCTGGCAATCACCTGGAGCCCCGAGACTTCTGTCTCGAGCTCGTGGACGAAGCGCGCGGCGTTCAGGTCCGGGAAGCGCGACTGGAGCCTGACGAGCACCGAGTCCCGCGTGGGGGAGTGACGTCCTGGCACCGACGGCAGGCCGTGGGGCTTGTCGACGATGAGCAGCGTCGCGTCCTCGTGCAGCACGTGGATTGTGTCCGCGTCGGTTGAGGTCGCTGACGCTGCGGGAGCGGGGTCTACCTCCAGTCCCTCCAGCATGAACGGCAGCACCGTTCCGCACTTGTTGTCACAGGCCGGGTAGTACGCGCCTGACTGGCGGCCGCCTCCCAGCGGCTCCGCGCCCCACCAGAACTCCGCGAGCGCCAGCGGCTTCCATCCGTGACGGTAGGCACACGCGAGCAGCTTGGGCGCAGCGCAATCTCCAGCGCCTCCCGGCGGGGGACGCGGCGCGAACAGCGCGGACATGGACCGGTGCCCGCCTCTCGCGTTGGGGACCTCGAAGCCCACGGACAACTGCCGCCACAGGGAACGGGAACGCTCGGCCCGCTCGTGCGCGACCTCACGCCCGCGCGCTTCGAGCGCTCTCAGCTCCGCTTCTCGACCTTTGGGGTGCCGGGCGAGGTGGGCGGACTGTTCCTTCAGCGCCTCGTATCGCCGGCCCAGCTCCGCCAGCTCGGCCTCGCCCGCGGGCCAGAACGCGGCGCGTGCCGCGGGGTCGAACAACGGTGGGACGAAGCCCTCCACCTCCCAGGCGCCCCCCAGCATCCCGGAGAACGCGCACAGGTACCCCAGCCGTCCCTCCGGTGTCGCGACGACCAGCACCCCGAACATCTTGCCGCCACCCGGACGCCACAGCTCCCCCCACCGCGCATGCTCGCGCCGCAGGCGCTGTTGCAGCGACTCCGCGGCCAGACGGGCCAGTCCCACCGGGGGGCCTGAATCGAACGGGCTCGGGAGACGCGCAGGTACGTCGCCGGGGAGCGGCGGTGTGTCGAAGGACAGCGGAGTCTGGGAGTAACGCGCCTCGCTCACGGTGAGACCTGGCCGGCATCTATCAGGTCCGGGTCCCCGTCTCCGCAAGCCGAAAAACATGTGTCGCGACAGGGGACAGCCCGCGCCAGTGGGGACTGGTGGACAGACGCCATGCGGGGCCCACGCCGGGTTCGACAGCCCGCAGGACAGCGTCTATGTCCCTCCTACATGGCTCCCGCTCCGCGAGAAGTCCTGCTGTTCACCCTGGAAGGTCAGCGCTACGGCCTCCCCATGGAGGATGTGCGAGAGCTGATTCGCGCCGTGCGCCTGACACCCCTGCCAAGCGCCCCCGATGTCGTCGAGGGCCTGCTCAACCTGCACGGCCAGTTGCTCCCGGTGCTGGACCTGCGCCGCCGCTTCCGGCACCCGGCCCGCCCCCTGTCCGCGTTCGACCACATCATCATCGCCCAGGCCGGCTCGCGACAGGTCGCCCTGCGCGTGGACCGCGCCGAGGGCCTGCGGGTGCTCGCACCGGGTGAATGGGACGAGACGCCGCGCGAGCTGCCCGGCGTGGGCTATGTGGCCGGCGCCGCCAAGCTGGAGGACGGACTGGTGCTGGTCCATGACCTGCGCGGCTTTCTCTCCGAAGCCGAAGCGCTGGAGCTGGACGCGGCGCTCGCCGCTCCGCCGGAGCGCGCGTGAGACAAGGGCCGTGGAGCCATGAAGGCTTCCCCGCCGTGCTCGCTCTCGTCGAGGAGCGCGCGGGCCTCGCCCCGCCGAGCTGCCCCGCCTCCGCCGAGGAAGGCATCTCCCGCGCCATGGCTCGCGCCGGCGTGAGTGACTTCGACGAGTACCGCGCGCGCATCACCCTCGACTCCGCCGCGATGGATGACCTCCTCACCGAGCTCACCATCGGCGAGACGTACTTCTTCCGCACCCCCGAGCACTTCGAGTTCCTCCGCCGCGTCGTGCTGCCCGAGCTCCGCGAACGCCATGGTCCGGACTACACCGTGAAGATGTGGAGCGCGGCCTGTTCCTCCGGCGAGGAGCCCTATTCGATGGCGGCCCTGCTGATGAACGAGGGCTGGGGCGAACACATGGCGGTGTATGCCACTGATGTGTCTCGTACCGCGCTCGCTCGGGCGCGCCGCGCGCACTATGGCGAATGGTCCCTCCGGGGCCCGTGGGCCGAGCGGATGCGCGTCCACCTGCGGCCCGAGGGTCGGCAGTACGTCCTGGCTCCCGAGGTGAAGCAGCGCGTGCGGTTCAGCTACCTGAACCTCGCGCTCGATACGTGGCCTTCACCTGAATCGGGCATCTGGAAGCTGGACGTCATCTTCTGTCGCAACGTCCTCATCTACTTCAACGGCTCCACCATCGAGGCCGTGGCTCGCCGCCTCCATGCGTCGCTGGATGAAGGAGGCGTGCTCTTCACCGGACCCTCGGACCCGCCGCTCGGGGGGCTTGCTCCGCTGGAGCCCGTCCTCACTGAGTGGGGCGTGCTCTACCGACGCCTCCCGCCCGGCACATCCGTGGCCGTCCCTGATGCGTCGCCATTCGGTGACCGGGGACGGATGACCTCGCCTCCCGGCGGCGCGGCCTCCGAGGAGGTGGGTGTTCCGCACGGAATCGGTGCGCGCACCGCGACGGAGAGCGGTGCCGCGGGTCACTCGCGCTTCGCCATGGGAGCTTCCGTGGGCGGCCACGCCAACGCACCGGGCTCGGCTTCCGGGCGCGGCCCGGGCACACCCGGCTTTGCGCCTGGCTCTGGCTCGGTTTCAGGTGGTGGCACGAGCATGCCGGGCTTTGCTCCTCGCTCGGGCATCGCTTCGGGTGCTGGCGCGAATGCTCCCGGCTCTGGCTCGGTTTCAGGCGGTGGTACGAGCGCGCCGGGCTTCGCTCCAGGCTTGGGCACGGCTTCGGGCGGAGGCACGAGCGCGTCGGGCTTCGCTCCCGGCTCGGGCACGGCTTCGGGCGGAGGCACGGGTGCGCCGGGCTTCGCTCCTCGCTCGGGCACGGCTTCGGGCGGAGGCACGGGTGCGCCGGGCTTCGCTCCTCGCTCGGGCTCGGCTTCAGGCGGCGCTCGCGGGCCCAGTCCCTCCGAGCTCGCCGTGGCTCGCCGCGCCTTGGACAGGGGTGACTGGCGCGAGGCCGCGCTTCGCCTGGGCGCGCTGGATGCCGACCCCGACACGGCCACCGCCGCCGTGCGCTCCATCGCGAACCTGGACGCTCAAGCCGCCATCTACGCGAGCGCGGAGGCCACCTCCCGCCATCCGCTGGTCCCCGGCCTGCGCTACCTGGAGGCCCTGCTCCTGCTGGGCCAGGGACGCCTGCCCGACGCCGAGCGCTCCGTCCGTCAGGCCCTGTACCTGGAGCCCACCCTCGCCGTCGCGTGGCTCGTCCTGGGACGCGTGCTGCGTCGACTCGGCGACACCGAGGGCGCGCTCAAGGCCCTGCGCGAAGCAGAGGCCCTCTGTCATGCCCTTCCTCCCGACGCGCCCCTCCCGCTCGCGGAGGGTGAACTCGCCCGGGACCTTGCTCGCGCCGCACGCGACGAGCGCCTCCGCATGGAACTCTCCCTCACTGAAGGCAAGACACCCTGATGGCTGGCCCCCAAGGAATGAACTGGGAAACCCTCCGAGCGCGACTCGCCGAGCTCGCCGCCTCCCGCGAAGCCGAAGGCGCCCTCACCCCCGAGGCGGAGGCCGCGCTGCTCGACGAGCGCGCCCGCGCCCTGAGCCGCCCTCCCACCCCCGAGGTCGCCCCGGGCACCCTGCGCGAGGTGGTGCGCTTTCGCGCCGCCGGCCAGACGTATGCCCTGGAGTCCCGCTTCGTGCTGGAGGTCGTCCGCAACGTGGACGTGGTGCCGCTGCCCGGCGCGCCTCCGACGCTGCGCGGGCTCACCCTGCTCCACGGCGAGGTCCTCCCCGTGGTGGAGCTGGCACCGCTGTTCGGCCGCCCCCCGATGGACAGCTCGGGGCCCCTGCTGGTGCTGGGAACGCACCGGCCGGAGCTGGGCGTGCGCACCGAGGAAGTCCACGAGGTCACCCAGGTGTCGAGTCAGGACCTGCTGCCCGCCCCCGCGGGCCCCGCCGGCGAGCTGGTGTTCGCGGCGGACAAGGCGGGAACACTCATGCTGGAGGGCGAGGCACTGCTGGGTGACAGTCGCCTCGTGTTCGATTTGTCCGACGAAGGAGTCGCATGAACATCGGGAACCGCATCACGATCGGCTTCGGACTGTCGTTGATGGTGTTGCTCGTCCTGGCGGCCGTCGCCTTCCAGGGCGCACGTCAGCTGAACGAGACCACCGAGGGGCTGCTCAAGGCCCACGAGAACTTCCGCCTGGTCCGCGAGGTGCGCGCCCTGCTCATCGACGCGGAGACGGGCCAGCGCGGCTTCCTGCTCACGGGCGAGGACCCGTACCTGGAGCCCTACCAGGCGGCCCTCGCCTCGCTCCAGCAGGACATCAACATGCTGCGCGACGCGATGGCGCCCTTCCCCGAGCAGCGCAATCGCATGGTGCGCCTGGAGCCGCTCGTGACGGGCCGGCTGGCCCTGCTCGAGGAGGGCATCCGCCAGCGCCGCGAGAAG